>Ga0126378_10001195_pt1 | contig 19404 bp, 19 predicted proteins | sample PanSoiMetPlot_23_FD_92587 | JGI IMG/M metagenome (GOLD analysis project Ga0126378, IMG submission 92587) | Tropical forest soil microbial communities from Panama - MetaG Plot_23 | ecosystem: Environmental > Terrestrial > Soil > Tropical forest > Bulk soil | place: Panama | collected 2016-02-17
CATGGGAACCCCAACACTGTTCTCGGCACGCTATCATCCCGCGCCCGCCTCGTCATGTCGCGCCGGCGCGGCGGCTGACAGGCTTGCATGACATGCATATGCGAACTTTACGCCATCTCGTGCGTACGCGGCGGACGATCCGTCCTCATCCTGAGAAGCGCGCGTGCTCGCAGGTGGCGCAAAGCTGACGTGCGTGCGCGCGTCTCGAAGGATGAGGGCGAGAGCAGCTCATAACCGCTTCTGTTGCTTCGGCGGCCATGGCGTTTCCGACACCGGCGTCAGCGGCGGCTTGCCCGCCGCCCAAGCCAGGAGATTGTCGACCACCAGCTGATCCATCCTCTCCCGTGTCGCCACCGAGGCTGAGCCGACGTGGGGGAATAAGACAACGTGATCCATCGCGAGCAGCTCCGCGGGCACTTCGGGTTCGCGCGCGAACACGTCGAGGCCCGCCGACAAAATCGTTTTGTCCTGGAGCGCCGTGATCAGCGCCGGGTCGTCAACCACCGACCCGCGGGACATGTTGATGAGGATGCCCTTGGGGCCAAGCGCACTCAGCACCTCGGCATTGATCAAATTTTTGGTCTCGGCGCCGCCCGGCGTGATCACCATCAGCACATCGACGTCACGCGCCATGTCGATGAGCTTCGGGTAGTGCCGATACGATACGCCCGCGGCCGGCCGCCGCGAATGATAGACCACGGGCACGTGCATGGCATCGAGGCGCCGCGCGATCGCCTGCCCGATGCGGCCCATGCCAACCATACCCACGGTACGGTCGCGCAGCGTTGCCTTGCTCAGCGGATAATTCTTCTGCGGCCACTTGCCGGCGCGCAGGTGGCGTTCGGCCTGCGGGAATTCGCGCACGGTGCACAGCAATAGGCCGAGCGCTGTGTCCGCCACCTCCTCGGTGAGCACACCCGGCGTGTTGGTCACGGTGATGCCGTGCGCGCCGGCCCACGCGGCATCGACATGGTCGTAGCCGACGCCGAAGGAGGAGACGATCTCGAGCCGGGGAAATCGCGTCATGAACGGCCCATCGACGCGCTCCTCGGTGGCCGCGACCGCCATGCCACGCACGCGCGGACCGCTCTCGGCGAAGAATTTTTCCCGCGCCGTCCCGTCAGGGAACTTGACGAGGTTGAAGGCGCCGGAGAGCCCGTTGACGATAACGGGTTTTCGAGGGCCGATCAGCAGAACGTCGGCTTTCTCGGCGGCCATGATTCACTCCTGATTGCTTCTCAATCCATTCTGCCCGGGACAACACTCACACCAGCATCGTCACGGGTTGCTCGACAAGTGTGCGGAAGGCGGCGATGAGCTCGGCGCCGAGCGCGCCGTCGACGACGCGGTGATCGCAGGAGAGCGTCACAGAGAGCACGCTCGCAAAGGCGACGCTGCCGTTTTCCCGCTCTATCGCTTGCCGCCGCGCGGCGCCAACCGCAAGGATCGTCGCCTGCGGCGGATTGATGATGGCGGCGAATTCGCGCACCCCGTACATGCCGAGATTGGAGATTGTGGACGAGCCGCCCTCGTAGTCGCTTGGCTTGAGCTTTTTCGCACGCGCGCGGGCCGCCAGCTCCTTCATCTCGTTCGAGATCGCCGACATCGTCTTTTGCTCGACCTGCCGGATCACCGGTGCAATCAGCCCGGCTTCGAGCGCGACCGCGACGCCAATGTCGGAATGCTCGAAGCGCAGGATGCGATCATGCGCCCACACCGCGTTGGCCGCCGGCACGCGCTGTAGCGCCGCCGCCCACGCCTTGATGATGAGGTCGTTGAGAGAGAGCTTGAATTGCGGCTTGCCATCCTTGTCCTTGGGCGCGGCCGCATTTGCATCTTCGCGCAGCGTGATCAGCCTGCCGATCTCGACATCTGCGGTCAGATAGAAATGCGGGATGGTCTGCTTGGCCTCGACCAGCCGCCGGACGATCGTTCTGCGCATGCCGTCGAGCGGCACTTCCCGGAACGGCACGTCGCGGTAAATGGCCTTGATCGAGTCGGCGCTGAGCCGCTCGACGTTGGAGGTGGCCGGGCGCGGCGCTGCCACCGCGCCGGTGCTTGCCGCAGCCTCCACGTCACGCGCGAGGATGCGGCCGTGTGGACCGGACGGTGAAATTTTTGCAAGCTCGATGCCGCCTTCCGCGGCGAGCCGCCGCGCGAGCGGCGTCACGCTCCGGCCGCCGGGGAGCCGTGCCGGTCCGTAGTTGCGTGCGGGCGTGCGCACCTCGAAGAACGGATCGAGCGTGGTCGGCCCCGCCGGCGCGGTGGCCTGTGCTGCGGCTGCCTGCGCCATCATCGCTTGCGCCGGAGTAGAAGCCGGAGCTGGGGCTGCCGGCGCGGGCTTCGATGAGGCAACAGCCGCGCCACCTCCGTCGGCGATCACGGCAACGACCGCACCGACCGGAGCCACCGCGCCTGCCGGCACGCGGATTTCTGCCAGCACGCCCGCGGTGGTCGAGGGCACCTCCATCGACACCTTGTCGGTCTCGATCTCGAACAGGTTGTCGCCCGGCTTGATGGTGTCGCCCGCCGCCTTGAACCATTGCGTGATCTTGCCTTCCGCAACGGTCTCGCCGAGCTGCGGCATCAGCACGTCCATGGAGGCGCTTTCTTGCCGTACGATGGGTTGAGCCTTAAGGGCGTTGACGCCCGTCTTCGACGGGCTATGGCGAAACCCATCATCTCTCCGCGCGCGGCAACGACTTGGTGGGTTCCGCTTCGCTCAACCCACCCTACGATCCTCGTCACCACGACACCGAAACGTACTGCGTCTCCAAGAACTCCATCAGGCCTTCATGCGCGCCTTCGCGGCCGATCCCTGACTGCTTCATGCCGCCGAAGGGAGCGGCCGGGTCGGAGACAAGGCCGCGGTTGAGCCCGATCATGCCGAAGTCGAGTTGCTCGGAGACGCGCATGCCGCGGCTCATATCCTTGGTATAGAGATAGGCGACGAGGCCGTATTCGGTGTCGTTCGCGCGCTTGATCACCTCGCCCTCGGATTTAAAACTCTGGATCGCGGCGACCGGGCCGAAAATTTCTTCGCGCAGCATGGCGACACCGTCCGGCACGGCGTCGAGCACAGTCGGCGGGTAAAAATGCCCGGGCCCGTTCGGCGCCTTGCCGCCGGTCAAAATCTTCGCGCCCTTGCCGACGGCCTCGTCGACGAGCTCGACCACCTTCTTCTTGGCATCGGCGTTGACGAGAGGGCCCACTGCGACACCATCATCGAGCCCGTTGCCGACCTTGAGGGCCGCCATCTTGGCGGTGAGTTTTTTGGCAAATTCGTCGTGCACCTTCTCGTGCACGTAGAAACGATTGGCCGAGGTGCAGGCCTCGCCCATGTTGCGCATCTTGGCGATCATGGCGCCGTCGATCGCCGCGTCGATGTCGGCGTCCTCGAAGACGATGAACGGCGCGTTGCCGCCGAGCTCCATCGCCGGCTTGACCACGTTGTCGGCTGCTTCATGCAGGAGCTTGCGGCCGACCTCGGTCGAGCCGGTGAAGGAAACGACGCGCACGCGCGGATCGTGCAGCATGGCGCTGACCACCTTGCCCGACGAGCGCGACGGAATGACGTTGACCACGCCCGCCGGGACGCCCGCCTCCTCGAGGATCGGCATCAGCGCCAGCATGGTGAGCGGCGTGTCGGATGCGGGCTTGAGCACGACCGGGCAGCCGGCGGCGAGCGCCGGGCCGATCTTGCGCGTCGCCATGGCGGCGGGAAAATTCCACGGCGTCACCAGCACGGCGACGCCTGCCGGCTTGTGTTGCACAACGATGCGGGCGCCGGAGGCGGGCGCACGCGAGAGCGCGCCGATCCCCCGCACCGCCTCCTCCGCGTACCAGCGGAAGAATTCAGCGGCATAGGCGACCTCGCCGCGCGAGTCCGAAAGCGCCTTGCCGTTCTCGATGGTGATAAGTTTCGCCAGTCGCTCGGCGTCGCGCATGATCAGCTCGTAGGACCTGCGCAGGATTTCCGCGCGCTCGCGCGGCTTTTTTCCGGCCCAGCCCTCGAACGCATCGCTCGCGGCATCGACCGCGGCCTTGGCGTCCTCGACGGTGGCACTCGCCACCGAGGCGATCTTGTTCTCGGTCGCGGGGTCGAGCACGTCGAAACGGCCGCCGTCGGAGGATTTGCGCCATTTGCCGCCGATCCACAGATCGGTCGGAACATTGGCCAGGAGATTGTCGTATCTCGAACTCATCAGTGGAACCTCATCGCTCTGAAGTCGTCATGCGCGGGCTTGACCCGCGCATCCATCTTCTTACGAAGAAGTGACGGATTGGCGGGTCAAGCCCGGCAATGACGCGCTTTGCTGACTATCATACTCCTTACCCCTCCATCGAGTGGCGCACGCGCTCGAGAATGCGGTCGACCGTGGGCAGCGCTATGTCTTCCAAACTGTCCGCGGCGGGCAGCGGAATGTGCGGCGTCGTGATCCGCACCGGCGGCCCGTCGAGATCGTAGAACGCCTCATCCGCCACAATCGACACGATCTCGGCACCCCAACCGCACAGTCGCGGGTTCTCCTCGACCGTGAACAGGCGGTGCGTGCGTCCGACCGAGCCGAGGATGGTCTGCGTGTCGAGCGGCACCAGCGACCTCACGTCGACAACTTCGCAATCGATCCCGTGTTCCGCCTTGAGCTTGTCGGCCGCCTCGAGAGCGCGCGGCACCATCAGCGCAAGCGCGAGAATGGTCGCATCCTTGCCGGCACGGACGATACTCGCGCTGCCGAGTCGGTCGACGATCTCGCCCTCGGGCACCTCACCCTTCATCGGGTAAAGCGACTTGTGCTCGAAGAAGATGACAGGGTCGGGATCGCGCACGGCGGCGGCAAGAAGCCCGATCACGTCGCGCGGGCTGGAGGGCGCCACCACCTTGAGGCCGGGAATCATCATTGCCCAGTTCTCGACGCTCTGGCTGTGCTGGGCGCCGAAGCGGGAGCCGGCGCCGTTGGCGGTGCGCACCACCAGCGGGCATTTGAGCTGGCCGTTCGACATGTACCGGCTTTTGGAGAACTCGTTGGCGATATAGTCGAAGCACACCGCGAAAAAATCCGAGAACATGATCTCGGCAATGGGCTTCAAACCCGTCATCGCCGCGCCCATGGCGGCGCCCAAGATCGCCTGCTCGGAAATTGGACAGTCGCGTACGCGCTTGGGGCCGAATTGTTCGTAGAGACCGACCGTGGTCTTGAATACGCCGCCCGCCTTGGCCACGTCCTCGCCGAAGAAGATGACATCGGGATCGCGCGTCATTTCTTGGGCGATGCCGCGGGCGACCGCGTCGCGATAGGTCAGTTCCGCCATGCAAAGCCTCCGTCGGCATACACGTCGGCGGTGAGCAGCTCGAGCGGCGGCGGCGGCGCGGCCTTGCACTTCTCCGTCGCCTCATCGACACGGCGCCGCACGTCGGCCTCGATCGCCGCGATCGCCTCCTCGCTGACGCCGAACTGCCGCAACCGCTCGCGATAAAGCTTGATCGGATCGCGCTCCTTCCACTTCTCGAGTTCGCCCTCGGGGCGATATTTCGCGGGATCGGCGCGCGAATGGCCACTGTGGCGATAGGTCATGCACTCGATCAGCGAGGGGCCGTTGCCCGCGCGCGCCTTGGCATAAGCGGCGGCAGCGGCGCGGTAGACGATGTCGGCGTCATTGCCGTCGACGACAATGCGTTCGAGCCCGTAAGCCGCGGCACGATCGGCGGCGGGATGGTCGACCGCGGTGACCTCGCCAATCGGCGTATACTCCATATAGAGGTTGTTCTCGCACACGAAGATCACCGGCAATTTCCACACCGCCGCGAAATTGAGCGCCTCATGGAAGGCGCCGATATTCGTCGTGCCGTCGCCGAAGAAGCACACCGTCACGTCGCCTTCGCCCTTGTATTGGGCGCGCAAGGCGGCGCCGCAGGCGATCGGCAGATGCGCGCCGATGATGGCGTAGGAGCCAAGCACGCCGTGCTCGGCCGAGGTGAGATGCATGGAGCCGCCCTTGCCGCGCATGAGGCCGTTATCGCGCTGCATGAGCTCGCCCAGTACCTTCTCGATCGGCACGCCGCGCGCGAGCGTGTGCGCGTGGCCCCGGTAGGTGCAAAACGAGAGGTCGCCGGGCTTCATCGCGGCGGCAAAGCCCGCCGCCACCGCCTCCTGGCCAAGCGAGAGATGGCTCGTGCCTTTGACCAGATTCTGCAGGAAGAGATCGAACGCGCGCTGTTCGCTTTCCCGGATCTCGACCTGCAAGCGGTACATCGTCAGCCGCCGCTCCTCGCCGATGTCGTCATTGATGCCGGCACGGGCGCCGTCGGAGGCGGGATTTTTCAGCATGAACGCGTCCCCAAGAAGCATGGGCGATGGGCAGCCGGGCAGCGCAAATTAGCCTTCCCGCCCGCGCTTAGGCAACGCGTATTGGGTCCTCGATACGCTGATCGAAAGTTAATCATCAGAGTTCCTGATCGCTGATCCCCGATGCTGCAGTTCCGCGCTTGCGCTCGCGATGCAGCATATAGAGGCCGGAGGCGACCACGATGGCCGCGCCGGTGAGCGTGAAGCGGTTGGGCACGTCGCCGAAGACGAGAAAGCCCAACGCGGTCACCAGCACGATTTCGCTATAGATGAAGGGCGACAATACGGCCGCCGGCGCCAGACGATGCGCCGCGATCAAGAGATAGTGGCCGAAACTGCCGATGGCGCCCGTCGCCACCATGAGCGCGATCACGAGCGGATCGCTCGGCGTGGCCCAGAAGAACGGCACGACCGGCAGCAAGGCGAGCGCACCGACGATGTTGGAATAGAACAGCGTCGTCTCGTTGGAATCCGTGCGCGCCAGAGTGCGGGTGGTGATGGAATAAAGCGCGTAGCAGAGCGCGGCGGAGAGCGACAGCAGCGCCGCCGGCTGAAAACTCGCAGCGCCCGGACGGGTCACCACCAACACGCCGACAAAACCGACGGCGATCGCCGTCCAGCGCCGCCAGCGCACCCATTCTCCCAGCATCGGTCCCGACAGCGCCGCGACAAAGAAGGGCGTCGAGAATATCAGCGCGATCGCCTCGTCGAGCTGCAGATATCTCAGCGCAGCGAAGTTGCAGAGCGTGGAAGCGAGCAGCAGCACCGAGCGGACGAGCTGCAGCAGCGGGCGCTTGGTGCGGGTCAGGCCCGGCCGCGTCCACGGGTTGGAGACAATGAATGGGAACAGAAATGCGCCGGTGTAGCGCGCCCACACCACTTGCAGCGTGCTCATGTAGAGGTTGAGATATTTCGCAGTCGTGTCGAGGAGGGCAAAGCACGCCACCGCCCCACACATCAGCGCGATGCCAGTGAGGCGCGAAACGCGCTCGTGGGATGGGTCGTGCGGCATGGTGGAGGATCGAGGCGAGCGGGCGTATGATCATCTGGCAGTTCCGAGGAGAAGAGACAATGCGAAGTTTCGGCCGGATCGCTTCCGTCGCGGTAACGCTGACCTTTGTTGCGAGCATGGCTGGCGCGGCCGACATCCGCGTGCTCAGCGTGGGCGCGGTGCAGCACGCGGTCAAAGAGCTCGCGACCGAGTTCGGAAATGAGACCGGGCACAAGGTGATCCTCACTGTCGCCTCCCCTGTCGTCATCACGCAGAAGATCAAGGACGGCGAGGTGTTCGACGCGGTCATCGTGTCCGAGCCGGCGATGGACCGGCTCGACAAGGAGGGCGTGGTCAATCCGGAGAGCCGCGTGGCGCTCGCCAAGACCGGCATGGGCGTTGCGGTGCGGGCGGGCGCGCCGCTGCCGGATTTGTCGACACCCGAGGCGTTCAAGCAGGCGCTGCTCGCGGCAAAGTCGGTGGTGTATGGGGATCCGGCCCTCCCCAACCAAAGCGGAGAGAAGGCGGAGCGGATCCTGGTGCAAGCCGGAATTCTCGATGCGCTCAAGCCGCGGCTCAAGATTGTGCCCGGACAGGCCGCGAGCCAGGAACTGATCGCCAAGGGCGAAGTGGAGATGGGATTCTACAACATCAGCGAAATCCCGGAGGGCAAGGGTCTGGCATTCGCCGGTCCGGTGCCGGCGCTGCTGCAGATCGGGACCAATTACGAGGCTGCGCTGATGTCGGACGGCGCAGTGCCGGAAGCCGCGCGCGCGTTCATCCGATATCTCGCGAGCCATGACGCGCGCGCCAAGTGGATTGCGGCCAAGCTCGAGCCGGCGGAGCGGTGACAATGATGATGCGGAAAAGGCACCCCTCACTTTCGCCCTCATGCTGAGGAGCATCGCAGGCCGAACGAGCACAAATGTTTCGACAGGCGCCGCGCGCTACGATGCTTCTCGAAGCATGAGGGCGCAGGCCGCGGCCGCCCTCACCCTTCGAGACGCGCGCACCCTCGACTGAGTTTGCCGAACTGCTCGAGTGCGCGCGCTCCTCAGGATGAGGACGAACGCGCGCGCGGCGTTTTTTGCGCGCGGGTTTTGCTTTTTGGCGTCGCTACCCCGAATCTTTAGGGATGGCGCAGCGCCGCGTCCGGGCGAGAGCCGCGAAACCCATGCTTGCCGGGATGGGTTGGGTTTTTCGCTCAAGCCTCCTACGAACCCTGCACGCCACGACGCGCGCTTTATTGAGAAAGGTTAATTCAGCGGAAATCTCCCAGTAATGGAGCGTCCCTACGTGACCGCCAGCGCAGCGCTGCATTGCCCGCAAACGCGCAGCGCCGATGCAACGAAACTGGCCCTCCTGCCGACGCGGCAAATCTGGGAGAGCGTCATGCTTAAGTCGGACAATCGCTGTTCAAACTGTGGCGGAAAGTTCGGTCTTGTTTCCTACCACCATTGGGGCTTGCGCTTCTGTCGCAAGGCTTGCCGGGACAATTTCCTGGCGAAAACGGCGAAGGATCATGCGTGCATGAGAAGGTGGTTCGGTTTTCTCCCTCGCGGCGCTGCATGCGTAAAATGAAAAGCCTCGTGCGGCCGCAGTAGCGCCGTTTAGCGCAACGCGAGCGACACGTGCACGACTTGCGCTTCGTGTTTGACGCTGCGAGGAAATCCGCTTTTCTCGAACACTTTCAGCATTGGCATGTTGTCCGGCAGGACCTCGGCGATCAGTTCTTTGAGGCCGGCGCTGACGGCGATCGCGGCGAGATGGCGCATGAGTGCCGCACCGATCCCTTGTCCTTGGTACTCGTCGACGACCGCGAAAGCTATTTCCGCCATTCCGGGCTGCTCGACGATGTAACGCGCGCCCCCAGCGATCGCGGGCCGGCCGTCTTCGTCGACGACTGCGACCAAGGCGACGTGATTGATGAAATCGACATTCAGGAAATACTCGACTTCCGATTCCGAGAAGCTGCGTTTCAGAGAAAAGAAGCGGCGATAGAGTGACTGATCGCTGCTGCGAGCGACAGCTGCAGCAAGCCCTGCCCGATCGTCGGGCCTGAGTGCACGGATCTCGAGCCGGCGTCCATCGCGCAGCGTCTCGAGTGCCGAATAGTTGGCCGCTTCCAAGATGACAGGTAACTCTTCAGCGTTCCGCCACCGCGAGCTTAATCAACCCCCAAGGGGCTTCCTAGTCATTATTGATCAGCAAAGTCCCTATCTGTGCGCCCCCAATACTGTTTCAACGGCCTGCATGACCAAGGTTTGAGGGTTGCGACGACAATAATCTTGCACCTTCTTTGCAGTCTCCGCGAGCGCTTGGGTATCGACACTCGTCGTGCCGCGCTTGCCATTGTAGTAGCCGCTCAGCCAGATCGCGATGTTTTGCGGATTTGTGACCTTGTAGCCGAGGTATTGTTCACATGTGATCTTCGACACGTCGATCGTGACCTGAGCGCGGGCAGGGCGAACGCTTTCGAGGGCCACAATCAATCCCACCGCGACGGCCAAGGCCGGTAGAAACTTAATGATCGTCAGCACCTTTTCGCCACATACGTCGAGCATTGGATTCCCTCCGCTGCCTGCGATTGCCCGCCATGTTTACTTGTCACCTGGTGAGGCATCAACCGCTTTGATTGAGATCGAAGCGATTGGTCTTCAGCCGGTCATTGTTTTATCCTCGTGCTCCCTGGTGCGTATGGCGGAGGTGCGATGATAGGCGATCCCTTTCTGAACTATTTTGCGCTCTTTCTGCTGGTGTTCGTGGTCGTCGTGCTGTTCTACGGCATCATCGCGATCCACGACATCCCGGCCAAGATCGCCCATTCCCGCGATCACCCCCACCAAGATGCGATCCACGCGGCCGGATGGGTAAGTCTTTTCACGCTGCACGTGCTGTGGCCGTTTCTTTGGATTTGGGCAATGGCATACCGCCCGGAGCGCGGTTGGGGCTTCTCGCATCAGTCTGATGCAGCCGGCGCGCCGCCGCCGCCGAGCTCAAGCGAGCTGGAGGACCTGCGGCGGCGGGTTGCGGAGCTCGAGAAGAGCCAGAGGACCGGAGCCCAATAATGGAACTCTTGCTGATCCTGACCTACGTTTCGATCTGCTACGTAGTGTTCAAGCTTTTCAAGATCCCGGTTAACCAATGGTCGCTAGCGACCGCGGCGCTCGGCGGCATCATCGGGATTGCGCTGTTGCTGCTCATCATGAATTACAACCATCCGTATACGAAGAATGCCCGCATCTATTTTTCCGTCACGCCCGTGCTGCCGACCGTGCGGGGCCGGGTGATCGAGGTCCCGGTGAAGGAGAACGCACCGCTCAAGGAAGGCGACGTGCTCTTTCGCATCGACCCGAAGCCTTATCAATACGTGGTCGATCAGAAGAAAGCCTCGCTCGCGGAAGCCGAACAGAACGTGCGGCAGCTCAAGGCCTCGCTCGACCAGGCGACGGCCGCCACCGAAAGGGCGAACGCGCAGTTCGCCTTGGCGCAGCAGGAATACGATCGGCAAGAGGAACTGTTCCGAAAGCGTGTCGTCGCGCAGGCGACGCTCGACACCGCCACGCGCAATCTTGAAACAGCGAGACAGACAGTGGCGGGGGCGAAAGCCGAGGAGGAGCGCGCGCGGCTCGCCTATTCCTCCAACATCGAGGGCGTCAATACCACGGTGGCGCGCCTGACCGCCGAGCTGGCCGATGCGCAATGGGATCTCGATCAAACCGTCACCCGCGCCCCGGGCCCCGGCTTCGTCACACAGGTCGCCTTGCGGCCAGGCGTGTACGTCGTGCCGGCGCCGCTGCAGCCGGTCATGGTTTTCGTCAACACCGATGAGAAGGATCAGGCGCTCGGCGCCGCCTTTCAGCAGAATTCCTTGCAGCGGGTGAGGGCCGGCGACGAGGCCGAAGTCGCCTTCGACGCCGTCCCCGGTCGCGTATTCAGGGGCAAGGTGCGTCTAGTTCTCGATGCGATCGCAGCCGGGCAGATCCGGCCGACGGGAGCCCTCGTCGATTTCGCCGAGCGCACCGAAGGCGGCAGAGCCCTGGCCGTCATCGACCTCGTCGATGACATCTCCGGTTACCAAATCCCGCTCGGCGCCGCGGCCCAGGTCGCCATCTATACCGAGTATTGGCACCACGTTTCACTGCTGAGAAAGATCCTGCTGCGCATGCGCGGCTGGCAGAACTATATCTTCTTGGAAGGGCATTGAGCTGAAAACCCAATCCGCTGCCGCCTTGTTTTACCGTTCAGTCCATGCTGCGCGTATCCAACTACCGCCACCCACTGAGTGCCGCGGAGAAACGCTGTGCGCCAGTTCCATCCGACTTGCGAGCGCCGTTTTGGGCGCGCTCGCGCCGACTCGGCCGGGAGACTACGTGCGCACTAAATACATTTAAGAAATGGTCATTGCAGCTCAAACCATTCGAGCTATGCGTTTGCGCTTCGGAGCGCGCCGCACCCAAAGCGAACTAGCAATGCTGAGCTTAGAGAAATTGAGATAACATCCAAACCATCGTGCAGCACGCACCCGCTGCCTCAACCTGATGACATGCTTGCGCAGACGCGCCGCGTTGTGTGCCGTCTCAATCAATAAGAGCGCGATCACGGAGGCCAATCATGAAAAAGCTGAGTATGCTCGGGATTATCGCTGGTGCCATGTTACTGACTGCCGCGCCATTCTCGCTTCAATGGTCGCAAGGAAATGTGGCGCTATCGCTTGACAGTGCTGACGCCCGCGTAGGACGACCGCTAACTGCGACGAGCGTTGCAGGAGTCAACCGAAGGGTTCACCGAAGAGCGTATCGCCGCGCATACTATTATCCCTATTATTAGCAGCGCTGGCCCGAGGAAGCGCGCCCACCCAGCGTGCGGGCAGTAAGAGTTGCCGCAGACCGGGAAGCACGCGAACCCACTGCGCAGATTCAATGCGAGCTACCAACGAGCCGAGCTTAGGCTCGGTGCGAGCCTCACATCGCGCAGCGGCTTTAGTGGTGGCTTTGAAGGGCCGGCGATCGCCCCTCGATGACCGGCTGGCACTTGCCAACCGACCTACACCATCCTCGCCGCCTCCTGCTCGCTCGGCAAGCGGCCGTGTGGGGTGAGCTGATCCACCAGGTCGGGCAGATGCTGGCTAAGGCCGGCGAGCAGATCGTCCATACTCAGGCCGGAGTGTTTGCTCAGTGTGTGGATGGTGTCGCTGCCGAGCGCGTTCGCCAGATCATTTGGTGCGATCTCGTGGTTCGGACCGTCGCTGACCCAGGATTGTGCGACATGGCCATGCCCGCTCTCCTGGAGTTCTTTTATGATGTTCGCGAGCCCGCCGCTGAGCACGCCGCCAGCTGCGGCTCCGCCGAGCAGACCGCCCAATCCACCGGGAAGGACATCGCTCAGGCTGCCGCCGGGCTTTGCGCCGGTACCAGCTGGCATGCTGCCTGGTTTGCCACCGAACAATCCGCCGAGGATGTCCCCAAGTCCGCCACCGGGCATGCCGGGCGCGATCGCGCCACCGGGCGTGCCGGCCGCGACCGTGCCGCCGGGCGAGACCGGTCGGCCCGCGCCGCCGGGAGATCCAACTCCGCCGGGGGATGGAGCCTGTCCGCCCCGGCCCTTTAGCGCCTTGTAGGCAAGGAGCCCGAGCAACGCCATCATGATCGGTGACATACCGCCGCCGCCGCTACCGGGGCTACTCGGTTGGCGCTGGCCGCGCGGGCCATTCATCATGCCGGTAAGAATGTCCTGCAATCCCATGTCTGCCTCCTTTGTCTGCCTCGAGTTTGTCTGTTCGTCCGAAACAAGGACAAGTTTGGTCAAGCGCTGCAATCCTGCACCCGGCGCCGCGCGAGCGGCGCGAGAGCGCTACGGCCCACGGCTCGGCGGCGGCGCAGTCGACTCGGTGGGCAAGCCCGGATCGCGAACGACGCGATGCACCACGAGTCGGTTCCAGATAAACAACACGATCAGCGCGCCGAGCGTCGCGCTGATGAAACCGGCGCCCTGATCGGGCCGGTACCAGCCGATGGCCTGGCCGATGAACGTCGCGAGAAAGGCGCCGGCAATACCCAGTGCCGTCGTAAGGATGAAGCCTTTAGGCTCGTTGGGACCCGGCGAAAGCACGCGCGCGATCAGGCCGGCGATGAAGCCGATGATGATGATCCAGATGATGTTCCACACGACGGTCTCCCACAATCAAGCCTCGACGATCGCTCTCGATCAGACGTCGGTCTTCTAAAGTTGAGCCGCGTTCAACGTGTCGCAGCTATTGACGTTGCCCGACTTGAGCCCCGTCGTGAACCAGCGGGTGCGCTGTTGCGAGGAGCCGTGGGTGAAAGCGTCGGGCACCACATAGCCTTGCGCTTGCCGTTGCAGCCGGTCGTCGCCGATGGCCGATGCGGTCTGCAGCGCCGCTTCCACGTCGCCAGGTTCGATGAAATTCCAGGTTTCCTGCGAGTGATGCGCCCACACGCCGGCGAGGCAATCGGCCTGCAATTCGACCCGCACCTGGACTTGGTTGGCCTCCACCTTGTCGAGGCCTTGCTGCACTTGCTGCACCTTCGGAAGGATGTCCAGCAGGTTCTGCACGTGATGGCCGACCTCGTGGGCAATCACGTACGCTTGCGAGAATTGGCAGGACTTGCTGCCGGCGTCGCAGGCGCGGAAGCGCCGCTCGAGATCCTGGAAGAACGAAGTGTCTAGATAAACCTTGCGATCGTTCGGACAGTAGAATGGCCCCATCGCGGATTGAGCGAAGCCGCAGCCCGAGCGCGTGAGGCCGGCGAACATCACGAGCGTCGGCGGCTCGTAGGCCTTGCCGTACTGTGCGAAAATCTTCTGCCACTGCGCCTCCGTGCTCCCGAGCACGGCCGACACAAATCCGCCCATCTGGTCCGAGGGCGCTCCCGTGTGCCGCGCACCGGACCCGTCGCCCGGTGCCGGAGACGACTGCTGCTGCGAACTGCCGCCACCCGTCAGGATCTCGGCACCGCCGATCAGCACGCTCGGATCGATGCCCAGCCAATAGCCGATCAGGCCGAGCACGACGATGGTGCCGATCCCGAGGCCGCCCCTACCGCCTGGGACGCGAAAGCCGCCGCCCCCGTCCTCGCTCCGGCGATCCTCAACGTTGTCGCTGCGCGGCAATTGATCGAGACGCATTGTCCGCTCTCCTACGCCGGTACGTCCGCGGCGCCGTCATGTGCCGTACATCATCCAGCTGCTCGTTAGGCAGCAGCTTTGTTCTTGATTGCGCCAATGATCGCCGTGAGTATGGCGCCCCCCGCGCCTCCGGCGATTACCTGTGAGATGATGCCCTGGACGCTCAGATTGCCCGACTGCGCTGCGGCCGTGATCGCTGGCAGCAATAAGGTAACGATCTGTCCGAGCACCCCGCCTCCGATCAAACCGGAGATAGCGTTACCAATCATTCCAAGATCAAAGGTCGGCGATGACTTACCTACGGCAACGCCACCAAGCGCCCCAGTAACAAGGTTGATCAAAATCTGTTCCATGCGGATCTCCCAGCGTTGCAACCCAGCTCAAGACTATTCCGTAATGACCTGGATGTTAACAGCGAAGCCGCTCTTGGAATCGGATTGAACGGCTCGGCCCGCTGTGGCGCGCACAGCGATACTCCGCGCAGACGAATGCGCTCCACCCACAAACAGAGCCGCTCTCTGCCAACGTGTTACCGTTGCGGAGCATGACCGCGCGGGACTCTTTGGGTTGGCGATCCTCGGGCCTCCCCTTGTGACAAGCTATCAGGGATTCACCTGAAATCTGGCAAGGGATTCCCTGAATCCTGCGCGGTCGCCTCGTCAGCGCTTGAGAGCCGTTCTTTTACTTGTACAGGTCCTCACTCGGGCGCAACCTTCTTCGGGCGCCGGGAAGTCGGGCGCTGGCAAGAGCAAAAGTAGGAGGAAGAAATGAGCGTCTTCGGAAGCATCGTATCGGCCATCTTCGGCTCCAAGCATGCGGCGCCTGTGACTGGCGCTGCCGGATCTTCGCCATCGGCTTCATCCCCCGCGCCGTCCGCATCCGCGACGCCTGGGGGCGCGACAGCCGCAAAGCCGATCTCGAGACCCGAGGTCGAAGCGATACTTGCGAAAATCGCCGGTGAGCAGCGCGAAAATCTCGATTGGAAAAATTCGATCGTCGATTTGATGAAGCTGTTGAAATTGGACAGCGGCCTCGGCGCCCGCAAGCAACTGGCGCAGGAACTCGGCTATACCGGCGCCCTCGACGGCTCCGCAGCGATGAACGTGTGGCTGCAGAAGCAGGTGATGACCAAGCTTGCGGAAAGCGGCGGCAAGGTGCCGGACAGTCTCAAGGCGTGAGTGAAAGGGGCCCGGCGTCTTCTCAGGCAATAGGGCTATGGCGCGCCCTCTCGTTGCCCTCCTCGTTCGACTCGTTTGTCAGTGGATCGGCGGCAGGACGTCGTGCTGAAGGGCAACATTTCGTCCTTGCCACGTCCGGCCGAAGGAGCTGCGGGCGTCATGCCCGGCAAGAGGAGGGGAGCACGCAATGATGCAGATCGAAGCACTGGACGTTCGAATTCCTGCGGAGATCATCCACAATTGGGGCTGGTTCCTAGCCTTCGGCATCGGCTTGGTCCTGCTTGGGATCGTTGCGATTGCACGAGCTGTCGCGGCCACCGTTGTCTCCGTGCTGTTCTTCGGGTGGCTCTTGGTGATCGCGGCTGGCATTGAAGTCGTGCAAGCCATCATGGTCGGCAAGTGGGTCGGGCTCTACCACCATTGGCTCGCGGCGGTACTGTTCGGCGTCGTGGGAGCGCTGATGATGTGGCGGCCGGTGGCCACCGCCGAGGTTTTGACCTTGTTGATGGGAGCATTCTTCCTGGTAGCCGGCCTGTTCCAACTGATCACACCGTTCATGGTTTCGCTGCCCGACTGGGGCTGGCACGCGCTCAACGGCCTGATCACGTTGGTGCTCGGCATTCTGGTCCTGGCGCAATGGCCGGTCTCGGGGCTTTGGGTGATTGGCCTATTCGTTGGGATCGAGCTGATCTTCAACGGCGGCGCTTGGATCGCGCTGGCCTTGGACCTGCGGTCGCTGCGGTAAGCAGCGGGCGCTGAGAGCAAGGTGTTCAGCCTTCGGTCACGTAGGCGGGTCTGCCGCCGAGGAGGAAGTCGTCGCGCGGAGCTACGAAGAAATCGATGACATCCTAGTGGACCATGCCTCGTGCTCTGCACCTCCGGGAATGACCACAATGTCGCCCCGCCCGCGGACCCGATGCTCGCTACCGAGGCGGAACTCCATCTTGCCTTTCAGCATCCATACGATCTGCTCATTTGCGTGATTGTGCGGCTATCATCTCTTGGTCACCAGAGAGCACGCGGCGGCTGATCTTTTCGCTGATCTGCTCCTCAACCAAGCCGGCGAATGTCCCGAAGCCCAACCAGCGTCGCCATAACGTCCCTCCCAAATTAGGCTCGCCTTTTCGCGTCGCATGATCGCCCGCTTCGCTGGCGCGTCGCGCAGGGCATCAATCGGATAGCGTCCGCGTGTCGGGAACCTTTCTCCACTGCTCCAGGCTTTCGGCGATGATCTTGGTCGACTGCAGGGCCGCTTGGGTAAAGGTTGAATATTGGACGACCTCGCGTTGAACACGCGAGGCCTCGCTGTGCAACATGTTGCTCACGGCCTGCAGCTCGGTGATGAGCTTGTCGATCTCCTGCACTGAGTTCGCGGTTGCCCGCTGCAGTACGGAGTTGATGTCGCTCGCCACCAGCCGGCTCTCGTTCTCCGACTGGCGCCCTGGGCGGTCCACGACGTCGCGGCGCACGAGCTCGCAGATTTCCGCCGTCACTTCCGTTTCCACCGATTGGTTCTGGTCGTGCTCGGCTGTATTACGCGTTTTGAGAAATGCCACGGCGTGATCCCCGTTCTGTCTCCCGCGCGAGCGCGCTATCGATCCCAGATAAGCATGCAAAATGTGACGGCTTGGCGGCCTGATGGAACTTGTGTGCGGCGTCCAGCAATTTCGTGTTGACGGGCGCGCCATAAGGCGGTGGTCGCTTACCATGGCGCGCGACGAAGCTCGAACAGCTCTATTTCAAGTTGCTTTGAATTCTCCGACCAGCGTCTGGCACACTTATATAACCACTGACGATCAAATCAGAGCCGTATAGCACGTTTCGGCTCAGAACTCAGAGTGCAACGATTCTTTCTTCCGGCGCACGCCGAGTTAGGCGACCTGCTCACACGCAGTGAAATCCGCGGTCGGTCGGTTTTCGCGACGGCCTGAACGCGTCAACACAACGCGACCAGAATAGCGACCATGGCGGCACCTGCGCGATTAATGCGCTGAGGCGTTCCGCTTCCCAGCGCCAGCGGTCTCGGCTCTCCATGAGCCGGTTGAGGGAGGCCGAAAGGAATTCCTCTGTGCTGCGCGCTTCCCGTTCCATTGCGCGCAGTTGTTCGACCTCCACACGCAATGCGTTCATCTCGATGAGCAACAGCTTCATTTCCCGCCGCATCACTGGTAGCGGATCGGGCGCCTCCCATGGCGCGGGTCCAGGAAATGGGGTCGCAAGTTGATGAGCGTTCGCAGCAGCGGGTTGATTCGGCATGGGCAATAGCGTGCTCAAGCATAGTTTACATGCAGTTAACCGCCACCGCGGCTTAAGGGGGGTGATGCAGGTATTAGCGGCCCACTCCCGTGTCGGCAAGCGGGGCTGCCCTACTGAAACGTGCGCAGATACCGCGCCTGACTCCGTTCGATCACGTCGAAGAAATTGTCGGCCTGGCTCGCGACCAGACGGACCTCCGCGTCGGTGCCCTTCCAACCGAGACTGCCGTAGAAGCGGGCGATACGCGACGGCGACTGGTAGCGCCAGTGCTCATCCTTGAGCCCCTGCGCGGCAAGATAGAGCGTCCATCCGCCATCTGCGTTGCGCTGTCCATTCGCGTCTACAATCATCGGTACTGTCCGCCGTGCCGAAGCCAGAAGAATATGGTCTTCGATCAATTGGCGCATGCGAGCATCGCGCGCAGCGTTTGAGGTTCCACCAAGGACCACCGCGACGACGTGTTTCTCGTCACGGCGGACCGATGAGACCAAATTGTAGCCAGAAGCCTCGGTATAACCGGTCTTGATACCGTCAACACCCTTCACCTGTCGCAGCAGGGCGTTGTGATTGTTCATCTCGGTCCCCTTATAGTTAAAGCTCGGCGTTGCAAAATATGGATAGTAGCCGGGAAACCGGTGTTGAATGGCACGGCCCAAAACGGCCTGGTCGCGGGCCGTCGTTATTTGCTCCTCGGCAGGCAATCCTGAGGCATTGACGTAGGTCGTGCTCGTCATGCCCAGCGCTCTTGCTTTCAAGGTCATAAGCTTGGCGAATTCCTCTTCGCTGCCGCCGATGGCTTCGGCGACAACCACTGCGGCATCGTTCGCTGATTTGGTAACAAGCCCTTTGATCGCGTCCTCAACTTTGATGGTCTGATTGGCCTTGAGCCCGAGCTTGGTGGGGTTCTGCATCGCCGCCCGGGTTGAGACCGGCAGCGGCGTGTCGAGGGTGAGCTTGCTGCCGTCAAGCTGCTCGAAAAGCAAATAGAGCGTCATAATTTTCGTCAAAGACGCCGGATGACGTGGTTCGTCAGCGCTAACCTCGTGAAGCACGAAGCCTGATTTGTCATCGACCACGATGGCCGCATACGGCGGTCGATAATTGGGTCCGTGAATCACGCGTTTAGGGGGGCCGTTGCGTGAAGCGCGCGCTTCCGTCTGATTCCACCCAGCGCCGGCAACCATTATCGTTACCAGCAGACCGGTCACTCGCAGCCAATGTGACGGCGAGATTCGAGCCCTCGCCGGCGCGACGTTAACCCTGATCCTTGCCGCCCCGCGGTCGCAACCGAGTCCGCTCACAGACTTTCTCCCCAAGGGCCAGGTCGTGGAAGGCGCTACCGCTGCGAGCCGCAAAAGTCCCTAATGCGGGCACGGCAACGGCCCAAACGGCAGTCACCGAGCCAAATCGCAGACAGAGCCCACTTTGTCGTGCAGGGCCCCCAATTTTTACCATCCCGAGTTCCGGCTCCATCGCCGGGGAA
>Ga0126378_10001196_pt1 | contig 19401 bp, 18 predicted proteins | sample PanSoiMetPlot_23_FD_92587 | JGI IMG/M metagenome (GOLD analysis project Ga0126378, IMG submission 92587) | Tropical forest soil microbial communities from Panama - MetaG Plot_23 | ecosystem: Environmental > Terrestrial > Soil > Tropical forest > Bulk soil | place: Panama | collected 2016-02-17
GGCGATCACGGGTATGATCCGCGCAACGCCCAACTCAGTCACCTTCTCGATCGCCCACTCCATACGGTCGAATTTGAAGACTGCCAGGAGCAGCGTGACATTGACGGGAGCGGGGCTTGAGGATATTTCCGGACCTAGCTCGAATTCGACCCGGCCATCCACAATGCTCGAGACTCGCCCATGACGAACAACGCCTTGGGCGACGAGGTCGAACTCCTGTCCGATGCGGGCGCGCAGCACGCGGACCAGGTGTTCCGCGTGAGCGCCAGTCAGAGCAGCCTGGCCTCCGAACACTTCGTCGGCGATCCATCGGCGGCGGGTCATTGGTCCAGGTGGCTTCTTTCACCCGCTCGGGCTTTGAGAACTTTACAACAAAAAAATCCAGGACTTGCGTCGTGGGGCCGCATTCTTTCGCCGCTCGCCGGCTGATGTTCGGCCCCAACGCTTAGTAGGCTACTGGAACATATCCTTCATCTTTCCCAGCAGCGATTGCAGAAGCGGCTGGTTGTCGACCTTCGCGAGACCCTCGAGTTCCTGCAGCAATTCTTTCTGCCGCTTATTCAGTTTGGTGGGCACCTGGACGCGAACCTCCACGTAGAGATCGCCTTTGCCGTGACCGTTGAGCACCGGCACGCCCTTCGTGCGAATGCGAAAAACGGTACCCGGCTGTGTGCCTTCTGGAACCTTGAGGCTGTGTTCGCCGTCCATCGTGGGCACGCGGATCTCCGCTCCCATCGCTGCTTGCGCTACGGAAATCGGAACCACGCAATGCAGGTCGTTACCTTCCCGAGCAAAGAACGGATGCTCTTTGACGTGCAGAACGACGTACAAGTCACCGGCCGGCCCGCCGAACTGGCCGACTTCTCCTCCGCCGGCAAACCGAATCCGCGTGCCGTCTTCCACTCCTGCAGGAACTTTAGCGTCGACCGTCCGCTGCCGGAGGATTCGGCCTTCGCCTTTGCATTTCGGACATGGATCGGTGATCACGCTGCCTGATCCCTGACACGTAGGGCAAGTGCGCGCGATGCTGAAGAATCCCTGCTGGTAGCGAACCTGGCCGCGTCCGCTACAGGATCGGCAGGTCGTGGGGCCTTTGCCCGGAGCGGAACCGGAACCGTGGCACGCCTCGCAGGCTTCATGGCGGCGCACCGTGACCTGGGACTCGGTTCCAAAAAATGCTTCCTCAAACTCGAGCGTCAGGTCCTCGCGCAAGTCCGCCCCGCGCTGCACTCGGTTGCGGCGGCGGCCACCGCCTCCACCGAACATATCGCCGAAGCCAAAGAACTCGCCGAAGATGTCGCTAAAATCCTGGAAAACGCTCGGGTCGAATCCCGCGCCCTGGGCGGAGGCGCCACCCAGACCTGCATGGCCGTAACGATCGTAGACGGCGCGTTTTTCGGAGTCGGCGAGCACCGCGTAGGCTTCGCTGACTTCTTTGAATTTTTCCTCCGCGTCCGGATTATTCGGATTACGGTCGGGATGGTATTGCAAGGCGAGCTTGCGATATGCGGACTTGAGCTCGGTCTCGGTAACGGTCCGAGTGACGCCAAGCACCTCGTAGTAGTCTCGTTTTGCGTTAGTGGTCAGAAATTACCTTTCCAAATACCGGGTTTCTTTCGGCCCCTAGGGGTCTGTGCGCGCGCCTCTAGATCAAACGCCCACGGCCTGCGCCATGGGCTGCATTCTCTCGCCGCTTCGCGGCGGTAGAGCTATTTTCCCGGATTCTTTGCGACCTTCACCATGGCCGGACGCAGAAGGCGATCCTTGTACTTGTAGCCTCGCTGCCACTCCTCAAGCACTTCGTGGTCCGCTGCATCCGGGGTCTCGACCATCTCAATCGCTTCGTGCACGTGGGGATCGAACGGCTTCCCCTTCGAGGCAATCGGTTGAACGCCAAGCTTGGTCAGCGCGTCCTGCAACTGCTTGTAGATCAGTTCCACGCCCGAGCGAAAATCACCGGCTGCGGACTTGGACTGCAGCGCACGCTCGAAACTGTCGACGATCGGCAGCAAGGACTTGATGACGTCGACACTGGCGAAGTCGCGGAAGTCCTGCTGCTCTTTAGCGGCACGGCGGCGTGCGTTTTCAAATTCCGCCTGAGCACGCGCCAGCCGATCCAGCAAGGAGTCGCGTTCAGCCTTCAGTTTCTGCAATTCTGCTTCTGCGCCAGTTCCCTCAGAGGGTGAAACTGGACCTTGTGCCGCATTGGACGTGGGCTCATCACCATCTGCCGGCGGAAGTTCGTGCTCCAAGTCCAATCCTTCAACTTCTGGTTTTCCGTTAGATTTCCCCATAACAACCTGTCTTACTCCGGTTCATTCAGAATTTTGTCGAACAGGCGCGCGATGTATGACACCGCGGTAATGGTGTGTTGGTAGTCCATCCGCGTCGGCCCAATCACCGCTAGCGATCCCATGACCTGATTGCCGGCGTGCGCGGGCGTGCCGATGAGAACGAAATTCCGCATCGAGGGCATGGCGTCATCAAGGCCGATCACCACTCGCACCGCCTCCTGCTTCACATCGAGATAGGCGCCGAGAAGTTGGACGATCTTTTCCTTCTCCTCAAGCGTCTTCAGCATTTCCTGCAGACGCTGACGATCTTGCTCTGTGGAGAGCAAGTTCGCCGCGCCTTCCACGAAGACCTTTTGCGATCCCTGTTCGGCCGCCAATGCGCCCTGCTTGTAAAGAGCCTCCAGCGAGTTCATCAGGCGGTCGTATTCACTGCGCTCTTTTTCGAGGCGACGCGAGATTTCGCTACGCATCGCTTCCATGGTCCAACCGCGAAAATTATCGTTGATATACCGCGCCGCCAGATCGAGGTCTGCTTGCGGCAGATCAAGCCGCAGCACGCGATCGCGCACAAGCCCAGAACGCGTGACGAGTACCGCGAGAACCTTTTGATCCCCCAGCCGGGAAAAATAGACATGCTCCAGGGCATTCTTCTGGCCGCTGGTTGCGATCGTGACGCCCACGTTGCGAGAGATCAACGAGAGCACGTGCGAGGTGCGTTCCATGAACTCCTGGACGTCGCTAATCCCGGCCAGCGAGTCCGAGATCATCGCCTCCTCCTGCGGAGCCAGCCGGGCGTTGCCGGAAATCTGCTCGACGTAGTAGCGGTATGCTTCCGGCGTAGGCACGCGACCCGCCGAAGCGTGCGGTTGCTCCAGAAACCCTGCGTCCGAGAGGTCCGCCATCACGTTGCGAATGGAAGCCGGGCTCAGACCCTCACGATTCGAGCGCGCGAGGGTGCGCGACCCAACCGGCTCACCGGTCGAAATGAACGTCTCGACAATGGCGGTCAGAATTTCGCGTTCGCGAGTCCCGATATTAGGATCTGCTGGCATACCTCAATCTGTCAGTTATCTCAAACCGAGCGGCCCGGGCCGGGGGGAGCAACTGCCTCTGGATCATTATCCTAACTATTTTAGATGCAGAAGCTTAGGTTTTGGATCGAAGTTATGATCCTGTTGGGATTCTAGGAAGGGGGCGGGTAGGTGTCAAGAAGGGAGCCGGGATGAGGTCTCAAAGTTTCAAGGTTTCAGTTTTAGCACACTCATCGCCGGGGGGACAGCTTGAATCCGAACAGTGAAGCGCTATCCAGCGCTGATACATTACTCTTCACGCTTCCATGAAAGGTAAACCTCATATCGCCGTCATCGGCGCCGGTGCTTTCGGTGGATGGACGGCGCTTCATCTCCTCGAACGTAATGCCCGGGTCACCCTGCTGGACGTTTGGGGGCCGGGCAACTCGCGCGCTTCGTCGGGCGGAGAGACGCGGATCATGCGCGGGACCTACGGTCCTGATCAGCCTTATAGCGAGATGGCTGCCCGGGCGTTGAAGCTTTGGGCGCAGTATGAGCGCAAATGGAAGCGCCAATTTCTGCATCGTTGCGGCGTCCTCTGGATGGCCGAGGGCCGCAACGATGCCTTCGAGCGCGGCTCGGTCGAGATGCTGCGCACGGCCAAGATTCCGTTTGATGAGCTCTCCGCGGGGCAGATGCGAAAGCGCTGGCCACAAATCAACTTCGAGGGTGTCGAGTGGGGTATCTTCGAGCCAGCCTGCGGGTATCTCGATGCACGAGTTAGTTGTGCGGCGGTGGTGGATGCCTTTATTAAGGCCGGAGGGCGATACCGGCAAGCTTCGGTGAACCCGGAATGTCTCGAACAGCCTCTCCGCGCCCTCACATTGTCTGACCATTCTCAGGTAAAGGCTGACCGCTGTGTCTTCGGCTGCGGACCATGGCTGGGAAGGTTGTTTCCGAAGACTGTCGGCAATCTGGTGCGGGCCACCAAGCAGGATGTCTTTTTCTTTGGCACTCCTGCTGGAGACATGCGGTTTCACGACCCTAATACGCCCGTTTGGGCCGATCACCGCGATCATTTCTACTACGGGATTCCAGGCACCGACCGCCGCGGGTTCAAGATCGCTGATGATACACGCGGGCCGGACTTCGATCCGACAAATGGCGAGCGTGTCATTGATCCTGCAACGCTAAAGAACGTTCGCGAGTACATTGCGTTCCGCTTCCCTGCCTTGAGGGAAGCGCCGCTCATCGAGACTCGCGTCTGCCAGTACGAACAGACGCCCGACAGTCATTTCATCATCGACCGGCATCCGGAGAATGAGAATGTTTGGCTGGTCGGCGGTGGTTCGGGGCACGGATTCAAGCATGGCCCTGCCGTGGGAGAGATGATGGCGGAGTTGATCGTGAAAGATCGGGAGCCGGCGGCGACCTGGAGATTGGATCGCTTTTAGGAAAGGCCTACCACAGAGGACACAGGGTGTCACAGCCCAATCCCTGTGAACCTCTGTGCTCTTTGTGGTGAGCGCTACCTATTGAATCTGAATCACGTTTGCCGGGGCGTTCGCTCTGATCTCGCTGACGCGCTCGACCACCTTGCGTGCAAAATCGTAGAGCGACTTTGCGTGCGGTGAATTTTCGCCCTCGAGTACGACCGGTTTACCACTGTCGCCTGACTTGCGTACTTCGGGATCCAAAGAGATGTTTCCCAAGAATGCCACGCCGAACTGCTTCGCCATGTTCTCAGCGCCGCCGCGAGAGAAAATGTCTACCTCGTGCTGGCAGTGGGGGCAAACGAAGTAGCTCATGTTCTCGACCACGCCGGCGACATCGACCTTCATCTGGCGGAACATTTCGATCGCCTTCCGGGCGTCCTGCAAAGCAACGTCGGAGGGAGTGGAAACGACAACCGCTCCCGTCAGCGGAACAGTTTGCACCAGTGAGAGCGCGACGTCACCGGTACCCGGAGGAAGATCGACCACCATGTAGTCGAGGTGTCCCCATTCGACCAAGCCCAGGAACTGCCGAATGATCTGGTGCAACATCGGTCCGCGCCAGATGACCGGCTTGTCGCCAGGATTTAGGAATCCCACGGAGATGACCTTCAGCCCAAACGCTTCGATCGGTTCAATTCGATTCTCGCCCACCATACGCGGCTGTGCGTTGCTGCCCAGCATTAGCGGAACGTTCGGCCCGTAAACATCGGCATCGAGCAAACCGACTTTGTGTCCCATCTTGGCGAGCGCGACGGCCAGGTTCACCGACAGCGTGGTCTTGCCGACGCCTCCTTTGCCCGACCCGACGGCGATGATGGCGTCCACTCCGGGCAGGGGTTGCGGCCCCTGCTGCGCGGGACCCTGTCCGTGCTGATGCGGCGTATGTGCGTTCAAAGGATTGCTCCTGCTACGGATTAAGAGGTCCGAACGGAAGAGCTGACGCAGAACCCCGAAGATTGATTATACAGGGGTTGGAATTGAGACACTCAGCGGACTGGCCACGGACTCGCCGGAGCCGCGGCGAGCGAACTGCGACACATGACCGAGACGCGTCGTCTCTTCAATCTGGGCATCGGTTTAACTGACGCACATTTGATCGCCTCTGCCCTTCTAAATCCACCCACGCTGCTCTGGACAAAAGATAAGCAACTCCGCCGGGTGGCTGAGGCTTTACAGCTTCACGCCAATTTGCCATAAGAGCTGTCGTAGGCGCTTAGTTGCTAAAAAGGATCAGTCAGTATCCTCCACCCTCCAGATTTACCTTGCCACGAAACATCCGGAACAGGAAGAAGAAGTAGCCGAGCGCGAGGATCATGCCCAGGATCCACCAGGTAAATCCTACGGCTAGGCCGTGGTCGCCCGCTTTGGTGTTGTAGATCGTGAGATTGAGGGCAGGGTCGGTGCTTGCCGGCAAGACCACCGGATACAGCGCGAAGGCGGCTCCGACCAGCATGCCGACGATGTAGAGAGACGAGGCAACGAAAGCCAGCTTTTCTGCGGTGAGGTCAGGCCCTTTACGCAGAGCGTAGATCATGACGGCGAGGCTGCCGAAGACCACGATCGGAATCAGATATCCGATGGCATGCTGCTTGTAATTGTCGAGAACCGTGGGACGGATGTAGATCGTGGCGATTAATCCTACGATCGTCAGGAGCAGCTGCAGCGGCCACATCCAGAGCGCCACGGTGCGGGCGCGGCGGTTTAAGTCATTTTCCGTTTTGATCGCGACATACAGCGAGCCGTGCGCCGTTAGCGTAACCAGGGCAATCACTCCGGTGAGTACGGTGTACCAGTCGAGGATGCCGTTACGGATGCCCACGCGGAAGTTTGTCCAGAGGGGCTCGAAGAAGTACCCATCCGGGCCGAGTGGAACACCGCGAACCACATTGCCCAGAGCCGCGCCGAAGAAGACGCACAGCAGAATACTCGAGACACTGAAGACAACATCGAAGAACCCCTGCCAAACCGGATTGTGCAAGTGATGGCGGAGTTCGATCCCGATTCCACGCAGCATGAGAAGCCAGAGCACCATCATCAGGGGTAGGTAGAAGCCGCTGAAGCTGGAGGCATAAAGCAGCGGGAATGCAAAGTAGAGGGTACCTCCGGCGGCGATAAGCCAGACCTCGTTGCCATCCCACACTGGCCCGATGGCGCGCAGGATGGTCTGGCGATCAGGAGTGGTACGCGCCGCTGCAAGGTAAATCACTCCCGCGCCGAGATCGAATCCGTCTAATACGACGTAAGCGGCAACCATGACTGCGATGATGATGAACCAAAGCGTTTCCATAAATCCCTCGGGGGCAAAGGCCCCGGTTAAGCATTGCGAAGCCAGTCCGCCCAGCTCGATCGGGCCGGTACGAATTCCTACTTTCCCGCAGCGACCAGATTTGGTGCATTCGGTGGAAGCCCGGAGATGGACGCAGCCTCAACTTCCGGTCCCTGCTCGATCTCGCGGCGGACGAGGAACAGAAAGAAAATGGCAAGCACCGTGTACATGCCCATGAAACCCAGCAGGGTGAAAATGCCATTGCCCGCCGACACTCCTTTGGAATATCCGTCCGCCGTACGCATCAGCCCATAGACGAGCCAGGGCTGACGGCCGATCTCGGCGGTGATCCATCCTGCAGTATTGGCGATGTAGGGGAAGGGCAGGGCGAGCATGAGAATCCAGAGCATCCAGCGGGTCGTAAAGAGCTTCCCGCGCCACAACAGAAAAGCAGAAATTAACGTTACCGCGATGAAGATCGTGCCCAGCCCGACCATGATGTGGTAGCTGAAGTAAAGCAGTTCGATACTGGTCGGCCACTGATCGGTCGGAAACGCGTTCAATCCCTTGACCTCAGCCTTCCAGGCGCGATACGTCAGGAAACTCAGTGCATTCGGGATGATCAGCGGATTGTCGATCTCCTTTTTGTCGACATTCGGCTGGCCGATGAGCACTAGCGGCGCGCCGGGTTGGGTGGCGAACAACGCCTCCATGGCGGCCAGGGTCACAGGTTGGTGGGTGGCGATCATTCGTCCCTGGCCGTCGCCAGTGGGAAACAGTTGCAGGAAGCTGAAGATAAGACCCGCCACAACTCCGAGGCGAACGAAGATACGCCCGTGTTGCTCGAACTTCTCCCAGAGCAAGTAGAACGCACCCACGGACGCCATCACGAAAGAACCAGTGATCACCGCGCCGCTCATGTTGTGGGCGTATTGCCACCACGCCCATGGATTCAGCACCAATTGCCAGAAACTGGCGAGTTGCACCGATCCGTCGGCTGCCTTAAGGTAGCCGACCGGATGTTGCATCCACGCGTCGGTCGCCACGATGAAGAATCCCGAAAGCCATGAGCCCAGGAAGACAGCGACGGCGGACCACCAGTGCCCGCGCGGGCCCAAGCGCTTCTCGCCGTAGAGGAATAGCCCCAGAAATGCCGACTCCAGAAAGAATGCGAACATTCCTTCCATGGCGAGAGTCTGGCCGATCACGCCGCCGGCGAACCGTGAGAAGTGCGACCAGTTGGTGCCAAACTGGAATTCCATGGGAATTCCGGTGACGACGCCCATCACAAAATTGATGCCAAAGATGCGGGCCCAGAAGCGGGCCGCCTGATTGTAAGTCTCATCATTGCGGCGCAGCGCGTGCGTCTTGAGCACCACGATCAGCGGCGCGAGACCCATGGTCAACTGCGGGAAAAGATAGTGAAAAGTGATGGTAAACGCGAAGTGCAGACGATGAACAAGAAGGGCACTATCCATAGATCCCTCGGAAGACTTCCTAGACTAATTTCCGGGAAGCGGTCTGGAAGTGATTGTAATCACTCTCTGTAAACAACTATTGTGATACGCGACGCCTGCGTTCCAGTTCGGAACGCCGAATTTCGCGCCTTCGCCCTGCATCGTCGTGACGCCGCCGCTGCTCATCCGTCTGGGGAACGACAGGCGCAACTTTCAGGTGGTTTCCTGTTTTGTCTACCGCGACGAAGGTCAGATACGCCGAAGCAACGTGCTTCGCAGTATCGGAGATGTAGTTCTCCACCAATACTTTCACCCCTACTTCCATCGATGTCTGAAAGACACGATTCACCGAGGAACGCAGGATCACGAGATCTCCGACACGTACGGGCACAAGGAAATCGATGTGATCGACCGCAGCGGTGACCACGTAGTTGCGCGAATGCCGGTGAGCGGCCATGGCTCCGGCGAGATCGATCCAGTGCATGAGACGGCCGCCGAGAAGTGCTCCCAGAGGGTTGGCATCGTTCGGCAGAACGATTTCAGCCATCTCCGACTGAGAATCGCGGACGGGACGTGGGGCGAGGTTATCTTGCGGCATGATCTTTACCTTTATAGGCCGGCGCAGACGCGAAGATGATTGACGATCTTCTCAGGCCCTTTTCTTCAAATAGGATTCCAGGAAGCACTCCGCCATCTTCTGCATGCGAGCGTCGACATGGATATTGAGCCACGCGGATTGCGAGAGGTCATAGGCCAGCTCACCATGATCGACAGGCCGATTGTCGCGTTCGCAAACGTAGTTGAGACGCAGGACGCGGGCCTGCGCAGCGGTCGCAACTTTCGCATGATCGCGCCCGCCGGAGGGGGCGGAAACCGCGAAACGGATCGCATCCCACTGACGCTGCCGCGGAGCCCACCCGCAACTGCTGGCATAACCAAGATTGCAGCAGGCCTCAAGAATATCCTGGGACGGCGTTTGCTGTTCGTGCCCGGGCGCAGTGCAATGGCCGGTCCAGCCACAGCCTAGAGGCAGGCGCGCGGGATGCGGCCAGTTGCCGTTCTCGATTTTCGTTACCGGCATGAAATACGGACAGGCCAAACTCGTTTCCTCACCATGGAAATTAGGGAATCGCCATTGTAATCGAAGGCGGCATGTTGATTCGCTTTGCGGGGATGAGAGTATGCGTCTTTGTAGTAATCTCGTTGCAGGGGCGCTCGACCATGGACCGCATCTCCACGCTAAACGACATCCTGACCGAAAATCCGAAGGACGCTTTTGCGCGCTACGGCCTTGCGATGGAGTATTCGAAGCAGGGCGATTTTGACCGAGCTCTGGCCGAGTTCTCGATTTTGATTGAGAACCATCCGGACTACACCGCGGGATATTTCATGGCAGCCCAGACGCTAGCGCGGGCCGAGAGGCCGGAAGAGGCCAAGAAGATGCTGCAGGATGGCATCGCGTCGGCACGCCGCACAGGCAATCTACACGCGCAGTCAGAGATGGAAGCGATGCTGGGCGAGCTTTCGTAGGCTACTTTGCCATGCGCGCCATCGCCCACTCGACCAATCCCGGGAACAATTGATAGAGCTTCACTGGAATGTGCATCGTCCAGGGAACGATCACCTCGCGCTTCCCTTTCAAATATCCTTGCAGCGTTGCACGTGCGACGCGTTCGGCGGCAATCCCCCGCACGGAGTTGGGACGTACTTTCTTCAATTCGTTTCCGCGGACCGCATTCTGGCTAAACCCCGTCTGCACGTAACCCGGACACACGGTGAGAACGTGGATGCCATCATTCTTGAGCTCGACCCGGGCGCTTTTGCCGATGGCGTTGAGCGCAAACTTCGAGGCGCTGTAGGCAGCGTGAAATGGCAGCGGGATATGCCCCGCCACACTGGAGACATTGATGATCGTCCCGCCTCCTTGCTGGCACAGGATCGGGATGACTTTCTGCATCGCCGAGACCGCGCCAAGGAAATTCGTCTCGAACAAATCGTGGCACGCTGCCATATCCATTTGCGAGACGGAGTCGAGCAGGCCGTGTCCGGCATTATTGATCCAGATATCGATGCGCTTGAAGTGATGGAGCGTCAAGGCGATGACTCGGTCGATTTCTTCGGAGTGGCGAACGTCGCAAGCGAAAGCTGCGGTGCGCTCTGGGAAACCGATTTGAGTGCGAGCCGCTTCGGCACGCGAAGAGTCGCGGGACAACAAGACAACATTTGCCCCTTGCTCGACGAATAATTTGGCGATGGCCTCGCCAATTCCCATCGAGGACCCGGTAATCACGACCACTTTGCCGCCGAGTTCCATGTTCGCCTTCTATTATCCTCGACTCCAGCAAGTCGAGATGCAGCAGGTCTTGTCGTAGAATCGAAAGTGACAACCTGCAGGTGATTGCGTGGCTCTTCTTCCGTTGTTTCCTCTCGAAGTTGTCCTGCTCCCGGGCACTCCCTTGCCTCTGCACATTTTTGAACCGCGTTACAAGGAGATGATCGGCGAATGTCTCGCTTTAAGTGAACCTTTCGGCGTGATTCGTGCTTTGGAAAACGGAATCGCCGAGATTGGATGCACCGCCGAAATCATCACCGTCACGAAGGAGTATCCCGACGGCCGCATGGATCTGATCTGCGAAGGCCGGAAGCGCTTCGAGGTGCTTGAGGTGAACCAAGAGCGCTCGTTTCTGCGGGCGGAGGTGCTGGTGGTACCGGACGATCCGGGCGTAACAACAGAAGAAGAAAAGCTGAGGGCGATCCAACTTCATCTCGAGATTCTTTTGCTGGCGGGCGCGGTGCAGGATCTCTCCTCGGCTGACCAGAGTCAGCTTTCTTTCCACCTTGCCGGGTCCCTGCCCCTCGATCTCGACTTCAAACAACAACTGCTGGCGATGCGCTCAGAGGCGAAGCGCATTCATGCAGTTGCGGCATACCTGGAAGCGGTTCTGCCCAAGCTGCGACGGGCATCAAGGGTGCGCGAGAAAGCGGGAGGCAACGGAGAGATTCACTGAGACTTCCCTTTCAACTCTGCCAGCAACTTCTGGAAATCCGGCTCGGTGTTGAGGACTTGTAACTGCTTGTCGGATTCCAGTACTTCGGCATCCTTCAGCCCGCGGTGAACCGCCTCACCAAGATCCTTCAAAGCTTGCTTCTTGTTCCCCATCGCGGCGCGTGTCTCGGCCAACAGCAGCACGGGCCAGGGCTCGTCTGAAATTTGCCGCATGAGATCAAAGCACATTTCGGCCTTGTCGAAATGTTTCGCTTGGAACTCCTGCTGGCCGTTTTCCATGCCCTCGACCATCATGTCCTGGAAGGCTCGCTGCAGAACTAGTCGCTCCTCCTCGTGCTTGGCATGAGCAGCCTGATCCTTAAGGCCATTCATCGCCTGCAGGATTTCAACCCGAAGCGCGTTGGGGTCGGGTACGTCGCCGGATTCGTAGGCGCGCAGTTTCGGAGATATTTCGCGCTCGATCCGCAGTTGCTCGGATATTTGCTCCCGTTCATGCTTTAAAGCGGCTTTCACCGCGGAAGACTGCTTTAGCGTCGCCAGCTTTGTGGATACCGCGGTCAGATCTCGAAGCCCGGTGAAGTCCGATGCCAGGGACTGGTAGGCAGCCAACTGAGCGAGTGCGTCGTGCCTGGCCTCGGCATCGTCCGCTTTTTTTTGCAGGCTCTGAAATTGTCGATCGATGAAAGCGTGGTCGCGTGGCAGATCGCCCGCCTGCATCGCCTTCAATTGAAACCACTGTACGGCGTCTTCCATCACAGAAGCAGGTGCCCACTGATGTGATCCGGAGTACACGTTCACGCGGTAGGGCAGGCTTTCCCTCTCGCGCTCGTGGCCGACCGTGATGACCTCTGGCCAATTGAAATCCTTGTCTCCTACGGCGAAGTAATAGAGCAATTGGCCCGCGGTACCGTAATGGTTTGGATAACCTGCGCCGTGCGCGATCACCCCCGAAATCCGTCCGGGACTGCTGAGCGCCATGGCTCCGGCAACGCGCGCTCCGCCCGAAAATCCGCTGGTATATACGCGCCGTTCGTCGAGCGCGAGGCGGAGGTGCGTGTCTTGCCAAATGGCGTTGACCGCTTGCGCTTCATCGCCGGAGAAATTGCGGGAGTTGTTGGATCCCGCCAAGATGAATCCGTAGGTCTCCGCAAGATCTTGGTAGAGATCGAGTGGCCGGCGACCTCGACCGCCGGGATCAAAGAAGTAGATGACCGGCCAGGGCTTGGTCACCGTGTATGCGGAGGGGAGATAGAGGGCGTAGCTCTGATTCGCGTCCGCGGCACAGACGACATTGACGATTTGACCAGGGGACGGGAGGTAGACCGGCTTTTCTGTTTGTCCCCGGGAGATGGGGGCGCAGAGCGAGAGAAGGAGCACTTGGGCCGCGAATTGCGCAACCGCATGGACGATTGGCCGCATCTAGACTCCTATGGTGTCGCCCCGCGGGGCGCCGAACTGTGCCGCGAACGGGGCGTATAATCACACCATTGTAGTTCTGTGGGGGTGCCTTTCATGAGTCTTCCGCGCACTCTCGGTGACCTGCGCCGCAGCGACTTTACCGAAGAGCGGCTACGCACCCGCCGAGTGAAAGACGAGTTGCGAGACAATCTGGTAGAGCGTCTCCGGCAAAACGGCGATGCGGTGGTGTTTCCCGGGATCGTGGGTTACGACGACACCGTCGTGCCGCAGATCATCAACGCCATTCTTTCGCGGCATAATTTCATTTTACTTGGACTGCGCGGACAGGCGAAAAGCCGAATTCTGCGGGCGTTGACAGGGCTGCTCGATCCTCAAGTGCCTTACGTTGCCGGATGCGAGATTCATGACAATCCTTATGCGCCGATCTGCAAGCGCTGCCGCGACGAGGTTGCGAGACTTGGAGACGGCACCGCGATTGCTTATTTGACTCCTGAGGACCGCTACGTCGAAAAGCTGGCGACGCCTGATGTAACGATTGCCGACCTGATCGGCGACATTGATCCCATTAAAGCGGCACGCGGCGGGCATGAATTGTCCAGCGAACTGACGGTGCACTATGGCCTGCTTCCCCGTGCCAATCGCAGTATCTTTGCCATCAACGAACTTCCCGATCTCGCCGGCAAGATTCAGGTGGGGTTGTTCAACATCATGCAGGAAGGCGATGTGCAGATTAAGGGATACCCGATCCGGCTGCCGCTCGATGTCGCGCTCGTCTTTAGCGCGAACCCTGAAGACTACACAGCGCGCGGCAAGATCATCACGCCGCTGAAGGACCGCATCGGATCGGAAATTCGCACGCACTATCCGGCAACCGTCGAAGAAGGGATCGCGATCACGGCCCAAGAGGCGTGGACACGGCGCAACGGGCACATGCTTCATTTGCCGAGCTACGTGCAGGAAGTAATCGAGCGCGTCGCTTTTGCCGCACGCGAAGACAAAAAGATCGACAAGCGATCGGGTGTGAGTCAGCGGCTGCCGATCTCGGCGATGGAAAATGTGGTCTCCAATGCCGAACGGAGAGCGATTCGTAACAAGGAAAAGCTCGTCGTACCGCGCATCAGCGACGTCTATGCGGCGCTTCCCGCGATCACCGGCAAACTCGAACTCGAGTACGAAGGCGAGATGAAGGGTGCGGATTTTGTGGGGCGCGAACTCATTCGCGCAGCCATCGCCAAAACGTACGACGAGTACTACACCGGCGCCAATGTGCAACAGATTGTCCAGTGGTTCGATCTGGGTGGAGAGATTCAGCTTTCCGACTCGATTCCCGCTTCACAGGCGCTGGAGAATCTGCGAGGCATCCAGGGCTTGATCGACAAACTGGGTCCGCTCGGCGTTTCCCCGAAAGAGGCCGCCGAGCAACAGGTATCGGCGGCGGAGTTCATTCTCGAAGGACTGCATGCTCACAAGCGAATTGGCCGCAGCGAAGAGCGCGTGTTCAAAGCAGGCGAGAAGAAACCTGAGGCAGTTCGGGAGAAATCGTTCGAAGCCGATGATCGGCCGTACCGGCAGCGAAGGCAGTTTAACTAGAGTAGAGAGGTTGCTTGCAACGGCTCTACTCGCTACGATCTGGAATGCGGTAAGCCAGACGTAGCCAGACACGTCTCTCCGGCCTATGAAACGCATCCGCTACTCCAAATACGTACCCGATCCTGCGGGCGAGATGAGCATGGAGGATGTGCTCAATGCGCTCTCGGACTATCTATTGCAGAGCGGCTTTCAGGATTCTATGTGGTACGAGATGCCCCAGGGGGAGCACACGATCGAGGATCTGAGGCGCGCGATCGAAAACGCTCTGATGCACGGTGAGTTGTTCGACGAGAATCTGCGCGAACAGATCGAACAGATGATGGCCGACAGTCAACTCGATGAGCTGATCGAGAAGTTGATCGAGCGCATGCAGCAGGAAGATTACATCTCGGTCGATGAGCCACACGATCCTGCCGGGAGATCCAGCGTGGGCGGACAAACCGGTGAGGCGCAGCCGGCCCGCTTCGAGATTACCGACAAGAGCTTGGATTTTCTCGGATTCAAGTCACTGCGCAACTTGCTTGGATCGTTGGGCAAGTCCAGTTTCGGCCGCCACGATACCCGCGATCTAGCTACCGGGATCGAGGCCAGCGGATCGTCAAAGACCTACGAGTTCGGCGACACATTGAACCTCGACATCACCGCCACACTCTCGAGCGCCATCCAGCGCGAAGGCCTGACTCTGCCGTTGAACATCGAATACTCCGATCTTCAGGTGCATCAATGTGAATATCAGTCATCGTGCGCAACTGTGCTCATGCTTGACTGCTCACACTCGATGATCCTGTATGGCGAAGACCGGTTCACTCCCGCGAAAAAAGTGGCAATGGCATTGTCGCATCTGATCCGGACGCAGTATCCCGGGGATTCGTTATCGCTCGTGCTTTTTCATGATTCGGCGGAGGAGATTCCGCTCTCGCAACTGGCGCGAGTAAAGGTTGGTCCTTACTACACCAATACTCGCGAGGGATTGCGTCTGGCCCAGCGGATTCTGCAGCGGCAACGTAAGGACATGAAGCAGGTTGTGATGATCACCGATGGGAAACCGTCGGCGCTTACGCTGGAGGATGGGCGGATTTACAAGAATGCTTTCGGGCTCGATCCACTGGTCGTCAGCCAGACACTCGAGGAAGTTTCGAAGTGCAAACGGGCCGGCGTGCTGATCAACACCTTCATGCTGGCTTCGGATTACGGGCTCGTCCAATTTGTGCAGAAGGTTACCGAGATGTGCAGCGGCAAGGCATACTTCACGACTCCCTACACGCTCGGACAATATCTGCTGATGGACTACATGTCGCGGAAGACCAAGACCATCCATTAGACAAACTCACGCTGTTTTAGGGCACACAGTTTCGTGGAGCGAGATAGCCTCCATGCCGTGTAACTTTGCCGCCCTTTGTGGTTTCATAGAAAGAGCATGGCAAACTGTATTCGATGCGGTCGGCAGCTTCCTCCCCTGAGCTTTGGGAAGAAGATCTGCCAATGGTGCGTGCAACACGAGGCGATGCAAAACAGCGATGTGGATGAGGAGAGCGAACAACGGGTGTTGCCCGCTCCCTGGGTAAGACGGAGTCAGCCGACCTTCAGCTTGACGCAGTTGCTATTCGGCGCCAATGTCGCGGTGTTTCTGGCGATGATGCTCTCCAGCGGCGATCCCTCCGCGTTCCTGAACCCGATGCATGAGTTTTCGCCGCAAGTGTCCGTTCACTACGGGGCGAACTATGGTCCCCTCACGCTTTCCGGAGAGTGGTGGCGGCTGTTAAGTTATATGTTTCTCCATGGCAGCCTGCTGCACATCGGCTTCAACATGTGGTGCCTCTGGGATCTCGGCGCGATGTGCGAATCCCTCTATGGCCGTTGGACCTTCGCCAGCATTTATGTCATTACCGGCGTTGCCGGCGGAATCGCAAGCCTCGGCTGGAATCCCGGGGTGTGGAGTGTGGGAGCGTCGGGTGCAATCTTTGGTTTAGCTGGAGCTCTGATCGCATCGTTCTATCTTGGCGAGTTTTCGCTGCCCCGGATCGCGATCAAAGGTACCTTGAGGAGTCTTCTGTTCTTCGCCGGCTTCAACTTGCTTTTCGGCAGCATGTTTCCCGGGATCGATAACAGTTGCCACATTGGCGGACTGGTCAGCGGGCTTGCACTCGGCGCGGTCATCGCTCGACTGGCTCCGCACTCTGATGCCGCGTTACGCCGGGCGAGTGTTGTCGCTATGGTCGCTCTCGCGGTGGTGGCAGCAGGATTCGGGGTGCGGCAGTGGAGGGGCGGGACGATGCGCACCGCGCGGGAGTTCGAAGAGAGCAACGGCGATCCGATCGCGCGGGGAAGGCTTTTTGTCCGTCAAAACCCCAATCTGCCACAGGCTCACCTTATGCTCGGGGAAGCCTACTACAGCCAGCAGCGCTTTCAGGAAGCTGAGGCTGAATTCAAGCGAGGCATCGAACTGCAACCCAAGACAACAGGCGGTCGGTTTTACCTGGGCATGACTTATCTGGGTGAAAAGCAATACGACCTGGCCAAGGCGACGTTTAACGAGATGCTTTCGTTGGGCGTTGGCAGTGCTTATGGCCACTACGGCCTGGGTTTGACGGCTGCCGAACAGCAGAACTACCAAAGCGCAATCGACGAGTTTAAGAAAGTGATTGCGTCGGACACACCAGTTTCGGGAATCTACTTAGACCTCGGAAACGCATACCTGAAGTTGAAGATGTATGACGATGCCATCGCGACATATCTCCAGGGAAAGCAGAAAGACGGCGATGATCCCGACCTGGAAAATGCATTGGCGGACGCTTACCAAGCGAAGGGCATGCCCCAGCAGGCGCAGGATGCCCGAAACCGCGCGTCGGAGCTCAAAGGACAGGCTCACGAACCCAGTTCCGGGCATTGAGAACGAACCTTCGCTTGCCATCCATGGCAGGAATGCCCGGGCGGCCTTTGCCGTGGGATTCCCGCATTCATCCGGATGACAGACCCAGCAGTTCTATACTGAACCTGTGAACACGAGCGTTATTGCCAAGACACAGATCCGCGAAGTTGTCCCCCAGTCGGCGGAAGAGACGATTGCCTTCGGGCGAACTCTGGCCGCACTGCTCGCTCCCCCGAAGTTAGTGTTATTACGCGGCGATCTAGGTGCGGGCAAGACCACGCTGGTGAAAGGAATCGCGGCGGCGTTCGATGCGGCGTCAGAAGAAGACGTCACCAGCCCGACGTTCACACTCATCCACGAATATCGGGGACCGCGGGCGATCCTCTATCACATTGATCTTTACCGTATCGACACTCCGCGAGAGCTGGACACGCTCGCACTCGACGACCTGCGCAGCGACAACAGCATTCTGCTGATCGAGTGGGGAGAGAAGTTTCCCCGACTGATGCGCGATCGCGATGTTGAGATTTCGTTAGAACGAGAAGGCGAGAGCGGCAGAAGAATCAGAGTCACCGGGCTGTAATAGAACTTGGTCGCTGCCGCCGAGACTTCCCAGATCACAAACCGAGATCCTGTACTTCCTCTTCATCGTGGCCGAGCCAGTGAGCAACCTCGTGCCACACGACCCGTTTTACTTCCGCTCGCAGATTGCCTTTGGAACACCGTATGATGGGACCGCGAAAAACAAAAATCAGATCGGGCGAAGTTCGTAAAACTGTTGACTCGCGTTGAGTTCGGAGGATGCCGCTGTAGAGTCCTAGCAGTTCGGTGCCCCGCTTTCGTCTTTTCAAAGCCTCTTTGGGAGGCTCGTCCACCACTTGGATACCCGGAAAGTCTGGCAAGTTTTTGATCTTCTCCGGCAGAGTGCTGTACGCCCACTCGACAATCTCCTCGAAACTTTCAGAGTCTGTGGACTGTATCATTGGGATGTCTCAGCGCTTCGCAACTGGGACGCGGGATCAGCATGGGGAAAGATCAACCCGATTCGCAAGCGGTGCGCAGCGGGCGGTTGACGGGTAATTGTGATTCTCGCGCAGGCTGGGGGTGCACTCCATTCACGCACCATCGAAAACATAATCGCTAGTGCGAATAGCGCGAAGACGAGGCGCGGTCTCTCCATGAGTCGATTATGACACCTGCCCAGGTGAGAATTCCCACTCTAAAATCGCAAAGGACGCGGTTTTAGGATGGGGCAGCCTCGTATCGAGTAAGTACCACCGAGTGACTCTCAGAAACCCATGATGTTGTAGCCGCAATCCACGTGGATAACCTCACCAGTTATGGCACTGCTGGCGTTGGAGGCGAGGAAGACTCCGGTCGAGCCGACTTCGGCGACTTCCACGTTGCGTCCTAGAGGCGAGCGTTCGGCATGCGATTTCATCATCTCTCCCAGGCCGGAGATGCCGCGGGCGGCGAGAGTCTTGATCGGTCCGGCAGAAATGGCATTGACGCGAATTTTTTGTTTCCCGAGATCACTGGCCAGATAACGCACCGTGCACTCGAGAGCGGCCTTGGCTACGGCCATGACGTTGTATTTCGGGACCACTCTTTCGGCGCCGTAATAGGTCATCGTGATGATGGAACCGCCGTCTTCCATGAGAGGAGCAGCGGCCCGAGAAACTGCGATCAAGGAGTACACACTGACATCATGGGCGATACGAAATCCCTCGCGAGTGGTATTTATGAAGTCTCCCTTCAGTTCCTCGGCGGGGGCATAAGCGACCGAGTGTACCAGCGTATGCAGATTGCCGTGCTTCGCTTTCAACTGTTCGAAGAGGCGAGCGATGTCTTCGTCTTTGGAGACGTCGCACATATAGCCTTCGGCGCCCGGAAGCGACAGGATGAGATCCTTCGCTTCCTGCTCGAGGCGCTCATTCTGATACGTAATGGCAAGCTTCATGCCGGCGGCATGCAATCCCTGAGCGATCGACCA
>Ga0126378_10001197_pt1 | contig 19400 bp, 10 predicted proteins | sample PanSoiMetPlot_23_FD_92587 | JGI IMG/M metagenome (GOLD analysis project Ga0126378, IMG submission 92587) | Tropical forest soil microbial communities from Panama - MetaG Plot_23 | ecosystem: Environmental > Terrestrial > Soil > Tropical forest > Bulk soil | place: Panama | collected 2016-02-17
AACCCAGTTTGTCCAGGCGTCGGCCAAGCAGATTTTGCCTCCGGGAGTTCAAGGATCGCTGCAGGGTGAGGCGCTGACGTTTCAGAACACGGTTTCCGACTTGGCCGTCCTCATGCTGGTGGCGGTGTTCGTAATGTACGTGATACTTGCGATTCTCTATGAGAGTTACCTGCATCCGATTACGGTGCTTTCTTCGCTACCGGTGGCCTTGCTCGGTGGATTGTTTACCCTCTGGCTGTTCAAGGAAGAGGCCTCGCTGTATGCCTACATCGGCATGTTCATGCTGATGGGCATCGTGAAGAAGAACGGAATCATGATCGTCGACTTTGCGGAACAGCGCGTGCAGAGGGGGGTGAAAGATGATCAAGCGATCCACGACGCGAGCATGGAGCGCTTCCGCCCGATCATGATGACCACGATGGCCGCTCTGCTGGGCGCCTTGCCAATCGCCCTTGGGTATGGCGCCGACGGTTCTTCGCGTCGTCCGCTGGGATTGGTGGTGATTGGCGGCTTGATCGTGTCCCAGTTTGTGACCTTGTTTGTCACGCCGGCCATCTACTTGTACCTGGAAGAGTTCCAGGAGAAGGTGCTCGACCGGTTCTCTTTCTTCCGGTCGACGCGTAGGCATTTTCCGCAGGCGGGCGAAGCAAGCCCGGCCTATGCGCTAGAAGAGCACGAGGGAGATTAACAAAAACGCTTATGCGCAATCGTTCGCAAATCTTGCTGGCGTTGATGGTTGGCGCGGCTGTGCTTGCGATGGCCGCCTGCACCGTCGGCCCGAACTATAAGAGGCCAGCCGTAAACGCTCCGGCTTCTTTCCGTGGAGATGCTTCTACAGAAACACCGAGTTCTGACCCAGCCACACCTTCGCCAAAGGCGAATAACCCGGCTGGCGGCGGCGTCGCTTCGTTGGGTGAGGAAAAATGGTGGGAAGTTTTCGAGGATAAAGAGCTACAGGGACTGATTCGCACGGCGCTCAAGAACAATTACGACCTGCGCATCGCGGCTACGCGAGTTCTGCAAGCGCAGGCACAGCTTGGAATCACTCGCGCCGATCAGCTTCCTTCCTTGAGCGTGGGCGGGAATGTCACCGGCACGCAAAGTCCAAAGATCGGGCCCATTCCGAGCTACGAGCTTACGCAAGGACAGGTGTCTGCCTCGGCCGCCTGGAACCTGGATTTTTGGGGCCGCTACCGGAGAGCGACAGAAGCGTCGCGCGCGACTCTTCTGGCCAATGAGTGGGCGCAAAAAGAGGTTATGTCCACGCTGGTCGCCAATGTGGCGAGTTCTTACTTCACGCTGCGGCAGTTGGATCTGCAGCTTGAAATTTCCAAGCGCACCCTGAGTTCCCGCCAGGATTCCCTGGAGCTGACGAAAACGCTCGAAGAACACGGAATCAACAACCTGTTGGACGTCCGGCAGTCGGAACAGTTGGTTTATACGGCGGCTGCGGAAGTTCCTGATCTGGAGCGTCAGATTACCCAGCAGGAAAACGCCATCAGCATTCTTTTGGGAAACAACCCAGGCAATATTCCCCGCGGTTTGAAGCTTACCGAAGAACCGCATTCGCCGGAGGTCCCCGTCGGCATTCCCTCCGCACTTTTGGAACGGCGCCCAGACATTCGACAAGTCGAGGCAAATCTTATTGCGGCGAATGCACAGATCGGCGTCGCGCGTGCCGCCTATTTCCCGCAAATTGCTTTGACGGCGACCGCGGGATTCGAAAGCCCGAGTCTGACTGATCTGTTTTCCGGCCCGGCCGGAGCGTGGACTCTGGTGGGAAGTATCACGCAGCCGATCTTTGAAGGCGGGCGGCTCAGGTCCGGCGTTCGCCTGGCAGAAGCGCAGCACGAGCAGTTGTTGCTGGCGTATCAGCAGACGATTCAAGGCGCCTTCCGCGATGTATCGAATGCTTTGGTGGCTTACCGCAAATACCGCGAATTCCGCATTCAACAGCAACAACTTGTCGAATCTGCGCGTGATGCGGCGCGACTTTCCGAGCTTCGTTTCCAGGCGGGCAGCACGGACTATCTGGAAGTCCTGACTAACGAAACCAATTTCTTTTCGGCGGAATTAACCCTGGCGCAGGCCCAAGGCAACGAACTGAATGCGCTGGTGCAGCTTTACCAGGCCCTGGGTGGCGGCTGGGAGTAGCTTCTCGCGATACCCGGGTCAGTCAGTTTTTCCACAGCTAACGCAAAAACCTGCTACGGCGATCCGCTTTTCGAATCGCTCGAGAATTGTTCTTTGTATAATTTGGGACGAATTTCCGGGCGTTATTCGAACAGCCGACAGGGCCACCGCTTCCGTTGAGATAGTCCGAATTTGAGATGAAAAACAAAGTGATTCTGGGCGTAGATATCGGCGGAACCAAGGTCGCCGTTGGGCTGGTTGACGCGACGGGAGAGATTCGCGAGCAGAGCCGCGCGCCTATGGTCACCACTGGAGAACCCAGAGGTGGTCTCGACGCCGTGTCGCGGGCGATTGACGGCCTGTTTTCCAAGTTAGGCAGCCGACCGGAAATTGAAGCCATTGGGGTGTGTGCTCCTGGTCCGCTCAATCCGCTCACGGGGGTGGTCATCAATCCTCCGAATCTTCCCATCTGGCACAACTATCCCCTTGCTGAGGAAATGCGCGGCCGCTATGGAGTGGAGATTAAAATCGACAACGATGCGAACGCCGCCGCCTTGGCTGAGACCAGGTGGGGAGCCGCTAAAGGCTACCGGAAGGTCTTTTACGCCACGATCGGCACGGGCATCGGTACGGGAATCGTTTTTGACGGAAAGATCTATCACGGACACACCGGGGCCGCCGGCGAAGGGGGGCACATCGGAATCGATATGCAAGGGCCACGGTGCAACTGCGGGAAGCGTGGGTGCATTGAAACACTAGCGGCCGGGCCTGGAATTGCGAGGCGCGCGCGCCAAAAACTCGCGACGTTTCCAAAATCCTTGCTGCTGGAATTGGCAGGAGGCAATCCGCAGGAAGTCACCAGCCACCTGGTGGCAAAGGCCTATGAAAAAGGCGACGCGGCCGCGCGCGAGGTGATGCTCGAAACATTGGATATGCTCGCCTATTGGCTGGGAAACGTTATCGACCTTCTGGATCCCGATGTAATCACAATCGGGGGAGGCGCGTCCCTGATGTTCAGGCCGTTTCTCAAAGACATCCAGGAGCGGTGGAAAGGCGCATGCCTGAATCCCGACCCCATGAGCATTCCCCTGTTACCCGCTCGCTACGGGGAAGATGCAGGCATCGCCGGCGCGGCCGCCCTTTGTGAGTTCAGGTGAGATCGTAAGCCCGTTTATTTCACCGGGGCCGACGCTACACCCACATATTTGTCCGCGGCTCCGTAATAGAAAAGCCAGCGATCCTTTTCGCGCACCATGCCTTCGACAAAAACAACATTCGGAACCTGGCCGATTTTTTCCCATTCATGCTGTGGTGAAAAAATCGGGGTGTTGGCGCGAGCAATGACCTTGGTCGGATCGTTCTTATCAAACAGAACCCAGCCGGTGGCATAAGCATCGTGATCGTCCGCGCCGTTGTAGATCAGGAAAATGCCCTCCGAAGTGAGAATAGGCGGTGGTCCCGGCTCGACAACATGTGCGTCAAACATTCCGGGGCGGCTCGAGAGAACCGGATGGTCCAGCGCTTCCCTCCAGTGCAGCAAGTCCTCCGAGTAGGCGATTCCCATCTGGGTATCCCGTCCCTTGGCGTCTCCCAGAAAATACATCCAGTACTTGCCGCCGATTTTTTCGTTAAGGATGGCGCCGGACTTGGTCCACTTCACGTTCCAGCGACCTTGATAAGAAGGAAGCAGGATCCCTTGCCGTTGCCAGTGGACAAGATCTTTAGAAGTGGCCAGACACAATTGCGCGTCGCCTTTGTCGGAAAGGTGAGCATCGACGTTGTTGTAGCCTGTATAGGTGAGATAAAACGTTTCTCCAATTTTCACTAATCTGGGATCTTCTACTCCGCCCCCTTTTTCATACTCAGCTTCGCCCACAAACACAGGTTCCGACCGCCGCGTGAAATGAATGCCATCTTCGCTGGCGGCGTACCCGAGTGAAGATTTCCCCTTGGTGTCCTGTGCGCGGTAGAGCATGGCTAATTTCCCGTCGTAGTTCACCACAGACGGGTTGAAGGTGCCGGCGGATTCAAAGCCGTTCCCTTGCGGCGAGACGATAGGTTGCCGGGAAAGGCGTTCCCACCTTCCAAAGGGCAGGTGGAAGGATTCGGAGGCCATCAACGCGAGAAGACCAACCAAAAGATAAACCGTCACGGTGAACAAGAATCGCGTGCGGGCAAGATTCGAAACCTTATGCATTTTCCACCACTCCTTGCGAAAAAACCTGGTTTCTACAGTCCACCAATTCCACAGGGCGCCTGCTACCCCGTGGCTGCCGGGAAATCAATACTCCGCCGAGAACTGCACGATACCGTGCGCCGGAATCTGGAGTTTGGGAGCGAGCGGCTTACCCGCGGCGGCCAGCCTGACGGCCTTACCCTGCGCCGCGGGAACGGCGATATGTGCGGCACGTTCCTCGGACGTCGGGTTATAAAGAATGAATTGCAGACGATTTAGGGGGAACTGCCCGGCGTTTGTCGCATCCAGCAGATCCAGATTGACGAGCAAAAGCTCGCGGTCGTCCACACGGCCCAGAGCTTCAAACATCAGGTACATCCACAAGCATTCGCCGGCGCCGTAGATTTCCTTGCCGACGTTGCCGGTTTGTCCAGCAAGCTCGAGGGTGCCGAGATTTTCGAAGGGAATAAAAGCCATGGATGAAGAAGCCGGATTCCCGGAGCAATTCTGGAAAAAGTAGAAGTTATTGCGGCGCTGCTGATCCATGAAACGGAGCAGGCCTTCCAAGACGACCCCGCGCTTCATCAGACCCGTCCAAGGCAGAATCGCTTCCACGTTTTCCTTGAAAGCGGGATAGAGGATCGAGGCGGCGGCTTGCACCATGCCGCGCACCTCATGATTTTTCTGGCTGGGGTCGGAAAACCAGTAGAACATGCGGAGTTGCTCGAATAGCAAGTAGGTGGCCTCGGTCTTCATGCCGAGTTCCGCGGCGGCGAGAGCGCCGTAGGCAAGCTCCTGCGGCTCATGGAAGAGACGATCGGCAGGCACGGTGTAAAGAACCTGGACAGCGCGGCGAGCTTCTTCAAGATAGTGGGTATCTCCAGTGAGGCGATGCGCAAGAATGGCACCCCAGGCGTAGAGGCCGCCGATGGCGTAATTGGTGCCGGCTCCCTCGGCTTGCAAGCTGGCTACCTGGTAATAAATCGGGAAGAGATAATTGTATTGATGGGCGAATTTCTGCGCGGTTTCGAAGGTATCGAGGAATTTGTCCGTCAGGTCTTTCGAGCCGGCTAGCATGCCCATGGCGGGATATTTGACGAGAGCATTTTCGAAGGGATACCAGGAATCGGCGCGTTCGGGGAGACGGCGGATATAGTCGTTGCTGATGCTGCGGGTATCGGCGTGGTAGAAGCCGGGCAGATCTTCGAGAAGTCCCTTGCATTGGGCTTCATAGGCCGGCGAGGGATGCAGACGAAGATAGAGCAGCGACGGCCAAAGGACATCGGCGACGGTCATGAGTTCAAAATTGTCGGCGGGCTGCTTCCAGATTTCGGAGCTGTCCTTGACGTAGGCACGGAGACCGGCGTGGCCGTTGACTTCGACACGAGTCGATTCGTGTTTTTGTAGGTCTTCGACTGTGGATGTCGCAAATTGCTTCCAACTGGTGGCACAGCGCGGCCAGGAGAGCTTTTCTTCGAAAAGAGGGAGTAGCGCAGCCATCCAGCGATTGACGGCCTCCTGCTCGGTCAGCAGGCGCTCCACGGGCCTTTGCAGGAAGAAGTAAGAGAAGCGCACTTCGCCGGCGGGAAGGAGGTTGCCCACGGTCTGATCGGCAAGGAGTCCGATGCCGAGGCGCTGCGTGCCGTCGCCACGAATTTCCGAGCGCGTGGAGCAGCGATAGACGAGGAAACGCGGCAGATTTTCCGTGGACATCCAGGCCATGTCGTCCATATCGAAATACATCATGGACTCAGCGCTGGCGGTCTGGTCGAGAAGATAGACGGCCGGGAGATCGTTTCCCGCCGTGCCCAAGGAATTCCTGGTGGGCTGAGACAAAGTGACGCGGCGCCAACTGCCAGACTGGCCCTCCATGAGTGTGGAGGTCGAATCGAGCCACAGAAGGATCTGCGGTTCGACCCGGGCCGATTGTTGCAGGCGGAGCGGAGCGGGGAGGTGCAGGATGAGCCGGAATTTGAACCAGGGAGCCTGCGGGTCGGCCAGCGCGTGAATTTCCGTGTTCCAGGTGTATTCGAGGAGTTTTCCGTCGAGACCTTGCGCGGAGGCTTTGCCTTCCGCAAGGACGACGCTTCCCTCGCGGCGGATGGCGGAAGAAACCAAGGGGAAGGAAGCCCCGGAGACGATCGGGGTGTCGGGGAGCGTCGAGGGCTTCCATTCCCCCGCTGCGCGCAAAAAGCTTTGGAAAGCCAGGGGCACGCGAGGCTGAGAAAAACGAAGTTGCTGCGTTCCGTTCTCAAGAACGATCTGGTCGCAGTCGTCCGGGACGGCAAGAACGGAAGAGAGTATTCCCGCCCGGGCACCGCCGCAGACGGGGGTAACGCCTGCGGCGGTTGCGATCATAGACTTCACAAACCCACGCCTACTGAACTGACTCATGTGGCCGGTACCCGGGGATGAATAATTTTATTGGCTAAGAGAACCTCTCAGTCGCGTTTGCAACTCTTAATACGTAATCTTGAGGCCGAACTGCACCGCTCTCGCCCCATTGGCAGTCGAGGTAACCGAGCCAAAACCTCCGGCTGTATTGCCGGGGCTGCCGGCAATGAAAGGATGCTGGAGGGTCGGCCCGAAAACGTCTTGCGGCGCTGCGAAAATGTGTCGGTTGAAGATGTTGAAGAAGGAGGCCTGAAAATCAATGGTAGCTTTTTCACCGATCAGGCGGGTTTTCTTGCCCAAGGTGAAGTCTTCATTTTTGAAGAAGAAGGAACGCGCGCTAGACAAAGATCTTGGTTCGTTGCCAAAGGCAAAATCAGGTGCGGCAGTAAAGGCGGCAGGATTCCAGAACGGTGTCGTGGTTGGGTCGAAGTGCGATTTGTTGGTTTGAGGAACGCCAGGGACGATATTGACGCGGGCGCCTGCCCCGGTTACCTCACATCCCCCAAACAATACCTTGCCCGCTGTGCGCTCGCAATCTCCGTACACCTCCGTGGGAAGTCCGGAGTGATACGTCAGAATGCCGGAAACGTACCAACCACCGGCCACGCGGTCCTTCACGCCACCTTCGTTCAAATATTTCTTGCCGCGGCCGAAGGGCAGTTCGTAGAAGAAACTCATCACAAGCGATTGCGGCGTATCGAGTTGGCTGACGGCCTTTTCCGCCTTGCGGTTGTAGGAGTTTTCGCCGATAAAACTGTTGGTGCCGATGAAGCCTGAAACACCGGGCCCGGCGGAATCGGCATCGGTAATGTTCTTGGAAACGGTATAAGAAACGAGGAAAGTCAGGCCTTGCGAAACACGCTTGTTGACCTGAAGTTGCATCGCGTGGTACGTGGAATTTCCCGTGCGGTCGGGGGTGAAGGAATTGTCTTCCTGGTTAAAGTCGACATACTGGGGGAACGGCCGGAGCGCCTGACCGATACTTCCGGTAAACCCGGCATACGGCAAGGTAACACCCGCCGCGACCGAGTTGGGGCAGGTGCCCGCCGCCAAGCAGGAAGCGGGCATAGTCAATTCATCACGAAGAGGAAGAAAGGTTGGATTAACCTGGTTGGGAATGATGTTCAAGGCCGGTAAATGCGTGCCCTTGGATCCCACGTAAGCCACGCTGACTAAGAGATCTTTCATGACTTGCCGTTGAATGTCCAGGTTCCAAGTCTGAATATCCGCCGGGCGACCGGTATTTGCGGGAACGGTGATGACTACGTTGCCATTCTGCCCCTCTGGCGTGAACGGCCCGGTAGGCGGCAAGATGTGCGTGATGCCATCATCAATCTGTGTCGGACCGCCGTTTCCGGTTTTCACCGTTTGGCGATTGAAGAAGCCCAGCCCGTCGTTGTCGGCGAACGAGCCTTCCTTGAGAGCTTCGTAATAAATGCCGTAACCGCCCCGCACAACAGTCTTGCCGTTTATGCTGTAGGCGAAGCCCAAGCGCGGGCCGAAAGCTTTGCCGTAAATATCCTGCGGGCGCTTCTTGCCATTGCGGCCAGGGCCGAAGCCGAAATAAGTATAGGCGCCGGGAATTCCGCCGGCGTCAGGATTGGGTAGATTGGGATCGACCATGGAGAAGCGGTTAAAGGCTTCTGTGGCCGGAATGTTGACATCATAGCGGAGGCCATAATTCAGAGTGAGCTTGGAGTTGACTTTGTAGGAATCCTGAGCGTACATGGCGAAGTCTTTGTAGCGAACTCCGCTGAAATTGCCATAATTCAGAACCGTGGTATCCGACAGGCCGAACAAGGAACTGGCTACAGCATTACCACCAAAACCCGTAGCAGTGCCGTCGCTGTTGGTCTGGGTTGTGGCGAAATCAAATTCGCCAGAACTCTGCGTGAGCCGACGCACGTTGAATTGCAGCATGCGAATCTCGCCGCCGAACTTGAACGAGTGCTTGCCTTTGACCCAACTCACCATGTCGTTTATCTGATAAACGTTGTCAGCGAACTGAGAGGCCCCGCAGTTATTCACGCTGTAGTTAAAGCTATCGAGCCACTTTAGGCAGGGGAATGTTGTGTTCTGCACGCCAGTCAGTCCAATTTTTTCGGGGTAACCCAGGCCAAGGCTGTTGGAGATTTCCCCGCGGAAGCGGCGGCTAAACCCAAATAGGGCTTGGTTCACGATGGTGGGAGAAAAAACGTAATTGTCGCTGATGCGAGCATAACGCGTGCTCTGGGGTGTGTGGGAGCCAAAGATCGGCCCCAGATCGGAGGACCCGCCGGTGTCCGTATCATCGTAGTCAAACCCACCCGAAATGCGATGCTTGTCGGAAAAGCTGTGATCGATTTTCACGTCGTAGATGTTAGCTGTCGTGCTGGAAATGGTGCGGTCGGTGACGTTGTTCGTGAGTTGTCCGTTCGTGGTAGGCAAGAGCGGCAAGATATTGCCCATCACCTTGCTGAGGGTGAAATTCGGATCGTTAGACAAAACGTTGCCGGAAATCGCCGCGTGTGTCGTGGGATCGTACAGTTGATTGGTAACCACACAATTCACACGGATATCGCCGGAAACACACGGCATGTTCACCGGTGGTGGATCTAGGGGGTTAGAGGTCCGATCGTTACAAATGCCATTGGCGGCGAAGCCTGAAGCGCAAATCGCCGCGAAGTTACCGCTCTTGAAATCCTCGTTCGGGAAGCTCTCTGTATTCACTCCGCCGGTCCGGAATCGGAAACCCTCGTAGGCGAAGAAGAAGAACGTCTTATTCTTCCCGTTGTACACCTTGGGGATCCACACCGGGCCGCCAAGTGTGGCACCAAAGTCATTTTGGGTATCCACGGGCCTTTTGTCACCCCGGAAATTATTGAACCAGTTGTTTGCGTCCAAAGATTTGTTGCGAAGAAAATCGTAGCCCGAGCCGTGGAGTTCATTGGTGCCTGACTTTACCGTCAGGTTGACAATTCCATCGCCAGCTTGGCCATATTCTGCGGAGAAGTTGCTCTGCAGGACCCGGAACTCATCGACTGCGTCGGTCGAAACACCCTTGTTCCATTGCGTATTCGGTGAAACAAGAGAGATGGACACGCCATCAACAAGGATGTCGGTGCCTCCCTCTTGGCCACCATTCACCTTAAAGTCGTCTGTAGAGTTGCTGCCAGGATTGTTACCGAGGTTGCCAACGAATCCCGGGACGAGTCCGATGAATTGGACGGGATTGCGGACCGTTCCGGAAACTTGCAGCGGCAGGTTCTGAACCAGCACCGGTTGCACGGTTGCACCGATTTCCGAGCTTGTGGTTTGCAGTTGACTGGCGTCCGCGGTAACGGTAACGGTTTCGCTGACCGCTCCGACTTGCATGGTGATGTTCAGGGCAGTGGCCGTCCCTGTATTAACCGTAATACCCTCCTGCGCGTGCTTCTTTAAGTTAGCGGCTTCAACGGTGACAGCATAACGACCAGGAGGAAGATTGGGCACCGAGTAAATACCTGCTCCGGTTGTAACGGAGTTAGTGGTCACGCCGGTATCCATATTCCGGACAGTTATGTTGGCTGCGGGAACAGCGCCGCCGCTGGGGTCAGTAACGGACCCCTCGATACTGCCGTTGGTAGTCTGGGCATAAAGGGCACCGGTAAAAACCCAGAATAACAGTAGAAGGAATGAAGCGAGCTTTCTCATGGACTCCCCCTGAACCGCCCGGACCCGATTTGCAGCTAACGCCCCTGGGGCCTAGGGACCCTGAAGTTGTAACCCCAACAAATAACCGAACTAACACACGACCCCACAGCTAGTGTTTTTGTACTACGTGCGGGCATGCTGCACCTATGTGCTGTGTTTTGAAAAGGGTATAACACGTGAATTCATTGTGACTCACGTGAAGAGAGAGCAGGAAAAAGCGAAGAATTCGTTGAAAATCACAACGTCAATAGCGCTGTTAGGCCAAGGAATGCCCTTTGCGACTCTATGCTTTCGTTCTCTGGCCCACCGAAGGTCCAAACTCGTGTGTCGTGTTAGCAAGGTATACAAAAAATGGAAGTGATACCGTCCCTTGACTTGGACAATGGCGGGCGATAACAATACAAAACGATTGAGTGAGCCTGGTGCTCCGGGGGCGCCGGGTTACACCGCCAATGTTTGCGACAAATGCAAATCTGACAGAAGACCTGCTGGTCGATGAGAGATGGCAACTCGTCCAGAGAATCGTCAGCAGCCCTCCGTTTCAAAAAAGCGCGCGGCTCCGCGAACTGCTGGAATTCCTGACAGAGCGAACCATTCATGGGCACGCCCAGGACCTAACGGAACTCCATATTGGGAATGCCCTGTTCCATAAGCCCGCCGGCTATGATCCGCTGGAAGACAGTTCGGTGCGCGTGCATGTGCGACAACTGCGGCTGAAATTGCACGAGTATTTTGACGAGGAAGGCCGCAACGAACCGCTGATTTTGACCATTCCGAAAGGAAGCTATGCGCCTGTATTCAAGTCCGCCCCGAAAGGTACGGAACGGCCAACTGAGGCTGTAACTACCTCCCCGGCTGGGAATCCGTGGCGCACGCGTGCGATTTTGGCCTGGGCTGTCTGCGGGATAATGCTGATGGTAGGTGGGATGCTGTTTTACCGGAGTCGCGCGCCGAGCGCCGCCGCGGCCGCCGTGGCCGCGCCTCCTTGGCCATTTTCCCAGCTGCTGGACACCAGGCATCAGACCATCATTGTCGTGGCGGACAGCAACTACGGGATGTCGCGCATCCTTTCTGGGCAGTCGGGTTCATTGGACCAGTATTTGCGGCGTGATTTTCTGCAGGTCCCGGCGGGGCACAAACAGGCAGGGGCGGATTCGCGCCTGAGCGAATACATTTCCAACTCGACGCTGACTTCGTTTGCCGACGTAGCCGATGTGGTGACACTGCTCAACATCGCCGGACCCTTGCAGAAGAGGGTGTCCGTGAGGTTCCCGCGCGACCTGGGGCTGCGGGACCTCGATCACGAAAATTTCATTTTCATCGGCAGCCCGGCCTCAAATCCTTGGGCTTCTCTTTATCAGAGCCGGTTGAATTTCCATGAGGGTGAGTCGGTTGTCGGCGACAGCGTGAAATTCTTTGTCAACACCAATCCCCAGCCAGGAGAACAGGCGCGTTACGAAGGCTTGCGGTGGACCGGTACCATGGGCGAAGACTACGCCACCATTGCGCTGCTGCCCAACAATACGCATGACGGCAGTGTGCTCACGCTCCAGGGCCTGCAACAGGAGGGCACGGAAGCCGCGGGGCGGTTCCTGGCCGACGCTGAGAACAGGCGACAACTGAAGATCGCCCTGGGACTTCTCCCAAACGCCGATACGTTTCCGGAGAACATTTGGTTCGAAGCCCTCATCAGGTCGCGCACGGTTGCCGGCACACCTAATACGACCACGCTCGTGGCCATACGGCGTATTCACTAACCGTTGAACCGTCTTTTCCGTGCCGCGAATTCCACGGATTGCTATACTGCCCTTCGAATCCAAACAAACTCGTGCACACGGCGGCGATGAGGTCACCCCAAACCAAACGCAAAATGCAGGACCGCATGTGGCGGCGAATAGGCTCCGCGTGCATGACTGCCTTGTTTTTGTGTGCCCCTGTGCTGGCCCAGTCGGATGTGCCTTCCTTGCTAGAAAAGGCGAGGGCTGCGGAAAAGAGCGGCGATTTCTCCGCCGCGGAAAACGTTTATCAGCAAGCGGTGCGGCTCGACCCGGAAAATCCCGAAGTGCTGAAGCGTCTGGGAGTGCTGGAGCAAACCGAACTCAAGTTCAACGAATCGATCGCGCATTTTAAGGCGGCTCTTTCACGCGACGCGAATTACCCGGAGACCAATTTTTTCCTGGGTGTCTCCTACCTGGGTCTCGGCGATTTGCCGAATGCGATGCAAAGCCTCGAGCGGGAGTTGCGCACACCAAAACCACACCCGAAGTGCCGCTACTATCTGGGCATTACGCTCGAATCGGCAGGGCATACGGACGAGGCCATCACCGAGTTCAACAAGGCGTTGGCGGACAATCCGAAAGATCCGGATTCGCTCTACCAACTGGCCCGCATTTACAAAAATGCCTCCGTGCAGGTGATCGACCGCCTACGCGCCGTTGATCCGGACAGCTTTCAACTCCACCTGCTACAGGGCGAGGTCTACGCCGACGCCGAACGCTATCCGGAGGCGATTAAAGAGTATCAAACGGCCCTGGCCAAGCGCCCCGATTCCACGGGGATTCATTTTTCCATCGGGGTGGCGTATTGGGCCCAGCGGCAGTTTGTGCCCGCCAAACCGGAATTCCTCGAAGCCTGGAAGGAAAACCCCAACGACGCACTGACCAATCTTTACCTGGGCGATATTGCAGTCCACGATCGCCAGTATGTGGACGCGAAAAAATATCTGCGCGTGGCGGAGCAAGGACAAGCCGATCCGTTCCGCGTCCATTTACTGCTGGGGAAATGCTACCGGGGCGAGCATGATCCGGAGAAGGCCAAGGGGGAATTTTTGACTGCGATCGCGGCGGACGCGAATGCCGCGGAAGTTCACTATCTCCTGGCGCAGGTCTATCAGGAACTGAAAGACACCGAAAGAAGCGCCAAGGAATTTGCGGAGTTCGAACGATTGTCGCGGACCGACAAAGAGAAAGCACCGGAGAATCCCGCGCCGAACTGAGCGGCGCGAATGATGGAAATGAGGACGCGACCCCGGATTCCGCAAATGATTTTAGTGGCAGCAGGAGTCTGTTTGGTTTGGTGCCTCGGTTTGCCCGCCAGGCAGTCCCAATCCGCCGGGCAACAGGATTCGCCGGGATGGCAGGAACACTTCGTGGCCGCGCAAACCGCGCAGAAAAGCCAGGACTACGCTACCGCGGAAAAGGAATATCGCGCTGTACTCGCGCTCAACCCCGCGTTTGCAGAAGCGCGCATGAATCTGGGCCTGATTTTTCAGCTACAGGGACGAACCACGGACGCGATGGCGGAGTTTCGCCGCGCCGTTCGCCTGAAACCCACGCTGACGGGCGCCAATTTTTTTCTCGGAGTCGACTATTGCCAGCGCGGCGAGGGGAAAGAGGCTATCCCTTATTTGAAGGCAGCGGCCCGCGCGGAGCCAAATCGCGCAGACATCTTGTCCTGGTTGGCCACGGCGGAAGAAATGGCCGGCGATGTGCCCGCGGAAATTGCCACGCTTCGTAAAGCCCTGGCGCTCGAGCCGCATAACGTGGATTTGTTATATCTGCTGGGTCATGCCTACGAGCGTATGGGCAAAGACCAGGTGGTGGCGCTCGAAAAGGCCGCTCCCGGATCCGCGCGCGCCGAACAACTCCTTGGCGAAAGTTATTCCGCGAGCAGTGAATGGCCGTCGGCCGTGCTCCGTTTCCAGAATGCCTTGGCAGTGTCCGAAAAAGCCTCTGGCGTGCACGTGGAATTGGGCGAAGTGTTGCTGCGCGAAGGAAAACTGAAACGCGCCGTGCAAGAATTTGAAGAAGAGCTGAAGCTCTACCCCTCCGGGTTGCGTGCGCTCGTTCGTCGTGGCGAGGTCCGGCTTATACAAGGAGATCTCGATGGCGCGCTTGCGGACTGGACGACTGCCATAGAAACAGACCAAGAGCGTGCCGAACGAATTCTGGGCATCCGCGAGACGGGGTTCGGAGACGCTGCTTTTGAGCAACTCGCAGAGGGATTGCGAGAGAAGATAGAGAGTCTTGAACCAGAATTGCGAAGCCGGAAGACACCGGCCGCGCATTTCGCGCTGGCCTTTCTGGCAGCGCAAAAAAGCGACATGGACAGCGCTGCGGCGCGAATCGCGGAGATGCACTCGCAGCCGACCGGCGCACGGGAAAAGCAACCCTGCAGCGAGGCCAGAGTCCGCACATTGTTGAAGGCGGAGCGTTTTTCGGAAGTGAAGTCCTGCGCACTAACAATTCTCAAGCCCGCGTCAACCGCGGAATTCCGGATGCAAGTGGCTCGGGCCCTCTTCGAAGCCGGAGACTACGAAGGGTCGTTGCGGGCTCTTACTCAACTACCGCCCGCCGCGCGTGATTCCGCGGAGGCGGCGTACTGGCGCGCACGTGGGTACGAAAAACTGGCAACCGCTTCGTATTTGCAGCTGTTTGAGGCGGACAAGGATTCCTATCGCGTGCATCAGCTTCTGGGCGATCTTGCGGCGGCGAGGAACGACGACGGAAAGGCCATCGAAGAGTATCAGGCGGCTATCGCGTTAAAGCCCACGCTCCCGAATTTGCATTACAGCCTCGGCCATGTATTTTGGAAGGATCTTAAGGTGAAGGAAACCAGGGCCGAATTCGAAGCGGAATTGAAAATCAATCCGCGGCATCCCGGGGCGCTAAATGAGCTCGGTGATACCTATCTCCTGGAGCACCAGGCCGAAAAGGCTCTGCCCTATTTGACGCAGGCGGTTGCGCTGGAGCCACACAATCCCGATTTTCACCGCGACATGGGCACCGCTTACAGCGAGTTGCACGAATATCAGAAATCGGCAGCCGAATACGAGTTGGCTATTCCCGGGGACCACGACGGCTCCGTGCATTACAAACTCGCGCGTGCTTATCAAGCGCTAGGCCAGAAGGACAAGGCCGCGCATGAATTTGCCGTGTCTACGAGGATGAATGAGGAATCCCACAAAAGGCTCGAACAGCAAACTGAGCGGCTCGACCAAATCGACAAATGGACTCGCGAATAGACGTGCGTGGCTGGATTCAGAAACACGTCCATCGAGGTATGGTTCTGGCGACGCTCTTTTTCTGCGTGGGGCTGCCTGTAATCTCCAGCCAGGAAGATGCCCTGCAGCGCGGTCTGAACGCACTCAAGGAAAGTCATTTTGATCAAGCACTGGAGGCGCTGACGATCGCTGAAAACGAACAGCCTGAAAACCCGCGCATTCGCAATTTTCGCGGCATCGCGCTCATGCAGCTGGGAAAGACTTCCGACTCCGAAACAGAATATCGCGAAGCGACTCGTCTGGACCCAAAATACGAAGATGCCTGGCGAAATCTAGGCGTTTTGCTGTGGACAGCACACCGCTTGGAGCCGGCTCGAGAGGCATTGTTACGGGCGATTGCATTATCTCCCGACGATTCGTTTTCTCATTACTACCTCGGGCGCGTGCAACTGGACTCCCAACAATATGCGGAAGCTTTTCGTGAGCTGAAACTCTCCGGCCTGCAACTGCCCGACGACCCGGCGTTTCTCCTCCAGGTAGCGGCTGGGCACGTGGCCCTGGGAGAGGCGGAAGAAGCCCGCAAGGTTCTTCGGCAACTTTCCGCAAAGAATCCGATTCCCGCGCAGGCCGCTCAGGCTGCTTTGCTTTTTGTTGCGCTGCATGATTATGTGCAGGCGATCGAGCTGTTGAAGGCAGCAAGCCAGCAGGAACCTCAAGGTGACACTGCTTGGGCTTATTGCGATTTGGCGCTGGCCTATCTCCTGTCTGGAAATTATGAGCAGGCTGTTCCTCCGAGCCGCATCTTTGTCAATTTGCAACAGGCAAGGAAGTCCGGGCCCGTGGAAACTGCTGCAGCATGGTCGCTGCTGGGTATTGCCGAAGCAAGGACAGGGCAAAGCGAAGCGGCAATTCGTGAACTGCGCCAGGCAGCAACCGTCGAACCTGGAAACGAACAACATTGGCTGAATCTGACACGGGAAATGATGGAAGCCGGGCGCTATCGAGACTCCATTGCCGCGACCCGGGAAGGAATCGCCGCAAACCCGAAATCCTATGCTTTGCACTTGCGGCTCGGCGCCGCACAGCTTGCGGCGGGCCAATACAAGGAATCCGAGGCTGCCTTTCGAACGCTGGTAGACGCGGGAGATCCGCTCCCGACAAGCTACGTTGGGTTGGCGCAGGTGCTGTTGCGCGAAGGGCGAGCCGAGGAAGCGGTCAGCGTGCTCAATGCAGCCGAGAAAAAAATCGGCAAAAGCTTCCTGCTCAGCTATTTCCTCGGATTGTCCTGGGATCGTGCCGGAAAACGCCAGGATGCCGCAAAGGCTTTCCGCGAGGCAATCAAACAGAATTCCCAAAGCTCTGAGGCACATCTTGGTTTGGGAAAGGCAGCGCTTGCGCTGGGCCAGGTAGATGACGCGATCGCTGAATTGCAAGAAGCGCTGCGCCTCGGCCCAGGCAACGTGCAGGCCCGCAGGCTGCTGAGCCAGGCGTATCGCCGAACCGGCAATACCGAGCGGGCGGAAGAATTCGCCAAGGCTTCTTCCGACAAACCGCCTGTCCCGGAGGGAGATTTGCTGGGAGATTTCTTTCTGCCGCAGTGGCAAATACCCAAACAGCCGCACGCAAACTGACGAGATCTGAGTAGATGGCTTGACCATACTTTTAGAGCACCTTAGGATGTGCAGTCAATGAGGAACTCGGCCAGGTTTTCGCTCTGTCATTTCCCGATCCCAAGCAAGTTAAAATTCGTTGGCCTGACGATCCTTCTTTTCATTCTTATAAATCTTGCACCCGCACAAGAACCCGCTGCCGCGCAAAAGCAAAAAGATTCAGCGCCTATCGCAAACTTTGTGGATATCGCGGATAAAGCCGGCCTGACTGCAATGACAGTCTTTGGGGGCGTGGACACCAAAAAATACATCATTGAGACCACCGGCACGGGTGTGGCGATCTTCGACTATGACAACGACGGTTGGCCAGACATCTTCATTGTGAACGGCACGATGATGGAGGGACTTCCCAACGGCCCCGCGCCAACGAATCATCTGTACCACAACAATCACGACGGAACATTCACTGACGTCACGGCCAAAGTGGGCCTCACGGCAACAGGATGGGGCCAGGGCGCTTGCGTGGGGGACTATGACAACGACGGGTGGGAGGACCTCTACGTCACCTATTACGGCAGAAATCGCCTCTATCACAACGATCATGGCGTCTTCCGGGAGGTTGCAGAGAAAGCCGGCGTGGCGGGAAACGGCAAAGCCTGGGGGACGGGTTGTGCCTTCGTGGATTACAACCGGGATGGAAAGCTCGATCTGATGGTTGCGAATTATGTCGATTTCGATCCAGCCACGACGCCGGTCCCCGGCGAAGGCTCTTCCTGCAAATGGAAGGGGGTTCCGGTGATGTGCGGCCCACGGGGGTTGCGCGGGTCAAAGAACATTTTGTATGAAAATCGCGGGGATGGAACTTTTTCAGATGTGACAAAGAAAGCCCACATTGACCAGACCAACGGACATTTCGGTTTCAGCGTCTCCACACTGGACTTTGATGACGACGGCTGGCCGGATATCTATATCGCCGACGACAGCACGCCCAGCATTCTCTACCACAACAATCGCGACGGTACGTTTACCGACGTCGCGGTGATGGCCGGCGTCGCTTACAACGAAGAAGGCCGTGAGCAGGCGGGCATGGGCACCACGGTTGCCGATTTCAACGGCGACGGCAGGCTGGACATTTTCAAAACAAATTTTTCCGACGATACGCCAACGCTTTACAGCAACAACGGAGACGGCATCTTCACCGATGTGACCTACGCCGCAGGACTCGGCCTGCATACGCAATATCTCGGCTGGGGCACGATGTTTTTGGACTTCGACAATGACGGCTGGCCGGACCTGATTCTTGCCAATGGGCACGTCTATCCCGAGGTGGACAAATTTCACCTCGGGAGCGGGTACGAGGAGCCTCGCTTGCTCTATCACAACAACGGGAATGGCACGTTTACCGAGGTTTCCGAGAACGCAGGGCCCGGGATCAATGCGCCTTTGTCATCGAGAGGGCTGGCCATCGGTGACCTGTGGAACGACGGCAGACAATCCGTAGTAATCAACAACATGCATGCGAAGCCCAGCCTCCTGGTCAATATGCTGCGTTCCCCAAATCATTGGGTCGCGTTCAAAACTGTGGGAACGCGTTCCAATCGCGATGGCATCGGGGCTAAAATCACGGTTCACCTTGGCAAACGCATTCTGGTGGATGAAGTGCGCAGCGGCTCGAGTTACATTTCGCAAAACGACATGCGCGTGCACTTTGGCCTTGGACAGGCCGCGAAGATGGACGAGGTGAAGGTGCGTTGGCCGAGTGGGCTGGTGGAACACTTTGATGATTTAAACGTCGATACCATTCATACCCTGAAGGAAGGCACGGGAAAAGAAGTTCCGGCTGAGAAGAAGAGTTCCTCGGGCGGAAGTGCACCCCACTAGAAGGAGAGAAGCCGATCTAAAGACCGGTCACTACACAGGCTACCGAGCGGTCGGTTCGTCTACCTGCAGGATTTGATCCGCCGCCACATTTTTCAAGGTTTGCCGAATCCCGCTTGGCCAGCGGATTTCGATAGTTTGCGCGGAGGCGTCCGCGCCCAGACCGAAGTGCACGCGCTTATCGCTGGACGAAAGATAGCTGCTTGCCGTAGTCACCGTCTGAAACTGTGAGCCTGCTTGCGTCACGAGTTTGATTTCCGCTCCGATCGCATCGCGATTGCTCTTGTGCCCGACGAGCTTCAGCAAGAGCCAGTGATTGGAAGAGGCCGTTTCATTGTGGAGGACATAGAGCGGCCCATCGTTCGTGGTGACAACGGCATCCAAGCGCCCGTCGTTGTCAATATCTCCGATGGCCATCCCCCGCCCCACCCACGCCTGCTGAAAAACAGGCCCGGCCTCCGCGGAGACGTCCACGAAAGTTCCGTGATTGTTTCTCGCAAGCAACAGCGGTTCGCGATAACGCAGATTCGGAAAC
>Ga0126378_10001198_pt1 | contig 19391 bp, 16 predicted proteins | sample PanSoiMetPlot_23_FD_92587 | JGI IMG/M metagenome (GOLD analysis project Ga0126378, IMG submission 92587) | Tropical forest soil microbial communities from Panama - MetaG Plot_23 | ecosystem: Environmental > Terrestrial > Soil > Tropical forest > Bulk soil | place: Panama | collected 2016-02-17
ATCGGAGAGACCGGTGAAGCGCAGCGTGTCATGAGCGATGCGCTCGACCGCTTCGGCGCCGATTTTCGTTTCCACATGGGACAACTCGGCCCGAGCCCGATGGAGGACAGGGCCGCTGACCGCGAGCACCTGCTGGAAGGCTATCGCAAGGCCGGGGTGCTCGAGTCATGACCCAGACCCGCCGACTCGCCGCGATCCTCGCCGCCGATGTGGCGGGCTATTCACGGTTGATCGGCGCCGATGAGGGCGGCACTCTCGAACGCCTCCGGGCGCTGCGTCGCGAACTCCTTAACCCGAAAATTTCCGAACATCGCGGCCGTCTCGTCAAAACCACCGGCGACGGGTTGCTCATCGAGTTCGGCAGCGTGGTCGATGCATTGCGCTGTGCCGTCGAAGTCCAACGCGAGATGGCGCGTCGCGACGCCGATGTGTGGCCCGACAACCGCATCGAGCTTCGTATCGGCATCAACGTCGGCGACATCGTGGTCGAGGACGGCGACATCTTTGGCGACGGGGTCAATGTCGCCGCCCGCCTCGAAGCTCTGGCCGAGCCGGGCGGGATCTGCGTCTCGGCGCGGGTGCAGGAGGATGCTGCTGGCAAGCTTGATCTTGCCTTTGAAGACCTGGGCGAGCAGCAGCTCAAAAACATTGCCCGGCCGGTGCGAGCCTACTGCGTCAGCAGCCCCCTCCCTAACCCTCCCCCGCGTGCGGAGGAGGGAAGCGCGCTTCGCGCGCGGGTGGGGGCGGGTGACGACGCGCCGCTGCCGCTGCCCAACAAGCCGTCGATCGCGGTGCTGCCCTTCGCCAATATGAGTGGCGATCCGGAGCAGGAATACTTCGTCGACGGCATGGTCGAGGAGATCATTACCGCGCTCTCGCGGATCAAGTGGCTCTTCGTCATTGCCCGCAATTCGAGCTTCACCTACAAAGGGCATGCCGTAGATGTGAAGCAAGCCGGGCGCGAACTCGGCGTCCGCTACGTCCTAGAGGGGTCGGTGCGCAAGGGCGGTCAACGCGTGCGCATTACCGCGCAGTTGATCGACACGGCCACCGGCGCGCACCTCTGGGCCGACCGGTTCGACGGCTTGATCGAGGACGTTTTCGAGCTTCAGGACAAGGTGGCCTCTAGCGTCGCGGGAATCATCGAGCCTGCATTGCAGGCCGCCGAGACCGCTCGTTCGGCTGGCCGCCCGACCGGCGATCTCACCGCCTACGACCTCTATCTGCGCGCCTACGAAATGGTCTGGTCGTCGGTAAGGCAAATCCCTGAGGCGCTCCGTCTTATGGAGCAGGCGATCGAGCGCGACCCGAATTACGGCCCGGCCCTCGCCTGGGCCGCGGTCTGTCGTTATCGGCTGCTTCTTGAGGGTCGGAGTGAAGCCCCTGAGGCGGACTGTCTGAGGGGCGCCGATTTCGCACGGCGAGCCCTGGAAGTGGCCGGGGACGACCCGGGGGTCCTCGCGAATGCCGCCGAAGCGCTGGCCTATTTCGGCGAGGACATCGGCGCCATGATGTCGTTGGTCGACCGTGCCCTGGCGCTTAACCCGAACTACGCGCGCGGTTGGCACATAAGCGGTATACTCAGGAACCTGGCGGGCCAGCGCGACATCGCGATCGAGCATCTCGAGGCCGCGCTGCGCCTCAGTCCCCGCGCCCGCATCGGCACGGCGCTCGTAGCAATAGGCTATGCGCATTTCTTCAGCCGGCGCTTCGATGAGGCCGTGCCGAAGCTGCTCCTCGCGATCCAAGAGGACCCAAGCTATCCAGGGCCATATCGCGTTCTCGCCGCCTGCTACGCGCATATGGGGCGGCTCGATGAGGCGCGAGAGATCGTCGACCGGCTGCGGAACATTACCCCCGTTGTTGTGCCGGGCGCGCGACAATTGCGGAGCGCCGAGCACCGCGAGCTTTTCCTTTCGGGCCTGCGGTTGGCGGCTGGCGAGGCGAAGTGAGCCAGACCCGCCGGCTCGTAGCGATTCTCTTTGCCAGAGCACCATGACCACAAGCCCCGTTCCCCCCGAACTGCTCGATGCGGTCGTCGAGTATTTCCGGCCGCTGCGGGTGATCCTTTTCGGATCGGCGGCGCGCGGCGATGCCGGCCCGGACAGCGACATCGACCTGTTCGTGATCCTCGACGACGACGCGCCGCCGGAAAAGCTGACCTTGGCGGCAGGCTATCAGTCGCGGCGGTCTTATCATCGCGCCACCGACGTGATCCCCTGCCGGGATTCGGTGTTCAGGCGCAAGAGCCGGGTCGCCGGAACCTCGGCTTACACGGCGGCGAGGGAGGGGCGGATCGTCTATGAACGGCGATGAGGCCGCTGAACGGCGCCACGAAGCTGCTAGCTGGATGAGGATTGCGCGTGAGGATCTCCGTGTTGCTCGCGCTTGCCTGTCACTCGACCCGCCGGCCCGGGGCGTGGCCGCATACCATTGTCAACAAGCAGCCGAGAAGCTGGTAAAGGGTCTGCTGGTGGCGGCCTCGACCTATCCAGAATGCCGAGATCTGCTGGACTCGGTGCGCACGCTCACCGTATGGGGGTTCGCATATCGCTATCCGGGAACCGAGGACATCTCGGAGCCGGTTCCCGGCGAGGTGGAGCTGCGCCGGACCATCGACCTCATTGAACGCCCGGGTGAACGGTTGCAAGCAGCCGCAGCCCCTACCGACACCGGGGTCCCACATTAATGATCGCCACCCGCCGTCTTGCCGCGATTTTGGCCGCCGATGTGGTGGGGTATTCGCGGCTGATGGGGGCGGACGAGGAAGGGACTCTCAAGCGCCTCAAAGCGCTGCGCCACGAATTTCTCGACCCGAAAATCGCCGAGCGCAGGGGCCGCCTCGTCAAAACCACCGGCGACGGGTTGCTCGTCGAATTTGGCAGTGTGGTGGATGCGTTGCGCTGCGCCGTCGAGGTGCAATGCGAGATGACCGGGCGCAACACCGGGGTGCCGCCCGACAATCGCATCGAGCTTCGCATCGGCATCAATGTCGGTGACATCGTCGTCGAGGATGGCGACATCTTTGGCGACGGGGTCAATGTCGCAGCACGGCTCGAAGCTCTGGCCGAGCCGGGCGGGATCTGCGTCTCGGCGCGTGTTCAGGAGGATGCCGCGGGCAAACTCGACCTTGTCTTCGAGGACATGGGCGAGCAGGCGCTCAAGAACATCGCACGGCCTGTCCGAGCTTATCGTGTGGTCAACGCCACCGGCCCGGCAATGACGCGGCCCAGCTCCCGCCCTTCCCTCCCCGATAAGCCGTCGATTGCGGTGCTGCCCTTCCAAAATTTGAGCGGCGACCCCGAGCAGGAATATTTCACCGACGGCATGGTCGAGGAGATCATCACCGCGCTCTCCCGCATCCGCTGGCTCTTCGTCATCGCCCGCAATTCGAGCTTCACGTACAAAGGCCAAACCGTAGACGTAAAGCAGGTCGGCCGCGAGTTGGGTGTTCGCTATGCCCTCGAAGGCTCGGTGCGCAAGGCCGGCGGTCGCGTCCGCATTACCGCGCAGCTCATCGATGCGCAGAGCGGCGCGCATCTCTGGGCCGACCGCTTCGATGGCTCATTAGAAGATGTGTTCGACCTTCAAGACAAAGTGGCGTCGAGCGTCGCCGGCGTCATCGAACCGACCTTACAGGCCGCCGAGAGGGCCCGGTCGGCCGACCGCCCCACCAGTGATCTCACGGCCTATGACCTTTATCTGCGCGCCTATGCAATGGTGCTTTCGTCGGGGGCAATCCCTGAGGCGCTCCAGCTGATGGAGCAGGCGATCGCGCGCGATCCAGGCTATGGCCCCGCACTCGCCTGGGCCGCGAACTACTATGTTCGACGCTGCACCGACGGCACGAGCGACGATCCTCGGGAGGACAGTCGGAAGGGCAGCGATCTTGCCCGGCGAGCCCTGCAGGCGACAGACGACGATCCGGGCACTCTCGCGCAGGCCGCCCTTGCGTTGGCCTTTTTCGGGGAGGATATCGGCGCAATGGTCGCTCTGGTCGATCGTGCGTTGGCGCTCAACCCGAGTTTCGCCCGAGGCTGGTACATCAGCGGATGGCTCAGGCTGTGGGCCGGACAACCCGACCTCGCTATCGAGCACGTCGAACTCTCGCTGCGTCTCAGCCCGCGCAGCCGGTTCGGCGCGCCTTTCGGTGTAATCGGCGCGGCGCATTTCTCCGCCCGGCGGTTCGACGAGGCAGTGCCAAAGCTGCTTCTCGCGATCCAGGACGAGCCGCACTTCCCGGCGCCCTATCGTTATCTCGCCGCCTGTTATGCCCAGATGGGCCGGCTCGACGAGGCGCGGGACATCGTCCGGCGTCTGCGTGGCATGACCCCGCTTGTGGTGTCGAACGCCGATCATCTTCGGAACGCCGAGCAGCGCGAGCTTTATCTGTCGGGCCTGCGCTTGGCAGCCGGCGAGACGGAATGAGCCAGACGCGCCGTCTCGCTGCGATCCTTGCCCCCCACGCGGAGGAGTACTCCCGGCTTGGGCGGTGACGAGCAGGCGCGCTCGGGCGCCTCTTGAGGCACTGCGCGAGTTGAGAGACCCGATAATTGCCGCATTCCTATGATACTGAGTTTTTGTTTTGGCGGCGGCTGCAGATTCAAGTTTTTTGCGATGCGTTCTTCAATCGGGGCAATAACAGCCAGCAACAGCGAAGGATCAGCGAATATTTTACTGTTATTCTGGCCCTGCGACGGTCAGCGGGCCAGCGTTTCCGCGGTTTTGTCTGTCGGCTGGCTGTTATCTCGCGGCACATAACAGCCAGATCAGCAAAGCCGGCACCGCAACAGTGCCTAATCATCACGTCGCCGGGGCGCGGGCGCGGCGGGATTCGCGGAAGGCGGGAGCGGGGAGGGTCAGGCGGAAGACGGTGCCGGCGCCGGTGCTCGCGGCCAGGGTCAACTCGCCGCCATGGGCGCGCACCAGTTCGCGGGCGATCGCGAGGCCGAGACCGCTGCCGCCGGGACGGGCCGAGCCGAAGAACGGACGAAACAAGTTCTCCCGAGCCTTGGGCGGCAGGCCCGGCCCGTCGTCGGCGACGTCGATCGCGATCGTCGCAGCCTCGCGCATGGCGGCAAAGCGCAGCCGGTGCGCTCCGGCCTCGACCGAGTTGCGGGCGAGGTTGAGAAACACGCGGTAGAGCTGGTCGCGGTCGGCCTCGACGATTAGGTCGGGTGGGATCGCATTCTCGATCGCGAGATCCTGCCCGGAGATCGCGAGACCGGGGCCGATCTCGCCGATCAGCGGCACCAGCGGAAACCGGCTGCGCGCCAGCGGCGGCGTGTCCTCGCGCGAGAAATCGAGCGTGCAGGTGCACAATGCGATCGCGCGGTCGATCGCGTCGAGCAGGCGCGGCGCGATCCGGCGCACTTCCGGCGCGGCGCTGGCGGTGAGGCCGTCCGTCACCAGGCGCGCCGTCGCCAGAATGTTGCGCAGATCGTGGTTGACCTTGGTCACTGCGGTGCCGAGCGCGGCGAGCCGGCCGCGCTGCCCGAGCGCCTGGCGCACCGTGTTCTGCAATACTGCGAGCTCGCGCTCGGCGACCCCGATCTCGTCCCGGCGGCGGCGCGCCGCGATGACCCGCGCCGCGTCCTCGGGATCGTTGCGGAACTCGACCATGCTGGCGGTGATCCGCCGCATCGGCCGCACCAGCAGCCACTGCAGGCTCAGATACACGAGCGCCGCCGTCACAAGCGAGAGCACCAGCGACAGTTCGAGAATGCGGATGCCGAAATCCCACAGCTCGCGGCGCAACGGCGCCTCGTCGAGCAGCACTTCGGCGGTGTCCGCGGTGTCCGCGCCAGCTGGCCCGAGCACCCGCAGGATGCGGTTTCCGTCGCCGAACAAGGTGCGGAACGAGCCGCGGATCGCGAGCAGAACGTTCGGATGGGTCAGGTCGATCGTGAAATCGGGATGCGGCGGATCGGTCCGGCCGAGCCGCAGTACCGAACCGTCGGCGCGATGGACAGCCACACCCTGCGCCCCGACGCGGGAGAGGAGCCTGTCGACAAGACCTTGCTCGAGATGGCCGGTCGGGCTCGCGTCAAGCGCTAAAGTCGCGATGTATCCCGCCGCGAGGCGGTTCTCGAAATAGGTCATGCGATAGCGGGCAACCGACGGCACAAAGATCAGCACCTCGCCGACCATCACGAAAAAAACGGTCAGGATCAAAAGACGGGCTGAGAGGCTTTTCAGCAGCACCGCAGAAATCGCTGGACTGTCATTCCCGAATCTTCACATTCGCTCACACCCTTCAGCCGAAGCGAGCGAGAAAGCGCACGAGCCGGTGGGCCCGCGGCGAGAACAGGGTCGGCGTATAATAGCACCCGGCGGCGCGCTTGCTCGCCTCGCCGCGCGTCGGGTAGGGCACGATCAGATCGGCGAGCGCGCCGATCTTGAGCTTTTGCGAAATCGCCAGGGCCCAAGGCAGGATCAGATCGCCAGCCCCGACGCCGAGGATAGAGGCGCCGAGGACGCGCCCGTTCCTGCCCGTCACGACCTTGACCAAGCCGTCGGTATCCCGTTCCGTCTGGGCGCGGTCGTTCTCCGAGAACGGCCAGCGCAGCACGCGCACGTCCTTGCCAGCCGAGCGCGCGGACGCCTCGGTCAATCCGACCTGGGCGAGCTCGGGATCGGTGTAGGTGACCCACGGAAGCGCTCGGTAGTCGACTTTGGCGGGCAGCCGGAAGAGCGCGTTCCGGATGACGATCCCGGCGTGATAGAGCGCGATATGGGTGAATTGCGGGCCGCCCGTCACGTCGCCGATCGCAAAGGCGCGCCGGTTCGTTGTGTGCAATCGCGCATCGACGGTGATCCCTTTTGCGGTCGCTTCGATCCCGGCGGCGGCCAGGTCGAGCCCCTCGATGGTCGGGCGCCGCCCGGCCGCGACGAGCAGATGCGACCCCGCGATCCTCTCGCCGCCGGCGAGCCAGGCGACGACGCCGTCCCCGTCGCGCTCGATGCCGGCAATCTCGACTCCGGGGCGCAGCGCGATTCCTTCCCCCGTCAGATGTTGGCAGAGGCTGGCGACGAGTTCGGGATCGTCGCGCGGCAGCACCGGCCCGACATCGAGGACAGTGACCCGCGCGCCCAACCGGCAATGCGCCTGCGCCATTTCGATCCCGATCGGACCGGCGCCGATCACGATCAGGTGGTCCGGCCGCTTGCGGTTGGCGAAGATCGTCTCGTTTGTCAGATACGGTATGGCGTCGAGCCTCGGTATCTTGGGGACCGCCGGCTGCGAGCCGGTTGCGACGACAAAGCGGCGCGGCCGGATCTCGATCTCGCCGGCGCGGATCGTGCGGGAGCTGGTAAAGCGCGCCTCGCAGTGCAGCACCCTGACCCCAAGCCTCTCGAATCTTTCGACGGAATCGTTCGGCGCAATCGCGGCGATGACGTTTTGGACACCGTCGGCGGCTGCGGCGAAATCGACATCGGGGCCCGCGCAGGTGATCCCGAAGGCGGCGCCCCGCCGCATGACGTCGGCGACACGCGCGGCGGCGAGCAGCGACTTCGACGGGACGCAGCCGAAGTTTAGGCAATCGCCGCCCATCAGGCCGCGCTCGATCAAAACCACGTCGGCGCCCATCTGCGCCGCTCCGGCAGCCGTCGCCAGGCCCGCCGAGCCGGCGCCGATGATGCAAAGATCGGGAGTGAGCGGCGCCGTCATACCGGCTTCCTGCCACGCCAACGCTTGTAGCCGACCGGGACGAGCGCCAACAGTGCGAGCCCGATGATGGGCAGAAGTACGCTCGGCTTGAAGATGATCGCCAGATCGGGCTCTTCGACCAAGCTGCCCAGCCCGTTACCGAGGCTGGCATAGACGAAGGTGCCGGGGAGGATGCCGAGAAACGTGGCCAGCATGTATGTCGGCAGTCCGACGCCGACCAGTGCGGGAACCAGGTTGACGAGCCAGAATGGAAAAACCGGTACGAGCCTCAAAACCAACAGATAATTGAACGCATCGGCGCGGAACCCGGCTTCGAGCTTGCCGACGAACCGCCCGGCGCGTTGTGTGAGGCCGCCAAGCCCGGCCCGGGCGGCGAGGAAAATGGCAGTCGCGCCGAGCGTCGCGCCAATTACCGCGCAGAGGCCGCCGATCCATGTCCCAAACAGAAAGCCGCCGGCGAGAGTTAGGATCACAGCGCCGGGAACCGACAGCGCGACCAATATCGCATAGACAGCGATGTAAACAAGCGCGGCGGGGGTGCCCCATTGCTGAACGAGAGTGCACAACCAGTCGCGGTTCCGCGCGAGAGCCGAGAATGTCAGGTAGCGATACCCGCCCACCAGCATGAACGCGATCCACGCGGCAGCCAGCAGGACGAGCGGCAGCAGGCGCCGGGCGATAGCGAATTGTCTCGGGCTGGTTTCGTCGGCCATTTAGGGTCGTGCGAGGACAGAAAGCGCCGATGCTAGCCCGTCTCCGATTCTCCCGCAGTCACCTTCGTGTGAGATCCCGCGAACCTTCGTTTTGGAATTTCGGTCATCAGAAATTTGCGCGCCACAATCTGCTGCACGATCCAATCGGTTCATATGCTCGAAATGGGACCATCATCGCCGATGCTCAGGATGTTCGACGATCGAACTGGCCATCTGCGCCCGAAGGTAATCGGCCTTTTCGCCATCCTGGTCGTTGTGAACCTGCTGGCTTGGCTGTGGGCGCTCGTCTCATTCCACAACCATCCGCTGCTGTTGGCCACCGGCTCTATCGCCTATGGGTTCGGGCTGCGGCACGCGGTCGATGCCGATCACATTGCCGCGATCGATAATGTCACTCGCAAGTTGATGCACGAAGGTAGGCGGCCCATCGCGGTCGGTCTTTGTTTCTCGCTCGGCCACTCGACGGTCGTCTTTGCCGCTTCGCTGGTGATTGCATTAACGGTGAGCAGCCTGCAGGAACGTTTCCCAGAACTGATCGAAGTCGGCGGTGTCCTCGGCACACTTGTCTCCGTGCTTTTCCTGATTGCCATCGCGATGATCAACCTTGTCGTGCTGTTGAGCGTATACCGGCTGTTCCGGCGCGTGAGGCGAGGCAATGCCTATGCCGAGGAGCAACTCAACGTCATGCTGTCGCGTCGAGGGCTGTCCGCCAGATTGCCGCGCGGCGTCTTCCGGCTGGTTTCCCGCAGCTGGCACATTTATCCGCTCGGGCTTTTGTTCGGGCTCGGTTTCGACACTGCGACCGAGATCGGCTTGCTCGGGATCTCGGCCGCGGAAGCCTCCAACGCATTGCCGATCTGGTCGATCCTGGTGTTCCCGGCTCTGTTTACCGCGGGGATGTCGTTGGTCGACAGCAGCGATGGCATGCTGATGGTCGGCGCTTTTGGCTGGGCGTTTATGAACCCCGTGCGGAAGCTCTATTACAATCTCGCGATCACCGGCATTTCGGTGGTCGTCGCTGCGTTAGTCGGCGGGATCGAGGCGTTGGGCTTAGCAGCGGAAAAACTCGGCCTCGCAGGCGGGTTATGGGCCAGTGTCGGCGCCATGGAAGGACATTTCGGGACGCTCGGATATCTCGTGGTCGGCATCTTCGTCGCGACTTGGATCGTCACCATCTTGATCTATCGGATGATGGGCTATCACAAAATTCCGACGCCGACTATTTGATGTCGGCTATTCATAGTTAATTTACCCCATATCTATTGCAACCACAGAGAGCGTGTCGCATTATCGCCCGGCATCGTTTTGCACTTTTTCGTCCGACGATGCTCATTGCCCTGTCACCGCAACCAGCTGACCAGGGAGGAGCCCCGGCCGTCCCGGCCGGGGTTTCGTGTTCCGGAATCACGGAGCCGGCGGGAGATGGCGATCCGGCACCGCAGGCGTCCCCCCTCGAGGAGCTGCCACCCGGCAAGTGCCGGCAACCCGATCGTCAGATCGCGCGCCCGCTTTAGAAGTGAAAGGGCGAGCGCTGCCTCCGGTACCAAGCCGAAGCCGGCGCCGAGCAGAATATAGGCTCCCTCTTGCACCCCGACCGCATTCGGAACGGCAAAGGCGACACTGCGTACCGCATAAAGCAGACTTTCCATCACTAACACCGCGCGAAAGCTGAGAGGTGCGCGTGCGAAGCGAAGCGCGACCCATGCCTCCAGCGTACTCGCGATCCAGCAGGCGAGGTGGAGCGCAAAACTGAACAGCACTCTCGACCGAGAACGATAGAGCTCGGCCAGCGCGGTGTGGAGGGCTGCCACGCCGGCGGCGGCCTTGTCAGCCCAACCGCGGCCGATGATGCGTACAAATCGCTCTACCTGGGCAAGGCCGCAGCGCTGGACGAGCAGGAAACCCCCGGCGAGAAGTCCTGCCGCTGACAGACCAGCCAAGACGGGGACGGCGATCGCGACATCCGGCTTAACAGAGATGAGGAGTGAAATACCCAACGCGGTGTAGGCGAGCTGTCCGAAGAGCTCGAGCGTCACGTCGACGATGGTGCTGGCTGTTGCCGTGGTCCCCGTGACCCCCGCCAATGTGACGGCGCGCGCACCCAAGACATAGCCGCCGACTTGCGAAAGCGGCAGCACCTCGGACCCGGAGTCACGTAAGAGACGACCCCAAACGGGCACCCATAAGGGCGTGCCCGGCATCAGCACACCCCAGGCGATACCCATCAGCACTATGAGCACGAGGTGAATTGCGCAGATCGCGGCGAAACCTTCCCACCCGACTGCACTGAAAGACCGGATCACGGCCCCTACGCCGAAATAGGCGACCAATGCCGTCATCAAGAACAGTCCGACCACCGCGGCGGCCACGGAAAACAGTTTCACGCCTGTTTTTCCCGTAAAGCCCGAAAGCCGCTCCCCAGCCGCAACGCTGCAAGCACAAGCCCGGCGAGGCTCGGTAGGAATCGTGGCCGGAGCAAATCGGGGTCGAATTCTCCCATCCGCCTTTGATGTTCGGCGCAACACTCCTCGACCAAGCGGCGCAACGTAAAGCCTTCGAGAAAGATGCTCGCCTCGGTTGCCGAGAAGTCCTTCCCGCCGCTTTCTTTTCGGCCGCGCCGCACAGTGCCTAGCAACCGCCCGATCGCCCGGCCGTAGTACCGGGCCGCGTTGAGGCTCCGCAGCCACGCGGCGAGCCGCCCATGCGCCGCCTGTTGCCATGCCATCCAATTAATGAAGAATACAATGTGCCGCGTTTCCTCCCGCATCAGCATTTCGAAGATTTCGAACAGCGCCTCCGGCAGAAATCCTGAACGGCGGGCGATCTTGAACACGCCAAATCCGAGAAACGAGTCGAGGCACTCACCGTACCCGAAATCGGCAAACGCCCGGCGCAGATCGGGACTCACCGGATCGTTGAGCGGACGCTCTTCGGCGGCGATGCGGTATCGCCGGACCATTTCGCGCAGCAGCTCGGCATGGCGTGCCTCTTCATACCCCTGGAGGGCGACCGCCTCGCGCACAAGCGGGTCGGTGATCGTTCGGGCGTAGGCGTCGACAATGGCTCCCGCCCGACGTTCGGTGTAGAGAACCTCTTGCCAAAACGGTATGGCGCGCAAGCGGCCGAGCGCCGCGTTGTCGAGGTCCGGCCAGGCCAGTGTCGCGGGGTCGAAGCGACAATGGCTGGCGATGAAGTCCCGACAGAAGCGCTCTTTGTGCTCGTCGGATCCGATCTTCATCGCGAGACCGGAACCATGCTCGGCCGCCACATGAGGCGGCGGGCGAACCGCATCAGCCGCGGCACCAGGTTGGGCCGCAAAAGACGATGATCGTAACCAGAAAGCCTGCGGTCGTTTTCTTCGAGGCAGACATCGATCAGCGCGGCGACCGACATGTCGCCAGCGCCAACCACCTTGCTGCCTGTCAAAGTGAAGTTGTTGTCCTGGGCCCCTCTCACGGACCCGCCACCACTGCCTTTGCCGATGCCGCGGGCGAGGCCCAGCCGCTCCCATACCAGGAAGATCCAGACCGCCAGCACTTTTGCGGCGAAGACCGGGCGACGCCACCGCGCGAGGTTTCGTTTGTGCCAAGCCACCCAATTGATAAAAAACAGTATGTGCCGGCCTTCCTCCTGCATGACCGGCTCGAAGGTGTCGACCAGTGCAGGCGGGAAAAAACCCGAGCTCTTGGCGAGTGCGAACAGGCCAAAGGCGAAGAAGCTGTCGATGCACTCGCTGAACCCGGTGACCATGAAGGCCCACTCCGGATCGCGCGGTCGGCGATATTCCGGTTCCGAGGCCAAGCGGATACCGTAGGCTTGGACGAGGTTGGCAAGGACCTCCTTGTGGCGCCCCTCCTCAAACCCGTCCAACTCGACGGCGCACCGCAGCAATCCATCCTCGATTACGGCGGCATAGCTCATCACTCGTTGGCGAGCTTTGCCCTCGGTCTGCACCGCGATGTCCCAAATCGGAAGACTGACCAGACGATCGCGAGCCTCGGCATCGAGCGCCGGCCATTCGATAATCGACGGCTTGTATGGGTTGTGCGTCTCGATCAGCATTCGACAAAATGCCGCCTTGTGCGCCTCGCTGCCAGGGGTAATTGGCCCGGGATCGGTTGCTGTCCAAGTCCGGGCGGCGCGGTCAGCGGCCTCGACCGCCGCGTCATCAAACATCAAAAAAACCTCATGTGTTGGAGCTTCCGATGCAGCCTGCCCGCTTGCCGATCCCCTCAAGAAGGCCGATGGACAACGCTTAAGCGAGCAGGTTACATCCTTTGCTATCCTGACCCGGCGTTGACGCCTCCCACCGGCGCCACTATATAGCGGCCTTCGCTCGAGAGAGATGCCCTAATCGGAAAGTCGGCCGTGAAGCGTACTTACCAGCCCAGCAACTTGGTTCGCAAACGCCGTCATGGGTTTCGGGCGAGGATGGCGACGGTGGCCGGCCGGCGGGTTCTGGCAGCACGGCGCGCAAAGGGCCGCAAGCGCCTCTCCGCCTGACGCCGAGTTTCGACCCGCGCTTTACGAAACTTCGTGGGCCGCAAGATCGAAACAATAAAGACCCGCGCCGACTTTCTTCGGGTGGCCAGCACTGGGCGTCGGTCGGCTGGACCGAGCCTGGTCGTACAAGCGGCGCCGACCTCGGATGAATATCGCAGCGTCGAGCGGATACGGGTCGGGTTCACCGCAAGCCGAAAAGTCGGCAATGCCGTTATCCGCAACCGTGCGAAACGGCGGATGCGCGTAGCAGCGGCAATGGTATTGCCGACCCATGGACTACCAGGAATGGACTATGTGCTAATTGCTAGGGCGAGCACGGCTAATCGGCCGTTATCGGACCTGATTGCCGATCTGGAAGCGGCGCTGGGCCGGATCGAACGCACCGGCCGACGGAGACCAGCGGCCTCAACTCCCGATGAGTGACCGGCGCCGCGCCGTGCCGCAGGCACATTTGCCACTATGAAGCGTCTACCTCATGAAGCGGCGGGCGAGGCGCATCAGACGCGGCATCAAACGCGGCCGCAGCAATCGGGCGTCATAGCCGGCGAACCGGCGCTCGTGCTCGCTGAGGCAGACGTCGATCACTGCGGCGGCGGAGATGTTTCCGCTGCCGATCGCCCGACTGCCGGAGAATACGAAGTTATTGTCCTGAGAGGTGCCTCCCTGCTTCGCTGGGCGGTCGCCGTCGAGACCCCGAGCGAATCCGATCCTCTCCCAGATCAAGAACGCCCACACGGAAATGATCTTGGCGCCAAAGAGGATGCGCCGCCACACCGACAAGTTTCGTCGGCGCCATGCCACCCAGTTCACGAAGAACATTATGTGACGGCCTTCCTCCTGCACGACGGGCTCGAAGGCGTCGACGAGTTCGGCAGGAAAGAATCCCGACCGTTTGGCCAGCGCGAACAGGCCGAAGGCGAAGAAGGTGTCGACGCATTCGCAAAAGCCGGCGAGCAGGAAGGCCCATTCCGGGTTTTTGGGCGGCAGGTAGTTGGGTTCCGGCGCGAGGCGGATGCCATAGGCCGCAACCAAGTTCGACAGAACCTGCTTGTGTCGACTTTCTTCGAAACCATCGATTTCGATCGCCTCCCGCAGGAGCGGGTCGGCGACGGTCTTGGCGAAGCTCAGCACGCGCAAGGTCGCGTTGCCTTCGGTCTGCATGGCGATGTCCCAGATCGGCAGGCTAACCAATCTGTCGCGCGCCTCAGGGTCGAGGGCGGGCCAATCGACAATCGATGGTCGGTAAGGATTGTGCGTATCGAGGAGCATGCGGCAGAAGGCTTGCTTGTGCGCCTCGCTGCCAAGAGTAATCGGTCCGCATTCGGCGGCTTCCCATGTCCGGGCGGCACGGTCGGCAGTCCGGACTTTGGCAGCATTCAAATCGAGCGCGGTCTCCCCTCTTTCGATCGCCTCCGACATGATGCTCCTTTATTGCTGAGACGGCTGGTCGGGAAATACCCCCCATACGCCAAGCGCGCGTCAAAACCGCTCTCGACGCATCAGAGAACTCTACTGAATAGTGGAACGACTTCGCGGGCAAGAGCAACCTCGGGTTCCCGCCAAACTGCAGGCGAAGGCGCCTTCCGTATTTCGCATCCGCCCCGATTTCGTCGGAAAGCGGGGTTGCAAGGCCCTTGGTCCGCTCCGATTTTCATTCGTTGTCGTCCGCAGTGCAGCGGCGCTCGGTGTCTTATCCACGTCCGCGCACGGCACTGCCGGCCACCCGTGAGGGCCGGGTTAACCCCCAAACCGAGTGTTGGTAACCCTGATTGCAACTGCGCACATTCGGCTGCCCGAACGGCTTCGACACTCCCATGGCAGGGACCGCTCGGATACCGAGTTTTGGTTTCGTGCGGTGCTCATTGCCGGCCGAGGCGCGCAGCGGCAAAGCAGTGGCCGGGGCGCCGCACAGGAGAAATCCGATGGAACGGCCGTGGCAGGAATAGCTAGAGCGGCGCTAGGCGCCGTGTTGCACGGATATCAGCTGCTTATATCGCCATTGCTGCCACCCGCCTGCCGGTTTTTGCCAACATGCTCGGAATACGCCGCGGAAGCGATTGAACGACACGGCGCCGGCCGCGGCACTCTCCTTGCGCTGCGCCGCCTGGCGCGCTGCCATCCATGGGGCGGAAGCGGCTATGATCCCGTTCCTGCACCCGACGGCTTCGACCGGCCGCGTGCCGGTTCGCGCCATTAGGTCAAAACTTCTAGATCAAGGCTGCCGGACCCCGAGACAACCACCACAAGATGGAACAACGCAATCTCCTTATAGCGATAGTCCTTTCGGTAGGAATCCTGATCGCCTTTCAGTTCGCGTTTGAGCGCATGCGACCGCCGCAGCCTCCGGTCCCTTCGGGCGGAACAGCGGTGACGGCTCCGGCGACAACGGGCCCGGCGACCCAATCCGCGCCCCCCTCTCCCGCCGCACCGTCCAACGCCCAGGGTGCAGCCGCCCCCGGTGCAGCCACACTGGGTGCAGCCGCTCCGGGCGCTTCGCCGGCGCACGCTTTCGAAACGCGCGAAGCCGCCCTGACTGAACAACCGCGGGTAAAGGTGGCGACACCGCGGCTACACGGCTCGATTGATCTGTTGGGCGCGAGATTCGACGACCTGACCCTCGCGACCTACCACGAGACCGTCGACCCGAAGAGCCCCGAGGTCGAATTGCTGTCGCCGCCTGGGACACAGGATCCCTATCTCGCAGAATTCGGCTGGGTCGCCGCGAGCCCGGATGTCAAAGTGCCCGGTCCACAGACTCGGTGGACCGCATCGGAAGGCACTCTCGCTCCGGCCAACCCGGTTACCTTGACCTGGGATAACGGGCAAGGGTTGGTCTTCACTCGCGTGATCAGCGTCGATCCGAACTACATGTTCACGGTTCGTGATTCGGTGCACAATACCGGCACGACCGCGGTGAAGTTACTGCCCTATGGGCTAATCAGCCGCACCGGCACTCCGCATGTATCCGGCTACTACATCCTGCACGAGGGGCTGATCGGTTATCTCGGCGGCTCGTTGCAGGAGGTGAAATATTCCTCTCTCACCCCGGGGACGCCGCACGACTATTCCTCCGAGGGCGGCTGGCTTGGCTTCACCGACAAATATTGGCTGACGTCGCTGATCCCGCCGCAGAACGAGGCGATAAAGGCGCGGTTTACTCACACTCTTGATGCCGGCGTCGATCGCTACCAGGCCGACTATCTCGGCCCGGAAATGACCGTTGCGCCGGACGGCATCGTTGAATCGTCTGCCCGTTTTTTTGCTGGAGCGAAGGAGGTAAATCTTCTCGACGCCTATAGGAGTTCAGGAATTCCACTTTTCGACCGTGCGATAGATTTTGGTTGGTTCTATTTCCTGACGAAGCCGATTTTTCTTATTCTGCAGTTTTTCTACCAAATCCTCGGAAATTTCGGATTGGCGATCCTGCTGCTGACGTTGTGCGTCAAGCTGCTCTTCTTCCCCCTTGCGAACAAGTCCTACAACGCAATGAGCAAGATGAAGCTGCTGCAGCCCGAAATACAAAAATTGCGCGAGCGCTTCCCGGACGATAAGGCGCGTCAGCAGCAGGAGATGATGGCCCTCTACAAGCGCGTCGGGGCGAACCCGCTGGCGGGGTGCCTGCCGATCGTGATCCAGATCCCGGTGTTCTTTGCGCTCTACAAGGTGCTGTTCGTCACGATCGAGATGCGCCATGCTCCGTTCTTCGGCTGGATCCATGATCTGTCGGCGCCCGATCCGACCTCCTTCGCCAATCTTTTTGGCCTCTTGCCTTTCAACCCTCTTGCCGTCCCGGTCGTGGGATCGATGCTGATGATCGGCGCCTGGCCGCTGATCATGGGATTGACGATGTTTCTGCAGCAAAAGCTCAATCCACAGCCGGTCGACCCGGTTCAGGCACGGATGTTCATGCTGCTGCCGATCGTCTTCACTTACATGCTCGCCGCCTTTCCGGCCGGGCTGGTGATCTACTGGGCTTGGAACAACCTGCTCAGCATCGCCCAGCAATGGGCGATCATGCATCGCGCCGGTGCTGCCTGAACCCGCGATGGGCCGCAAAGCGGACGGTCCGGACGAAGTCTCGGCCGGGATATTCCCTCCGCGCGCGCTGAATTCCGGCTTGGCCGAGGCTGGTCGGCGGCTCTTCGCCGGGCAAACCCGGTTCATCGCCGGCGCGACAGGCCCCTCGACGCTGCCTCCCGAAGGATTGCCTGAGATCGCTTTTGGCGGCCGCTCCAACGTCGGAAAGTCGAGCCTCGTCAACGCAGTGACCGGCCGCCGGATGCTGGCGCGAATCTCCAAGACGCCCGGGCGGACGCACCAGATCAACTTCTTTGACGTCAACGGCCGCCTGATGCTGGTCGACCTGCCGGGCTACGGTTACGCGGAAGCGCCGAAGGCTGCCGTCAAGGGCTGGACGAGCCTGGTGCGGCACTATCTCCAGACCCGCGGCGCGTTGCGGCGGGTCTGCCTGCTAATCGATGCGCGCCACGGCATCAAAGAGGTCGACCGGCCTCTGATGCGCATGCTCGACGAATCGGGGGTCTCCTACCAGGTGGTTCTGACCAAGGCCGACAAGGCCGGGAAGGGTGAACTCGCTGCGCTCTCCGAAAGGATCACGGCCGAACTCGCTTCGCACGTCGCTGCGCATCCGGAGATCCATCTGACGAGCGCGGCCGAGCATTGTGGCATTGCAGAACTGCGCGAGACTCTGGCTAATTTTGCGGCCCCCGCCGAACTGTCACGCTAGAGTTCGCAGCACGATGAAATCCGCCTCGAAATCCCCCCCACCCGACGCAATCCCCACCGCGGATCCGGTCGTCAAGGCGGCGGTCCTGGCGCAGGCCCTGCCTTATATGCGCCGGTATGCCGGCCGCACTTTGGTCGTGAAGTATGGCGGCCATGCGATGGCCGACGGCACGACCGACGATCCGTTTGCCCGAGACGTCGTGCTGTTGAAGCAGATCGGCATCAATCCGATCGTCGTGCATGGCGGCGGCCCGCAAATCGCTCATATGCTGAAACGGCTCGGCATCGAGACCCGCATCGTCGACGGCTTGCGGGTCACCGACCGGGAGACGATGGAAATCGTCGAGATGGTACTCGCCGGGACGATCAACAAGCAGCTCGTCTCGGCGATCAACACCGAGGGCGGTTGTGCGATCGGCCTCACCGGCAAGGATGGTGGGCTGATCGAGGCGACCAAGCTGGTGCGCGCCCGGATCGAAGGCGGAGTCCGAACCGAGATCGATCTCGGTTTCGTTGGCGAGCCGCGGCGGATCGCCTCTGGGGTGCTCGATGCCTTCAAGCAGTCCGACATCATCCCGGTCATCGCTCCGATCGGCGTCGGCGCAACGGGCGAGACCTACAACATCAACGCCGATACCGTGGCTGGCGCGGTTGCCGCGGCAGTCAAGGCGACGCGTCTGTTGTTATTGACCGATGTCGCCGGAGTGCTCGATGCCGATGGGAAGCTTATCGCGGAGCTCACCGCTGCAAAGGCGCGGCAGTTGATCGCCGGGGGAATCATCAACGGCGGCATGATCCCGAAGATCGAGACCTGTCTCGACGCTGTCGATGGCGGGGTGGAGGCAGCGGTCATCGTCGACGGGCGGGTGCCTCACGCGATTTTGCTCGAGTTGTTCAGCGAAGGCGCGGGAACCCTCATCCGGGCCGGCTAAGCTGATGCCGATGGCTTCAACTGGCGGCCGGCCGCTGGCCGAGATCGAGACCTGGATCTTTGATCTCGACAACACCCTCTATCCGGCCTCCTGCCGACTGTTCGATCAGATCCATGCCCGCATGACCGGCTTTATCGCAGAGCGCCTCGGCCTGTCGCCGGAGGCGGCGCTGACGGTGCAAAAGACCTATTTCCGTGAGCACGGGACGACTTTACGTGGCCTGATGACGGTCAACCGTATCGACCCCGAGGATTTCCTTGCCTACGTACACGAGATCGACCTTGCCTGCGTGCAGCCCGACCCTGTTCTGGTCGCGGCTTTGACCGGGCTGCCGAGCCGCAAAATTGTCCATACTAACGGCTCGCGGCGGCATGCCGAGCGGCTGCTCGACCACCTCGGCATTGCCGGCTCGTTCTGCGGGGTCGTCGACATCGCTGCTGCCGGCTATGATCCGAAACCGGCGCTGGCCGGCTATCACGAATTGCTCCGAAGGCATGAAGTCAGGCCCGACACCGCACTTATGGTCGAAGATATGGCGCGAAACCTCGTTCCGGCCGCAGCCCTCGGCATGACGACGGCGTGGGTGCGCAATCCGGCCGATTGGGCCGTCGAAGGCTACAACGGCGACCACATCCACCATGTAGTCGACAATCTCGGCGCCTTCCTCAGCGCCGTTGTCGCTCTTTGCGGCGCCACAGACCGGTCGCAGGCTTAGCGATGTCCGTCGCCGAAACGATCCGCAGCAAGCTGATGGAACGGTTGGCTCCGACCCGACTCGAGGTGGAGGATCAATCGCATCGACATATCGGCCATGAGGGGGCCCGC
>Ga0126378_10001199_pt1 | contig 19365 bp, 20 predicted proteins | sample PanSoiMetPlot_23_FD_92587 | JGI IMG/M metagenome (GOLD analysis project Ga0126378, IMG submission 92587) | Tropical forest soil microbial communities from Panama - MetaG Plot_23 | ecosystem: Environmental > Terrestrial > Soil > Tropical forest > Bulk soil | place: Panama | collected 2016-02-17
CGGTCGGTCCGGCGACCCGAAGCCGGGCCTCACCCGCTGTCTCAGCGCCGGGATCGGGCCGCTGGCCTGCCCCGCAGGTCTAGGTACAGGTGGCCAGTCACGTTCCCGCTTCTCCGCCCGCGGCTCCGGCCGCCGTCGTTGTGCGCCCGGTTCAGGCGGTAACGGTGTGATGGACGCCGTCCGGCTGGTCATGGATGTTCCCGGGCCGGTCGCCGTGGCCTGCCGAGTGGCCTGGTGACGGCGGCGAATGCACTGCGTCTGGTGGGGAGATCAGGTTGGCGGTGGCGGGGAGATGGCGGTGCAGGCGGTGGGCGGCGGCGGCTGATGCGGCGCAGGCGACTGTGAGGCCGGTGAACAGGCCGGTGCCCCAGCCAGCGCCGAGGAGCACTCCGCCGACGGCGGGGCCGGCGAGGAAGCCGGTGGTGTAGGCGAGGACGCCGAGGCCGTTGTAGCGGCCGGCGGCTTCGGGTGGGGCGAGGTCGTTGATGATGGCGGGCAGGGTGGGGGAGAGCAGGCATTCGCCGAGGGCGAAGATGATCATTGCGGCGGCGAATGCGGCCTGGGCGGCCAGGCCGTTGCCGAGGTGCCCGGCGGCGATGACGGTGGCCCAGCTGGCGGCCCAGGCGGTGGCCGCGAGGGCGGCGGCGGTAGTGCGCCTTCGGCCGGCGAGCCAGCGCAGGATCAACAGCTGGGCGGTGACGACGGTCAGGGTGTTGGCGGCGAAGGCGACGGCGAGGCCATGCGGGCCGATGCCGCCGAGGCGGGTGGCGTATCCGGTGAAGCTGGCCTGGGACTGGCCGAAGCCTATGGTGACCAGCGCTGCGGTGAGCAGCCAGACCCGCACGAACGCCTTATCCCGCAGCACCTGCCGGTACCCGGTCTTGGCTGGTGCGGCGGCCGGCTGGCTGTTCTGGGGCTGGGGTGGTGGGGGCGGGGCGGGGCGGAGCCGGGCGAGGACGGGGATGAAGGCGAGGAAGGTGGCGGCGTCGGCGAGGTAGATGGCCGTGAAGGTGGCGGGGTGGGCGGCGCTGACGACGACGGCGGCGGCCAGGGCGCCCAGGCCCAGGCCGGCGTTGAAGGTGGCGTGCCGGACGGCGAACACGGCCGACCGGCGGGCCGGCCCCGCCAGGCTGGCGAGCAGGGCGTCCTGGGCGGGCCAGGCCACCGACACGCCCAGGCCGAGAAGGACGGCGGCGGCGAACAGCTCGGGCGCGGTGCGCGCCACGGCGACCGCGGCGGAGCCGGCGGCGGCGACCGCCAGCCCGGCCATCAGCGCCCGGCGCGGCGTCCACCGGTCGGCGAGCGCGCCACCGATCGGGTTGCCGGCCAGGGACGCCAGGGCGATGGTGGCGACGACCAGGCCGGCCACGGCGTCGGGGAGGTGGCGGACCTGGTGGGCGTAGACGAACAGGAACGGCAGCGTCAGGCCGCTGCCGACGGCGGAGGCGAAGTCGCCGCCGAGCACGATCCAGGCCGGGCGCGGCAGGGCCGGGACGAGGCCCGGGCGCCGGAACCGACGGGTCGGGGTCAGGCGGGGCATGGCGGCCTGCGGAGCTGGGTGACGGCGTCGCTGGCGGCGATCCGGTGGGAGTGGCCGGGGGGGAGCCGGGCGGCGAGGACCTGCTGGGCGCGGGCGGCGAGGGCGGCGGCTTCGGAGTAGCGTGCTTGTCTGGCGACGGCGGCGGCGGTGACCAGGTCCAGCGCCGACCGCGGAACGCCGGCGTCCAGCGCCACCAGGCCCTGGTCCCGCAGGTCCAGCGCCGCCGCCGCGCTGTCAACGGCCCCCGGCCCGGGCGGGGACCCGGTGGTCACCGGAACAGCCCGCCCGGGCACGGGCACCGCCATCTGCCACACCCTGGTCAGGCCCGACCGAAGGCCGACACCGCGCGCGAGTGGTTCGCGTTAAATGCCCGGCTGACGGCGCGGGAGTGGTTGCTGCTCAGGCCGCGGGCCACGGCGCGGGAGTGGTTGTTGCTCAGGCCGCGGGCCACGGCGCGTGGGGTGTCCTGGACCTGGTAGGGCTGAGCATGCATGGTGTGTTCCTCCTGGTGTTGGCGGGACCGGGCGTCCCACGACACGAGCAGCATCACCTTCGGCGGCCGCCCAGCGAATCGGTACGACTACCCAAATCCCCGGGCCGCGGCTACCCATCTAAGCCCAGCCAGATACCGAGCTAGCCATGCCGAGCGAAGGTTCCTCTCACCGCCGGCAGTGGAGACGCACGTGGCCAGCCGCACTGCCCGAGGGCCGGGGGCCGGACCGCCGTATCCTCGTGCGTGGGCGTGCAAGCCGACCCGGTTTATCGCCGCAGGAGTACCGCAATGGTCGTGGGGGCTCGACGGATCGCCGCCGTCGCGTTCGATCTCGACGGCGTGCTCGTGGATTCCGAGCCGGTGTGGGAGCGCGTCAGGCGCGGCCTGGTTGCCGAGCGCGGCGGCCAGTGGCTGGCGGGCGCACAGGACGCGTTGATGGGCATGAGCACTACCGAGTGGTCGCACTACCTCAGCGAGGAGCTGGGCACGCGCCTAGAGCCCGAACGGGTCGCGGCGATCGTGATCGGCCGGATGGCGGCTGCGTACGCTGAGCGGCTTCCGCTCATGCCCGGCGCCGACGACGCGGTTAGGCGGCTCGCGGCGCGCTGGCCGCTCGCGCTGGCCAGCTCCTCGCCGCGGCGGCTCATCGACGTCGTCCTGGCCCAGACGTCCTGGGACGGGCTGTTCCGCGCCGCGCTGTCCACCGAGGAGACCGGCCGAGGTAAGCCCGCGCCCGACATCTATCAGTCCGCCGCGGCCCGGCTCGGCGTGCCGCCCGCAGCCTGCGCGGCGGTCGAGGACTCCAGCAACGGGCTGCGCTCGGCTGCTGCCGCGGGAATGCTGGTCATCGCGGTCCCGCATCCGCGGTACCCGCCTGACCCCGCCGCCATGGCCCATGCCGCCCTGGTCCTGGACAGCCTGGAACAGCTCACCGTCGCGCGGATAGAACAGGCGGCCCAGCACGAGTGGCGCGGTCCGGGGTAGCTTTCGGAAATCGGCTGGCGTTGTGATCGTGGTGAGGGCTGAGCTGCGGGTCAGGGAACGGGTTTACGCGTTTGGCATGCGCTTAACCAGCCGAAAGAACAAGAAACGCGGGCTCATCCGGATCTTGTCGTAGTTCTTCCGGTCGCGCTGCCGGAGCTCAGCCGCTGGCGCTGGCTCCGCGAGCTGATCGATGACAAAGCCGGCTCCGCTGATGGCCTCCGTCATCGCCGTAAGCGGCCTGCGCCAGAACGTGACGTCAAACGACTCTCCGGCCCTGGTCCAGGCCTCGGTGACCTGCTTGACCGCGAAGTAGTCCTTCGGGCTGTGCAGCTGCCAGTCCATCGCCGGGTGGTGGGTCGAGAACACCGCGGCGCCGCGGGGTGCCAGGATCCGATGAAACTCGGCAAGCGGCCCGGACCAGTCGGCCAGGTAATGCAGCACCAGGGACGCCACCACCAGGTCCATGCTGGCGTCGGCAGCGAACGTCAGCGGCTCAGACAGGTCTGCCACGATGATCCGCGCCCGGTTGCTAACGCGGTCCCTGGCGAGGCGGACCATCTCCGGGCTCACGTCCATCGCAGTGACCGCAGCGCCGTTATCGACCAGCCAGCCGGTAAGCACTCCGGGGCCGCAGCCAGCATCCAGTACCCGCAGCCCTCTCACGTCGCCCAGCAGGGCGATCGTGGCCGGCCGTTCGTAGTAGGCGGTGAACGGGCCTTCCTCATTGTCGACGCCATACGCAGCGCCCATCGCGTCGTACTGCCGGGCGGTTCGCTCCCCGTCTCGCACCAGCCCATCATGGCAGCCGGGCCGGCAAACCCAGCCGCCGTCACGACCCGATCTCTGGTCAACAAGCCGCGCTCAACAGACCGCGCCCTGGGCAAGCCGCAGCTGCAGCTCCCCGAATCTGCCACTGACGCATTTCCATGATCGTGAAGAGTTACCCGCGGCGGCATTCGACGGCAGCGCTTCACGATCATGGACTGGTGTGCCTGGCTTGGCGTAGCGCCGGCCTCGCCGCGCTGACGGGCCTCTCGGCCGCGGTTTCCGCGCCACGGGAGGCCTTCTCTTCATGATCTCAATGGAGACTTTCCGTCGGCAGATCGCGCGGCATGTTCTCCGTGATCATGGCTGGCACGGGACTCACTGGCACCATCATCGTGCCAAGACCACCCGCCCAGCGGCGTGGCCCGAACGGCCGCCGGCAGACCCAACCCAATCGGGATCATCTCACCGCGATGGTGCGCAAGGCCGCCTCACGGGCGATGTCCGTTCGAGATTGGACGTTGAGCTTCTTCAGGATGTGCGACACATGGGTCGCGACGGTACGCCTGGACAAGAACAGCCGGGTGGCGATATCTGGGTTGGATAGCCCGCCCTGCACCAGCGCGGCGATCTTCGTCTCGGTGGGGGTGAGGCTGTCCCAGCCACTTCGCGCACGCCGGTGCTTCGCGTGGGGACCGCAGCGGATGCCGTGGGCCCTGAACTTGGCCTGGAGCCTGGCGATGTCTGCAGTGGCGCCAAGCGAGCCGTAGACCTCCAGGGCCCTGGTGAACGCTTCCCGCGCTTGGTCGCGGTCCTCAGCGCTGACGAAGCCAGCAGCCGCGGCCTCCAGAGCCTGCGCGCTGAGCAGCGGCCGCGTCGCATCGGCGTATCCGTCAGCGGCTTGCAGCAGTTGAGCGGCCTCGTGGTCAATGAGGCCCCGGCAGAAGAGCGCGGTCGCCTGCCGACGCGGGATCTCAGACCCGGCGGCGAGCGCCTCGGCCCGTCCTGCCAGCGCCTCCGCGGTGCTCAGGTCGCCAATCTTGGCGGCCAGGCGGACGGAATCGGCGAGCAGGTCCTCGGTCTCCTCGAGTTCTTCCGCGTTGCTCGCCAATCCGGCGGTCAGTACCGCCAGTGCCTCGGGCAGCGCGTCGGCGTGCTCGCAGTCCAGGCTCCGGGCGAGCGCCAGGGGCGGGATGACTCGGTTGCCAAGCCGCTCGGTATGCGGGATCACGGCGGCGAGGTGACGGCGTGCCGCGCCGATCTCGCCGCGATGGAAGCAGATCACGGCGGCGACGCCCAGATCGCAGCAGGCGGAGCCAGGCTCCTTCAGGTCTTCGTGCACGGCTTGCACCTCGGCGAGCGCGTCGTCCCACTGCCCGGTTTCGAAGAACAACTGGCCAAGCGCGCTGCGCGCCTGGGCCAGCCGGATCACGGTGCCCGCGTGGTCCGCCAGCTGCTGTGCCTGGCGGGCGGCAGCGAACGCCTCGTCATACTTATCCAGGCTGCCGAGCATGACGGCGTGGTTGATCTGCAAAAGTATCCGCAGGTCGGTGAGCGCCGGATCGGACTCGGTCACGGCCAGCGCCCGGTCGAAAAGCGGCAGCGCCTCGGTCATCCTCCCTTGCACCGCGGTCACGATGGTCAGCACGTGCAAGGCCCAGCCCATCGCCCAGTTGTCCTCGGCCTCCGACGCGGCGGCCAGCGCGGTGGCGGCGACCTTTCCGGCCGTCTCGACTTCGCCGAGGTTGCTGTGCATCCGGGCAGTCAGCACCAGCAGCCGTGCTCGGTGCAGGTCCGAGGTCGGGACCGAGTCCAGGGCTCGGTTGAGCATGGCGATGGCCTCGGCGGACCTACCCCGGCGCATCAGGCACTGCGCGATCGTCCAGTGCAGGTCGACGACCAGGTCGGGGTCATCGGCCTGGGTGAGGGCTCGCTTGGCGACCTCCTCAGCCTCGGGAACATTGCCTATCCGATACAGTCCATCGGCGAGCCGACCCACCAGGAGACGGTGCTGCGGGGCGTTATCCGTAGGGCTGCCGACCGCTCTGCGCAAGAGCTCCACGGCAACCTGCGGGGCCCGACCGATCAGCAGCTCCGCCGTGCCAGCGAGCCAGTTGAGCATCCAATCATCCATCGGGTCGGCCGCCCTGCCAGATCCGCGGACAGCCCGGAGCAACTGCCGGGCTACGCGGTCCGCTGGCGCCCCGCCGGCTGCCAGGGCGCGGCCAGCGTCACGGTGCCAGGCGGCCCGGAGCGACTGCGGCATTTCCTCGTACAGCGCGGCGCGGATCAGCGGGTGCCGGAACCCGAGGCTGTGGCCCGACTCGGCCAGGACGCCCGCGGCGAGCGCTTGGTCGAGGGCGGGCACCAAATCGGCGACCCTGCGTCCCAGGACAGCGGCCAGGTCGGGTACAGCGAAGTCCACGCCAAGCAGAGCCGCCGCGCGCAGGACCTCGCGCACCTGGCCGGATACGAAGCCCAGACGATCCGCGATGGCTGCGGACAGGGAGCTGGGCGCGGATCCGCTCATCAGCTCTGCCGCGCCGGCGTCGGTGACGGTCAGGCGCCGGCTCCGGGTCAGGGCATCGATCAGTTCAGTGATGTAGAGCGGGTTTCCGGCAGCGCCGTCAGCTAGCCGCAGCAGCTCTTCGTCGGGCGTCCCCCCGGCCAGGGACGCGACAAGCTCTGCCACGGCGTGCTGTTTCAGGGCGGGGAGCCGGATGCGAACGGCATCGCGCGCCGCACGCCGCATCGCCAGCAATCCGTCGCGCTGTGGCACCGGCCGCATCGTGCCGACGAGCATCAGCGGTAGCCGCCATTCGGACCGGGCCAGCCGCCCCCACAGCGCAATCGTTGCTTGATCCGCCCACTGCAGATCGTCGATGACCAAGATCGTCGGCTGGGTCGCCGATTGCTCGGCAATTAGCGCCAGCAGCTGCTCGGCTAGGGCGGCGGAGACGTCCGCGCCGTGGTCGGCCGCGAGCTCGCCGCGCAAGAGCCGGAGGATCGTGTCTCGGCGGGTGCCTGCGCCTGCCTCGCGTACTCCTAAGGCCTCGAGCAGCGGCAGCAACGGCAGCGCCTGCCCCAGCTCGTCACCAGCTCCCCAGAAGACCTGGCAGCCGAGATGTGCAGCATCGGCGACAGCCGTGCGTACCAGTGCCGACTTGCCGATACCCGGCTCACCCTCGACCAGCACCGAACTTCCGCGCCCGCCAGCTACTTCCGCCATCAACTTGACCAGCCTTGCCAGCTCGTCATTACGGCCGACCAGCGCTGGAGCCATGGTCGTGGTTGGCACGGTGCGAACTCTACTACTAGAACAATAGTGAAACAAGAGGGTTTTTCGGCTTAAAACTCTAGAGCCAGGCGGAACGTTCGGCGCGAAATCGCACGCCGGACGTTATCAGGAATCTTCGCAGAGAGAGAAGCGGGAATTATCGAAGCGGCTTTCAGTCTGGTTAATGGCCTGGAAAACGCGGTCGCCGTGCAGCAGAGTTTCGCGAACGGTGACTGCGTCGAAGTGGCGATCGGACCGCGGCGGCTGCCGTCATCCCCGCCTGTGACCTGGGGTGCAAGGTAGCCGTCAAGGTAATTGCAAGGGAGGCGCCCAGCCTGGAGGCACACGACTCGACACTGGCATGCCAGTGATCTTCGGAGGGACGCGTCGATGAGGGTGCTCCATTTCGTCTCAAGACCGGGCTCGCCCAGCGGCAAGCATCGGGGCGTCCTGCCACGCCCCGGATCGCAGGGCGAGCGCATTCTGCAGCAGCGATATGGCACGACCGACCGTGCCAGCCAGTTCTACGCCAGTCAGGTCAGCGGCCGGCTCACTGCGAGGATGATCGATTTCATCGGGCGAATGGAAATGGCGTTCATCGCCACTAGCGATGCCGCCGGTGAGTGCGACTGCAGCTTCCGAGCCGGGACGGCAGGTTTCCTGCGCGTGCTCGATGATCGCACGATCGCCTACCCCGAGTTCCGCGGCAACGGCGTGATGGCAAGCCTGGGCAACGTCCTGGAGAATCCGCACGTCGGCATCTTCATCGCCGACTTCACCCAGGATCTGATCGGGCTGCACGTCAATGGCGCCGCCGAAATCGTCACGCCGGAGTACATGCGAGAACTAGCTCCTGACCTGCCCGAACGGGCGATCCACCCAGGCCGGCGGCCGGTCCAGTGGGTGCTCGTGCGGGTCACCGAGGCATACATCCACTGCTCCAAGCACATTCCCAAACTGATGCCTCAATCCCGGGTGCGGCACTGGGGCACAGACAACCCGCGCCACAAGGGAGGCGACTATTTCGGCGCGGCCGCGAGGAACACGGCCGCGCTTGATGCGCTCCCGGGCCCCGCCGTGAGCACCGCGGACCGAGGCGAGGCCGCGGCCGGATTACCGGTGCGCGTCAAGGAGCGCGATCGACCTTTCCGGGTTCTCGACGTGAGCGTTATGGCCGAGGCCGGGGAGCGTGAGCGTTGGCGCGCCGAGCCTGGCTAGCTGCTCATCGGTGTTCATCGGGTCGTGCTCGCCGCGAGCCAGGGTGACCGGCGCCTGCGAACTGCCGAGCAAGTGCGCCATATCGGGCGCCCCGACCGCGAAGGCCGCTGGGTCCATAGCCAGCCGCCAGCGCCCGTCCTGCTCCCGGAGCCCGGCGTCCACGGCTGGGTCACCGGCGGCCAGCAGTCCCGCCAGGCCTGACACGCGCAGGTAACGAACGGCAGCTTCATCACGCGTGTCGAACCAGGCCAGCGGCCGGTGGGCGACCGCCCGAGCCCGATCCAGATCCTCACTGGTCCAGGCAACCTTGATGCCCAGGCCGGTCACCGCCTGCACCGGCGCGCCGAACCGGCCGCTAGCCAGGGCTAGGCCAACGACGCCGCCCAGTGAATGTCCGAGCACGACGACTCGTTGGCTGGACTCGACGATGTCGGCCAGCGCCGCGGCGAAGCCGTCGAAGGTATAAGTCGCTAGCGGCGGTGAGCCGCCATGACCGGGCAGATCCGGCGCCAGCCAGCGACCCGGCCACCGCCGGGCGAGCAGCGGCCACCACCCGCCCCAGACGTCGCCGGTCGCGCCAAGGCCGTGCAGCAAGACCAGCAAGGGCTCCCCGCTGCCCCCTTCCTGAACCCGCAAGCCCGTCTGCATAGCCGCAGTCTGCCACCGCGGTTAGAGTCGGCCACAGGCAGCAGCCGTCGCACAACGGGGCAGGCATGGCGCTCGCGGCATCCATCGAGTTGTTCCTGGAGCGGCGATGACCTTGGATCGGTCTGGTCGGCCCGATACCGAGGTGGTATTTGATCCCGCCACCTACGTCAACGGGGTGCCGTTCGAGGCGCTGGCACGGCTGCGAAACTCGGCCGCCGCCGCCTGGGTGGAGGAGCTGCCGGTGCTGGGCTGGCCGCAAGGCCCGGGATTCTGGCTCGTCCTGCGGCACCCGGAGGTCGAGTCTGTGCTGGCCAGACCGCAGCTCTTCTCGTCCTCACGCGGAGCCACCCAGATCCGTGACCCGGCGACGCCGCAGGCGCTCAGCTACGTCAGGCAGATGATGCTGAACATGGACCCGCCGGATCACTCGCGGCTGCGGCGGCTGCTGGGCCGGTCGTTCACGCCGCGGGCGGTCTCGCAGCTTGAGGAGCGTATCCGCGGTCATGCGCGGGTCATCTGCGACCGCGTGTTCGCCGGCTCGCAGGGAGAATGCGACTTCGCCAAGGACGTGGCTGCCGATCTGCCGCTGCTCGCCCTAGCTGACGTGCTTGGCATGCCCACTCAGGACCGCTGGCTGCTGTTCGACTGGTCCAACCGCGTGATCGGCTACCAGGACCCCGACTATGCCTCCTCGGCTGCGTTCGACCCGGCTGAGGGAACGGCGATGGCCAGAGAGGCGCTCGCGCTGCGACCCGCGCCGGCAAGGGACGGACGGATGCCCGACCCGCGGACCCGAGAGGGGATGCCGGACCTGTACGCCTATGCCCACCTGCTCGCCGACGAGAAACGGCGCCGGCCCGGGGACGACGTGATGTCGATCCTGCTCGCGCAGGTGGACGACGACGGTGGCCAGGTCTCGGTGGCCGAGTTCGAGAACTTGTTCTGGCTCTTCGCTGTGGCCGGGAATGAGACGCTCAGAAACGGCCTGCCCGGGGCCTGCATCGCGCTCCTCCATAACCCGGGCGCCCAAGATGACCTGCGCGCCGATCCCGCACTAATGCCCTCCGCGGTCGAGGAGATGCTGCGCTGGTGGACGCCGGTAATGACGTTCCGCCGTACCGCAACCTCCGCGTGCGTACTCGGCGGGCAGCCCATCGCCGAGGGCGACAAGGTCGTCGTCTCGTTCACCTCAGCCAACCGCGACGAGGGCGTCTTCGCCGACCCCGACCGCTTTGACATCCGCCGCCGACCCAACCCGCACCTGGTGTTCGGTCACGGCCCGCACTTCTGCCTCGGTGCCCATCTCGCGCGAATCCAGATGAGGGCGCTATTCGATGAGGTCTTGGCCCGCACGTCCCGCATCAGCTTCGCGGGCGAGCCGTCCTACCTGCGCTCGAACTTCCAGCGCGGCGTCAAGCGGCTGCCAATTAGCTGGGCGGGATCAGCTCAGCTGTAAGTGGTCATGCAGCGCCATCCGGACTCGCAGTTTCGGTTAGAAGCGTGCGTGGGCGCCGAGGGCGTCGTCGGTGATAAGTTGCGTGTTTCCTTAACATGCAACTAAGGTGATGCCGATGCCTGACTTCAACGGGGAGGCCGCGCTGAGGGCGCTGGCGGACCCGAGGCGCCGGGAGATGCTGAAGCTGGCCTGGGATCGCGAGCGCAGCCCGAGCGACCTGGCCAGGAGCTGCCAGCTGTCCCGGCCCGCCACGTCGCAGCACCTGAAGCTGCTGCGGGAAGCTGACCTGGTCAGCGTGCGGCTGGAAGGTAACCGCCGTTTCTACCGCGCGCGGGCAAGCCGGCTGGCGCAGTTGCAGGCCATGCTTGACGAGTTCTGGGGCAGTCGCCTCGCCGGCCTGCACGCGGAGCTTGCGGCCTCCGAACAGGTGGCCGGGCCGTGATCGACGGCGATGCGGTGATCCACGAGCTCGTCCTGCCGGCCCCGGTTGAGCAGGTGTTCGACATGTTCACCGATCCCAGACAGCTGGTCCGCTGGATCGGTATCTCGGCCGACCTCCAACCGCGGCCGGGGGGCCACTTCCGCTTCGAGGTGATGCCCGGCCAGTTCTGCGAGGGACGCTACGTTGTCGTGGAGCGGCCGGCCCGCCTGGTCTTCACGTGGGGCTGGACCGACCCGGGCTTCGGCCTGCCACCGGGCGGCTCACGGGTGGAGGTGACTCTCGCGCCCAGCGGCGATGACGGCGGCCGGACCCGGCTCCGCCTGATCCATACTGGCCTCGCGGGAGATCTTGGCCTGCTGCATGACGACGGCTGGTCCAGGTTCCTCGCCCGCCTGACCGCTCTGGTCACGAACGAGGCGCCGGTCGCCTACCCGCTGGAGCAGCCGGACGAGCGGCTGGCCACCTTGCGCCGCTTGCAAGAACAAGAAGATGCTCGATGAGCCGGAGGGGCATCGTGGCCGTTGACGTACTGACCGACATCGAGATCGCCCGGCCAGCGGAGATTGTCGCTGCCTACGCCGCCGACCCGGCGAACGCCCCGGCCTGGTACCAGAACATCACCTCCGTGAGGTGGGAGACCGCCCCGCCGGTACGAGCCGGATCCAGGATGGCCTTCAGGGCCCGCTTCCTGGGCAGGGAACTCGCCTACACCTACCAGGTCACCGACTTCATCCCAGCGGAGCGGCTGGTCATGCGAACGGCCCAGGGGCCGTTCCCCATGGAAACCACGTACACCTGGCAGGCCATCGATGACCGGCGTACCCGGATGACACTGCGCAACCGCGGGGAGCCGACGGGGTTCTCCAAGCTCGCCGCGCCCTTTATGGCAGTGGCGATCAGGCGGGCCAACCGCAAGGACCTCCGCAACCTTCGCGCCATTCTCGAGGCCGATTAGCGGTCGGCTTGACCAGGCTTCCCCGGGCGACGCCCACCGTGGGTCCCTCGGTGGTGTTATTGCCCCACAGTGGGTCCCTTGGTGGTGTTGTCGCCCCACCGTGAGACCCACGGTGAGTGTCACATTGACCGGTCCGGCGGTGCTTAGCTGTCGGAGAGGATGAGAGTGGACATCAGCTTCGTGACCCGGCCTAGCCGGGAATCGCCGCCGACGGCGAGCCGCCAGTTCGAGCGGTTCTTCCAGGATCACTATCCCGCCGTCGTGCGGATCGCGTTCGGCGTGACCAGGGACGCTCAGCTGGCTCAGGATGTCGCCCAGGACGTCTTCATCTCCGCGCTGCGGCGGTTCCCCGATCCCGCCAGGACCGACCATGCGCGCGCCTGGGTGCGGGTCGCCGCGGTCCACGTGGCGCTGAACACGATCCGGGGCGAGCGGCGGCGGGAACGGCACGAGCAACTCGCCGGGGCCGAACCGGCCGCCGCGGGCCCCGAGGAGATGCTGCTGGACCGGGAAGAGCAGGTCCGGGTCAGGCTGGCGCTTAGGCGGCTGCCGCGGCGGGCGGCGACGGTCCTAGTGCTGCGGCACAGCGGCCTGAGCTACGCCGAAGTCGCAGCGGCCATGAACGCGAAAGTGAGCCACGTCGGCACGATGCTCCGCCGGGCTGAGTCAGCACTACGCAAGGAGTTGGAGAATGCGACACGTCCCTAGCACCCAGTTGCGCCGGCTGGCAGACGAGCCGCTTGCGGTTCCTGACCGGGCGCTGCGCCATGTGACCGGCTGCGATCGCTGCCAGGGCGAGAGCGACGAGATCGCGGCCAACGCCGCCCTGGCGGCGCGCCTGCTCAGCTCGCCCGCCAGCGTCGGGGACATCGACCGGGAGTGGGCACTGCTCCAAGATCGGCTGAGGGAACCAGGCCAGGCAAGGCACCGCGCCGGGACGGCCCTGTGGCGCGCCCGCCGCCGCCTGGCCAGCGCCTCGCTCGGCACGACCGCCGCGACGGCCGGTGCCGTGCTCGCTCTCGGGGCGGCCGCCGCCGCCGCGCTGACTACTATCTATGCCCCCACTCACGTGGCGCCGGTGCGTGTCGACCTGGGCGACCTTCACGCCATCGAGCACATCACTGGCATAGGGCCGTCGCAGCTGATGGGCGGCCTGCCGCCGTCCGGCTCCCGGCGCCTGGCTTTCGGCGAGCTGACCTGGGCCACCGCCGGCCATGCCAGGCAGGTGAGCTCGATTGCGCGCGCCACCGCCCTGACTCACCTGGCCTGGTCGGCTCCGGCGACCCTGCCGCCTGGCGTCGGCGCGCCCCTCAGCATTGCGATCGGGCCGCAGGTGACAGCCACGGTGAGCTTCAGCAATGGCGCCGCCCCCGGCATCGCGGGCAGCACCTTGCAGATCGCCGCGGGCCCGGCGGTCGTCGTCCAGTACGGCAGCAGGTCCGGCCAGGCGCGCATGCCAACGCTGGCCATCGCCGTCATGCAGCGGCCGACGGCGACCTCCACCGGGGCGACGGCCAGCGAGCTCGAGAAGTTCCTGGCCGGCCGCCATGGCCTGCCCGCCGGCCTGGCCCGGCAACTGCGGCTGCTCGGCAATCCCGCCACCACCCTGCCGGTGCCCGTCCCGTCCGGCATGACGCAGCGGCAGCTGACGATCGGCGGAATGCCGGCGGTGCTGGTCACGGCCCCCTCGGGCATCGCCTCCGCAGTGATATGGGAGAACCACAGCGGCGTCGTGTTCGCGGTCGGCGGCCTGCTTGACAACCAGGACATCCTCAGTGTCGCCCGCCAGATCGGCTGAGCGCGCGGAGGCCGCTGGCCGAATCGGAAGCCCGGCTGTCCGCGACTCGGCACCCGGGTCGCCGGCCATCCACGCCATCGGCCTTCGCAAGCGCTACCGCGACACCATCGCCCTCGAAGGGCTGTCCATGAGCGTCGCGCGCGGCGAGGTGTTCGGATTCCTCGGCCCGAACGGGTCAGGCAAGACCACCGCGGTCAAGCTGCTGCTCGGGCTGGCCCGGCCGACGAGCGGCGAGGCCATGGTGCTGGGCGCGCCGGCCGGGGACCGGGAAACCCGGCGGCAGATCGGCTACCTGCCCGAGCTGTTCCGCTTCCAGAGCTGGCTGACCGCCCGCGAGGTGCTCGCCCTGCACTGCCGCCTGCTGCGGCTTCCGCGCCTCCGCTGGCCGGACGAGGTGGATGGTGCCCTGCGTACGGTAGGCCTGGCCGGCCGGGGCGACGCCAAGGTCGGCACCTTCTCGAAGGGCATGCAGCAGCGCCTCGGCCTTGGCGTAGCCCTGCTCGGCGAGCCCGCGCTGGTGATACTCGACGAACCAACCAGCGCCCTGGACCCGGTCGGGCGCCATGACGTCCGGCTGATCATCCGCGAGCTGCGCGACCGCGGCGCCACGGTCTTCCTCAACACTCACCTGCTGGGGGAGGCCGAACAGGTCTGCGACCGAGTGACGATCCTCAGCAAGGGCGAGGCCGTCGCCACCGGGACGCTGGCCGAGCTACGGGGCCGTCGGCCTAGCGTGCGGCTCCGGGTGACGGGCCTGCCCGCGGACTGGTGGCAGCGGTTGGACGGGTTCGGGCGCCGGACCGCAGAAGGGGACTGGCTGCTGGTCGAGGACCTGAACGAAGGGCAGGTACCGGAACTGGTCGCCGCGATCGTCTCGCGCGGCGGTCAGATCGAGGCCGTCGTGCCGCAGCGGCAGAGCCTGGAAGAGCGCTTCCTCGAATTGCTGGAGGAAACATGAACCCGCTGCTGACCATCGCGTGGCTCACGGTGCGCGAGGCGGCCCGACGCAGACTCGTAGCCGCGTTCGCCCTGATCTCCATTTTGCTGGTAAGCCTGAGCGGCTGGGGCTTCTACAAACTCAGCCACAGCACCTCGGTCACCTCCGGCGAGACCGGGCTGGCCGTGCCCCAGGCGGTCATTCTGTTCATGTTCATGTTCAGCTTCGTCGTGGCGCTGAGCGCCTCTGCCATCGCCTCGCTGGCGATCTCGGGCGAGATTGAGTCGGGGGTCCTGCAAACGATCATCGCCCGCCCGATCAGGCGCAGTGACGTGCTGCTCGGCAAGTGGCTCGGCATGGCTGGCCTGCTCGCCGCCTACACCGCGATCGTGTGCGGCCTGCTCGTCGGCATCGTCGACTGGGCCAGCGGCTACGTGCCACCCGACCCGGTGGCTGCGACTGCGTTCGTGCTCGCCGAAGGGATCGTCCTGCTCACGCTCGTCCTGCTGCTCAGCACCCGGCTGTCCGCGCTCGCCGCCGGCGTGCTCGGCGTTGCACTGTTCGGCATCGCGTGGCTGGCGGGCGTCGCCGGGGCACTGGGGACGGCCTTCGGCATCAGGGGCATGCACACCGCCGGCGTGATCAGCCAGTACCTGCTGCCCACCGACGGACTATGGCACAGCGCCATGTTCTATCTCGAGCCATCGTGGTTCATCAGCCAACAGCTCGCCGGGCCGCGCGGGGAGCAGGCCAACCCGTTCTCCGCGTCTGCAGCGCCGACCTGGCCGTACTTGACCTGGGTTGTCATCTGGCTCGTCCTGGTCTTGGCGTTCGGCCTGATCAACCTCCAGCGCCGCGAACTCTGACCGTGATCTGACCACGGCGCGATACTGAGACGCATGGCCCGTCGCGGTGAGGACGAGATCAGGCTGCCGATGGTGCTCGGGCCGGTGTCGAACGGCGAGTTCCTGCCGGCGCCGGCCGGTCCTGCGCACGTCCGGCTGGCCCGGGCCGCCTACGAGCGGGCCGCGGCGGCCGCGGATGCGCTGGGCGTGGACCGACGGCTGTTCCTGCAGACGGCAGGCGGAATGGCTGCGCTGCTGACGACGATCAACGTGGCGGCCTGTGCCGGGTCGAGCAGCGTCAGGCGGCGCGGCGGAAGCCCCCGCCCCGTCGCGGGCGGCGGCTATTCCGTTCCGTCCCCAGAACAGCTGCCGGAATGCGAGGCCGTGCTCGGCAGCCGGGACGAGTTCATCGTCGACGTGCACACCCACCACGTGATGCCGTCGCTGCCGTGGCGGCGGACGGCGCCAGCGACCTTGCGCCTCGTGCTGGACATGGTGCCCCCGGACTGCGCCGCAACCGACCCGCTGAGTTGCGTGGACCGCGCCGCTTATGTGCATGACATGTTCCTGGCCAGCGATACCACCGTGGCGCTGCTGTCTGACCTGCCTGCGACTGGCACGTCAAACGACCCGCTGCCGTGGTCTGACGCCGAGGACACCCAGCAGCTCGTGGACACGCTCGCCCGCGGCGGCGGGCGGCGGCTGCTGCTGCAGAACGTGATCGCGCCCAACTTCGGGTCGCTGGCCGAACGACTGGACGGGATGACCGCAGCCGCGCAGAGCAGGCGGCTGTCGGCGTTCAAGGTCTACACCGCGTGGGGGCCGGGCGGGCGAGGGTTCTACCTCGATGACCCGGCGGTCGGGCTGCCGGTGCTCCAGCATGCCCGCGACCTGGGGGTCCGGGTGCTGTGCGCGCACAAGGGGATACCGTTGTTGAACTTCGCCAGCACCTGGAACCAGCCGCGGGACATCGTCGCGGCGTCCCGGCAGTTCCCGGACCTGCAGTTCGTCGTCTACCACGCGGGCTGGTCGCCGCAGTACAGCGAGGGCCCGTACAACGCGGCGAGCCCAGTCGGCGTCGACTCGCTGATCCGGGCGCTTGACCGGTACCGGGTCCCGCCGAACAGTAACGTGTGGGCCGACGTGGCGACGGTCTGGCGCAGCCTGCTCGCCGACCCTGTGCAGGCTGCGCACCTGTTCGGCAAGCTACTGTCGCGCCTCGGCGAGGACCGGGTGCTGTGGGGGACCGACAGCGTCTGGTACGGGCCGCCTCAGCCCCAAATCATGGCATTCCGGGACTTCCAGATCTCGCCGCAGTTCCAGGACCAGTACAGGTACCCTGCGCTGACTGACGCGGTCAAGGCCAAGGTGCTCGGCCTGAACGCGGCCCGGCTGTTCGGCCTGGACTCCCACGCCACCCGGTGCGCTGTGGCCGCCGACAAGCTGGAGCTCAACCGCCCGGCCGCGCGAGGGCTCGCCGCCGAGGGCGCGCTGCCGCCGCCGTGGACGCCTCGGGGACCGCTCACCCGGGCCGAGGTGCTGCGCTGGCGGGCGGGCGAGACCGGACCGTGGATCCCGGCCTAGCGGTGCTGGCCTGCGCCGATAAACGCCAGGATCATTGAGGACAGCCAGTCGGCGCGCTCGAGCACGCCGACGTGGGAGGTCCCGGGAAGGACTGCGAGCTGGCTGGCCGGCAGCCCGACGAGGTCGCCCGGCACCCCGCCGCCGAGGAGACGGAACATCTCCACGGTGTGCTCGGGCCGGACGATGTCCGCGTCGCCGATCACCAGCAAGGTGGGCCTATCCAGCGCCGCCAGTTGCTCTCTGGACCACGATTCTTCCGCGAGGTCGAGCTCATGGACCTTCGCGACGAGCGCCGCCCACGCATCCCGATCAGGGGCTACCCGGCGATACGCCTCGTGCCACGGCGTTCCGTCCAGCTGATGCGGGTCGAGTGTGCTCAGACCGGCCAGCAGCTCGGGGTGCAGGCCGCCGGAGTTGAACGACGCCCCGCCGGCCCAGACGAGGTGATCGACGAGGCCAGGGTTCTCGAGGGCGAGCTGGAACGCGACGGCGCCGCCCATGCTGTAACCGACGCAGTGAGCCCGCGGGATGCGCACCCGGTCGAGCAGCGCTGCGACGTCGCAGGCCATTGCCCGGTGGGTCAGCGGTCGGGCGATGTCGCGGGTGTGCCCGTGTCCTTGTAGCTCGACCGCCAGCACCTCGAAATGACGGGCCAGTAGCGGCACGAGCCCGGCGAAACAGCTCTCGATGGTGCCCATGGCGCCGTGGAGGAGCACGAGCGGGTCGCCCTGGCCGTATCGCTCGAGGTACAGCTCCAGCTCGCCGACGTCGACGTAGCCGGCGGAGGTCGGGGTCATCGGGCTTGGTGGCGGTACGTCAGGTAGACGACGCCGTTGTCATAGGACTCGCAGTTGGCCAGGGCGAACGCGTCGGCTGTTCCGTCGGCGAACAGCCGCGGACCCGCCCCGCGGGTGAGCGGGTACATGAACAGGTGGAGCTCGTCGACCAGGCCGTCGGCCAGCATGGCCCGGACCAGGCGGCTGCTGCCGCTGGTGTAGAGGTCGCCGTCGACCTCGTCCTTGAGGCTGCGCAGCCGGCCTGCGTCGTAGGGCCCGATGACCTGCGTGTTCCTCCAGGCAGGGCTTGCGAGCGTGCCGGATACGACGTACTTGGTTGTGTCGTTGAAGAAGGGGGCACCCGGATCGTCGTCGGCTGTCCGCGTCGGCCAGCTCTGCTCGAACATCGCGAAGGTGTTGCGGCCGAGCAGAATGCCCCGGCAGGGCGCCATCAGGGCGCTGATCGCCTCGCCCATGCGCGGATCGAAGCCGTAGTCGGCGGTCCAGGTCGGGGTGTCGATGACGCCATCGAGGCTCATGAACTCATGCACGCGGATCGCTCCCATTGCTTTCCTCCACTGTTGTCAGCAGGCCCGGTCGGGCCGGATTCCACCCACTACACGAACGGGATCCGCCGTAATCGACACTCCGCTGCGGCGCGCCGCTGCTTGGCCGGAGCGACGTCAACGGCGTGGACCTTCCCGATACTGGGCAAGGCGATGCTTGGCGCAGTTGGTCAGGCGGTCGCCTGGGGCGCGGGGCCGGCAGGCGCCATTGCCTGGATCCCAGCGATGAGCATGTCGATCCCGAACTGGTAGTGCAGGTCAGGATCGTCGCAGGTGGTGAGATGGCCCGCGGACTCGACGACGCAGGGATAGCGGTCGGGAGGGAGCAGTGAGAGCCGGATCCGGTTGCGCCGCTGGGCCTCGGCGCAGTCCTCCTCGGTCATCCCTGGCACCCGGCCTGGCTCGCTCATGACCAGCATCAAGCCCGCGAACAGGCCGTTGCGGGCGATAGCTGCGGCCCGAGCGGGGTCGAATCCCGCCCGCCGCAGCACGCTGAGGGTGACCTCGGTCGCCGCGAGCGCGGCCTCGCTGTTCATCTTCTCGTTCGCCAGCAGCAGGGTGGAGGCGGACGGGTGCAGGCGCAGGACCTGGACGAGCGATTCAAGCAGGCCGCGGAGCTGGGCGAACCAGGGCGCGTCCGGGTCTACCTGGATGTCTATCTCGGCCCACATCCGGTCGGCGAGCGCGGCGAGCAGCTCGTCCTTGGTACGGAAGTGCCAGTACAGCGCCATCGGCGAGACGCCGAGCTCGGCTGCCAGCCGCCGGATCGTCACGGCCTCGAGGCCGTCGGCGTCGCTGAGCGCAAGCGCGCGCTCGACGACCGCCGCCCGGCTCAGCCGGACTCGGTCTGCTTCGCGAGCGGTAAGGGGCGCCATGACTTGACAACTATACGGTGTACAGGGCATGATGGCAATGTACAGCGTATAGGAGCAACGTACGAGGGTGACGTATAGGTCACTCGTATAGCAAACGGGAGGAGTGGTCGAAGTGTTTATGGTCGTGAGTTTTCCGTGGCCCGTCGCCTCGGCCTATGCCGGGATCTGGGACCACGTGTCGGCAAGTGACGGGTCGACGCGCCAGA
>Ga0126378_10001201_pt1 | contig 19345 bp, 20 predicted proteins | sample PanSoiMetPlot_23_FD_92587 | JGI IMG/M metagenome (GOLD analysis project Ga0126378, IMG submission 92587) | Tropical forest soil microbial communities from Panama - MetaG Plot_23 | ecosystem: Environmental > Terrestrial > Soil > Tropical forest > Bulk soil | place: Panama | collected 2016-02-17
CAACCCCTCGATCACCAGGGACGTGTCCGGAGAGGGCGTGCAGCAGGCGCTGCTGAAGATCCTGGAGGGCACGGTCGCGAACGTGCCGCCGCAAGGGGGTCGCAAGCACCCGCACCAGGACTTCATCCAGATCAACACGACGAACATCCTATTCATCTGCGGAGGGGCGTTCGACGGGCTGGAGCGGATCATCGAGCAGCGGGTGGGCCGGAAGTCGATCGGGTTCGGGGCTCCGACCACGCGGCTGGGCAAGCAGGAGAAGGCGGAGATCCTGTCCCTGCTCCAGCCCGAGGACCTGCTGAAGTACGGCTTCATCCCGGAGTTCATCGGCCGCCTGCCGATCACGGTCACGCTGCACCCGCTGGACGAGTCGGACATCGTCCGGATCCTGACGGAGCCGAAGAACGCCCTGGTCAAGCAGTACCAGAAGTTCTTCAACCTGGACAACGTCGAGCTGGTGTTCGAGAACGGCTCCCTGGAGGCGATCGCCCAGAAGGCGGTCGGCCGGGGCACCGGCGCCAGGGCCCTGAAGTCGATCATCGAGGAGGTCCTCCTCAACACGATGTTCGAGATTCCTTCTCGGCCCGACATCAAGCGCTGCATCATCCGGCCGGACGCCATCCACAGCGCGACCGAGCCGGAGTTCGAGTACGGCGACGAGAGCGACGGCCGCGCCATCGTGGGGGAGTCGGCGTAGGAGCCTGAGCCGCGGGAGGCGGTCCAGGCCGGGGGGCGAAGACGGTGAAGCTGCACGTGCGCGAATGGGGGACGGGCGACCGGATCGCGGTGCTGATCCACGGCATCACATCCGACTCGGGCGGCTGGTGGCGCCTCGGCCGGGACCTCGCGGCGCGCGGCTACCGCGTGCTCGCACCCGACCTCCGCGGGCACGGCCTGAGCCCGCGGGGCCCGTACGGACCCGAGGCGTGGGCCGGCGACGTGCTGGAGTCGGTGCCGGCGCGGCCGGACCTCGCCCTGGGCCACTCCCTGGGCGGCCTGGTCATGGCCGTGGCGGTCGACCGCCTGGAGCCCGCCCGAGCCGTCTACGAGGACCCCGCCTGGCGGGTGTCGCCCGAGCGCCAGGCGGCGGCGGCCACCCAGTTCGTCGCCCAGAAGGGCTGGGACCGCCCGCAGGTCGTGGCCGCCTACCCCGCTGGTCCGCAGAGGACGTGAACGCCAAGCTGGCGGCGCTGCCCTGCTGGGACCCGGACACGGCGAGGGCGCTGCTGGACGGCACCGAGTGGGACCACACCCCCGCTACGCCGGTGGTGCCCTCGCTGGTGCAGCTCGCGGATCCCAGCGACCTGGTCCCACCGGCGCGCGCCGACGCGCTCAGGCAGGCCGGGTTCGAGGTTCGGGTCGTGGCCGGGGCCGGGCACTCGATCCACCGCGACGACTACGAGGGCTTCCTGGCCGGGCTCGCCGGCTGGCTCTAGAGGCCGCCCTGGCGCCGCAGCCGCAGGCCCCGGGAGGGCCGCGCGGTCGCCCGGTTGAATCCGGCTAAGCTACCCGGCGATGCCGCTGGCGACACTGCTCCTGCCGGCCGCGCTGCTGGCCGCGGCCGCGGCCGCGACCGGCGCGCTCGGGCTTGCCGGCATCGATGTGGGCCGGCAGCTGGCCTCGGCGGCGGCGTGGCTGGGGCTGGGGTTCGGCCTGGCGGCGTGGCTCGCGGGCAGCCGGGCGCCGGTGGAGATCGCGGGCGCCGCGGCGGTGGCCGTCACCTCGCTCGACCTCCAGCTGGGTCCGGTGACCGTGCTGTTCACGATCGTGATCCTGGTGCCCGTTGCGCTCCTGCTGACGTTCCAGCCGCGGTCGTGGGCGGCCGCCGCCACCGCGGCGCTGACGGCCGCCGTCGCGCTCGTCACGCTGGCGGCGGGCAGCCTCGTCCTGACCGGCCTCGGGCTGAGCGCGTGCGCCGGCCTGGTGCTGCTCATGCTCCGGCAGGAGAGCACGGCGCGGACGACCCACTACTGGCTCGCGCTGACCGGAGCCTGGCTGCTGCTGCTCTGGGCGGGCGTCGTCCTGCGGGTGACGGGAGGCACGTCCTCGTACGCGGCGGTGCCCGTCAGCGCGCTCGGCACCCCCGTCTTCGGCCTGCTGGCGCTGGCCTCGGTCCTCTGCGCCGGGCTCTGGCCCTGGCGCACCTGGGTCTCCGAGGCCTGGGCCAGGCCCCGGCTGGAGGCCGGGACGCTCGCGGTCGCGCTGCTCGTCCCGCTCGGCATCTACCCGCTGGTTCGCGCCTACGCCCTGGGGGCCGGCCAGTGGCCGACCGGCCCCGCGGGCCCGGTGCTGGCGACGCTCGGCGCGGCAGCCGCGCTGGGCGCCGGCGTCCGCGCTCAGGCGGCGTCGACCCCCCGCGGCTTCCTGGCCGAGATGGTGCCGCTGGGTGCCGGCGTCGTGCTGCTGTCGCTTTCGCTGGGCACGCCGCTAGGCCTGGTCGCAGCGCTCACGGGGCTGGCCGGCATCGGCGCGGTCGCGGGCCTCGCCCCGCTGGTGCCGGACAACCGCGGACCGCTGACGCTCGTGGCGCTCCTGGTCTGCGCCGGGGCCCCGCCCGCCATCGTCTTCGGCGGCTGGCTGCTCGCGGTCCAGGCGGCGCTGGAGGCCGGCGCCGCCCCCGCCTTCCTGGGCCTGGCCGCGGCGGGAGCCTGGCTCCTGGCGCTGGCGGCGGCGGCGCGCGCGGCCCGGCTCCCGGCCGAGCCTGCCGACTCGGCCGGCCGTGGCAGCCCGGCCGGCGCGGCCGCGGCCGTGGCCGTCGCCCTGGCCTCCGGGGTCGGGCTGACCGCCCTGGTCGCGCTCCTGGCCATCCCGGCCGCAGCCCTGGTCATGTCCGGGAGCGGCGCGCGCGCCACCCTGGCGGGCCTGGCGCCGGCGGCGATCCTGAGCCCCGGCTCGCTCGGCGTCAGCACAGCCTCCGGCGGCTGGGCAACCGTCCTGCTCGCCGGTCCGCTGGTCGTCGCGGGGCTCGCGGTCGCCCTGGCCGCGCGCGCGCTGAGGCGGCGCGGCAGGGGACCGGCGCCGGCCAAGTCCAACGTGCTGGTGCTGGAGCCCGCGCCAGAGCCGATCTTCCGGCCACCGCTGGCCGGTCTGCCGGAGCGCTGTCTCCGGGTTGCGGCCGAGTTCCGCCTGCCGGCCCAGTACCGCTCGCTGCTGAGGCCCGGGGCACTGGAGCGGGCGGTCGTGGAGGGCCGGCCCTGGTTCTGGGTGGCGGTTACCGTCGGCCTGGCCTTCGTGGTGACCCGGTGACCGTGGCCCTCGCCGCCGGTGGGGCGGGGGCGGCCTGGCTCGGGGTCTCGACGCTCGCGGTGGCCGACGGCCGGGGGGGAGCCGCCTTGGGCCTGCTGGTCGCGGGCCTCGGCCTTGCGACTGCGCTGGCGGCCGCCGGCAGCCCGCTCCCGGCGGCCGTGCTCGGCGCCGGGGGCGCCGTGGCGGCTGCGCTGTGCCTGCTAGGCGGTCCGCCGGGCTGGGGCCTGGCCGCGCCCGGCTCGACTCCGCGGCTGCTCGCCAGCGTCGTGGTGCTCATCCTGACCGCGCTCCTCCTGGCCTCGGGCCTGGCCACGCCGGCCGGGTGGGCACGCCTCGCTGGGCTGGCCGTCGTGGCGCTCGCGCTCGGCCGGCTGCTGACCATCGACGGGCCGTGGGCGGCCGTGGCGGCGGGGTCGGGGCTGGCGCTCGGCCTTGGGGCCCTCGGGAGCCTGCCGGCCGCGAGCGCCGGAGCGGCGGTGGCCGCCGTGCTGGCCGCCGCCGGCCGGGCTGGCGCCGGGGAGCGGGGAGGTTGATCACGGCACGGGCGCCGGTGGCTCAGCCAGTCCCCAGCCGCACGGGCATCGGCCTGGGCGTGGCCGGCGCGGTCGCCGTGGCGGCCGCAGTGCTGGCACCGTGGACGGGCCTCGGCGGTCAGGTCGGCCTGACCCCGCCCGGCCGCGTGATGCTGGCGGCCATGGCGGTCGGCCTGGGCCTGGCCGCCGCAGTCTCGCCTCGCCGGGCCGGCTGCTGGGAGGCACTGGCGGCCGGGCTGGCGGCGCTCGGGGCCGCGGCGGTGCTCTCCGCCCTGACCGACGTCCTGGCCGTGGCGGCCGCTGTCGTCCTGGTCGGCTTCGCCCAGGCCACGAGGCCTGGCCGTGCAGCCCTCGCCGCCGGCCTCCGCGGCCCCGCGTTCGGAGCCGCGCTGCTCGGGGTGGGCTGGACCCTGGCCCGCCTGCCCGGGGCCGCGGGACGCACCGGAGCGCTGTGCCTGGGCCTCGGCCTGGCCGCGGTCGCGGGCCTCGTCCCCTACCTGGCGGTCGTGCACCGGGACGAGCCCGCGGGGTCGCCGTACCTGCCGTGGACCGCGTTCTTCGGGCCGGCCGTCGCCCTGTCGCTCCCGGCCCGGTTCCTGGCCGGGCTGAGCCTCGACGAGGGCACGGTCCTGGGCGCCACCCTGGTCGGCCTGGGGCTGCTCAACCTGGCCTGGGGCACGATCGGGGCCTGGCGCACGGGCTCGGACGCCGAGGCCTGGCGGTGCTCGTTCCTGGCCGACTGGGGCCTGGTCCTGGTCGGACTCGGCCTGTTCCGGCCGGACGCTCTGGCGGCGGCCTACCTGGCCCTGCTCTCCCTGGTCCTGGTCCGCCTGCCCCTCGCGCTCGCGGCCCGCCCGGTGCCTGAGGGCGAGCAGGCACGGCTCGCCGGACCCTTCGGCGGCCTGGCGGTCGTCCTGCTGGCCGGCGCCGCCCCCTTCTCGGGCTTCCCGGTGCGGCTCCTCCTGGTCCAGGCCGCCACCGCGGTGGCCTGGCCCCTGGCGCTGCCGCTGGTCGCGGGAATGCTGCTCTGGGTTGCGCACGCCGGCCGGTTGGCTCGGACGCTGGGCCCGCTGCAGGGCCGAACCGCGGCCGGCTTCTGGCTGGTGGTGGCATGCAGCCTCGCCCTGGGGCTGCTGCCGGGCGTCCTGCGCGCCGCGGCGGGGCTGTAGTGTCGCTCGCCGACCTGGGCCTCCACATGGTGGCCCTGCTGGTCTATCCGGGGCTCGCGACGAGCATCCTGTTCGGGGCGCTGGCGGAGGCGGCGTTCGCGTTCGTGCGCGGCCCCGGCGGCCTGGGCGAGGTCGTGGCGGCCACGCTCGTCCGGCTGCGGCTGGCGGTGACCGCCGCCGGGGCCGCCGAGCTGGCCGCGGCCCTGCTGGCGGTGCTGGCCTCGGCCCAGCTGGCCGCCCCCTTCAACCCGGTCTCCCCCCTGGAGCGCAACCTGCTCGTGGCCGCGGTCGCGCTCATCGCGGCGGCGTGGCTGGCCTGGGCCCGAGGCTGGAGGGCTTCCGGGCCGGCGCTGGCGCTCGTGACACAGGCGTGCTGGCTCGTGGCCCTGGTCGGGCCTGCCCTGGTCTCGCAGACGCTGCGTCCGCAGGCCCTGGGAGCGATGGCGGTGCCCGCCCAGCTGCCCCTGAAGGTCGGCTCGGCGGTGCTCTATCTGGTCTGCCTGCCCGGGGTCCTGCAGCTGCTGCCCGACCTCACGCCCGGCGCCGGTCCCGAGCGGGAGGCGCAGGCGGCCGGCGGCCGGCTGCTGCTCTGGCTGCCGATGTGTGGGCTGTTCGCATCCCTGTTCCTGCCGCCGGCGTCCGCCGACGTGCTCGGCACGGTCCGCTTCGTCGCGGTGTGCGGGGCGGCGGCCGCCGCCGCCATCGGCCTGGGGGCCGGCCTGGCCGGGAGGGCGGTCCCGGCCGGGCACTACCTGCGGGTGGCCGTCCCGCTGGCCGGGCTGGTGCTGGGCGCCGCAGCCGTGACTTCTGTCGTCTCGTGATCCGGCCAGGTTTCGGGCCCCATACCCCGAGCGACACCCTGCTCCCGGGCTGTTGTACAATCCCGCACCGTGCCCAAGCCGAGCGGAACCCTGACGGCCGTCGTCGTCAGCGGGGGAAAGCAGTACCGGGTGGCACCGGGCGATCGCATCCTGGTCGACCGGCTGGCAGCCGAGCCGGGGTCCGAGCTGACCCTCGACCGCGTTCTCCTGGTCGCCGACGGGAAGACTACGAAGGTCGGCGCGCACGAGCTGAGGGGACAGACGGTGACCGCCAGGGTGCTGGGACACCCGCGCGGCCCGAAGATCGACGTGATTCGCTACAAGCCCAAGAAGCGCGTCCGCGTGCATCGCGGGGCCCGCGCGGACCTGACCGCGCTCGAGATCCTGGGCATCGGCGAGCGGAAGCCCGGGCGGGCCGCGGCGAAGTCGGCGGCCAGGCCGGCTGGGGAGACGGAGTAGTGGCCCACAAGAAGGGCGGCGGCTCGTCGCGCAACGGACGCGACTCGAACGCGCAGCGACTGGGCGTCAAGGTGTTCGGCGGGCAGGTGGTCAGCGCCGGGGCCATCATCGTCAGGCAGCGGGGAACCCACATCAAGGCCGGGACCGGCGTCGGCGTCGGGGGCGACCACAGCCTGTTCGCCCTGGTCGACGGTCAGGTCGTGTACGAGCGCGTCGGCAAGGATCGCCGCCGCGTCTCGGTCGCCGCCGTCGGGGCCCCTGCCGCCGCCGAGTAGGTCCGCGCCTCCGGAGGCGGTCGTGCCGCCTGATCACTCCCCGTCCGACCGCGGCTCCTTCGTCGACAGCGCGCGCGTGCACGTGCGGGCCGGCCGCGGCGGCAGCGGAGCCGTGTCGTTCCGGCGTGAGCCGTTCGTGCCGCGCGGCGGGCCCGACGGTGGTGACGGAGGCAGGGGCGGCTCGGTGGTGCTGTTCGCCACCGGCGAGGCGGCCACGCTCGTGGCCTACGCCCGCCGCCGGGAGCTGCGGGCGGCCGACGGGCGACCCGGCGCGGGCGGCCGGAAGACCGGGCGGGCCGGCGCCGACCTTCGCCTCCCGGTCCCGGTCGGAACGGTGGTAACCGACGACGCGACCGGGGCGGTCCTGGCGGACCTGGACAGCCCCGGCGCCGAGGCCGTCGCGGCAGCCGGTGGAGCCGGCGGCCGCGGCAACCTCCAGTTCCGCAGCCCGGTCAACCAGGCCCCCCAGCGGGCAGAGCCAGGGCTGCCCGGCGAGGAGCGCTGGCTTCGCCTCGACCTGAAGCTGATCGCCGACGTCGGCCTGGTCGGACCGCCGAATGCCGGCAAGTCGTCGCTGCTGCGCGCGATCTCCGCCGCCACCCCCCGGGTGGCGGACTACCCGTTCACCACGCTGGACCCGGAGCTCGGCGTGGCCGACCTGGCCACGGGGCGCCGGATCGTGGTGGCCGACATCCCGGGCCTGATCGAGGGCGCGGCGGCGGGCGCCGGGCTGGGCCACCGGTTCCTGCGCCACGTGGAGCGGACCCGCGCCCTGGTCTACCTGGTCGACGGCTCCGCCGCCGACCCCTGGGCGGCGCTGGACGCCGTCCGCCGTGAGGTCCAGGACTACTCGCAAGAGCTGGCCAGGAGGCCGTCCCTGGTGGCCGTGAACAAGGTCGACCTGCCGGCGGTGCGTGACCTGCGAGCGCAGTCGGCCCGCTCCGACGTCCACTGGTGCTCCGCGCTGACCGGCGAGGGCGTGCCGGCGCTGCTCCAGGCCATCGGGGAGACGGTAGCTGCCGCGCCGCCGCCCCGGCCGCTCGAGGTCGCGCCGGCGATCCGGCGCCTGCGGGCCAGGCCCGGCAGCCCGGAGCCGCCGACGGTCGAGCGCCGGACCTGGGGCTTCCAGGTCTCCGGGGCGGCCGTGGAGCGCCTGGTCCAGCGAACCCGGTTCGATTCCGACGTGGGCCTCGAGCGCTTCCAGGTCGCGCTGGACCGGCTGGGGGTCTCGGCGGCGCTGGAGGAGGCGGGCGCGAGGCCCGGCGACACGGTCCGCGTCGGCGAGATGGAGTTCGAGTACCAGCCATGAGGATCGGGATCGTGGGCGGCACGTTCGACCCGGTCCACCTGGGTCACGTCGCCATGGCCGAAGCCGCTGCCGGGTGCGCGGGCCTCGACCGCGTCCTGCTGATCCCGGCCTCCCGACCGCCCCATCGCTCGGCGGCCATGGCGCCGGCCGCCGACCGGCTCGCGATGTGCCGCCTGGCCGCCGCGGGGCACCCCGGGCTGGAGGTGTCGGACATCGAGCTGCGCCGGCCCGGGCCCTCCTACACGGTCGACACCCTGCGAGCCCTCGCCGCGCAGCGCCCCGACGACGAGCTGTACCTGGTCCTGGGCTGGGACGCGGCGCGTGAGCTCCGCGCCTGGCGTTCGCCCGCCGCGGTGATGCGGCTGGCCCGGCTCGTCGTGGTCACCCGTCCGGGCTACGCGCGGCCCGGGCCGGCGGACCTGGCCGCTGCCGGAATCGACCCGGACCGCGCCCTGCTCTGCGACGCACGGACGCCGGACGTGGACTCCACCGACATCCGCCGGCTCGCGGAGACCGGGGCCAGCCTGGCGGGGCTCGTGGACCCGGCGGTCGAGGCCTACGTTCGCGGCCACGCCCTCTACGCCCCGCCGGCGGCTGGATCGCCCGCAAAGGGGGCATAATCCAGCTTGTTGAGCACGCTTTCGCCACTGGCCCTGGCCGAGATGCTGGTCAGCGTCGCCGACGACAAGAAGGCGTGGGATCCGGTGATCGTCGACCTGCGGGGCAAGACCACGATCGCGGACTACTTCGTGATCTGCGACGGGGAGACCGACCGGCAGATCCGCTCCATTGCGGACGCGATGATGGAGCGGGCGCGCCGCGAGGGCATTCGCCCGCTGTCCGTCGACGGCTACGACGAGGCGGCCTGGATCCTGCTGGACTTCGACTCGGTGCTGGCCCACGTGTTCCTGCCAGGCGAACGCTCGTACTACGATCTCGAGGCGCTCTGGGCTGCGTCGGAGAAGCGGCGGGTATCCAAAAGCTCCAGCTCCGCGCGCTGATTTTCCCGCTGTCCGGCCATCATTAGCTGATAGGATGGCCATCAGAAGTGCCGAACGGGCGAGGTGGCCATTCGAGTGATGAGATCAGGGTCCTCTTCGTCGAGGACGATCCCACGGTGGCGCAGATGTACCGGCTCAAGCTCGAGCTGGACGGGTACCAGGTCATCATGGCGAGGGACGGCGAGGAGGGGCTCCGGCTGGCGGACGAGCTGGGGCCGGACCTCGTCTTCCTCGACATCAGGCTGCCCAAGATGGACGGCTTCGCGGTGCTCGAAGGCCTCCGGAGGTGTGAGCGGACGCGGAACGTTCCGGTGGTGATCCTGTCCAACTACGGGGAGCAGGACCTCGTCGAGCGGGGCCTGAAGCTGGGGGCGCTCGAATACCTCATCAAGAGCCAGACCACGCCGACGAACCTGTCGAGCGGCGTGGAGGGCTGGCTGAGGGACGAATGAGCGCGCGATCGATGGGAGCGCTGGACCCGGGCTTCGACCTCGACAAGCCGCTGTACACGATCTCGGTGGCCTCGGAGATCCTGGAGACGCACCCACGGACGCTGATGCTGTACGAGGACGTCGGGCTCGTGCAGCCGTTCCGGACCAGCACCAACCGCCGCCGCTACTCGCAGCGGGACATCCGCAAGCTCCAGGTCATCCAGCACCTGACCAGGGAGAAGGGCGTGAACCTCGCCGGCGTCCGCCACATCCTCTCCCTGTTCGAGGTCCTGAAGAAGCGGGGCCTGCAGCCCCCGCCCGACCTGAAGGAGGTCTTCGACCGGTACGCCGAGATCGTGTAAAGACGTGTAGGCATCGTGTCGCTGCCGTTAAGGCTCGACACCGATTTCCCTATGGCGTACAATCGGTTCAGCAAAGCGGTAGCTTCTAGCTTCTACAGCCCTCCCTCCTTTCTTAGGGTCCTCCGCCAGAACCTGGTGGAGGACTCTTAACGTCCCCCCTCCCCCCTCGCGGGGGAGGGGGCCGCGCCAGGGGCCGGTGGGGGGGCCCGGCTCGAGTGACCGGCTAAGCTCTGACGCCGATGGCCAGGAGCGTCGGGGTCGACCTGACCGCCTGCTGGCGGAGGCGGGCCGGCATGATGACGGTGGCGATGCAGCTCACGGAGGAGCTGCTCCAACGCGGTGGCGCCGACCGCCAGTTCACGCTGTTCTGCAGCCGCGAGCGGCCCGCCGGCCTGGGCACGGGCGGCGCCCCGCCGGGGCGGGCCGTTCTTTCCCCGCATCGCCACGAGGTGCTCAACAAGCTGCGCTGGCTCCCGGCCGTCGAGGGCGAGGCCGGGCTGGACGTCGTGCTGTACCCGTACTGGCCCTGCCCGCCGCTGAGGCGGCGGGGAGCTCCGCCGGCCGTGATGATCGTGCACGACCTCGCCTTCCGGATACGGCCGCGCGAGGTGCCGTGGCAGCAGCGCGCCTACATGGGAAGCGTGCTCCCCCGGGCGCTGCGCCAGGCTGCATTCGTCCTGACCCCGTCGGAGGCCACGCGGCGGGACCTGCTGGAGCACTACCCGGTCCCCGGCCTGGCCGGGCGCGTCCGTGTGGTGCCCGAGGGCTGGAGCCTCGGCGGCGTGACGCCAGCGCGGCTGCCGGACGGGCTCAGCCCCGGCTTCCTCCTGGCCGTCGGCACGATCGAGCCGCGCAAGAACTACCCGGGCCTGCTGGCCGCCTATCGGCTGCTCCGGGCCCGGGGCGACGCGCCGCCGCTGGTGGTGGCCGGCCAGGTCGGCTGGGCCTACGGCCGGGCGCTCGAGGAGCTGCGCGCCGAGCCCGGGGTCCGGATGCTGGGCCACGTCGACGACGCGACGCTGCGCGCGCTCTATCGGTCCGCCGGCGCCCTGGCGTTCCCGAGCCTCTACGAGGGGTTCGGGCTCCCGCTGCTGGAGGCCATGGCCGATGGGCTGCCGGCGGTGGCCGCGAACGCAGGCGCCCTGCCGGAGCTGGCGGGCGACGCGGCGCTGCTGGTCGACCCGCACGACCCGGAGGCCATCGCTCGGGCGCTGGAGCACGCGCTCGCCGACGAGGAGCTGCGGGCGCGGCTCCGGGCAGCCGGGGTTCGGCGCGCGTCCACGTACACCTGGGCGGCGGCGGCGGACGCCACGCTGGAGGTCCTGGATGCCGTCGCCGGGACCCGTCAACCGTCTACGATGGGGGCGGTTGTCTGAGCTCTTCCCTCTGAGGGTGCTGTTCAGCCGGACGGACGGCCCGGAGGTGGACCACGTCTCGGCCGCATCCTCCCTGCTCCGCTGGCTCCGGTCCTGCTCCCGCCTGGAGGTGAGAGCGGTGCAGGGTCGAGAAGAGATCCGGCCGGCCGGTCACCACGTCGTCATCGCTGCGAGTGAGCGGACCCCAGGTGACGCCGAGGTTGCTGCCCTGGCCGGCCACCTGCGGGCCGGCGGCGGCCTGCTGCTGCTCGGCGGCACGCTGGCGGCGTGGTCGCGGAACCCCGGATTCGCGGAGCTGGCCGGCGGGCGGCCGGGGCCGGCGGGCCCGCGCACGGAGCTCAGGGTGCGACCCCAGCCAGGCAGCCCGCTGGCGCAGCGGCTCGACGAGGAGATCCGGCTCACCGACCGCCTCCAGCTCGCCGAGCGCCCGGTGGAGGGCGTCGACCCGCTGCTGACCGTGGCCTGGCACTTCGGCGACCAGGTGGTCGCGTGGCTGCGTCCGGTCGGCGCCGGCCGCCTGGTGCACCTGGGCCTGGGCTGTGTGCCGGAGGTGTTCGGGTCGACGGCGTACCAGCAGCTTGTCCACCGCTGCGTGTGGGCGGCCGCGGGGATGGACACACCGGCCGCCCTCGGCGTCGGCCTGTACGGCTACGGCGCCATCGGCCGCGAGCATGCCGGCTCGATCGTCGCCGTCGACGGCCTCGAGCTCCAGGGCGTCTGCGACCGCTCCCCGCAGCGCCTGGCGGACGCGGCGGCCCACTTCCCGGTCAGCGCCCACCTGGAGTCCCGGTCGCTCCTCGAGGACCCCAGGGTCGACGTAGTGGTAGTCGGCGTCCCCCCCACACTGCACCTGCCCGCGGTGCTGGAGTGCCTGGAGGCAGGCAAGCACGTGGTCTGCGAGAAGCCGTTCGCGCTCCGCGTGGACGAGGTGGACCGCATGCTGGCGGCGGCCTCGTCGAGCCGGCGCACCGTCACCGTGTACCAGAGCCGGCGGTGGGACCCCGACTTCCTGGCCATGCGGGAGGCCGTCCGGCGTGGCGCGATCGGCGACCCGTTCTACCTGGAGGCGTTCATCGGGGGCTTCGGCCACCCCTGCAGCTACTGGCACAGCGACGAGTCCACGTCCGGCGGCACGATCTTCGACTGGGGCTCCCACTACTTCGACTGGATGCTGCAGCTCCTGACCGGCGAGGTGGTTCGGGTCGCGGCGACCGCCCACAAGCGCGTCTGGCACGACGTGACCAACGCCGACCAGGTCCGCGTCGACGTCGCCTTCGAGGGCGGCGAGCAGGCCACGTTCCTGCAGTCGGACGTGGCTGCCGCGCTGAAGCCGAAGTGGTATCTCCTGGGCACGGGAGGCGCGGTCGTGGGCGACTGGCGGCTGGAGACCGTGTCGGAGCGGGCCTGGACGGGCGACCTGGTCGAGCAGCGGCTGCAGCCCGCGGAGTCGCCGGCGACTGTACGCCTGCACCGACCGGCTCCGGGCGGAGTCGACGTGACCGAGCTGGCGATCCCGGCGCGCGCCGTCAACGGCTTCTACCGCAACCTGGCGGACCACCTGTTGCTTGGCGAGCCCCTGGCGGTGCGCGCGGAGGAGGCGAAGCGCAACGTCGCCGTCATGGAGGCGGCGACGCGTTCCGCGGCCGCCGGCGGCCGGGCGGTAGAGCTTCGGGCGTGAAGGGGCAGGGGGCCCGCCCGTTCAGTCCCCCCACCGGCCCCCGGCGGGGCCACCTCCCCCGCAGGCGGGGAGGGACACTCTCCTGACCGTTCGCTGGGGGGTGCTCGGGGCGGCCTGGATCGCGAACCGGGCGGTGCTGCCGGCCCTGCGGGCCGCGCGCGGATGCGAGACGCTCGCCATCGCCTCGCGTGACCCCGCCCGTGCCCGCGAGCTGGCCACCCGGCACCGGATCCGGCGGGTCCACGCCGACTACGCGGCCCTGCTCGGTGACCCCGACATCGACGCGGTGTACGTGCCTCTGCCCAACTCGCTGCATCTGCCGTGGACTCTGCGCGCGCTGGCGGCAGGCAAGCACGTCCTGTGCGAGAAGCCGCTGGCGCTGGACGCCGCCGGCGCGGGTGAGATGGCCCTGGCGGCCCAGCAAGCCGGTCGGCTGCTCATGGAGGCCGTCATGTACCGGTTCCACCCCCGGACCGGGGAGCTCGTCCGCTCCCTGCGAGGAGCGGAGATCCGCCACGTGTCGGCCGCGTTCGGGTTCCCGATGGCTGCGCCGGAGAACTACCGGATGCGGCTGGAGCTGGGCGGTGGCGCGCTGCTGGACGTCGGGTGCTATGTGGCTGACGTGGCCCGCTGGCTGCTGGGCGAGCCTGACCGGGTGCGAGCGATCGTCCGCCGGAAGGGCGTCGACATGACCTGGTGCGTCCTGCTCGGGTTCCCGAGCGGTGCCCAGGCATCCCTCTTCGCCAGCTTCGAGTCGCCGGAGCACCAGGAGCTCACGGTGGTCTGCGCCGACCGGGTGGTCCGGCTCGAGCGGCCGTTCACGGCGTGGCGCGACCCCGACGACCCCTACCAGCTCATGGTGGAGGCGTTCGCGGACGCGGTGCGCTCGGGAGGGCCGGCGCCGCTTCCCCTGGAGAGCTCCATCGCGAACCTCGTCCTCCTCGACCGGATCCGCGCCGCCGCGGTGTGACCCGGATCAGCCGGCCGCGGCGCGCTCGCTGAGCAGGAGCAGCAGGCGGTACAGCGTCTCCCTCTGGGGGGGCGACAGCCCGGCGACGGCGGGGTGGTCCTCGACCAGGCGGGTCTCCAGCCGGCGCCGCAGCTCGACTCCGGCATCCGTCAGGCGCGCACCGCGGACCCGCCGGTCCTCGTCGCCGTGCCTGCCAACCAGGCCCCGCGCCTCCAGCCGGCCGACCGCGACGGTCAGGTTGGATGGGTTGGCGCGGAGGCGCGCGGCGAGCTCGCGCATCGGGAGCGACCGGTCGGGTTCCAGCGCCTGCAGCGCCCTGGCCTCCGGGACCGACAGGGAGAGCTCCGCCACGCGGGCCTGGAACTGGAACCAGATCCTGCCGACCAGCTCGTCGGCCAGCCGCGTGATCTCGCGAACGATCCGCTCCTCGGAGTCCTCCGGCGGGTCGGGGGCCCGCCGCGGCTGCCCGGCCACTGCCGCCCCAGTCTACCGGGAGCCTGCTCCCGGGGCCCACTGCGGGCACGGCCTGTGGTCGCAGAGCCCCCACTGGCCCTTCGGGCTACCTCCCCCGCGAGGGGGGAGGGTCAGGCGGCGCCGGCTTTCACCCTTGCGTGGTGGCGCCGCGCCTTCGCGCGGTTGCCGCAGATCCGCATGTCGCACCAGCGGCGCGTGCGGTTGCGAGAGGTGTCGAGGAAGAGCCAGCCGCAGGCGCGGCCCTCGCAGCGGCGGATCGCGCCCAGCGGGCCCTCGGTCAGCAGGTCGGCGGCCGACCGGGCAATCGGCCAGAGCACGCAGTCCAGGGCCTTGCCTCCCTCGGCCCACAGCCACGTGAAGCCGCTGTCGGTCGGCACCACCTGGGAGCGGGCCATCGCGCCGGCAAGCTCGCCGTTCAGGACGTCCAGCGCCTCGGGGCGGATCCGCAGCCCCGCCGCGACCGCGCAGAAGATCGAGGAGAGCGCCTCCCGGAGCCGGATGGCGCGCTCCCAGACGACCAGCCCCTCGGTCGGGGCCCGCACACCCAGGCGCGTCAGCCGCGCGGCCTCCTCCGCGTTCAGGATGCCGGACCGCCAGCCCCAGCCGACGACGTCCGGGTAGCCTCGCAAACGATCCTCTGCGTCGCCCCGCCGGTCGCCAGTGGTGTTGCAGAAGTCCAGGCACAGCCTGCCGCCCACCAGGTCGTAACGAGGCGGCATCCGGGCAGCCATCAGAGGCGCCCATTGTTCACGGCGGGCGCGGGCTTGTCAACCGGATGTCCTTCCTAACCCGCATGGTTGCCTAAAGGCAGTTAGGATGGTTGGCGGTGACGCGCGCCGAGCAGCGTCTGAACAGCAATCACGGCCGGCTGATGCACGCGGCCAGGGCGGTGCCGGTCCGCCTCCGGGGGGTGCCGATTCCTGGCTGGGGCTGGACGCCTCGCGACGTGCTCGCCCACGTGCTGGCCTGGCAGGAGGAGGCGCTCAACCGCGCCCGTCACCCGCCGGCGCCGGCCGCCGCCGCCTCCGGGGGCGCCGACCTCGACTCCTGGAACGCCGCGGCCCACGTGCGCCTCCGCTCGCTGGGCTGGGACGAGGTGCTGGTGCGGCTGGAGGCGAACCACCCGCTGCTGCACCCCCTGGTCCGCGACGATCCGCCCCGCTGGCTCGGCCGGTGCACCTACTGGCACTACACCGAGCACACCCGCGAGCTGCTCGCCTTCGTCCGCTCCTTTCAGTCCTCGACCACCACCGTCGCGCCGATCGCGGCCCAGCCGTAGAGCTGCTGCAGCGGGTCCGCGAGCACGTGCACGCAGCCGTGGCTGCTGTAGGGCCCGTACTGCGAGCCGGGTCCGTAGGCGCTGTCCGGCTCCCAGTCGGCGCTGTGGAGGAAGGTGCCGTCGCCGATGAACTCCATCGCGTCGCCGACCCAGGTCGGCGGGTAGTAGAAGGGGCTGCCCGGCGGCCAGGGTGACACCATGCGGTACGCCGCCGCCTTGTAGAAGATGTGGAACGTGCCGCGCCCGGTGGGCAGCTCGGGCCGGCCCGTCGTCACCGGCGTGCGCAGGAACGGGCACCCGTCCTGATAGGCCACTAGCTGCTGTGTGGCGAGGTGGATCAGGATCAGCTGGGCGGGGGCGCCGGGCTGACATGGGATCCCTGCCGTGGGCAGGCGACCGCCCGCCGCCGCCTGCAGGTCGTCGTGCAGCTTCTGGAGGTCGTTCAGCGCCGAGTCGAGCGCGCTCTCGTCGCCGGCGGCACGTGCCGAGCCCAGGGCCGCCTGCACCTGGCCGAGCCGGCTGCGGAGCTCGTCGCCGGCTCCGTACGCATCTGCCTGCTGCAGCAGCGCCGGGATCTGGGCGAGGAGCCCGTCGGCCGCGGCCCGGCGCTCGAGCCGCTGCTGCAGCGTGCTGGTGGCGGCCCGCAGCTCGGTCATCGCCGCCTGGTGGCCGGCCAGCATCGGGGCGTAGTCGCGGTCCATGTACAGCTGGACGTCGGCGAGCGCGCTGCCGGCGCCGCTGAGGGGGACGCCCGCCGCGTCGGCGCTGGCCGCCAGCCCGGCGAGCGCCGCGGCCGCCGCCGCGACGTCCTGGGGTCGGCCCTCCCCGTCGAGGCCGCCCGCCACGGCGGCCAGGTCCCGCTGCAGCGACTCCTGCTGGGCGGCCTCGGAGGTCCAGCGTGCCGCCAGCCTCGCGGCGCCGGCCGGCGTGGAGGCCCGGGCGATCTCGACCAGGCCCGCATAGTACGCAGCGTCTCCAGCTGGCCCGGCCGCCTGCCGGAGCCGGACCAGCGCCGCCGCCGCCCGGCGCCGGGCCGCCGCCAGCGCGGCGGCGGAGCCGGCGGCGGCCGCCGCCTCCGGCTGCCGGAACGGGTCGCTCACGGCGGCGCCCGAGACCACTGCGTAGGGCAGCGGCCCGAGCCGCCGGGCGCGGTCCGCGGCCAGCGACGCGCGCGCGCCGGCCAGGTCGGCGGCAGGGACGCCGGCCGCCTGGGCCGCCTGCCAGCTGCCCTCCAGCGCGCTCGCGCGGACCTCGAACCCGACCAGGTTGGCGGTCAGCACCGCGGCGGCGGCCAGGATGACCGCCAGGAGGGGCATCAGTCCCCGACCTGGACCGTCGCCCCGATCTGGGCCCAGGCGTACAGCGCGGCCAGCGGGTCCGGCGGAACGTGGACGCAGCCGTGGCTGGCGTAGGGCCCGTACTGCGAGCCGGAACCGTAGGCGCTCACCGGCTCCCAGCTGGCGCCGTGGATGAACGTCCCGTCGCTGACGAACTCCATGGCGTGGTCGACCCAGGTCGGTGGGTAGTAGAAGGGGCTGCCGAGCGGCCAGGGCGAGATCATGTGGTAGGTCGGGTACTTGGCGAAGATCTGGAAGGTGCCCCGGTCGGTGGGCAGGGCCGGCCGGCCGGTCGTGACCAGGGACTGCAGGACCGGGCAGCCGTCCTGGTACGCCACCAGCCGCTGCGTAGCCAGGTGGATCACGATCAGTTGGGCCGGAGCGCCGTCGATGCAGGCCGTGGCCGACTGCAGCGCCGCCGCCTGGGCCTGCTGCTTCGCCTCGGCGACGGCGCTGCCCAGCGCGTCGACCGCCTGCTTCAGCTCTGCCGACGCCGAGTCCATCGCGCCATCGTCGCCAGAGCCCTCAGCGGCCTGGGCGTCCGACCGGGCCTGCTCCGCGCGGCCCGGGAGACCTCCGCCCACGCCGTACTGCGACGCCTGCGCGAGCAGTCCCGGGAGCTCGCCCAGGAGCTGGTCCGTCTGGGCGCGGATGTCGATCCGGTGCTGCACGGTGTCCGCCGCGGACTGCACCTCCGCTGCGATGTCGGCGTGGCGCTGGAGCAGGTCCTGGTACGTGAGCTTCAGGTAGGCCTGCGCGTCGGCGAGTGCCCGCGGCGCAGGGTCGGCGGATAGCTGGGCCTGGCCGGCCGCCGCGATCACCGACTGGAGCCGGGCCGAGCCGTCGACGACGTCCCTGGGCAGCCCGCCGGACAGGCCGCCGGAGGCCTGGGCCAGCCGGTCCCGGATGGAGGCGAGCTGGTTCGCCTCGCCCTCCCAGGCTGTGGCCAGCCGCAGGTAGTCCTGCAGCCGGCGGGCGGCGGCGAGCTGCGCGGCGTGGGCCGGGTAGCCCGCGTAGTTGGGGCCGCCCACGTCCGGGAGGCGGGCCAGGTCCTCCCGGGCGCGCTGGCGGGCGGCGCTCAGCGCCTGGGCCCGGCCGGCCGCGGCGCGCGCCTCGGCGGAGGTGAAGGGATCGAGCAGGACCGCCAGCGAGAACACGGACCACGGCAGGAAGGCGACGCGGCGGTCACGGGTCGCCTGCAGCTGTGCGAAGGCCGGCGCCAGCTGCGCCGGTGTGACGCCTGCGGCCTCGTCGGCATGCCAGCCCCGCTGCAGCGCCGATGCCCGAGCGTTGAACGCGGCCACGTCCGCCAGCCCGAGACCGACCAGCACCACGGGCACGAGGGCTGCCACGGCCACCCCGACCATCACCGTTCGCTTGACAGGCATCGCAGGCATAACGCTCGGGCCGACGGCCTCGTTCCGTCAAGTGACGCGGTGAACGGGCCGGCGGGCCGGGGCTGCGCCGAGCGTCGCTGCGCTACCTTCTGGCGGCCGTCTCCTCTTCGGCGGCGGCCTCGCCTCCCGGCGCGCCGGCCTCGGCCGGCCGAGCCGCCGTCACGATGAGCGGCACCACCTTGCGGAAGCCGGAGAGCGCCTGCGGCCAGTCGGCCAGCAGGCACGCCGCCCGGCGGCTGCCGGTGCGCCGCGCGTGCTCCTCGACGAGGGCCCGCAGCTCGGGCTCGTCCTCTGCCTGCACCGGTTGCAGCGTCACGCTGTCGGCGTTCAGCTGCCCCCACTCGCGCAGGTACGCGACACCCCCGGTCATCCCGGCGCCGACGTTCCAGCCCACCGGGCCGAGCGCCACCGCGATGCCCCCGGTCATGTACTCGCAGAAGTGGTCGCCAGCACCCTCCAGCACAGCGGTCGCGCCCGAGTTGCGGACGCAGAACCGCTCGCCGGCCCGCCCGGCGACGAAGACCCGGCCGCCGGTCGCGCCGTAGAGGCACGTGTTGCCCACCAGCACCGGCGCCACGTCGCCAGAGGTGGAGCCGTCGCCCTCGAACGGCCGCACGACCAGGACGCCGCCGCCCATGCCCTTGCCGACGTAGTCGTTCGCCTCGCCCTCGAGGACGAGCTCGGTGCCCCGGTCGAGCCAGGCGCCGAAGCTCTGGCCGGCGCTGCCCCGGTACACGACCGACTGGGCTCGCAGACCCGGCCCCACGGCCCGGTGCGAGTTGCCGATCGGCCCGGGGGGCGGCGCCGGCGGCGGCGGCTCGCCGTTGCGCGCCCACAGCCGCCGGCGCGGCGCCGCCGGGTCGGCCGGGGCCTGGAGCAGGAACCCCAGGTCCAGGCCGTGATCCTCGCCGGCCGCGTGCAGCTGCTCCACCCCTCCGACGACCTCGTCGATCGAGCGCACCCCCGCCAGCGCCAGATATCGCCTGGCGTCCTCGGCGATCAGCGTCAGGTAGGCGACGACGTGCTCCGGGTCGCCCGTGAACTTCGCGCGCAGGTCCTCCCGCTGGGTGGCGATCCCGGTCGGGCACGTGTTCAGGTGGCACTGCCGCGCCATGTCGCAGCCGAGCGCCACCAGGAGGCCGGTGCCGAACCCGAACTCCTCGGCGCCCAGCATCGCGGCGACCACGACGTCCCGGCCGCTGCGCAGCCCGCCGTCAGTCCGCAGCGA
>Ga0126378_10001203_pt1 | contig 19329 bp, 18 predicted proteins | sample PanSoiMetPlot_23_FD_92587 | JGI IMG/M metagenome (GOLD analysis project Ga0126378, IMG submission 92587) | Tropical forest soil microbial communities from Panama - MetaG Plot_23 | ecosystem: Environmental > Terrestrial > Soil > Tropical forest > Bulk soil | place: Panama | collected 2016-02-17
CGTTCTGCTGCATCTTGACGGCAGCGCGGACCGGCTGCCCGCGCACGGCGAGCCGGTCATGAACGAGGACGCGACAGTTGGCTTCTTGGGCTCCGCGGCCAGGCACCACGAGCTGGGACCGATTGCGCTTGCCCTGGTCAAGCGGACAGTTCCGGTAGCCGCGACCTTGCACGCCGCGGGCGTGAGCGCGGCGCAGGAGGTCATCGTCGCCCCGGACGTGGGCGGTCAGGTCAAGATCACGCTGAACCGCCGGCGCGGCGAGCCGTAAGGCGGAGTAACCTGTCCCGGCAGGCAGCAGGTTCTCGGAGGTGGTCGTCGGTGCTGCGGCGGGTTCTGCTGGCCGCATCGGTCAGCCAGCGGGTAAGGAAGCTGGTCACGACCGCGCCGGTGGCGCGGGACGTGGTGCGGCGCTTCGTGGCCGGCGAGACCGCGGCCGAGGCGCTTGCCGTGACCAGACAGCTGGTGGCCGACGGTCTGGCGGTCAGCATCGATCACCTCGGCGAGGACACGACCGATCCCGACCAGGCTGCTGCGGTCGCCGCCGAGTACGTTGCGCTGCTCGAGCGACTCGCCGCGGCAGGCCTGACGACGGGCGGCCGGACCGAAGTGTCCGTCAAGCCCACCGCCGTCGGCCTCGGCCTGCCTGAGCACGGCGAGAAGACGGCCGCGGAGAACATCGCCAGGATCTGCGCCGCCGCCAAAGCGGCCGGGACGACCGTAACCATCGACATGGAGGACCACACCAGGGTCGAGCCCACGCTGCGGCTGCTCGCGGAGATCCGAAAGGACTATCCGGATCTCGGCTGCGTGCTCCAGTCCTACCTGCGCCGCACCCCGGGTGACTGCGAGGCGCTGGCCGTGCCCGGGTCGCGGGTCAGGCTGTGCAAGGGCGCTTATCGGGCCCCGGACGCTGTGGCGCTAGCGGCGCGCACCGAGGTCGACCGCGCCTACGCGCGCTGCATGCGGATCCTGCTCACCGGGCCGGGCTACCCGATGCTAGCCACGCACGACCCGCGCCTGATCGCGGTCGCGCAGTCGCTGGCCGCGCGGGTCGAGCGGGACGCGGCGAGCTTTGAGTACCAGATGCTGTACGGGGTCAGGCCGGCCGAGCAGCGGCGGCTGGCGGAGGCGGGCGCCCTGGTGCGGGTGTACCTCCCCTACGGCAGCGACTGGTACGGGTACCTGGTCAGGCGAATGGCCGAACGGCCGGCCAATCTGGCGTTCTTCCTCCGCGCGCTGCGCTCGCGCAACTGACTGACCGCGCCCTACCGGCCCGCGGCGACTGCCTCGGCGAACTCGGCCATGCTCGCGAACTCCCAGTCCGGCACGACGTTAGCGGCCGGCGTGGCTCCCCATCCGGCGCTGCCGCCCCTGCGGTTGATCCACACCGTAGGCAGGCCCGCCGCTTTGGCCGGAACGTGGTCGTGGAACAGGCTCTGCGCCACGTGCAGCAGCTTGCCGTCGGCGACGCCGAGCTCGCGCGCCCGCGCGAGCAGCGCTTCGAAATTACGCGGCGACGGCTTGTACGAGCCGATGTCCTCGGCGGTCAGCACGGCGCCGAAGTTCACGCCCAGCTTGCGGTTGCTCGCCGCGAACGACGCGCGGTCCACGTTGGACAAGATGACCAGCTTGAAGCGAGCGCCGAGCGCGCTAAGCGCCGCGGCCGAGTCCGTGAACGCCGGCCAGTCGCCCACCGACCCGCCGAGTTGGTCGGCATCCGAGCTCGTCACCGGCGCACCGAGATCGCGGCCGATCGCCCCGAAGGTGCTCCGCAGCACGTCCGGGTAGACCATGGCGGGGTGGCCCGCCTCGACCAAGCCCTCGTGCCTGGCGAACGCCTCGAGCAGCTCTGAGTCGGTGGCCGCCCTCCCGGCGGCGCGCGCCCACGGGCGCAGGACGGCTAGGAGCCCGGTTTCCCAGTCGATGAGCGTGCCGTAGCAGTCGAAGCTGAGCGCGTCAAAGTCGGTGATCCGCAAGCGACCTCCGGGCCTTGCGTTCGTGCAGGGTCGACGACGAACCCCATCAACGGTCCGTTCATGGTGCCACAACCCCATCAACGGTCCGTCGATGGGGTGACGGACCGCGGGGTCGGCCGGTCCTGGCGCTGACGGGGCCCCGACGGCCGGTCCTGGCGCTGGCGGGGCCCCGACGGCCGGTCGAGCCCACTTGTGCCGTCGGGACGCCTTCCCGCGGCTGAGTAGGCTCGGCTCTATGATCGCGATCCTAGGCGCGGGCAAGATGGGCGAGGCGCTGCTGTCCGGGATGCTGCGAGCGGGCGTGCCCGCGTCCGCGATCGTGGCCGCGGCGCGGCGCGCCGAGCGCGCCGCCGCCCTCCGCGATGCTTACGGTATCGAGGTGACGAGCGCGCCCGAGGCCGTCAAGCTCGCCGAGACCTTGGTGATCACCGTAAAGCCGCAGGACATCGCCGAGTTGCTGGACGACATCGCGCCGTTCGTGTCGTGCTCGCAGCTGGTGATCTCCGTCGCAGCGGGAATCACGACGCGGTACATCGAGTCCCGCCTGGCCGCGGACGTGCCCGTGGTGCGGGTGATGTCGAACACCCCGGTCCTCGTGGATGAAGCGATGAGCGTGATCTCTCCGGGCGCTCATGCCGGTGAGGCGCACTTGCGCAACACCCAGGACTTGCTCCGGCCGGTGGGCAAGGTGCTGCGGATCCCCGAGTCACAGCAGGACGCCGCCACTGCGCTGTCCGGCAGCGGGCCGGCTTACGTGTACTTCCTCGTCGAGGCGATGGTCGATGCGGGCATCCTGCTCGGAATGCCGCGCGGAACGGCCCTTGAGATGGTCAAGCAAGCGGTGTTCGGCGCCGCGACGATGCTGCGTGAGTCCGGCGAGCACCCGGTGATCTTGCGCGAGCAGGTCACCTCGCCCGGCGGCACGACCATTACCGCGATCAGGGAACTCGAGCGGCACGGGGTCCGCGCCGCCTTCCTGGCAGCCATCGAGGCGGCCCGCGACAGGGGCCGCGAGCTCGGCGCCGGCTAGCCGGCCTGACCGATTCAGAACCCGCCGTGCCTCCTTCCGCTGGGCATCGGCGAATCGTCGCCCGCATCGGCCAATCTGGCCTCTGCGTGGGGTTGCCCTTTCGCGTGTACGACATACGCTGGATACGGGCGTGACTGGTGCGCTGAATATAGCTTGGCGCAATGGAAGCGCCGGAGAGGGTTATCGATGGCAGCAGAGGCGACTCCACTCAGCGCCGTACCGCTCAGCTCTGTCCGATTCCTGACGGTGGCTGAGGTGGCGGCGATCATGCGCGTGTCCAAGATGACCGTCTACCGTCTCGTTCACTCCGGTGACCTGGAGGCGATCAGGGTCGGTCGTTCCTTCCGGGTCCCTGAGCGTGCTGTCAATCAGTACCTCAGCGACGCCTTTGTCGAGAAAGCCGGCTGATCTAGGAGCGCGCGAAGCTAGCCGCGCCCGGGCGCTGAGCGCACGGGCCCGATGTGGCGCGCCGCGAGCCTGGGCGGTTCAGGCTCCCGGGTGCGCCGCGGGCCGGAACGGCGGCGCCGGATTACGGCGGGGTACGCTGGTGCGTCGGCGCGCGTAGCGCAGCGTGTGCGCACAGGTGCGGTCCTGGTCTCGCGCGGGTATCGGAACTTAGGTGGTGTCGTGGGCTCGGTAATCAAGAAACGGCGCAAGCGGATGGCGAAGAAGAAGCATCGCAAGCTGCTGCGGAAGACGCGCGTTCAGCGCAGGAACAAGAAGTAGCGGTCGGCCCGGCCGCACAGGGGGTGGGCGGGGCTGATCCCTGCGAGGCACCGGCAGCGGGGACGCGAGCGGCCGATCGATGTGAGGTGCCAGGATTGGGAGGTACGCGGGAAGAGTCCCCCCGCGGGTGCGGAACCTGGCGATGAGCGAAGAACCCGGTGGGTGGATCAGGCGGCTGAGCGAGACCGCCGATTTCGTCCGGCGTCGGCTGGCCGGAGACTTCGAAGTGGACCCGGAGTCGGGATTCGACCCGGAGTTCAACCGCGCCGTGCTCATGCCCGCAGTACGCGGGCTGTACCGGCGCTGGTTCCGGGTCCGGATGCGCGGGCTTGAGCACGTGCCGTCGAGCGGCCCGGCCCTCATAGTTGCCAACCACTCCGGCGTGATCCCGATCGATGCCCTCATGCTTCAGGTCGGACTTTTCGACGAGCATCCGGCCGAGCGCAGTCTCCGCCTACTTGGCGCGGACCTGGTGTACACGGTTCCGCTCCTAGCCGACCTGGCCCGCAGGGGCGGCCACGTGCAGGCGTGCCCGGCCGAGGCCGAGCGCCTGCTGCGGGCAGGCGAGCTGGTCGGGGTCTTCCCCGAAGGGTTCAAAGGGATCGGCAAGCACTTCGACCAGCGCTACCAGCTTCAGCGCTTCGGCCGCGGCGGCTTCGTTCACACGGCCCTGCGCACTGGTACGCCGATGATCCCCTGCGCGATCGTCGGGGCCGAGGAGATCTACCCGATGCTGGCCGATTGGCCTGCGGTGGCGGAGCGGCTCCGGCTGCCGTACTTTCCGGTCACTCCGCTCTTCCCCTGGCTAGGTCCGCTCGGCGTGATTCCGCTGCCGTCGAACTGGATGATCGAGTTCTGTGATCCGGTGCCGACCGAAGGGTTCGCCCCGCACCAGTGGGAAGACCAGGACGTGATCGCCGACCTTGCGGACAAGGTCAAATACACCATCGCGGCGAAGATCGACGAGCTGCTTGCCGAGCGGGGTCCGGCCTTCGGCAGCTAATGGATCGATGCTTGTCCGCCGGATTGGCATCTGCATACGGTCGCTCAAGCAATCAGCTAGCCGCCCGGCGCCGCCATACGGCGATCCCGGCGGCCAGCCCGCCTGCGACCACGCCGGCGCCCGCGGCGACGGGCAGGGCCACGGCTGTCGCCCGGCGGCCCTTCCTGAAGTCGTGGATCGGCCATCCTCGCTCTCGCGCGATGACCCGCAGCTGCGCGTCGGGGTTCACCGCATGCGGATGCCCGACCAGGGTGAGCATCGGCATGTCGTTCGCCGAATCGCTGTAGGCGCTGCACGCGGACAGGTCGAGCCGCTCGCGCTCGGCCAGCGCCCGGATCGCGGCTGCCTTTGCCTCGCCGTGCAGCAGGCCGCCGACCAGCCGGCCGGTGTACTTGCCGTCCGAGGTCTCCGCGACCGTTCCGAGGGCGCCGGTGAGGCCGAGCCGCGTAGCCAGGATCTGGGCCAGCTCGACCGGCGTCGCCGTGACCAACCACACCCGCTGACCCGCCTCAAGATGAGCCTGGGCCAGTTCTCGCGAGCCTTCCCAGATCTGGCTGGCCATCGTGTCGTCGTAGATCTCCTCGCCGAGCGCGGTGATATCGGCGACCCGCTGGCCGGCCACGAAGGCGAGGGCCGACTCCCGTGCCGCGTCAATGTGATTGGCGTTCTCCGTTCCGCGCAGCCGGAACGTGAGCTGGCCGATGAGCATCTTGGCCAGGGCTCGGGCACCGAACATCTTGCGGGCAGCCAGGCCCTTCGCGAAGTAGTAGATCGATGCGCCGCGCATCAGGGTGTTGTCCACGTCGAAAAACGCCGCGGCACGCGGATCGGGCTCGGCGACGGGCCTTGATACAGCCGCAGCGGCGGCCGCAGCGAGCCCTGCCGCCAGGTCGGCGTTCGCCGTCGGCTCAGGTTCTGCAGGCACGCGGAAATCCCCCCCGAGGACGACCTGGTCGGGCTGTCCCGAAAGCAAATGTCACGCTAGTCGAGCCTAGTAGGTAATCTTGGTACGCCCGCGCAGGCACTGCGCCTCGGAATCGCGGAGTGCGTTGACCCGGGGAGCGCCCGCGGGGGAAGGCACCCTGTGAGGAGCAGGGTCCGGTCCTGGTGGCGAGCGCCAGGCCCGTCGTAGCCGTCGGGCACCATAGGCAGGGATCACATTTCTTTCATCGTAGTCGCGGTAGGTGCCGCCATCGCAGCCGTCGGCGCCGGGGTGCTGCTGACGCGCTGCATCCGCGGACCGCGTGCGTTCCTCGTCGCCTGGACGCTCGCGATCGTGGGCCTGGCTGTGGCACTTGGCGCGCAAGCCCTCGGACACCTATCCGGTTATGGCGCCGTCACCTTCCGCGCGATGGAAATCGGCGCGCAGGCGCTGGCGCCGTTTGGCCTGTGCCTGGGGCTCGTGGCGGTGGTCGGCCGGAGCCTGACGGCCCGTTTCGCCCTGCGGCTGGTGCTGACCGCGATCGCCGTCGTGATGATCGTGATCCTGGCGATCGACCCGCTGAGTCCGAACGCTGCGTTCAGCAAGACCTGGCCCGATCCCCGGCTCGTCTACCAGGTGGTGCCGCAAGGGCTGATCGAGTTCTTCGCCATCATCACCTCCCTTATCGCGGTCGTGGCGGTAGCCGTCGAGTTCTTCAGGTCGCGGCGAGCTCAGGCGGCCAGCCAGGTCGGCCCGGTGCTTGGGGCAGCGGCCGCCGTGCTTGGGCTCGCCATCCCGGGGATCTCCTGGCTCCTCCACAAGTACGTCTACGTGCCGTCAGGCAAAACCGCGTTCGCCTTGATCTGCACCGTGGCCGCGTCGCTGACCTGGCGCGCGGCAGTGGTGGCTGACCGCCGGAATGCGGGCGATCGCATCCTGGCGCCGCAGGGCGGCCAGGACTGGCAGGCAGCCGACTGGCCCGACGGGCCGCAGCCGCATGACGACCCGTACGCGCCGAGCGCGGACGATCGGTTCGGCCTGGCGAGCTACCGCGCCGCGCTTGGCGTTGAGCCAAACGACCAGTGGCCCGGCCGCGAGGAAGACCGCGGGTACGATCTCGCCGACGGCCAGGCACAACACCTTCCTGAACCCGACTCGGAGATCAGGTACCCGGCGCTGGCCGCGCTGGCGGCCGAGGTGACAGGCGAGCCAGAACTTCCGCCGGCCAACGATCAGCCCCCGCTCTTCGGCCAGATCACCATCTATACGCTCGTGGATGGAGGGGCCGATGAGTTCGACCGGGTCACCGGGAAGCTCGTCCGGCGTGTGCAAGCCAACGAGCCCGACGTGCTGGCCTACATCGTCCATGCGGTGCCGACCTCGCCGCTGCAGCGGATCCTGTACGAGGTATACCGGGACCAGGCGGCCTACAACGATCACATGCGCCAGGCCCACGTCGTGAAGTACGAAATGCAGCGGCGCCCCTTCGTTCTCGGTGCCAATGTCGTGGAGCTCGGCCTGCAGCAGGCGAAGGTGTCACCGTTCCCGCTGTCGGCGTCGTTGTCCGCTATCTCTGATTTCTTGACGGAGTCGGGGCTCGACCTGACCGGCGTGACCAAGGACCCGCGCGGCAGCGGGCATGCTGAGCCCTACTCCGTCCCGTCGTCCGAGCCGTACCCCGCAGCGCCGGGAGAGCCCGCCTATGACCGGGTGCCTGGGTATGACCGGCCGTCGGGCTTTGACCGCGGTCCGGGCTTTGACCGCGGTCCGGGCTTTGACCGGGAGCCGGGCCCCGACCGTGAGCCCGGATCGCACCGCGATCCGCTATATGACCGGCAGCCAGGCTTGGGCCGGCGGGCGGGCTTTGGCCGGGAGGCGGGCTTTGACCGGGGGGCGGGCTTGGACCGGGAGCCGGGCTACGACCGCGAGCCCGGATGGCACCGCGATCCGCCATACGATCGGCCGCCGGTCTTTGATGGGGGGCCGGGCTTGGACCGGGAGCCAGGCTTTGGCCGCGGGCCGGGCTTGGACCGGCAGCCAGGCTTTGGCCGCGGGCCGGGCTTTGACCGGGAGCCGGGCTATGACCGCGAGCCCGGATGGCACCGCGATCCCGGGTTCGACCGGCAGCCAGGCTATGACCCGGAGCCATCGCATCGTCAGCCGCCTGACTTTGACGGCCAGGCTGGAAACGAGCGGGACTCTGGCTACGACTTTGAGTCCGATGACGACCTCAGCTACGACCTAGAACCTGGCTACGACCATGAACCCAGCCATGCCCGGGAGCCGGGCCATGACGGGGAGCCTGGCCACGACCGGCCATACCAGGGCTGGGCCGACATCCGCGGCGACGAGTCCAAGCACTGATGGGCGACGAGCAGCCGTACCGGACCCCAGCAGCTACGGACGGGGCCCACGGAGAACACTCGATCACGTTGCTGACCCGGCCCGGATGCCACCTGTGCGAACAGGCTCGCGAGGTCATTGCCAGGGTGGCTGCCGAAGTCGGCGTCCCATGGAGTGAACGCGATATCACGCAGTCCGAAGACGATCTGCGCAAGTACCGCGAGATGATTCCGGTCACGCTGATCGATGGCGTCCAGCACGACTTCTGGCGGGTGAGCGAGCAGCGCCTGCGCCGGGCGCTCAGCGCCAGCTGACTTTGTGCAAACGTTCACAAGGGCGTAGCGTGTAAATCCACAGCATGACGCGGGTACCGGGCCGGTCCGAAGGCTGCGGGGCGAAGCCCGTGATGCCTTAATCCCCCAGGAGCCGCCGGCGTATGTCCCGCCGAACGAGATCAGACGACACACTGCGAGGCATCCCAGAGGCGACCATCGCCCGCCTCCCGGTTTATCTGCGCGCGCTCTATGCACTTGCCGACCGTGGCATCGCCTCCGTCTCTAGTGAGGAACTCGCCGCGGCCGCGGGGGTGAACTCTGCCAAGCTGCGCAAGGACCTGTCCCACCTCGGGTCATACGGGACCCGGGGCGTCGGCTACGACGTGGAGTACCTCGTCTACCAGATCTCCAGGGAGCTCGGCCTCACGCAGAGTTGGCCCGTGCTCATCGTCGGCGCCGGAAACCTCGGCCGAGCACTGGCCAACTACGGCGGGTTCGCGTCGCGCGGGTTCCGCGTCGCAGCGCTGATCGACTGCGATCCCAGAGTCGTGGGCAGCGTCATCGCCGGCCACGAGGTGCGCGCGGCCAGCGAGATTGAAGAGGTGGTGGCCGAGTTCGGGGTGCTGATCGGCGCCATCGCCGCGCCGGCTGCGGCGGCGCAGGGAATCTGCGACCGGCTGGTGGGCGCTGGCGTCACGAGCATATTGAACTTCGCCCCGGTCGTGCTAAGCGTGCCCGACGGCGTCGATGTGCGTAAGGTCGACCTGTCGATCGAACTGCAGATCCTCGCGTTCCATGCACAGCGCAAGTCGGTGGTTCGGGCACCCCGGCGAGCTGAGGGTGCTATGGCGCGCGGCGCGGCCGCCGTCATGTCGCTTGACGCGCACCGGCGGGTAGATCGCGAGTCTGTTGGCGCAAGCAAGGGTAACGCTCTGACAATGACCGGTGACGGCGTGATACCTGGGGAGGCGGTAGGGACATGAGCGTCCTCGTCGTCGGCCTGTCGCACCAGAGCGCCCCGGTCGCGACGCTCGAACGAGCCGTGGTCGCCGGCGACGCTCAGGTGAAGCTACTGCACGATCTCGTCCAGTCGGATCACGTCGCCGGGTCGCTCGTGTTGAGCACCTGCAACCGGGTCGAGGTCTACACCGACGTCGACAGGTTCCATGGCGGCGTAGCCACTATCTGCGAGCTGCTCGCCAGGCACTCCGGCCTTTCCATCGCTGAGCTCACCGCGTCCGCCTACGTTCATTACGAGGATCGCGCGGTGCAGCACCTGCTGTCGGTGGCGTGCGGCATGGAATCGATGGTGGTCGGGGAGAGCCAGATTCTCGGCCAGGTCCGTCATGCGGTCAGCCTGGCCCGCCAGCAAGGCACGCTTAGCCGCGAGCTCGGTGACCTCGGCAGACTGGCCCTGCGCGTCGGTAAGAGGGCACGCGCGGAGACCAGGATCGACGCCGCGGGCCAGAACCTGGTGACCCTCGGCGTGGAACTGGCCAGCGCGCAGCTCGGCACCGGGCTCGCCGGACAGGCCGTCCTCGTCGTCGGTGCGGGCTCGATGAGCTCGCTGGCCGTCGCGACGGCGAGCCGGCTCGGCGCGGCCAAGGTGGTAATCGCCAACCGGACGCTCGGCCATGCCGAGCGCCTCGCGACGAGGTACGGTGCGGACGCCACGCCGATGGCCGAGTTGCCCGCCGTGCTCGATGCCGCGGACCTCGTCATCACCTGCACCGGAGCACCAGGTCCCGTCCTGACCGAGCCCATGGTGGCCGACGCCCTGGCGCGGCGCGGATCGCGCCCGCTCGTGCTCGTGGATCTGGCGCTGCCGCGCGATGTGGAGGCAAGTGCCGGGCAATTGCCCGGTGCGCGGCTGATCGACCTGGAAACCATGGGGGCGACCGCGGCCGGCCGCGAGGTGGCCGACCTGACGGCCGTCCGCCGGATCGTGACGCAAGAGCTCGCCGAACACGTCAGGACCCGCCGTGCCGCGAGCGTGACGCCCGCGGTGGTGGCGTTGCGAGCCAAGGCCGCGGGCGTGGTCGAGTCGGAGCTGGCCAGGCTTGAGGGCCGGCTGGGCGAGCTTGACGCCGTGACGCGACGGGAGATCGCGCAGGCCATGGGCCGCATCACGGACAAGCTTCTGCACACGCCGACGGTCAGGGTCAAGGAGCTCGCGGGCTCGCCCGGCGGCGACTCGTACGAGACCGCGTTGCGCGTGCTTTTCGCGCTTGATCAGGAAGCGGTGCGGGCGGTGGGCACGCCAAGCACCGAACTGCTCGACTGGCGAGATGAGGTGGGGGAATGAGTGTCGTGCCGCAGGCGCGCGGGGGGATTACGGTGCCGGAGGTGCGCGGGGGGATTACGGTGCCGGAGGTGCGCGAGGGGAGCACTGTGCCGGGCCGAATGAGCGGCAAGCTGCTGCGTCTCGGCACCAGGCGCAGCCCGATGGCAATAGCCCAGGCCAGCCACGTTGCGAGCCTACTGACAGCTCACACCGGCGCGCTGGTCGAGATCGTGGGCCTGTCCTCCGATGGCGACGTCAGCCAGGCACAGCTCACGCAGATCGGCGGCACCGGGGTGTTCGTCAGCTCGCTCCGCGAGAGGCTGCTCGCCGGAGATATCGACATCGCCGTGCACTCGCTGAAGGACCTGCCGACCTGGCCCAGCGAAGGGCTCGTTCTGGCCGCCGTGCCGACCAGGGACGACCCGAGGGACGCGCTTGTCACTGTGAGCGGCGCCAAGCTCGCCGACCTGCCGTCGGCAGCCAGGATCGGCACCGGATCGCCTCGCCGCGCCGCGCAGATCCTGCTGTTGCGCCCGGACGTGCGCCCGGTCCCGATCCGCGGCAACGCGGGCACCAGGCTGGCCAAGCTGAGCTCCGGCGAGGTTGACGCGCTGGTGCTGGCCTACGCGGGACTGGCTCGGATCGGCCGCCTGGACGTCGCGAGCCAGGTCTTCGAGCCCGACGAGTTGCTGCCCGCTCCCGGCCAGGGAGCGCTCGCGGTCGAATGCCTGTCTAGCCGGGGCGACCTGATCGACCAGCTGAGCCTCATCGAGGACAAGCTGAGCCGCGCTGCCACCGATGCCGAGCGCAGCCTGCTCGCTGCGCTGCAGGCAGGCTGCTCCGCGCCGGTCGGAGCGTATGCCGCCGGAGCGGATGTGCTGCGGCTGGACGCGGTTGTCGCGGCAGCCGACGGGGGACGGGCGCTGCGCGCCAGCGCAGCTGGGCCGGCCAGCGAGGCCGAGCGCCTCGGTTGGCAGGTCGCTGCCGATCTGCTCGGCCGTGGCGCAGCAAAGTACACGAACGTGTCCGATGGACACCTCAGCGACGGGGACGATCTGAATTGAACCCCATTCCCGCGGTGCAGAAAGCAGCAGCGGTGACGGGCCTGCAAGGCCAGCCTGGCCAGGCAGGCGCGGCGAGCCAGCGCCCGGCTAGCAGGACACCGGGCAGGCCCGGCCGCGCCGGCCTGGTAGCCCTGGTCGGTGCCGGGCCCGGTGACCCCGAGCTGCTGACGGTGCGGGCCGCGACCTTGCTCGCCGACGCCGACATCATCCTGGCCGCCCTGCAGCTCAGTGGGCGGGCGGCGGACCTGATCCGCGCTGACGCTACGGTGCTTGACGAGGCCGATCCCGACGCCGACATCAAGGTACTGATCAAGGCCGCGAGGTCCGGCCAGGTCGCGCTGCGGCTATTCGACGGGGACCCGTTCTTGTTCGGCGGTGCGGCAGCGGACGCGGCCGCGTGCGCGAAGGCGAAAGTCGCCTTCGAGATCGTGCCCGGGATCTCCCCGGCAACCGCCGTGCCGGCCTACGCCGGCATCCCGCTGATTCAGGACGTCACGGGCCAGGTGCGGATCGTCAATGCCGACGAGGTCAGCCGGGTGTCCGTCGAGCCGGGCTCGCTGGTGATCCTGGGCGCCGAAATGGGTGTCACCGACATCGCCAAGATGCTGATCGCCGGCGGGTGGCCGGACTCGACGCCGTTCGCCGTTACCTGGAATGGCACGACCACAGATCAGCACACGGTGGCCGGCACGCTCGGTACCATCGCGGCCGACCTGAAAGCGGCCGGGGTGAGCCTGCTGACCGTGCACGGCCCGGCCGTGGCGGTGGCCGGGGACGGCGTCAGGGAGCAGCGGTTCCTTTCCTGGTTCGAGAACAAGCCGCTCTTCGGCTGGCGGGTCCTCGTGCCGCGGACAAAGGAGCAGGCCGCGAGCGTCTGTGAGCGCCTGCGCGCCGCCGGAGCCGTCCCAGAGCAGGTGCCCACGATCGCGGTGGAACCGCCCCGCACCCCCCAGCAGATGGAACGGGCCGTTCGCGGCCTGGTCACCGGCCGCTACCAGTGGGTCGCGTTCACGTCGGCCAACGCGGTCCGGGCGGTGCGGGAGAAGCTGGAGGAATACGGCCTGGACGCCAGGGCTTTCGCCGGGGTCAAGGTCGCGGCAGTGGGCGAGCAGACGGCCGCCTCGCTGCGCGCGTTCGGCATCGCGCCCGACCTCATTCCCGAGCATGAGCAGTCGGCCGAAGGGCTTGCGAACAGCTGGCCGCCCTACGATGACCTGCTTGATCCGATCAACCGGGTGCTCCTGCCCCGCGCTGACATCGCCACCGAGGGCCTTGTGGCCAGGCTGACCGAGCTTGGCTGGGAGGCCGAGGACGTCACCGCCTACCGCACGGTGCGGGCAGCGCCACCTCCGGCTCCGATCAGGGAGGCGATCAAGACGGGCGGCTTCGACGCCGTGCTCTTCACGTCGTCCTCGACGGTACGGAACCTGATCGGCATCGCAGGCAAGCCGCACGCGGTGACGGTCGTGGCCGTGATCGGGCCGGAGACCGCGAAGACTGCGGCGGAGTTTGGCCTCAGGGTCGACGTCATCGCGCCGAAACCGTCCGCGCTAGCGCTCGTGGACGCCCTCGCCGACCATGGTGCCGGGCTGCGCGATGCCGCGGCGCAGGCAGGCGAACCGCTGCGGCGGCCGAGCGAGCGCCGCCGGGGCGCCCGGCGCAGGGCCAGCTAGGTCACGGCCGTGACCGCCAGGTTCCCCGCCGCAAGGCCGCGCAGGCTGCGCCGGACGGCGGCCATGAGACGGCTGGTGGCCAGGACCGCGCTGCGTCCGGCCGACCTGGTGCAGCCGCTATTCGTCAAGGAGGGCATCGGTTCGCCGCTGCCGGTCCCGTCGATGCCTGGCGTGCTGCAGCACACCACGGACAGCGTTCGCAAGGCGGCGGCCGAAGCGGTCGAGGCCGGGGTGGGTGGCATCATCCTGTTCGGCATCCCGGCTGAGAAGGATGCGCGCGGCTCAGCGGCCGACGACCCGAACGGGATCATCCAGGTCGTGCTGCGCGACCTGACCGCGGACATCGGCGATGCGGTTGTGCTGATCGCCGACCTGTGCCTGTGCGAGTACACCGATCACGGCCATTGCGGGGTGCTAGACGGCCGCATGGACGTGGACAACGACGCCACCTTGCAGCGGTACGCGGCGATCGCGGTCGCCCAGGCCCAGGCGGGGGCGCACATGGTCGCGCCGAGCGGGATGATGGACGGCCAGGTCGCGGCGATCCGCCGGGCGCTCGACGAGGTCGGCTTCCCTGACATCGCTATCTGCGCCTACGCCGCGAAGTACGCCTCAGGTTTCTACGGGCCGTTCCGTGACGCGGCGGAAGGGGCTCCGCAGTTCGGCGACCGCGCGTCCTACCAGCAGGACCTCGGCAGCCCGGCCGAGGCGCTGCGGGAGGTAACGCTCGACATCGACGAGGGCGCCGACATCGTGATGGTCAAGCCCGCCCTGGCCTACCTCGACATCATCTGCCAGGTCGCTCAGTCCGTGCAGGTACCCGTCGCTGCCTACCAGGTGAGCGGTGAGTTCGCGATGGTGGAGGCGGCAGCCGCGCGCGGCTGGCTGGACCGGGACCGGGTGATCATGGAAACGCTCACCGCGATCAAGCGCGCGGGTGCCTCGATCATCTTGACCTACTGGGCGACCGAGGTCGCGCAAGCCCTGAGCTAGCGCTCCGGGTGCGGCGGCAGGTCACCCCGGCGGCAGGTCACCCAGGCGGCAGGTCACCCAGGCGGCAGGTAGGCGACGAGCGTCAGCTTGCCCGTGCTGGTCAGCGTCACCTTCCGCCAGTGGGCCGCGAACGGCGGCGGGCTCTGCTTGCCCCAGGTAAGCACAACGAAGTGACCGCCCGGCCGCGCTTCGGGGGCGGCGGGGGGTCTGGCCCCGATCGCGTTCGGGGTGGACGCGCACCCGGCGTAGAAGGCGATCGGTATCCGCTGCGCGCCGTTGATCAGGCACGGCGGCCTGATCCCGAGCTTGCCCAGGTCTGCTGCGGCGGTGGCGTAGTCGGCGTGGAACGTCACCGTGCCGGCAACCTCGTGCGCGAACACGATCTCCTGCATCCCGATCTGCGCCACGAGCGCGGCCGACACGAGCGCGGTGATCCACGGCCGGTCGGTGGCCTTGGCGGTAACCAGCAGCCAGGCGAGCAGGTCGGCGACCGGGATCGCGACGAGCGCGTACGCCGGGATCATGAACCTGGGCGCCGCGTAGTCGATGCCGATCAGGTACTGAGAGGCAAGTGCGAGCGCGGTGACGGCCGCGAGCAGGCTGGAGCGGAAGCGGTCCGCGCGCCTGGCGACGAGCACGCCGAGCGCGACGATCAGGGGCAGCAACGCGAGCCAAAGGCCCACCTCGGGATAGCGCCAGCCGACGGTGCACGGTCGGCATAGCGTAGGCCCGTTCACCGCCCGCAACTCCGCCCACATGCCTAGGTGCAGGCCGAAGCCGGCCTGCTCGGCGCTGGCCAGATGCAGCCGCGCCAGCGGCCCGCCGAACCGCAGGTAAGCCTCTGCCACCCATTCGGCCGCGCCGAGCGCGAACCCCACGGTCACCGCAGCGACCAGCGGCCACTGCCGCCAGGCGCGGACGCCCAGGGCCGCGATCAGGAGCGCGGCGACGAGGAACACAGCATCGCCGGGGCGAGTCAACGTGGCCGCCGCGACCGCGATCGCCAGCCCGAGCAGGGACCAGCGCCGGGTTCGGGCTTGAGCGCCGTCGCCGCCGTCCGCCGCCTCGGCGATGTCCGCCGCCTCGGCGATGTCCGCCGCCTCGGCGATGTCGGCCGCCTCGGCGTTGTCCGCGCCCGCCCCAGTCTCGCGGCCCGTCGTCCCGGCCGCGCGCAGGAACAGGCCGACGGCCGCGAGCGCGGCGAACGCCATCCACTCGTCCGGCATCGCCTGCGGGCCGTAGAACTGGGTCACCCAGAGCCCGCCGAACGCAAGCCCGGCCAGCGCCAGGATCCAGGCCGGCCGCAGCTTCCTCCAGGCCAGCAGCGAGCCGAACAGGGCGAGCCCGGATGCGACCGCCAGATAGGCGCGGAGCACCGCGATTGATGACGTGATCATGGTGACCGGGGCGACCAGCAGCGTTACGCCGCGAGATCGTGCCGGGTCAAAGAACGCCGCCGGCACGTGGCCGCCGATCTGGCTGACGTACACGACCTCGTCCCAGCTCAGGCCGAGCCGAAGCGGCATCACCAGCAATTGCACGCCGGTGAAGGCCACGGCCACCGCGCCGATCCACCAGAGACTGTCCGGGCCGGGCAGCCGCACCAGGCGTCCGGAGGGGGCCTGGTCGGCGGGACGGGCCGCGCCCGGGGGCTGAAGAGTACCGACAGGCTCGTCCTGCCCGGTCAATTCGACGGGCTTAGTGATGCGCGACACGACACGAGGATGCCATGAGATCGAGCATGCAACGGACACGCCTGGCAGACTTGTCGTCTCTAGATCTCAAGGCCCTGCGCCTTATCCGGGGGGTTGCCGATGGTCGAAGCCGTGCTGCGGGCCAGGCGGCGCCGGGGCGGCGGGCGCATGGCGCTCGCCGCAGCCAGGTACGCCGCCATGGGCTGGCCAGTCTGCGCCGGGGCCTGGCCGCCCGATCGCCAGCCGCAGCCTGGCTCGTCGGGCCGCTCCTGCTCGTGTGACCGTATCGGCTGCCCGGCGCCGGGCGCGCACCCGCTGTCTCCCGCCTGGAAGCTCCAGGCAACGGTAGATGAGGCGATCGTGCGGATCTGGTGGACGGCCAAGCCGCAGGCCGGCGTCCTGCTCGTCACCGGCCGGTCTTTCGACGTGCTGGACGTGCCCGCCTCGGCCGGGTTCGGCGCGTTGAGCAGAATGGAACGCAAGGGCGTCAGCCCAGGCCCGGTGGCGGTGAGCGCGCAGGACCGGGTTTTGTTCTTTGTCGCGACCAGGGCCGCGCTCGCCGAGGACGACGAGTGGTGGTCCTGCCACCTGGATTGCGAGCCTGAGATGGTCCCGGCCATCTCTGGGCTGCGCTGGCACTGCAAGGATAGCTACGTGCTTGCTCCGCCTTCGCGGCTGGCCACCGGGCTCGCCGCGCGCTGGTTGCGCGAGCCAGGTCAGGAGTTGCTTCCCGACGCGCTCAGGCTGATCGAGTACCTAGCCGACGCGTGCGAGCAGGCTGTCTGATGAGCGGTTCATCCCCGCTGTGGGACCGGGCCTGCACCGTGCTGCCTGGCGGGGTGAACTCGCCGGTTCGGGCCTTCGGAGCGGTCGGCGGGACGCCAGTCTTCATGGCCGCTGGCAGCGGCCCTTACCTGACTGACACCGACGGGAACACCTACGTCGATCTCGTCTGCTCTTGGGGGCCCGCGATACTGGGCCACGCGCATCCGGCGGTCAGCGGCGCACTCCGGCAGGCGGTAGCAAGGGGCACGTCGTTCGGCACCGTGACGCCCGGCGAAGTCGAGCTTGCTGAGGAACTAGTCGCCAGGACCCCGGTGGACAAGGTAAGGCTGGTGAATTCGGGTACCGAGGCGACCATGTCGGCGGTGCGGCTCGCCCGCGGTTATACCGGCCGGCGGATGGTGGTGAAGTTCGCCGGCTGCTATCACGGCCACGTGGACGCACTGCTCGCGGCGGCTGGATCGGGCGTGGCGACCTTCGGGCTGCCGGATTCCCCCGGCGTGACCGGCGCGGCGACCGCGGACACGATCGTGCTGCCCTACAACGACGCCGAGGCCGTCCGGCAGGCCTTCGCCGACCGCGGCGGCGACATCGCGTGCGTGATCACCGAGGCCTGCCCGGCGAACATGGGCGTCGTCCCGCCCGCGGCCGGCTTCAACGAGCTGCTGGCCGGGCTCTGCGCGGAGGCGGGCGCGCTGCTGATCATGGACGAGGTGCTCACTGGCTTCAGGGTGACCCGTTCCGGCTGGTATGGCCGGGAGGGCGTGCCCGGAGACCTGATGACCTTCGGCAAGGTCATGGGCGGCGGGCTGCCCGCCGCGGCCTTCGGCGGCCGAGCCGAGATCATGGACCTGATGGCGCCAGCCGGGCCGGTTTACCAGGCCGGGACCTTGTCGGGCAACCCCCTGGCCACGGCGGCCGGGCTGGCGACCCTGCGGGAGTGCACGGCCGAGGTTTACCAGCGCGTCGACGCTGCCGCCGCTGCGGTAGCCGGACTGGCCGAGCGCGCGCTCGTGGCCGCCGGGGTGCCGTTCGCGCGGCATGAAGCGGGCAACCTGTTCTCCTTCTTCCTCGGAGCCGTAGGCCCGGTCACCGATTTCGCGCAGGCGAAGTCGGCGTCGGCGCCCGCGTACGCCGCCTTCTTCCACGCCATGCTCGACGGCGGCGTGTACCTGCCGCCGTCGCCGTTCGAGGCGTGGTTCGTGTCGGCCGCCCACGATGAGCCGGCGATCGAGCGCATCGCCGCCGCGCTGCCAGCCGCGGCGGCTGCGGCGGCGGCCGCGCTCGCCTGACGCGAGCTCTGGCGGCGCGGCTGCAACAGGCCGCGCAGGCGACTTTTCCCGGATTGGCGTCATGATCATGTCCGTATTCAGGTGGTATGCGACACGCTAACCCGGGAAAAGTCAGCGCCGCGCAGAGGTCTGGGCTGATTGTCCGTTTCCCCGCCGCGGCCGGGGCCCGCCGCCATGGCGAAAGGCCCTCAAGTGAGGGAGTAATAGGCCAGGCCGTCGCTAGCCGACCGCGATGATGATGATCCCGGTGACGATCGCCGCCCCGGCGGCGAGGCGCCGCGCGGTGGATCCCTCGCCGAGCATGCGCCTGCCGAGCAGGATCCCGAACAGCACGCTGATTTCCCGCGCCGGGGCAACCACGCTCACCGCGGTGAAGCTGAGGGCGATGAGGATCAGCATGTAAGCCAGCGGCGCCAGGGTCGCCGCGCCGAGCACCTGGCGGCTGAAGTCGCGCCACACCTGGCCCAGCCTGCGCCGGTCGCGCAGCACCACGGGCGCGAAGGTAACGCTCAGCATGGCGATGCCGGCGTAGCCCTGGAACACCGGGGGGGTGCGCAGAACCGCCACGGCATATTTGTCCCAGAGGGTGTAACAGGCGATGAACACGCCCGTCGTGAGGGCGAACGCGATGGTGGCGGGCTTGGGGGCGCTGGACGCTCCGGGCAGCCCGATGGCCACGACCCCGGCGATGATCGCGGCTATGCCGATGACCGCCACGATGCCGGGCCGCTCGCCGAGCAGCACGATGCCGGCGATCGCGGCGAGCAGGGCGCCGCTGCCGCGGCCGATCGGATACGCCACTGACAGGTCGCCGTGCCGGTAGCCGAATTGCAAGAACAAGAAGTACCCGGTATGCAGCACGCCGGTGCCAGCCAGGAACAGCCAGTTCGCCGCCCTGAGGTGAGGGTGGGACAGGACCGCCGTGCCAGCGACCACGGGCGCGTAGATGATGGCCGCGGCCACTGCGAACCACCACATGAAGAACGCCGCGCCGGTCTCCGCCGCCTGCTTGCTGAACAGGTTCCATGATGCGTGGGCGACCGCCGCGGCCAGAATGAGGGCGATTGCGGTACTGCTCACGCTGGTAGACCTGCCGACCCGGTTGCGAAGGTTGTCGTTACCTTACGGGAGGGGCTGCAACGGGGCCAGCGCGTGAAGCGTCAGCACGGGAGGCGCGGACCGGTCGGGCCTGCAGGTAGGCTTGGCGCGCCATGGTCGCAGATTCCTCCCCAACCAGCGCTGCCGACGCAGGCCGCGCGATCACCACGGTC
>Ga0126378_10001204_pt1 | contig 19328 bp, 16 predicted proteins | sample PanSoiMetPlot_23_FD_92587 | JGI IMG/M metagenome (GOLD analysis project Ga0126378, IMG submission 92587) | Tropical forest soil microbial communities from Panama - MetaG Plot_23 | ecosystem: Environmental > Terrestrial > Soil > Tropical forest > Bulk soil | place: Panama | collected 2016-02-17
GGGCCCGTAGTTCAGGTGGTTAGAACGCGCCGCTCATAACGGTGTTGTCGCAGGTTCGAGTCCTGCCGGGCCCACCACCCATTCCGACTCTGTCGCAAGGCCAGCGCAGTCTCGCAAGAGAAAGGCCGGTTTCCCGCCACCTTCTGGGTGCGCCGCTTGTTGCAGAAACGCACTCTCTGTGAGAGAGGGGCGAATTTTGAAGAGGCTCTGCGATGGGCCGTGATTTAGTCGAGGGTCCGGTTCGCCCCGCTACTCGGAGGCGGAACCAAGGCTTATCCAAGCGTGCGCGTGACGCGACGCAGCACCGAAGTATATCGGTCAACTTCCTTTAGATGGCGCAGGATCTGATCTCGAATTCGATTACGGTCACCAGCGGCGGTCGATCTTGCCTTTTTCGCCTTCGATGCGCGGTCGCTGATGCTCGCCCCATTTTGAACATGGCGGCGAATCTCCTCTGCAGAGACGTTCTCAAATTCATCCTGTGCACACTCGCTGTAGTAGATACGGAGCAGATATTCGAGCAATTTTGCTCGCTCTTCTCGAGTCAAACTCCGAGTCAGCCGCCGGTCAGACTCCCGAGCTCTTGGATTGATCTCCTGGAAGAACTTGCGTCCTTTCCTCGTTAGGTAAACAGCAAACGAACGGCGATCCGTGCGCGAAGGCTTGCGCGCAATCAGTTTCTTTCGCTCAAGTTTGTCGAGAGAGGCGGTTATTGTTGGCTTCTCGTGCCCTTGAGCGCGGCAGATCTCTGTCGGAGTGATGCCGGGGTTACAGGCAATGAGTACGAGTGTTCCCATCTGACCGTGTGTCACGTCCAAATCCGGGATGCTCTCCTGTAGATCTCGCAATGAGGCTTGCATGACACGGCGACACAGATACCCGACCTGCTCAAAATTGGGCTCCTGACGCAAATGCCTTCTTTTCACGCTGATCAAGCGGCTCCCCTTCTCAGAGAGTAACTGAACTCTACGTTGTCGGGGCGTCTGGCGTGGTGTCAACTACCTTCGCACCACGCATGAATCAGAAGCTCCGCAATAGTTCCGGGCGCGCGTATCAAGTCGGCCACGGCTGCACAATTGACGATGCCTGCATCAGTTTGCTAGATGAATTATTAGAGCGCTGAACTTCACCATGTCGGCTGCGGGGTGCGGGAGCGGTCATGGGCAATGCTCAGGGAGTGCCGAAATACACATGAAGACGGTTCTCATCACCGGGGCATCTGGGAAAATCGGGACCGCGCTCCGCCAATTTTTTCAAGGCAAATATCATTTACGGCTTTTGGATCTCAAGCCGATCGCCAACCGCCGCTCAGATGAAGTTGAATTTCTCGTAAATCTCGAGGATCTCGATGCAGTGACCGGCGCCACGGCGGGCGCGGATGCGATCATACATTTGGGCGGCGTGTCCAAGGAGGAAGGCTGGGATGCGATCCTGCCTGCAAACATCGTCGGAACGTTCAACGTTTACGAGGCGGCGCGACGATCGGGCGTCAAGCGCATTGTCTACGCAAGCAGCAGTCACACGGTGGGGTTCTATCGTCGCGATGAGCCCATCACGGTGAGCTCTGCGGTCAGGCCTGATGGGCGATATGGGCTGAGCAAAGCGTTCGGAGAGGGGTTAGCCCGGCTCTACTGGGATAAGTATGGGGTCGAATCCCTCTGTTTGCGAATTGGCGCGATGACCGACAAGCCGCTCGATGTTCGACGGTTGGGATTGTGGATTAGCCCACGCGACCTCGCGCAGCTGGTCGAGTTAGGTATCGAGTTACCGAATCTCGAGTTCGAAATCGTGTTCGGAATTTCCGAAAACGCCCGGAGCTCTCTGGACAATTCAAATGCAAAGCGGCTCGGTTACAGGCCACAGGACCGGTCGGAGGATTACGCAGAGGATGTGATGAGAAGGGAACCGGTATGGCCGGTCGGCGACAAGGCACAGATGCTGCTCGGCGGACCCTACGCAACCGCTGAATTCATTGGTGACCCGACGAAGCCAATGGGTGTGTAGCTATTGGCGCGCTCGAAACGAAACCCGGAGGACGCAGACGATGGTCAAGAAGGAAGTCGTGAAGAATATTCCGATCGTGACCGCCAAGGATGCGGCCGGACAACCGGTCGCGCCGCTCTCGTTGGCGATCAAAGCCGGGGATTTCGTCTTCGTTGCGGGAATGCCGCCGATCGACCCTACGAACGGCAAGATGGTCCGCGGTGATATCGAGACGCAGACCAGGCGGGTCTTGGAGAACGTCAAGCTTGTGCTTGGGACGGCTGGAACGTCTCTGGACAAGGTCGTGAAGGCGACCGTCTATTGCACGAATGTCGGCTACTTTGACCGGGTCAATGTCATCTATCGCCAGTATTTCCCGGTCGAGCCGCCGACGAGAACCTTCGTCAATGTCGGCTCGTGGCCTCACGATTTCGACATAGAACTGGAGTGCATCGCTATCGCCTGAGTGGGCGAGCAAGTCGATCGGGTGTGACGCTTTCTCGATGCAGCAATTCGGCATAGGACAATCAGTCCCTCGGTTCGAGGACGGTCGGCTCCTGCGGGGCGCGGGCCGCTACGTGCACGACATCGACTTGCCGGGCCAGGCCTATGCCGTGATCGTCAGATCGCCGCATGCGCACGCGCGCGTTCGATCCATAGACACGAGCGGGGCGGCCGCCCTGCCGGGTGTCGTCGCGGTCTTGACGGGCGCGGATCTTGCTGCCGAGAACCTGGGCAGCCCGTCATCGAGCGTAAAGCGAAACCGCCCGGATGGGTCACCAATGTTTGCTCCGGTGCATCCGATCCTCGCCAGGACAAAGGTTCGCTATGTCGGCGATCCCATCGCACTCGTGGTTGCGAGAACCCTCAATCAGGCAAGAGATGCGGCGGAGCGGGTCGAGATTGACTATGAGCCTTTGCCCGCGGTCGTCTCGGGGGTCGAGGCCGTCAAGCCCGGTAGCGCCGCGGTGTGGGACGAGTGCCCGGACAACATCTCCAACGTCTGGCAGGTTGGTGATCGCACAGCGGCCGAGGAGGCATTCCGCCGCGCCGTTCATGTCGTGAGACGGCGCTATGTTATCACGCGCGTGCACGCTCAGTACCTGGAGACGCGTGGCGCCATCGGCCATTTCGATATCGGCGAGGACCGGTTCACGCTCTACGTCGACTGTCAGTATCCGCACCGGGTCCGGCAGCTTTTGAGCCAGGTGTTTCGCGTCGCGGAGCAGAAGGTCCGTGTCATTACGAATGACGTCGGCGGCGGATTCGGCACGAAAGGCTGGCAATACCCGGAGCATCGATTGGTGCTCTGGGCGGCCCGCAAGCTCGGCTGCCCCGTCAAATGGGTGTGCGACCGCAGCGAAGCGGTCATGGCGGACGAGCACGGGCGGGACAATGTCACAGACGCGGAGCTCGCCCTCGATGCCGAAGGCAAATTCGTCGGGCTTCGTGTTCAGACGCTCGCGGCGATCGGCGCCTACATCTCTTCCGACCGCAATCTGCTGCCGACTTTCGCCAATGTCGGTGGCCTGGTCGGCGTCTACACCATCCCAGCGGCCCATGTTCAGGTTACGAGCGTGCTCATCAATACCAACTCGACGGCTCCCTATCGCGGCGCCGGTCGGCCGGAGGCGACTTACGTCATTGAGCGCCTGATTGACGATGCCGCGTTTGAACTCGGGCTCGATCCTGCCGATTTGCGCCGTCGCAACCTCATTCCATCGCCAGCACTGCCGTATAAGACCGCCCTGACCTTTACCTACGATAGCGGAGAATTTGAGCGGGGTATGACGCTCGCGCTCGAGCATGCGGACTATGCCGGTTTCGCGACACGCCGTGCCGAATCAGAGCGCCGCGGAAAGCTCCGCGGCATCGGCATTGCAAATGCCATCGAACGCGCGGCAGGCCCGGGCTTGGAATACGCCGAGATCCGGTTCACGCCGGCCGGCACGGCGACGCTGTTGATGGGGACAAAAGGACAGGGTCAGGGGCACGAAACGACGTTCAAGCAGATCGCGGCGGAGAAGCTTGGCCTAGAGCCCAAGGATATCGACTTCGTCGACGGCGACACGGACAAGGTGGCGTTCGGCATTGGCACGTACGGATCGCGCTCCACGGTAATCGGCGGCACCGCATTGGTGCGAGCAGCCGAGAAGCTGATCGCCAAAGGGACTACGATCGCCGCACATCTGCTGGAGGCGGCCGAGGCCGATATTCGCTTTGACCACGGACGATTCGTGATCGCCGGGAGTGATCGCGCAATAGGCCTGAAAGACGTGGCGAAAGCCGCTTTCACGCCGGACAAACTCCCGAAGGGGCTGGAGCCGGGATTTTATGAGTCCGGCACATTCTCTCCGGCAACAGACACATTCCCGAATGGCTCGCACGTTTGCGAGGTCGAGATCGATGCCGAAACCGGACAGGTCGAGATCGCAAGCTATGTCGTCGTGGACGACGTCGGCACGGTGATCAACCCGCTGACGCTCAAGGGCCAGTTGCATGGCGGCATCGTCCAGGGGATCGGTCAGATCCTGATGGAGCGTGTCGCCTACGACCATGAATCCGGGCAGCTGCTTTCGGCGTCGTTTATGGACTATGCGATGCCACGAGCCGTCGATGTCTGCATGATGTCGGTGGTCAGCAATCCTGTTCCGACCATGCACAATCCACTGGGAGCGAAGGGCGCGGGGGAGGCGGGTACCGTCGGAGCCCTGGCGGCCGTGATGAACGGCATTTCGAACGCTCTTTCGAGCGTGGGGGCCAAATCGATCGACATGCCGGCAACCAGCGAAAAGGTCTGGCGCGCAATCCGGTCGGCGAAGGCGGGGCAAGGCCCCTGACCTAGTGAGTGCGGCCGCGGCTGCCGCGATTGACGCTTTTCCCAGGAAGTAGTTAATATTGCGAGTAGTACGGGACGCGAACTAAACGGCAGCCTGCGCCTCGACGGGGAGCTGACGATCGATGCGGAATTTCGTGCGAGAACGCTCAACCGATCCCTACCAAAAGCACGGCGTGCCTCCGCTCGGTTTCCGAAATTACTGGTACCCGGCGTTAAAGTCGCGCTCGGTCGGCCGCAAGCCTCAGAGAGTGGCGATGCTCGGCGAGTCCATCGTGCTCTATCGAGAGAGCGGCAAGGTCTATGCCTTGGCAGACCGGTGTGCGCACCGCGGAGCTCGGCTCTCGCGGGGAAAATGCGAGTTTCCGGGCACGGGCACGATCACTTGCCCCTATCACGGATTCACGTACGACGGCCGGACGGGCCAGTGCGTTGCGGCGCTCATGGAAGGCCCCGCTGCGCAGATCGCGGACGCGCGGGTGAAGGCGTATCCCGTTCAGGAACGTGGCGGACTGGTCTGGGTTTTCGTCGGCGACATGGATGCAGTTCCTCTCGAGGAGGACATCCCCGAATGGCTGTCGCAGCCCGATTGGTTCGCCATCACATGGATCACCGACTACACCTGCAATTGGCGGGCTCTCGCGGATAACTGGAGCCAAGACTGGCACGCGAACTACGTTCACCGGAAATCTCCAGAGTTCCTTCTGCAGCCCGCGCCCTTTGCGCGCGAGATGGTGCTGGGGGAGCTGCCGAACAAGAAGGGCGTCGGCTACCTCGACGTTGGAGGCGTTCTCCAGGCCGAGTTTCCGGGACTGGGGAAATGGCCGCGAAACGAATGGTACCGATTCATGAAGCCGCGCGGGCTTGGGACGGTGTGGTTCGATCCTGACGCGAAGGACCAGGCGCGCGATGGGTCGAAGTTTCTGAAACAGCTTCGATTGCCCGGGTACATCCTGATCGGCCGCGGACACCGTAACTATTGGCTGTGTCAATATGCGACGCCGATGGAGAACGGCACTACGCGCCTCTTCAACATCAATCTCTTCCGGCGGCGAAGCCTGCTCTCCGAGATTTCCGATCGCATCCACTACGCGCTCCTCCGCAGCTGGATGCACGACATAATTTTCTCCGGTCAGGACAAACGCATTCTCGACGGTTGGGAGATCGGGCCGGAGTACCTGTCGAAGACCGATCTTGGCGTCGTCCAATGGCGTCGGTTCTCCGTCGAGAACGCTCGCAAGCCCCCTACACCGGTTGCGGTGGGTGCCCGCGCGCAAGGCACATGACCCTGAATCAGAGCTGAGAGGATTGGAGCCATGACCGTTCAGCAACCACCTGGCGCCCTTCGGGTCGCCCAACTCGACCATGTCGTGCTTCGCGTGGACGACATCGATCGCTCGATCGACTGGTACTGGCGCGTGCTCGGTTGCACCGTGGCGCGTCGCGTGGACAAGATCGGCTTCGCACAGATGCGCGCTGGCAGGTCGATGATCGACATCTGCGTCGCAAGTGGTCACGTCGGCAAAGAGCGAGGCGCGCCGCCGGCCAAGGACGGCGGCCACAACATGCACCATCTGTGCCTCAAGATCGAAAGCTTCGACGAGGCCGCCCTGGTGCGCCACCTCGAGTCACAAGGCGTAAAGGCCTTCGACATCTGCAAGCGATTTGGCGCTGAGGGGTACGGCCCGTGCCTATATATCGAGGATCCTGACGGCAACTGGATCGAACTGAAGGGGCCTTCCGAGCCACCGCCGCCTGGCATCGTCTGAGAATTCGCCGGTCCTAGCCCACATGGTCGAGCCAGCCGCGAGTTCCGAGCATCAGTCCGACGCAAAGCCATTTCGCGCGGATCATGTCGGCAGTCTGCTGCGTCCGGCGAGATTGATCGAGGCGCGTCGGCAGCGCGAAAGCGGCAAGATTTCGTCGAGTCAGCTGCGACGGATCGAGGACGACTGCATCACAGAGGTTGTTCGACAGCAAGAAGAGGTCGGCCTGAAGAGCGTGACCGATGGAGAATTCAGGCGCGCCTGGTGGCATCTCGACATCTTCGAGCAAATTGAGGGCGTGACAATCCGAGAGGGGACGATCGGGCCAAGTTTTCGACGCGAAGACGGCCCAGTGAAGTTGAAAACGCAGTCCATCTCGATTGAGGCCAAGCTCAAGCGCCGGCGACCCATCCAGGTGGAGAACTTCGCATTCCTCAAATCAGTTTCGCACTCTACGCCGAAAGTCACGATGCCATCGCCGTCCTGGCTCTATATCCGGAGCGGCCGGGACCATGTCTCGGCCTCGGCATATCCGGACCTCGATGGATTCGCAGACGATCTCGTGAGGGTCTATGTCGAGGAGCTCGTCGATCTGGCCGCGGCCGGTTGCACATACGTTCAGTTCGACGAAACCAATTACGCGACGCTGTGCGATGAACGGATCCGCGCGGATTTCCGCACGGCAGGCCGCGATCCCGATGCGCTGCTCCGCGCCGGCACCGCACTCCTAAACGATGTCATCGCCCGCGCGCCACGGTCGATGACGATCTGCGTCCATGCTTGCCGCGGAAATTTCCAGAGCGCGTGGGTCGCAGAAGGGAGCTACGAGGCGACGGCGGATTTGCTCTTCAATGGATTGAGCGCCCACGGCTATTTCCTCGAATTTGACGATGCGCGGTCCGGCGGTTTCGAGCCGCTGAGACTTGTTCCTAAGGGCAAGAGGGTGGTTTTGGGGCTAGTCACGTCGAAGCGCGGCCGCCTGGAGAGCAAAGACGCGCTGCGGAGGCGGATTGAGGAGGCTGCACGATACGTTCCGATTGGGCAGCTCTGTCTCTCTCCGCAATGCGGCTTTTCGAGCACCGAGCACGGCAACCAGATTACGCCGGCCGAGCAGATGGCGAAGCTACGGCAGATCGTTGAGGTCGCCCATGACGTGTGGGGCGAGCACTGATGGTCCTGAGCTCGATCGACCGGGGAGGGAAAGCAGAACCATGCTGACAGCAGGCGTCAGCGGATTGCGAAGCGTTCAGCTCGGGGTCACCGATCTTACCGGGCGGGAGAATTTTTACACACGGGTATGGCATCTCTCACCCGTCGCGAAGACCGCGAGCTCCGTCTACCTTCGCGGTACCGGTGAGTTCCACCATCTGCTGGGTCTTCACAGCCGGTCGGCACCGGAGTTGCTTCGGCTAGATTTTGCGGTGCCGAGCCGCGCCGGCGTCGACGCGCTGCACGCGGCGATCGGCGCGTCGGGGGTTGAAGCGATCGAAACGCCTGCCGAACTGTCGGAGCCTGCCGGCGGATATGGGTTTGCCTTCAAGGATCCCGAGGGGCGAACGATTCAGATCGTGGCCGACGATGTGCGGCACAAAGATGCCCCGACCGACCCGGATCGACCGACCAAAATAACCCATGTTGTTCTGAACTCTTCGGTGCCCGATCAAATGACAGAGTTCTATTGCCGCTGTCTCGGCTTCGAGGTGATCGACCGAACGGTGATGCTGACATTCCTCCGGTGCAACGACGATCACCACACGATCGCGTTCGCGCGAGCCGAGCACGCGACCCTTCATCACATCGCCTTCGAGCTGAAAGATCTCGACTCGGTCATGCGTGGCGCGGGACGCATGCGTGACAACGGCTTCCAGATAGAATGGGGTATCGGACGTCACGGCCCAGGGGACAATGTCTTTGCGTACTTCGTTGGGCCCGACGATGTCGTGATCGAGTACACGGCCGAGGTGAAGAAGGTCGACAAGACTTACAAGGTGGGGCAGCCGTCCGACTGGATTTGGCCGCCAGGCCGTAATGACCAATGGGGCATTGCCGTGGGGCCCACGGAGCGGCTCAAAGCCGCCCAGAAGAAGATCGGATTTTCGTGGGAGATATTTCACCCGGGCTGATCGCAGTGATCTGAGCGACGGAATTCGTCTTGGTGAAGATAGGCACAGGCATATCGGAGAACTCGATCACGATGAAAAGGACCAAGCCTCCATTCCGAGCGGACCATGTGGGAAGCCTGCTCAGGCCCAAGAGGCTCCTGGAGGCACGCCTGAAGTTCGACGGCGATGCGACCGGGGAACTGCGGAGCGGCCAGGGCCGCGTTTCGCAGGAGCTGAGCGCGCTCGAGGATGAGGCAATCCGAGAAGCAGTCTCGATGCAGGAAAGGGTCGGGCTGCGCTCCATCACGGATGGCGAATTCAGGCGCCGCTCGTTTCATCAGGATTTCCTGCTCGGCTTGGAGGGAGTAGCGCTCAAATACGAGGCGAGCGCGCTCAATGTCAGCTTCCATAACGAGAAAGGGGAAAACAGGGGTCGTGGAGCCGCGTTTTATTTCGTCGACAAGGTCCGACACACCAAGCCCATAAACGTGGCGCCTTTCGAGTTTCTGAGATCCGTGACATCGCAAACTCCGAAAGTGACCATCCCGTCTCCATCGCTGGTTCTATTCTTTTCCGATCGAGAGTTCATCAGCCGCACCGCCTATCCCGATCTCGAGATGTTCTATTCGGACTTGGCCGCGTGCTACCGAAAGGAGTTGAGCGCCCTCGCGCAGGCGGGATGCACCTACGCCCAGCTCGACGATACCGCGTTCGCCATGATCTGCGACCCGAGGTTCCAAGACGCGGTTCGACGAAGCGGGCGCGATCCGAAGCAACTCATCGCCACGTATTGCGATGTGGTCAACGACGCGATCCGGGACAGACCTCAGAAGCTGACGGTCGCCATGCACATCTGTCGCGGAAACAAAGAGGGAAAATGGATGGCCGAGGGTAGCTACGATTACGCGGCGGAAAGCGTCTTCCCGAGACTGAACGTCGATGCTTTTTTCTTGGAGTACGACTCGCCGCGTGCGGGTGGATTTCCACCGCTGAAATACGTTCCTCCGTCGAAGACGGTGGTACTGGGGCTCATAACGACGAAGTCCCCACAACTCGAGCCCAAGGATTTCTTGAGGAAGCGGATCGACCAGGCGTCGAAATATTTTCCCATCGAGCAGATGTGCGTCAGTACCCAGTGCGGTTTCGCTAGCACGATCATGGGGAATCCGCTCTCCATCGACGAGGAAGAGAGGAAGTTGGCTCTCATCGTCGATGTAGCACGGGATACGTGGGGGGAGGCATGACGGCTGAGCGCATCGACCCGTGCCGCGCGAGGACGAGCCATGCCGATTGATCCGACCTGGGCAAATCCCACGGTAACGCGATCTCGCATCGTGCTCGAGATCGCGTCCGAGTTGGTGAATGACGCCGATCAACCCTGCAACCAGGCGATGGTAATGCTGCGCGATGAGGTGGCCGATGCCCCGGAGTGGCGGCTCAATCTGTTTGCCTCGAATTCCCACGAGGGCATAGAGGCCGTCGTCGCCCGCCGCGCCGTTCTCTCTATCGTAAACCCGTCGGGGCAGCTCGGCCTCGCCTACCGCGGGGCGGCGCCCTATGGCCGCCCGCAACCGGTTCGGTCGATAGCCATAATCCCTTCGCTCGATCAGTTCGCATTCGCGGTCAATAAGGACACGGGCCTAACCTCGTTCGAGGATATCGCGGCCAGGCGATATCCGCTGAGGATCTCGATGAGGGGCCAACCGGATCACTCGCTGCATTTCATCCTCGACCACGTCATGCAGGCGGCAGGCTTTTCGGTGGAGGATCTGCGGTCTTGGGGCGGCGAGATCCGCAAAGAGGGGTCTTTACCCTATCCGAAAGGACCGAAGTTCTCGGCGCTGGCCAAGGGAGAAATCAACGCGATCTTCGACGAGGCTGTTGATGTATGGCTGGAAGCGGCGCTCGGCGTCGGCATGACCATTCTGCCTTTGTCCGAGAGCACAGTCCGCAAAGTCGAGGAGAAAGGCTGCCGTCGAGCGGTCATCGGCAAGCGGACCTTTCCCCAACTTCCTCATGATGTCCTGACCATCGATTTCAGCGGATGGCCGATCTTCGTCCATGCCGAGACGGCCGATCATCTGGTGACGCAAATCTGTGCAGGGCTGGAGGCGCGGAAGGATCGTATTCCCTGGCAGGGGCACGGACCGCTTCCAACTCATCGCATGTGCCGCGACCTGCCGGAAAATCCGATGAACGTCCCGCTGCATCCGGCTGCCGAGCGGTTCTGGGGGAAGTGCGGCTATTTGGATTAAGGGCGGATCAGAGCAGAGAAACATCTTCGGGGAGGAGATCATGGAGAAGACGTGGTCGGAGTTGCAGCACCGGTTCGCGAGAGGGGGTATCCGGCGACGCGACTTCATCGCCGGCGCGGTGGCGCTCGGGATATCGAGCGCTCAGATCGATCAGGCACTGGGCCAAACGCCCAAGCGGGGCGGACACCTCTTGGTCGGAATGCCGGCGGCAAGCACGAACGACAGCCTCGACCCCGCGGTATATCGCGCGGATTTCATGCTGTTCCTCGGGCCACAACTTTACGATTCGCTTGCGGTGATCGATGAACACATCCAGGCACGGCCATCACTGGCAGAAAGCTGGGAAGCGAAGCCCGGTGGTCAGGAGTGGATCATAAGGCTTCGGAAGGGCGTGCAGTTTCACAACGGCAAGGATATGACGTCGGCCGATGTCGTCCATTCGCTCAACCATCACAGAGGGAAGGATTCGCGATCCGCCGTGAAGATCTTCACGTCGTCCATGACGGATGTGAAAGCAACGGACAAGCACGAAGTCACCGTTACCCTCGACGGACCGAATGTCGACCTGCCCTACATTCTGACGCTGCTCCAGATGCTGGTGATCCCCGAGGGCGCCGCCAACGAGGGCATCGGCACCGGCGCGTTCAAGCTCGAAACTTTCGAGCCCGGCGTGCGCGCCATCACCAAGCGCAATTCGAACGACTGGCACAGCGATCGCGGCTACGTCGACTCGGTCGAGACTGTGGCGATCAACGACCCGACCGCTCGCGTCAACGCCTTGCTGAGCGGTGCGGTGCATTTGGTCGAGCGTATTTCCCCGGCCGCCGCGGTCGCCCTGAAGGACAATCCGGCCGTGCAGATCTACACCATCACCTCGGCCGGCCACGATTCATTCGACATGATGATCGACGCGGCGCCTTATACGACGCTCGAGGTGCGGCAGGCGCTGAAATACGCTATCGACCGCGAGGCCGTTCTGCGGACAGCACTGCAGGGCTTTGGCCGCGTCGGGAACGACCAGCCGATCTCGCCGCTGGATCCGTTTTTCGCGGCGGATATCCCGCAGCGGCCGTATGACCCCGAGAAGGCCAAGTTCCTGCTCCAGAAAGCCGGTTTCAACGGGTCGGTCACGCTCACCGTCGCCGATGCGGCATTCGTCGGCGCTCCCGACATGGCGCAGATCTATCAAGCAAGCGCCAAGAAGGCGGGTCTCGACTTGCAGGTGAACCGCGTTCCGGATGACGGCTACTATTCCAAGGTCTGGAACAACCCTCCGAATTCCTTCGTAGCGAGCTACTGGGGTGGCCGGCCCACGCCGGGCCTCATGTTCACCCACGCATACGCCGCGAAGTCGTTCTCGAACGCGACGCACTGGAACAATCCGAAATTCGAGCAGCTCCTGCAATCGGCGCGCGCGGAGTTCGACGTCGCCAAGCGAAAGCAGATCTACCACGACATGCAATTCATGCTGCATGAGGAGGGCGGTGCCGTCATTCCGATCTTCACCAATTATCTCGATACGGCTGTGAAGAAGGTGAAGGGCTATGTGCCGTTCCCGATGTGGGAAATGAGCGGCATGCGAGCCGCCGAAAAGGTGTGGCTCGCGGACTAGCAAGGGATTGCCACGCTGGCGGCGTGGAAACGGTTCACGGTCAGGGATCGGGAGATCTGCGACATGACGGATACGATCGGCGCTACATCTACGGATGACCAAGCCGGTGGTGTGGACTTGATCCTGAGGCCGCTGTCGCCGGCGATCGGGGTCGAGATCAAGGGTCTCGATTTGCGAGCGCCCTTGAATTCGACGGTGGTCGCCGCGGTCCGCTCGGCGTGGTACCGCCATTGCGTCATCGTCCTGAGAGATCAGTCGTTGACCGAAGAAGAACAGGCGCGCTTCGGAGAGTATCTCGGCAACCTCTATACCAGTCACTCCAGTCATTACCAAAACCGGCTGCGGCGTCATCCGGCAACGCTGTTCATCTCGAACGTTCGCGAAGACGGGAAGCTGATCGGCACATTGCCCGATGGCGAGGTGCACTTTCACTCCGACATGGCCTTTAGCGCGAATCCCCCGGTCGCGACGATGCTCTATGGGTTGGAGATACCTTCTCGCGGCGGAAACACGAAATTTGCGAACATGTACGCCGCCTACGAGGCGCTGCCACAGGCGATGAAGTCCCGACTCGAGAGCTTGTCCGCCCTCAACATCTATGATCCCTACGATGCGGCGGGAGCGGCGGCGACACGTTTGTCCTCGGTGTCGCCGGATGCGCCGTCCCATGTGCATCCGATCGTCCGTGCACACCCGGCCACCGGCCGGAAATCCCTGTTCGTTAATCGGCTGATGACCCACAGGATCGAAGGTCTATCGCCCGGGGAGAGCGACGAACTACTCAACTACCTGTTCGCTCATCAGGAGCAGGAGAAATTCATTTATGAGCATGTCTGGAGGGTGGGCGATCTTGTCCTGTGGGACAATCGCAGCACTCTCCATGCCCGAACGGATTTCAGCGCCCATGAGCGGCGCCTGCTGAGGCGCATGACGATCCTAACAGAAACGGTCGGCTGACTGTGACTGCGGTGCTGCTGTATTCACGGCGAAATGTCGGGAGGGGTGGATGACGGTGAAATGGAGTCACTTACAGCAACAATTGGCTTCTGGTTGTATTGACCGCCGCGCATTCCTCAGAGGCGCGTCGGCGCTTGGCGCATCCAGCGTGCTGGCCGGCAAAGCTCTCGCGCAGACGCCAAAGCGCGGCGGCCATCTCGTCATTGCCATGTCGTCGGCAAGCACGAACGACAGCCTCGACCCGACACTCATCAGATCCAACTATATATTGAGCCTGGGTGGTCAGATTTATGACCAGCTTGCAATCATTGACGAGCACGTCCAGCCCCGTCCTGCCCTGGCCGAAAGCTGGGACGCAAAGCCCGGCGGACAGGAATGGGTGCTTAAGCTTCGCAAGGGAGTGCAGTTTCACAATGGCAAGGAAATGACCGCCGCTGATGTCGTTTATTCAATCGACCGACACCGCGCCAAAGAATCACGATCAGCCGTGAAGGTATTCGTTTCTTCCATGTCGGAGACCACAGCCACGGACAAATACGAGGTTACGATTAAGCTCGATGGTCCCAACGTCGATCTTCCTTATATTTTGACCCTTGCCCAGCTTGTGGTGATTCCCGAGGGTACCAGCAAAGACGGTATTGGCACCGGCGCCTTCAAGCTGGAATCCTTCGAGCCCGGCGTGCGATCCATAGTAAAGCGCCAGCAGAATGACTGGAATCCCAGTCGTGGGTATGTCGACTCGGTCGAGACGGTTGCCATCAACGATTCGACTGCTCGGACGAGCGCAGTACTGAGTGGCGCCGTGCACTTGGCGAATGAGATTTCGCCGAGCTCCGTTCCTTCACTAGAGAAAAATCCCGCTCTGGAGGTATTCAGCATCGCCTCTTTCGGGCACAAGAGTTTCGACACGCAAACCGATGCGGCGCCGTTCGACAACCTCGAAGTTCGGCAAGCTCTGAAATACGCAATCGACCGCGAAAGTATTTTGCGAATTCAGCAGCATAGCTACGGGAAGCTTGGCAACGACCACCCGATTTCGCCCCTTGATCCATTTTATGCGGCCGACATACCGCAGCGTCCGTACGATCCCGACAAAGCAAAATTCCTTCTCAACAAGGCCGGCTTCAGTGGCGAGATAACACTGAGCGTCGCCGATGCGGCATTCATCGGTGCCGTCGACATGGCACAAATTTTCCAGGCGGGGGCGGCTAAGGCGGGTATCAATCTTCAGGTCAAACGAGTTCCGGACGACGGCTATTACTCCAAGGTGTGGAACAATCAAGGCCACCCGTTCGTTGCAAGCTTCTGGAGCGGACGGCCCACGCCGAGCCTGATGTTTACACACGCGTATTCATCCACATCGTTCTCAAACAGCAGCCACTGGAAGAACCCGAAGTTCGATCAAATGCTGCTTGCCGCCCGTGCCGAGTTTGACGTTGGGAAACGCAGGCAGATCTATCACGACATGCAATTCTTGTTGCACGAGGAAGGTGGTGCCCTCATTCCCATGTTCATAAACTACATCGATGCCGGGCAGAAGAAGGTGAAGGGCTTCGTTCCATTTCCAGTCTATGAGATGAGCGGCCTCCGCGCGGCCGAGAAAGTGTGGTTCGAGGACTAGATGCCAAACGCGCCTGATATCAGTGGAGTACATTGGCCTAGACTGGATGCGACCCAGCATCGCAACAACTGGCTTGAACTGGCCAGGGGGAAACGAGCCTTCTATCTGGAGCGCGCCCCGCTCTTCAGCCCGGCGGCAGCAGCGCAAGATGCCGCAAATCTGAGCCGGATGCTGTGGTGCTGGTCGGCGATCTGGATTCCCTGGGAATACACGAGTTGGTTGGAGGAAGGTAGATCATTCCACGATGCCGCCTTCATTGGGGACTGGACCGGCCTGGGGAAGATTCGCATCAAGGGGCCCGACGCCTTCGCGTTCTTCCATCAACTCGGCACCAACGATTTGTCCAAATTCCCGGTTGGCAGAATGAAGCATCACGTTCAGGTGGACGAACAAGGCAAGGTGGCCGCTCAGGGCGTTCTTTATCGTCTGGCGGAAGACGAGTTCATGATGACTGGCGGAACCTCCGCCAGGGCCTATTACATGCTGCACCGGGGCGAGTGGAGGGCGGATGCCACGGTGGAAACCCCGGATCACTTCCTTTTTGCCATTCAAGGTCCGCGGTCTCTCGAGATCACAGAGCGCGTCGTGGGTCAAAATCTCAGGCACCTGCAGTTCAATCATTTTGGAGAATACTCCGTCGATGGGGTTCCAGTGCGGGTGTTGCGCACTGGCGTCACCGGTGAGCTCGGCTACGAGCTGCATGGGCCTGCGGAATACGGGAATATGGTGTGGACGAAAACGGTGAAAGCCGGGCGCGCGTTCGGCATGAAGCAACTCGGCGTGCGTTCCCAAATGATATCGCACGTCGAGGCGGGTATTCCTAATAACGAGTATGATTTCTATTCAGCGCCAACCGACTCGACAGGCGTTGCGCAGCGCCTTCCCGTCGGAACCGGAGCACCGAAGGCACCGATCGGCAGCTACAAGCCTGCCGACCGTTCCGAACTCTACCGCTCGCCCTTTGAACTCGGGTGGTACAAACAAGTCTCGCTTAAGAGCCATGACTTCATCGGCCGGGACGCGCTGCGGAGGGAGAGCGAGGCTGGCGGCCCGGCCCGGCGTCTCGTCGGCTTGATTTGGAACGACAGAGACGTCGTCGACGTCTTCGCCACTTTCTTCCAGGACGACATAGTCCTTCCCATGGAGATGCCTCGTTATATCGGATTGGAGCTCAACCACGTATTCAGTCGCGGAAAAAATGTTGGCTGCGCGACCTCGAGGACATACAGCCCGTTCCTGCACAAAATGATCTCGCTCGGCCACATCGACGCAGACGTTGCAAAGTCGGGAACGAACGTGACCGTTCTGTGGGGACGACCTGATGGGCCGCAACGCGAGATACACGCCGTTGTCGTCTCGCTGCCATTCAAGAAGGACGTTCGTCGAAGCGAGTGACCGTGAGCGCCTGGACGAAGTAGCTGGACCGAGCCGAGTGAAGGAACCTGTTGACTCAGATAATCCCGATCAGGGAGAGCTGAATGAATGAGCAACTGAGGCTTCAGCTCGCCTGTGGCCGCTACGACCGGACAGATGCACTTCGCTCGCGCGAAATCCAGCCTGACGGCATCGACCTCGACTACGTCGGCATCGATGTCCCGCGCGAGATATTCCGACGCGCGATGGAGAGTAACGAGTTCGATGCTTTCGAGTTCTCGCTCTCAGACTACGTGCGGCTCGCCGCCAGGGGCAATAGCCCGCTCGTCGCGATTCCCGTCTTCCCGTCGCGGCTGTTTCGCCACGGATACATATTCGTCAATGCAAATGCCGGGATAGCGAGGCCGGAAGACCTGGCGGGGAGGCGTATCGGGGTCGGTCTTTATACTCAGACGGCCGCCGTGTGGATCAGGAGCCATCTCACGAGCCAGTTTCACGTGGATCTTTCGGGGGTGACCTGGGTCCAAGAGGGCGGCGAGCGGTCTGGCGCTTTTCAATACTCCAAGGCGTTGGGCGACCTTCCGGCAAATCTGACCGTCGAGCAAAGCGTGTCCGGGCGCCCGCTCGGCAGCCAATTGGCCGAAGGCGCGATCGACGCTCTCATGGGAGCTCGCATTCCCGACAGCTTTGGCAGAGACCCGAGAGTCCGCCGTCTCTTCCCGAACTACCGCGAAGTTGAGCGGCGATTTTTTGAGGAAACGGGCATTTATCCGATCATGCACGTCATCGTGCTCAGGCGTCACGTCTACGATCGGGCTCCCTGGGTGGCGAGAAGTCTCTTCGATGCATTTACGCGTTCAAAGACGCGTGCCTTGGAATTGATGCGCTTCTCGGGCGCGCAGAAATACATGTTGCCCTGGCTCTATTCAGAGATCGGGGAAATGGATGCTGTGTTTGGTGGCGACCCCTGGAAATACGGAGTTGAGCCGAACAGACAAACACTCTCCGCGCTCATTGGCCAGATGGTGAAAGAGCGCCTTATTCCTCATGCGATGGACCTCGAAACCCTGTTTATCCCCATTTGATGCGAAGTCGGCGGTCAGGGTTCCTGGTGGCGTAGGCCTGCCTTTCGCCTTCCGCTGCATGCGTGCCACGGGTAGGATGCGGTTCTTGCCGATTGCGCTTCATATGAGCGAGTGCGCTGCGATATTGGGACCTACCGGACCGGCGCATCCTGCTCGTGGCTTGCATCCGCGTACGGATCATGCGCCGGGTCGCTGAGCTAATTCTTCAACGCTTGGCGCTCGGCATCCTGATGCTGTTTTTGGTGTCGGTGCTAATTTTCGCGGGCACCGAGATCCTACCGGGTGACGTCGCGAGCGCTATCCTTGGTCAGGAGGCGACGCCCGAAGCGCTTGAGGCGATCCGGGCCTCTCTGCACCTTCACGATCCCGCTATCGTTCGCTATTGGCGCTGGCTCAGTGCCTTCTTGGAAGGTGATCTCGGCAAGTCACTTGCCAGTGGCCAGCCCGTGGTGGACCAGATCATTTTCCGGCTGAAGAACACCCTGTTTTTGGGTTCGCTGACGGCGTGTCTGGCGGTGCCCCTTGCTTTGGTTTTCGGAGTCGTCGCTGCAATTTATCAAAATCGACCCTTCGACCGGGTCATTACGGTCGTCTCCCTCAGCTTCATTTCGTTACCGGAATTCTTCATCGGCTATGTGCTCATTCTGGTTTTCGCAGTGCATCTGGGCTGGTTTCCGAGTCTCTCCATGGTCTCCCCTCGGATGGATCTGCTGACACGTGTCTACGCGGTGGCCCTGCCGGTCGTCACGCTGACGCTTGCGGTCGTTGCGCACATGCTCCGGATGACGAGAACGTCGATCATCGGTGTCATGTCGCATCCGTACATCGAGATGGCGTTTCTCAACGGAGCGAGCATGGCGCGAGTGGTCGTGCAGCATGCGCTACCTAATGCCATCGGTCCCATCGTGAGCGTAATAGCGCTCAATCTCGCCTACCTCGTGGTTGGTGTCATTGTGGTAGAGGTGGTGTTCGTCTATCCGGGCATCGGCCAGCTCATGGTCGACGCCGTGTCAAAGCGCGACGTACCCGTCGTGCAGGCCTGCTCTCTGGTGTTCGCCACGATCTATATTGGGCTCAATCTCGTGGCTGACGTTGTCGGGGTCGTGGCCGACCCTCGCCTGCGAGCTCCGAAATGAGACGCGTCGGTGGCCGTAGCTGGATTGTTGGCCTGGTCGGCATGGCGATCCTTTTGATCAACATATTCGCGGTCACCTTTGCTCCACTGATTGCCCAACACGGGCCGGCGGATCTGGTTGGCGACGTCTGGGCTGCGCCCAGCGCCAAGGCATGGCTCGGACTTGATAATCTCGGGCGCGACGTTCTTGCGCGGCTGCTCTACGGCGGACGGACCAGCATCGGTCTCACGACGACGATCACTGCGCTAGCCTTCGTTATTGGAGTGGTTGGAGGCTTCACGGCCGCCATCGCGCGCCAATGGGTGGACGTGGCGCTTTCCCGCCTGGTCGACGTGCTAATGGCGATCCCGCAATTCATCATCGCACTGATCGTCTTGTCCGTACTGGGCACATCAATCCCTGTCCTGATTGGCACCATCGGAATCCTCACGTCGACCCGCATATTCCGCGTGAGCCGAGCAGTCGGCCTGGGGATCGCAGTGATGGACTACGTCGAAAGCGCAAGGTTGCGCGGCGAGCGCGCCGGCTGGATTATTTTACGCGAGATGCTGCCGAACGCACTCCCGCCCTTGCTCGCAGAGTTCGGCGTACGCTTCTGCTA
>Ga0126378_10001206_pt1 | contig 19308 bp, 19 predicted proteins | sample PanSoiMetPlot_23_FD_92587 | JGI IMG/M metagenome (GOLD analysis project Ga0126378, IMG submission 92587) | Tropical forest soil microbial communities from Panama - MetaG Plot_23 | ecosystem: Environmental > Terrestrial > Soil > Tropical forest > Bulk soil | place: Panama | collected 2016-02-17
TCGAATACTCACGAAAGCCGGCTACAACGATCGAAGCGTGCCAATGACCTGGGTGCGGACTTATTTATTTCTATCCACCATGATGGTGTAAAAAATGAAACGCTTATGCCGTGGCGGTATAATGGAAAAGCGCATTGGTTTTTAGACAAGTTTGAAGGGTTTTCTCTCTGGGTCTCGCAGAAAAATAACAAGTATGAGGAGAGCCTGAGCTTCGCGACAACCCTCGCCGATCAACTGATGGCGAGTGGCCTCAAATTCACGACCCACCATGACGAACTGACCAATACTGCCAAATATGGACGCATTGCCCCTCTGCTGGATCGGGAGCGGGGAATTTATGATGCCTCTGATCATATCGCGGTGCTATATGAGTCACGTATGCCGGCCGTGCTTCTTGAGGCCGGAATGATCGTTAATCGCGCTGAAGAACAAGTGCTCTCGTCTCCAGCCCGCAGAGCAACTGTCGCCAAATCGGTCGCTGAGGCGGTGCAGCGATTTTGCGCCGTAACTTGATGATGTCCGAGCCGCTCGATAGTCGGAAAAATTCGAGCTAGGGGACGCGGGCAATCACCTGAGGGTGGGCTAGGTGGGCTCCACGCCGCCGAGCAGTGTGATGAACTCGCGCCACCCCATCTGCTTCCCTCAGGGAGCCTCACCACATCGTTGAAAAAGGGCCGTGTTGTGCATCACAGCAAAATTGGCGTGCCCATGTCCGCTTTGGATCATGAGCGACCGAGGTGATCGAAGCCACACCACGGTTCATGTCCGCTTCGCTCCGGACATGCGCGCGCTTGCCTCGAGATGTCCGCTCAGTGCCAATCGCAACCTAAGGCACCGCAGCAAAGCGCTATGCGAATGCTCTCATCGGCCACTCACTGCCCTTGTGGCGGCTCAAGGTCGAGCGCACCGTTTCATTTCACAGCTCAGCTCGCATTTGCGGTTCGTCGCCCGAACAGGAATCTCATTTTCGAAAAGAACCACATTGCGAATGCGGCAACGAGCGCCGCGCCCAGCATCCACAAGAGATAGTTGGGCCCGGACGACTCGACGCTTGCCGCGCGATCGAGCTCATTGACCTCGTTCGGGTCGACCATCTGCACCGCATTCGATGCAGCGTCCGCGGTGGTGATGCTCGTGGCCGCCTGCGTGTCAGCAGCACCCTCGGCACTTGGAGGAACCGGCCAAGCTGTTCCCGCGGTCGCAAGCTGACTTCCGCCTCGGCTTTCGTCATTGAGAGGTTGCGCATCCGCACGCGGAGAGTCGACCGCAGCAGGAGCAGCTTCTAGCGCCTTCTGCGGCACGGCATCGGCTGCCTGCTTCGGCACTGCCGGTTTGCTCACCTTCGCGCCTGCGGGAGTTCTCGGCGTCTCTCGATCGCGATTTGCATGCACTTTTTCATTGGTGCTTGCCGCCTGCTTGGCCTTCTTTTGCGGCTGAGCCAACTTTTTTTGCGGCTCATCGGTAGACAGCTGATCTGGCGGTTGAACAGTTTCCTGTATCAATGCCTCCGACCTGACGGGGCACGGGTAGCGATCGTCATCGCAGGCCCACGCGCTCGTTAATGGCACACTGGCGAATATCCCGGCCCCGGCTATCACGATTGCGAAAGTACGCGGCATGCAACCCTCCCGTCCCCCTAGAGCTGGCTGGGGATATATATCGCCTGGTCGCAATGGCGTCACATTGACCTAAATGGGGCATTGTTCGCTCATCCGGGGGCGGAAAGGCGGCGCTTTTTCGAATTAAAACGCTACGTTTGCCCCGATCGCGTCTTCAGGGGCGTCGCAGCGAACGCACCGCCAAAGGCGGATACTGTTCGGCGCGTTGAGGCCTCGCGGCATGTCGGCTTTGCCGCGAAAGCGGACAATCGGCAAACGATCGCGATGTGTCCGCGTTGTGCGGATAGCGAACTCATGCACTGCAGCAGGCTCGTTGTTATTGGACTCGTCGGCGCGGCCCCAGCAACGTTAATGGGAAGGTCAGGCCGAGCATTTTGGCAATCTCGCGCCGATCCGGCGGATGGGCTAATATCCCGGCTGCTCTTTAAGTTAATTGAGGAAGCAACATGAGCGATGAAACACAATCGGTTGGCCTGTGGGAGCGGACCAAAGCTTGGGCCGATAAGAACCGCACAATTTCTGGCGCGCTCGTTGGCGGCGCGGCCGGGACCATCGTGCCCGGGCTCGGGACGGTGATCGGCGCGATCGTGGGCGCGGGGGTTGGATTTGCCTCCTCGAAGGAAAAGAAAGAAGAGCGTTAGCGGCGGCTAGGCTGATCCCCGAAAACGCCGGGCCGCAACTGCGCTGCCGTTGCAGCGCGCCTCCCCCAGCATGCACACGCCGCCGGCGCGCGCACAGCAGCGCGCTGTCCACCGTGGCAAAGGGTCCATTGCTGTACACGCCATTTTTGTCCAGGCCGTATGCGGAGGCCAGTGACTAATCGCCCGTAATGGCCGACCGAAATTCGATCGTCAGATTCTGTCCTTCGACAGCGCGACGACAATTTCTGCGTCTGGTTCTGAGACGGTCAGCTCCGGCGGCAGGATCAAGTGAGCCATTTGTCGCGGTAGAGCTGGATCACCCCTTCGGACAGCCGCTCGGGATCGCGCTCGCCCTCTCTTGCGATCTCGAGTGTCAGGTGGCCGACTCAACCCATAGTTCGGGCTTTATCAGCGCGCACCCCATGCAGCTTTCGCGCGATCGACGAAACCAAATTTCCCTCTCAGCGTTTGCAATTTAGGCGCACGAACTTGGATTGGGGTTGGTGGGAAGCAAAGCGAACGAGTACCGCCGTCGCGCACACCAGTGCCTGGAGATGGCGCGCACATTTGGCGACCGCGAAGCGCGATCTGCCTTATGCTACATGGCGGAGGCCTGGCTGCGGCTTGCGGAAATGCAAGATGCTTCGATAGCCCCGCCCTCCGCGGTCCCGCGCCAGCCCTTCATCCAACAGCAACAGCAAATCCAGCCCAAGGGCGATGACAAGAAGGATTAGCTCGCACCCGCCATCATCCGCGCGCCGAGCGTATTTGGTAGGTCTTTGCCTATCCGCGGCACTTTCGAACGTCCAGCTCGGCATCCGTAACCCGGGCGAGCTCGAGCGCGTTGCTAACGGTCATTGGGCCGGCGAAAAGGAGAAACCCCGACCGCTGTCAGGTTTCGCGATCGGGGCTTCCACCTGGAGGGTTGAGAGGTCGCGCTTCGCCCCCTGCCAAGATCCCCTGAAGCGCAACAGTCACACGCTAGCGCGCTCGCGCTTGGCCGGCAATGATTCGAGTCCGAAAGAAAATCACTGTGATATTTTTGCCACCACCAATCCAGCTCTATGGCGCGGCATGGGGCTACCGTGACGAAACCTCGCCGCGCGGCGTTCATTAGCGCCGCGGTGCCACGGCACCTGATGTCAGCTCGTGATAGGCTCCGCGCCAGGAGAACGCCCAATGAAATCGCTGGTGATCGCGGGCCTTTTGTCAACTTTGATGATCGGCCGAGCCAATGCTCAGGTCTACTACACGTATGCAGAGTGGGACCGGCTCAGCGACCAGGCCCGGACCATGTACATCGCGGGGGCCTATGATTCCCTCGTCAGCATCGCGTCTCCGGATACGATGTCTATACTCTCGGCACTATTCAAAGTGTGTAAGTGGCCGGGTTCCGATTGAACAACTTGCGAAAAACGTCCGCACATTTGTCGCCGCGCGTCCAGATTTGCAAAAAAAGCCCGTGCAAGTAGGGCTGATCAATTATCTGATTGAGCTTTTCGGCGCCGCCCCCCAATTAGGGCGGCGTTTTTTCGGATCTGCTTGTCCTAGAGGCGACTGCCGACCTCCCGGCAATCCGCGCGCAGCTGATACACTGGCCGGCGGGCTAACATCTACGTCCCTCAAGATGGGTTAGCGCGGACTTAAAAATCTTTTGCGGGGAGATCACTGCGCCTCGAGCTGTTTGACGAGTGTCGCTAGATACGGAGGGACAGGCGCTGCATGCGCGTCGTACTGGTCCCTCAATGAGCGCCCAATCGCGGTGAGCCCAACATATCGGTCGAGAGCGGGATTAGCGTTGCTTGCAGCGGCACAGGGAACGATATGCCGACGTATCCAGTAGTCGATTCGATCAGCTGCGGTGGCAACGCGCATTGTCTTGCCCCTTGAGTTAGGGCCATCTTAGTTACCCGACACATGTTAACGAATGCCGCCTGATTTCATTTCAATTTTCCACATCCGACGGAAGGTCGTCGCCCGCTTGTGCGCTTTAATTTCGCGCGGGCTAGTCGCAGGCCGCGCTTCATGTCCCCCTCCAGCGCAAAATTCAATGGAGCAGGTGGCTCCAAAGGGAACTCGCCAAGCCCGCTTCGTACCAAAAGCGGCCACGCGCCGCCCTTGCAGCGGGCCAAAAAAGTTGCTGGTGAGTCGCCTATCGCACGTAGCCAGGACGCATTTTACTTAGAATTCCGCCATCACCGGCCGAACCCTGATCCAGGCGTCGGTGGCTGAGAGACCAATCGCGCTCCCGCCTGAGGACTAGTGGAAGGCGCCTATGCCGATCAGGCCATTCTTGAACGGCGAACCGTTCGATGAGGAAACGCTGCGCATCCTAGGCGTCGCGTCCGAACAGGTTGCCATCGCCCTGCGGATCGGAGATTGCGACGACGACGTCAAGCAAGCGATAGCAAACAAGATCATCGAGCTTGCGAAAACCGGCGAGCGAAATCCTGATCTACTATGCGAGCACGCTTTGAAAGAAATTAGGCAACCGGAAGTGTAGGACCGGCAATATTCGCCAGCTCGATAACGAACGCTTCGATGGCGATGGCTTAGGCGCTCATCCGAGAACGTCTAGACCGGCGCGTGCGACAATGGCCGCCATGAGCCCTCCATCAAATTGGCCCCGCAATCGCCTGTTGCGTGCTCTGCCAGCTCGCAATCTCAAGCAGCTTTTGCCGGAGCTTGAACACATCCGCTATCAACGCGAACAGGTCCTACTAGACGCCGATAGTTCGCTCGACAGTATATTTTTCTTGGATAGCGGCGTCGTCTCCGTCATGGCAGTTTACTCCGACGGCGGCACCATCGAGATGGCAACGATCGGCAGGGAGGGTTGCGCGGGCGTTCAGGCCGTTTTCGGCGCCAAGAATTCGTCCGCTCGTTTCTTCGTCCAAATCCCGGGAAGCGGGGCAAAGATGTCGCGTGCGGCTTTCAACCGGGTCATGGGGTCGGTCCCGCCCTTCCGAAATCTCGTGTATGCCTACGTCCACGCCTTTCTCGAGCAAGTCATGGTGTCGGCAGCGTGCAACGGTGCCCATAGTCTCACGCAGCGGCTCGCGCGTTGGTTGCTTATGATGCGCGACCGCAGTGATGGGAACGAATTGCCGATCACTCAAAACATTCTTGCAGAAATGTTAGGCGTGCAAAGGCCGACCGTCACAAATGCGGCCCGAGAGCTGGAACGCGCAGGTCTCATCCAGCGCGGTCGCCGGCAACTGACGATACTTGATCGGCGCGGCCTTACGAAGGCGTCTTGCGAATGTTATCAGCTGATCCGCGATCGCACCGCTTCTCACCTTCCCAAAACATATACATAGCCCGAAACATTTCCATAAAACTGCGGGCCATCTGGCGAAGTTGGTAATGTACATTACCGACAGTAGACGTTTGCCGTCACACAATCCCAAAGCCAGGAACGGCTAATGGCCTGCGAGCGCCATCGGCAGTTAATCCTGGAATCATATTTCAAGATCGAGCTTCCCGTGGTCAAAGTCCCCATCAATGATCCGAAGCATTGGCGCGAGCGCGCCGAAGAGGCGCGCACCGTTGCTGACGCACTAACCGATCCTGCCTCAAAACGTCGGATGCTCAGGATCGCCGATGACTACGACGAGCTGGCGCGGCGTGCCGAAAAGCGGCTACGCGACCGCCAAAACTCCTCCCGATAATCGAACAAGGCGCCCTAGGGTTAAGTCATTGGTTTTGTTCAATTCAAATTGGGGTTAAAGATGCTCACATTTTGCGCTTGACTGCAAAAAAGAGCCATAATAGGAAGGCGCGGGACCGGAGCCCAAAATCGCCACGGTGGAGCGCCGGGAGGCGGACGTCCCGCGTCATGGGACGCAAGGCGCCTCGCTAGGTGCCTGGCCTGCCGCGTTATGTGCAGGCCCAACGGATGCCTCGCAAGCATCCGTACGTCTCTCGGCGCTCCGCCACCCCTCAATTCGGGTGCGCGAAGCAAAGAAAGCAAAACCCGGGCGCAAAAACGCGCCGCGGGAACGAAGGAGTGTTGTTTGATGAGTGCCATGTCGAAACGAACACGTGCCGAAAGGGAACTGGCGGAGCAACTGCGCCCCTCCTGCGCGCAGCCCATGGACGGCTGCGCTTGTGGCGAAGGTGCAGCGATACGAACTGTCAGCGCGAGCGCAGCTGCTGCGGGGATGCCGATCGATGCGGCGCGCGCATCGCGCCACAGAGCTGGCAATGGCTGCGGCACGTGCTACGAGGCATCCTCGAAGGACAGCCGCACAAGGTGGCGGTCAAGGCCGCCAACCTGGCACGCCTCCCCTATCGCGAGCGAAGAATCTTGCGCTGGCCGGGCGTCCCGTGCTGGGACCCTGTCGAATACGTCCAGCTTCACAACCGCAGTTGGCGGCACATCGATCAAGTGCCGCTGCCGCCGCCGCTCGATCCGCAGTTCGAACGGTTGGTCGCCTCGCCGTGGGTGCGGGACGCGCGTGCCGCGGATGTCAGGACCGACGTGCGCGGCGATGCGAAGGTTTAGCCGCCGGAATGTGCGGCGGTGCGTTGTGTAGGGCTGTTTGACAAGTGAATAAGGGCGACGAACGCGGCTCGCTGCGAGCCGCGAACGGCGCATGTTGCCCCCCATGTTGCGAGACGCGGCATTCGGCGCGCGGCTGCTCAGCATGAGGCGGGGGCGATCCCGGCCGTGGTCCATGACCTAAATGGCTCGATCGCCCGCTACGGCTTCGTTCTCACAGAAAAGAAACGCCCCGCCGAAGCGGGGCGAAAGTCGTGGAAATGGGATGCGTATCCAGAGACGCTCAAAACTGAGCGTTCAAGAACGCAGGCCGTTAGCCCTTGGTCACGACGGGCTGCGGATATTTCCCAATCGGAGCCTTGCCAACCGGATACTTGCCAATCGGAGCCTTGCCAACCGGAGGCGCCGGAGGCGGCGGCTCCTTGCGCGGCAGATCGGCGGCGGCGGCAGCGCCCAGCATCGCCAAGGATGCGGCCAGTGCAGTTACAATCTTCAGCATGTTTAGCCCCCTGAACTTTGCGCCGTTTTCTCGAAGCGGAGTCCCCCGCTCCAAAATCAAAATGCCTGAGCAGAGCGAGTCACACAATCGAAAAGGGGCTTTTCTAAAGCACCGCGTCCGTTTTCCGGCATGTGTTGCACAAACACCACGCCGCATTCGCGCACTTCGATTCAAAGTCGCTTTATCCAGCAATATGAGCCGCGTTGTTTTGCGGGGAGCCGCCATTCTCAGCGACGTCTACGCGCACGAGCAACGCGCGTGCTTGGGACCTGCGGCCCCACGGCGGCACTGGAATGCCTGCTTGCGCCGAGGCCATCGCAGGCCTGCGCTCCTGCGCGCTGCAGGTCTCATCATCCGTTCGTCCCCGCGAAAGCGGGGACCCAGGGCAACAGCCTTCGGCATCTGGATTCCGGCTTGCGCGGGAATGAACGCAGAAGGGCCGCGCGGCGAAAAGAAGCCCCGGCCGTGGGTGATCTGACGGCCGGGGTTCTCTATCGCAGGAGCAGTTGTCGCGGCCTGAGGGTGAACCACGACTCGCAAACGCTAATGTGCGAATGCCCCACCCGCAACTATCGCCGGCTTAAATTTTGCCGCCGTGACATTTCTGCAGCGACGATCCGCATCTGCAGCGCAAGGACGCCGTGGGCCGATCGGGCCGCATCTCACTGCGAGCGGCGGTGCGTGCGCGCGGAACGATTCGAGCGACGCGCCGGGGCTGCGGCTTGCGGCGGCGGCGGCGAAGACTGCACGGCCGGCTCGGGAGTGGCGGGTTCCGCTTTCGGCGCGACGGTCGGCAGCGACGCACTGCTCGCAGAAAGGGCGCCTGTAGGCCGCGGCGGGCCGAGATAGGCACTCAGCGCAATGAGGCCTGCCGTCAATACGGCGCCGACGAACAAAAAGTACTTCAGGATCAGCATCGTTCGGCCAAAAGCTTCAAGTCCCGGCGAGGTCGGCGTTTAGTACCGCGCGGGCACCTCAGCTTCAATCGCGGACCCGTGTGGCGATACCAGGGCCGTGGTCCAGGTTTGGACGTGCGCAAGGCGCGGAAAATGAAAACCCGCGCGGGACTTCTCCCGGCGGGCCCGTGTCGTCCGCAACCTCACCCCCGCCGGTACATCCGCGGTCGGCAGCTCGGTCGCGAGCGACAACCCTCATATAGGCGATCATCATGACTATTCAATGACCACTCCCAGGCTGCCGTTCCTGATGTTTTCAGGCAGCAAGGCCGCTTGCCCCCATTGGCGGCCTCGGCTAGGCCCCTGCGCCATGGAAACTCCGCATCCCACACCCGCCATGGAGCGTGCGCCGAAGGTGAGCTTCGTCTCCCTCGGCTGCCCGAAGGCGCTGGTCGACAGCGAGCGCATCGTCACGCGCCTGCGCGCCGAGGGGTATGAACTTTCCCGGTCGCACGCGGGCGCTGATCTCGCGGTCGTCAATACGTGCGGCTTCCTCGACAGCGCGCAGGCGGAATCGCTCGCCGCAATCGGCAAGGCGCTCGCCGAGAACGGCAAGGTCATCGTGACCGGCTGCATGGGCGCCGAGCCCGAGAAGATTACCTCGCGCTACCCGCAGGTGCTCGCCGTGACCGGCCCGCAGCAATACGAGAGCGTGGTCGAGGCCGTGCATCGCGTGCTGCCGCCGCGCCACGACCCGTTACTCGACTTGCTGCCGCCCCAAGGCATCAAGCTCACACCGCGGCATTACGCGTATCTGAAGATTTCGGAGGGCTGCAACAATCGTTGCAGCTTCTGCATCATCCCGAAGCTGCGCGGGGAGCTTCGCTCACGTCCCGCCGCCGACGTGCTGCGCGAAGCCGAGCGACTCGTCGCCGCAGGCGTGAAAGAGATTCTGGTCATCTCGCAAGATACCTCCGCTTACGGAAGCGATCTCAAATATGCGGCGAGCGCGTGGAAGGGCCGCGACGTGCGGGCGAGATTTCTCGATCTCGCTCGCGAGCTTGGGGAGCTCGGCGCTTGGGTGCGCTTGCACTACGTTTATCCCTACCCGCATGTGGACGACGTCATCCCATTGATGGCGGACGGCAAAGTGCTGCCCTATCTCGACGTTCCGTTCCAGCACGCCGCACCCGCCGTGCTGCGCCGCATGCGCAGGCCGGCGGCCCAGGAAAAGACATTGCAGCGCATCGCACGCTGGCGCGACATGTGTCCCGATCTCACCATCCGCTCGACCTTCATCGTCGGCTTTCCCGGCGAGAGCGAAGCGGACTTCCGGCTCCTGCTGGATTGGCTCGAGGAGGCCGAGCTCGATCGCGTCGGCTGCTTCCGCTACGAGGCCGTCGCTGGCGCGCGTGCGAATGAGCTGACGCCCGCGGTGCCTGAGGCGATGAAAGAGGAGCGCTGGCATCGCTTGATGCGTTGCCAGCAGGCGATCTCGGCGCGCCGCCTCAAGCGCAAAATCGGCAGCCGCCAAGCTGTGATCGTCGACGAAGTCGCAGCCGCAAGCAGGTCGCACGCAGGCTCCGGCATGGGAGCGGCGAAGGGACGCACGCGCGGAGATGCGCCGGACATTGATGGGACCGTGCACGTGACAAGCCGCCGTCCGCTGCGCTTAGGCGAGATTGTAACGGTGCGGATCGAGCGCGCAGACGAATACGATCTGCACGGCACGGTCGTCGGATTTTGAGGCCCTTATCGCAAGGCCCCTCGCGTCGTTGAATCTTCAGGGCCTATCTCGCACTCACTATTTTAGTGACCGCTTCCGTCAACCTCGCAAGCTCCTGCGCGGTGATCGTGAAGGCAGGTGTGAGATAGATGACGGAGCCGAACGGACGGACGAAAACTCCCTCTTCCACAAAACGCGCGCGCAAGGCTTCGAGATCGTCGATCTGCTCGAGCTCAACCACGCCAATCGCGCCCCTCACCCGCACGTCCTTCACGTCGGGCCGCCCGCGACAGGGCGCAAGTCCATGCTCGAGCGCACTCGCAATATCGGCGATTTGCCGCAGGCGCGGCTCGCGCTCGAACAAATCGAGCGAGGCATTGGCTGCGGCACAGGCAAGCGCGTTGGCCATGAATGTCGGCCCGTGCAACAGCGCGTCACCGGGATCATCCGACCAGAACGCATCAAAGATCCTCTGCCGCGCGATCGTGACAGCGAGCGGCAATGTGCCCCCGGTCAATGCTTTCGAAAGCGTCACGATGTCGGGAATGACGCCGGCTGTCTCGCAGGCGAACAGGCTGCCGGTGCGACCGAAGCCGGTAAAAATTTCATCGAAGATGAGGATCAGCTGGTAGCGGTCCGCCGCATTGCGCAAGCGCTGCAATATCGAGGCGGCGTGGAAGCGCATGCCCCCGGCGCCTTGCACCAAGGGCTCGACAATAATCCCCGCGAGTTCCGGGGCATGACGCTCGAGATAATGCGCAAAGCGGCCGGCGCTTTCGTCGTTCTCCGGCAGATCGACGATCTGATGTTCGGGCAGCACCCCCTTAAACCGCGCGTGCATGCCGCTCTCGGGATCGCAGATCGCCATCGCGCCGGTCGTGTCGCCGTGGTAGCCGCCTTTGAAGGCGAGGAATGTCTTTCGCGTGCGCACGCCCTGGTTCAACCAGAACTGCACCGCCATCTTCATGGCGATCTCGACCGCGACCGATCCTGACTCCGAAAAGAACACGCGGGTCAGATCACCTGGCAGAAGACCCGCAAGCCGGCGCGCGAGCGTGAGCGCCTGTTCGTGGGCGAGCCCGCCGAACATCACGTGCGGCATTAGCGCGAGCTGGCGCTCGACCGCCTCCCGGATATGCGGGTGGTTATAGCCGTGACAGGCGGTCCACCACGATGCGACCCCGTCGACGAGCTCGCGTCCATCGGAGAGCACGATGCGACAGCCGTGCGTGCGAGCCACCGGTAGCGGCGCTCGCGCCGCCTTCATCTGCGCGTATGGCAGCCACACATGGGGAAGCCCAGCCTCGTACCATGCGGGCCGCGCGGTTCCCTGATCTTCATTTTTTCGCGACATTGGGCGTTTTCAGTGCAAAGCTTAGATGGAACATGCCTCGAGGCAACGCGAGAATGCGTTCACTTGATGAATTTGCGACGGCCAAGCTCGACGAGCTCGAGCGCAGCAGTCTACGCCGCGCGCTCGTCGACACGACCCGGATGCCCGGAATCTGGGTGCTGCGGGAGGGCCACCGACTGCTGTCGTTTTGCTGCAACGATTACCTCAACCTGACGCATCACCCGGCCGTCAAGGAGGCAGCCATCGAGGCGGTGCGCCGCTACGGCGTCGGCGCCGGCGCCTCGCGCTTCGTGAGCGGAAATCATCCGTTGCTCAGCGAACTGGAGGCGCGCTTGGCGCGGCTCAAGGAGACGGAGGCGGCCTGCGTGTTCGGCTCCGGCTACCTCGCCAATTTCGGTATCATCCCCGCGCTGATCGGCCCTGGCGATCTCGTTCTCATCGACGAACTGGCCCACGCATGCCTGTGGGCCGGCGCACGTCTCGCACGCGCGGCGGTCGTGCCGTTTCGGCATGCCGACGCCCGCCATGTTGACGCGCTTCTCACCGAGCTGCGGCAGCGGCATCCGCGCGCTTTGATCGCGACCGACGGCGTTTTTTCGATGGACGGACATATCGCGCCTTTGCGCGCTCTCGGCGCCTTGGCTCAGCGCCACGACGCCTGGCTGATGTCCGACGATGCCCACGGGCTAGGCGTGGTCGGTGGCGGTCGCGGTTCGAATTTCGTCGAGCCGACAAAGGTGCCGCTGCAGATGGGCACGCTCTCCAAGGCGCTCGGCGCCTACGGCGGCTATCTCTGCGCCTCCGCCGCGGTGGTGGAGCTCATCCGCAACCGGGCGCGCACCGTGATCTATTCGACCGGACTTCCGCCGGCGATGGCCGCAGCCGCTATCGCTGCCCTCGAGATCATCGAAAGCGACGCCGACTATGCCGCTCTTCCCCTGGCAAAGGCTAAGGCATTTGCCCGCATTGCCGGGCTGCCGGAGCCGGCGAGCCCGATCGTGCCTGTCCTGGTGGGCGAGCCCGAGGCGGCGCTGAAATCCTCAAGGCTGCTGCAAGAGGAGGGATTCCTGGTCGTCGCGATCAGGCCTCCCACCGTGCCGATGGGGACGGCTCGCTTGCGGTTGACATTCACCGCGCAGCATCCGGATCGCGAGGTGGAACGCTTGGCTGAGCTCGTGCGCAAGCGAATCCTTGCGCTCGCTTCGGCTATCACAACCGAAGCGCAATGAGCGCCGTCTTCATCACCGCGACCGGAACCGATATCGGCAAGACGTTCGTCACCGCGGGGCTGATCCGACATATTGCCGAGAGCGGCGGCGCCATCGCCGCAATCAAGCCGATTGTCAGTGGCTTCGACCCTGACGCATGGCACACGAGCGATCCCGCCGTTCTACTCGCCGCGCTCGGACGCCCAGTTGCACTGGTCGAAGTCGAGGCAATCTCGCCGTGGCGCTTCAAGGCACCACTCTCCCCGGACATGGCGAGCAGGCGCGAGGGCCGCCTCATCGTATTCCCGGATGTGGTGGAGTTTTGCCGAAAATCCATCGCGGCCAATCGCGGCGTGCTTCTGATCGAGGGCGTCGGCGGCGTCATGGTGCCGCTCGACGACCGCCGCACGGTGCTCGACCTGATGTCGGTCTTGCGCATACCAGTTGTTCTGGTGACGGGAAGCTATGTCGGCACCATCAGCCATACCTTGACGGCGCTCGAAATCATGGCGCGCCGGAATCTCGATCTCGCGGCGGTTGTGGTCAGCGAAAGCAAGGAGAGCGCGGCCTCGCTGGAGGACACGGTCGCCGCCATTGCGAGGTTCGCCGATGCAATCGATGTGATCGCACTTCCCCGGCTCTCGCCGGGGGCGAGCAATCACGCCGCGTTCGCCTGCCTCGCAGAATTAATCGGCTGAGCCTCCCGCAACCGGCTTCAACTATGGCAGCAGAATGCTCGATCCCGTGGTGTTGCGGCTTTCCAAGTCGCGGTGCGCTTTCTGTGCGTCTTTGAGCGGATATTTCTGATTCACCGGGATCTTGACCGCGCCGCTCGACACCACCTCGAACAGGTCCTTCGCGATCGCGAGCAAGTCCTCGCGTTTGGCCGCATAGGTGTTCAGCGTTGGACGGGTCGCGAACAGCGAACCTTTGGTCTGCAGGAGATTGATGTTGAAGGCATCGATCGGTCCCGAGGCCGAGCCGAAGCTCACGAACATACCGAGCGGCCTAATGCAATCGAGAGAAGCCGGGAAGGTCGCCTTGCCGACCCCGTCATAGACTACGGCGCACAGATTGCCCGCGGTGATCTCCTTCACCTTGGCCACGAAATCCTCGTCGCGGTAGAGAATCACGTGGTGGGCGCCATTTTTCTTGGCGAGCTCGGCCTTGTCCTTCGAGCCGACGGTGCCGATCACGTTGGCGCCGAGATGGTTTGCCCATTGGCAGGCAATGAGGCCGATGCCGCCGGCGGCGGCGTGAATGAGCACGTTGTCGCCCTTCTGCACCTTGTACGTCCGCCGCAGCAGATATTCCACTGTCATGCCCTTGAGCATCATCCCGGCAGCTTGCTCATAGGTGATTTTGTCCGGAAGCTTCACCGCCCGGTCGGCCGGCAGCACGCGCTCGGCCGCATACGCTCCAAGCGCCGACACATAGCCGACGCGATCGCCCACCTTAATGTCGGTAACGCCGGACCCAACGGCGATGACCTCGCCTGCCCCCTCGTTGCCCGACACGAACGGCAGCCCAACTGGCGACGGATACATGCCGCTGCGGAAATAAGTGTCGATGAAGTTGATGCCAGAGGCGTGGTTCTTGATCTTGATCTGCCCGGGGCCGGGCGTTGGGGATGGAATGTCCTCGTAGGTCAGCACTTCCGGGCCGCCGGTCTTATGCACTCGCACCGCTGCAACCATTGTTGTCTCCCTGTCTTCACTCGCAACCAACCAGTGCGGCCAATGTCTCTCAGCGCCGTCTGCCGATCAAGCCGTCAGCCCTTCCGCCGTTGTCGGTTGCGCCGCGCCATGACGTTGAAGGCTTCCACCGCGCCGGCAAAGGTCATGGCAAAATAGATGTAGCCGCGCGGAATATGGAACTCGAAGCCGTCGGCAATCAGCGCAACCCCGATCAGGACCAGGAATGCGAGGGCCAGCATCTTGGTCGTGGGGTGTGCAGCGATGAAGGCGCCGACGGGATTGGCCGCCGCATACATGACGAGCATCGCGATGAGCACGGCAGCAATCATCACCTCGAGGTGTTCGGCCATGCCGATCGCGGTGAGGATCGAATCCAGCGAAAATACCATATCGATAACGACCAACTGAACCACGACCCAAGCGAATGACCGAGCGGCAGCGCTCACATCGACCGAAGTTTCGCGCGCCTCCACCTCACGGTGAATTTCATGCGTGGCCTTGGCGAGGAGAAACATGCCGCCGCCGATCAGGATGATATCGCGCCAGGATATTTCTACGCCGAAAATGCTAAACAGCGGCGCCGTCAACCCCATGAGCCAGGTGAGCGCAGCCAGCATGATCACACGAAAGGCGAACGCAAGCGTGAGGCCCACTAGGCGCGCGCGCCGCGCTTTGTCCTCGACGAGCCGCGAGGTGAGGACGGAGATGAAAACGAGATTGTCGATGCCGAGGACGATCTCGAGCAGGGTCAACGTGACGAGCGCGGCCCATGCGTTCGGATCGGTCAGAAGCGATAATGCCTGCATTCAGCGTCTTTCGGTCAGCCCGACGCTCAGGAAATACAAGGCAATCACCACCAGTCCGCCCGAGACCCAGGCCGCGGGAGCCAGGTCGTCCGACACGGCGATCAGCGCTAGCACGGACCACACGATCACCCCCGCGAGATTCACTGGGCGCAGTCGCGCGACCCGAACAGGATGCAGAAACTTGAATGGCGCAAAAGTCAGCGCGGCGAGGCAAACAACGATCGTTGCTGCGACTGATGGCATGGGCTTGAGCAGGAATAGGTAGAAGGCGACCAGATTCCATAGCGCCGGAAAACCACGAAAGTAGTTGTCGGCAGTTTTCATCTGGCGATCGGCGAAATAGAGGGCGCCGGTGATCACGACGATCACACCTGCTGGAACCGCAAGGGGCTGCGGCAAGATCCCGCCGGCGGCAATCGCGTATGCGGGCACGAACACGTAAGTTGCGAAGTCGACGACTAGATCGAGGACGTCGCCGGACCAGCGCGGGAGCACATCAGCCACCTTGAGCCAGCGGGCGATCGTCCCGTCGACCGCGTCGACGATCAGTGCGATGCCGAGGCACAAGAACATGGCTGCCCATTGCTCGCGCACCGCATAGATCAGCGCCGCAAACGCAAGTGCCGCGCCTGTAGCGGTGAAGACGTGCACGGCAAAGGTGTGGGCGCGGATCAACATGCCATTCTCGATGCCGGTGCGCGAAAGGAGAGCCGCTGAAAGAGACCCATTGACCTGCGCGGGCATCATACGGTCTTGCTATGCTAATTTGCCATTCCGGCCAATGCGATTGCGTGTCATTTCAACTGGTTTTATCGAGGCTTCTCCGCGCTGTTGGGTCTTCCCGTGCCGCGCAATATCACCCCGTGTCAGTCTGTTCGGTGGCAATTCCGGTGGCAATTTTTGATCGGCGAAGTCGTAGCGAGTAGCCCAGCACACCCCCCTGCCCTGCCCGCACCCTCGGCACCTAGCAGCTGCTGAAAATCAGCTGTGGGCCTCGCCACGGGCGCCACTGTGCAGTCTGGCAGAAAATGATGGAGGGTTCACCATGCACACCTATAGACGCGATCCCGACGACGAAGACGGAGGCGTCCTACTCGGTCTTTTTTATCGGCGATGACTCGCAATATCGGATCAGAGCCTTCAGCACTGAGACCGAAGCCGCTTTCGACACCAACACCAGGGGTCCGATTGCTCTAATTGAAATTCACTATTTGCCGCTGAAGGGCAAATCACGGATGTTATTTTTGTTAAGTCGCGACCGCCATAGGCGCTCAGACTCTGCTATAAGAGTGAAAGGCCACTCTGGAATGTCAGAGACAATCGATGCCCGTCCTGCCAAACCCACGTCACGAGCGTTACGCACGACTCATTGTCGAAGCCCTAAACAACGGCGAGCCTAAACCTTACAGCACAAGCCGCGCGTACGTTGCCGCTGGCTACACCGCAAAGAACCCAGGCGGACGTGGATCGGCACAAGCCGCATCCTCACGCCTGTTATATCGCGTTATAAATCGAGTCCGCGAACTTCAGCACATCGCGGCAATGAATGCTGCCGAAACCGTAGAAAAAATGGCGCGCGAACTCAATGAAATCCAGCACGAAGCAAGAGCAGATAAGGCCCATGCCGCCGCAGTTTCTGCAGTTCTCGGTAAAGCTAAGGTGTTAAATATCACAGTCGAAAAGCATGAATTGGTTGATAGCAAAGCGCCGCAGAATAGCGACGACATCGCACGCCAGCTGCTCGCCGATGTGGGCTTGCATGAGCCGGATGAAGACGCAAAACAACGCGCTTTGCAGGCTTACGATACAATGGTTGCGAAATCTTTCGCAGGCGGCTTGAGCCACACGAAGACCCGCAGACCGTCGCGATGCGATGGGCGAGGGCTGTGCGTTTTGCGATACGCGGGCCGGAAGGCTTGAGCGGCTTCCAAGGGCCTATGAGTTGGCCACGCATCAACATCAAGACGGCAGCGCCGGTATGACCAAGACACCCGTGATAGCCCCGCTCAAGGCAGGCGTGCGAGGACCGGCACGTCGCGAGCTCGTCGATGACATCATCGAGAACCTTGCGGCATCGTGGAAGCAGTACGGTCCAAACGTACTCGACTATTTGGCCAAGACCGATCAGGTGGCCTACGCCAAGCTCGCGGTTTCGATCCTACCGAAAGATATTTTGGTCAGCGTCCAAGAACGCATTCCCGGCGGTCTTGATCCACAAGATTGGGCGCTAATGCTGAGGGTGTTGGACACGATCAAGGCGAACGTGCCGCTTGAGGCTAATGCGGGGCCGGCTGAGGTGTTCGGCGTGATCGAAGAGGCATTGCGAATTCATTTCGCAAGGGAGCAACCCGAATTGATTGAAGGGTGAAATGGCAAACGAGAGCGGAAAGGAAAGGCCCCGGGAGAAACATGGGGAGGCTCAACCGGGGCCCTAGCGTTCCCGGGGGGCGTCTGGGGAGACGTTGGGGGAACGCCACTCACATTATAAGCAAAGGGGCGCAGAAACCGCGATAGCTCTACGCCCCGTTTCCCCCAACCCCCGGGAGAGAAAGTCAGCAATAGCGAAGATGAAATTGCGGCTTGCTTAGGGCGTGTCGCAGGCGTGCCGAGCGGCCTACAAGAAAAAGCCCCGCTCTCGGCGGGGCTAGAATTAGCGCGCGGGTGGCGCTCACTTCTTGCACGGCCCTCGGAAGCCGTAGCCGCGAGTGGAATCGACGTTGGTGATGCATTCATTGCCGCGTTTCATCGGACCTGGAGATGCGTACCAGGTGAAGTGGCCCTGGCTTGCTTGGGCATATGCTTGAGAGGGCGGCGGACCAGAGCCAGGGGTATTGGCCGTGGCAGCGCTAGGGGTTTGGCGGGCAGATCGACGGGAGACTCGACTGGTACTTTGAGCGCTGTACCCTTGAGAGGGGTTAGATGCTGCAGAAGGGCGTGGAGGAGGAGAAGAGCCATATTGTGCGTTCGCCCCCGCCACCCAAGCGGTCGGAGCCAAGATGCCCACAGTTGCGATTGTGATAAGAGCGCGTTTCATCGTTTCCTCCGTTTGTTGGTTGCAGAAATAAACGCGGCATAAAGTAATGCGGTCGCGGAGGCGAATGTTCCAAACGATTTCGGTCGAAGGGCATGCGCCAGAGGTTCCTTTTGGCGTTGCCGAGCACAAGAAAAGCCCCGCTGGCTGGCGGGGCTAAGTCTTCTCGTCCTCTCACTGCGGAAGGGGTACTTCCGCAGGAAGGCAATTCTGGCCGCGCGGAATCGTTCCGCGGCATTCGCCCGTATGGCGTCAGACTGAAAGGAAAAGCCCCGGCCTCCTGAGGCCAGGGCTTCGAGGTGCCTCCCTGAGGCTCGTTAAGTCTCCGGCCTCAGCCACCATCAGTTAAATCACGTTGGGCGGGTTTGTCGCCAGCGAAAATAGTGGTAAGAACGCAAATTGCGTCCGCACAGACGACCCTCTTTGCACTGCAGACGCATGAGGGGTCGCACCAGGCGGGCCGGCCCCTCATTCATTTCACCAGCCGCGGCTGGCGGCTGTCCGCGACCACTCGCGCGCCGTGGCGCAGGATTGCGCCGCGCGTTACTCCCGCCGCCAGCTCTTAGCAAATGCCGCCATAGCAGCCTCGCGCGTTGCGGCTTGCTTAGGGCGTGTCGCACATTGGAGGGCGTGCCGAGCGTCCTACAAGAAAAAGCCCCGCTGGGGCGGGGCGCAAAGTTCAGGAGGTTCCGAATGAACTAGCAAGCGTGTCAGCTTGTTGTGGCCGTTCCATGGTAGGTGGCGTGTCGAGCGCAAGAAAAAGCCCCGACGCGAGGCCGGGGCTAAGGACGATGATGCACAGATAAGTCTATGCCCAGGTAAGGCCGTCGCCAAGAGTGCCGAGCGAGGACAGCTATAGCTTCCGCCTATACGACTAAAGTGTGATGGGCATCACAGCTATTCCCCGCCTTTCGTTCTAGAGAAGTGAGCATGACATCTTGCCGAGTGGGGGATGACATGACACTGAAACCACGCAAGCTCGCATTCATCTTAGCAGCAGTTCTTGCCGTGGCGGCGTTGATCACGATCAACACATCCGTCGCGAGAAATGAGAACGGTTGGAGGGCGCTGTCAGCACCGGGGACGATTCATAGGTCTGGCCTGGTGAACTTGTACTGAAAGCGACGGCGGACGCTTGAGGGGCCGCAACAGGCGAGCGGTCCCTCTTTCATTTCACCATCTGCGGCCGGTCCTCCGAAGACGACGCCCGAAAAGTCAGGCGCGATAGCCGTTGAGCTACCAATTTCAATTCGTGGTCCGCGCCAATCATCGCCAGCCGATCGACGCAGGCCTCGATTGTGCGCGCGTTCTTCATGGCGACATCAAA
>Ga0126378_10001208_pt1 | contig 19278 bp, 15 predicted proteins | sample PanSoiMetPlot_23_FD_92587 | JGI IMG/M metagenome (GOLD analysis project Ga0126378, IMG submission 92587) | Tropical forest soil microbial communities from Panama - MetaG Plot_23 | ecosystem: Environmental > Terrestrial > Soil > Tropical forest > Bulk soil | place: Panama | collected 2016-02-17
CCAATTGAAAGGATCGTCGGTCGCGTAGTTAACCGTGATCGCGCCGATCTCGTTTCTGATCGCGGCAACCACCTCGGGCGCGATGTGGAATCCCATTAGTACCACCACCAGATTCGGTCGGAAGTCCGCAGCCTTTGTCATCAGCGCCTCATTCAAGACGGAAGACGAAACCGGGTGGCGCCGATAGCCGAGGAGCCGTGAAGCCGTCCGATATGCGATGGCCCTGCGGCGCCGGCTGCGAACGTTCATCGTGACCCAATCGAGAACTCGGGTGGTGGCTCGATTGGAAAAAGAAGGCTGGAGCAAAAAGCGAGCCTCATCCACAAACGTGTAGCAAAGATGGTCGGGGTTCTCGTGAGCAAGGCCGCCAAGGTCCTCCAAAAAAAGGGGCCAGGGGGAAGCGTGGGCGGTTGTATCGAACAGCAGGATGCGCGCGGGAGTGGCGCCAGCGGCGCGGAATCCCGCGGTAGGCAACGAGCTTGTGGCAGTCAATTCGCCGGGCACGCTGGTCTTCACCAAAGAGGACTCTGCGAAGGTTGTTCCAGAAGTTCTATGGAACTCCTCACGATGCCATCGCTTCCCTGAGGACTGTCCAGGTTTGAGCGGCCGCGCGCGCCCAGCTGAAGCGTCGGCTTTGCTGACCGGCCCGTGCCCTCAGGGTTGCCCGAAGCGCGGAATCATCAACGACGCGTTCGATGGCTGCCGCGATCTGATCGGGGTCGAAAGGATCCACGTAAATCCCCCCGTCCCCAACCACCTCCGGGAGCGAAGTGTTACCGGAGACAATCGGCACAGTTCCGGAGGCCATCGCCTCCAGCACCGGGAGGCCAAACCCCTCGTAGAGCGAGACATAAACCAGGGCTAGCGCTCCACTGTACAGGGCGGGCAGATCGGCATCGGCTACGAAGCCCGCGAAATGCACGCGCGGCGGGAGCTCACCCATTTCAAAGCTGCTGAAGACGTTGCGAGGCGCACTGGCGCCGGCGATCACGAGCCAGATGTCGTCGGGCAGTCGCGCAACACATGATGACCACGCCGCCAGCAGACGGCGAAGATTCTTGCGCGGCTCAAGGGCCGCGAGACTCAGCAAGTAGTGAGGGGTCCTAAGACCCAGGTCGCCTAACACCCTCGCAATCTCGTCGGCCGGCCGCGGATGAAAGCTCTCCCCGACCCCGCCATAAACAACCGCCACCTTCGATTGCTCTATCGGGACCAAGGCCAGGAGTCTTTCTTGCGAATATCGCGAGATCGTTATCACCCGCCGCACGCGTCTCAGCAGTTCCGGAGTGAGCCAGCGGTACCAGGTGGCAAACATTGAATTGTACCATTCCGGGTGTTCCAACGATCCCAGATCGTGAATCGTGAGCACTTGGTTTGTAACTCGCAACGGCCCGGTATTCGCGGGACTCCAGAGCAACGCGTCGCCAATCCTGCGGGGCAGCACCGTCTGCTCCCACAAGTGTCCTCGCACGCCGTGCATCGGCCTGCGGGGCGCGACTGTTACGACCCGATCTGCGAGCCGTCGCCAGACTTCGGCGGTGTAGCGTTGCACCCCACGTAGCCCGGCGGTCTGCGAACGCAGATTAATGAAGACCTGGCACCGTGCGCCCATTCGGAGCCTCGGGGTCTCCCAGCCAAGAACCGGTTATCACGCGGCGAGCGGCGTCCAGCACGGAATCAACGCCAATATCGAGCATGCAGCGACTCTTCTCGGGGTTGGCACATTCGAGCGGCCAGCGATTCGCGTAGAGGTTGAGGCAGGGGCTACACGCGACCTTGGTATCATAAACGAAAGTTGCCCGTGGACCGACCGGCGCCCAGTAGCGCGGTGAGTTAGGGCCAAACAGGCCGACGGTCGGGGTTCCCATGGCCGCGGCCAGGTGCATGATTCCGGTGTCGTTGCTGACCAGCAGTTGGCATCGTTCCAGCAACGCCGCGGTCTTCTCGAGGGATCCTGAGTGGGAAGCATCAGTCGCGTGGCCGGAGTATTGGTCGATGAAGCTGCGGATCAATGGGCGCTCGGGCGCGGTACCGGTAAGCATGATGGATGGTTCCAGTCCCAAGGCGCGTACCCGTTCGGCGAACTGCACGAACCGTTCCAACGGCCAGCGCCGAAACTCGAGATCCTGGCTCCCCAGATGTATCGCGATCGCCGGGCGTCTCGGAAGGTGCGGGGTCAGCCATTCCTGCGCCCACCTCTTCGCAGCGGCGCTGCACCTGAGGGGAACCGGCATTACCTGGTCCGACAGACTCGGGTCGATCATCTGCGCAAGTCGGATGAACGACCGCCACATCGAGTGCTCTTCCCGAAAGCGCTGGCCGTGAGATAGAAACCGTGCCTTGGGACTCTGCACCGTAGGCAGAAAGCCGACTCGCTGTGGAATCCCGGTGGCCGCGAGGAACGCCGAGCCCGCGGTAGAGGCCTGCTCGAAATTCAGAATCGCGTCGTAATGACGCCGCCGAATCTCTCTCAGCGAATTGAACGCGGTACGCGGCGTAAGCTTTTTCTGGGTATACTGATGAATACAGAAGTTGGCTCCGAGAGTCAGCGACTCGCGGGTCGCGGGTCCAACCAGCACCCCGATCTCGAGTCCCGGGTTGCGCGCCAACAGATGCTCGATAAGTGACCGGACCAGCACGCCATCGCCCATCCCGAACACTTTCACCACCAGTAACCGCTGCGGCACCGCGCGCAACGGCGTACACAGCGGCTCCCCGGCACCCGAGCCCCAATGACTCACTATTCGTTCACAGAACTCCGTCATCCATGGTCTTTTGCCTTTGTTCGCGGTCGGACTAGGAGACCCGATTGCCTTACTAGACCTCATCAATTCTTGAAGCGACCCAGGAAATCAAACACATGCGGGGCTGTGACTAGAACCATTCAGTCGCGGTTGGAAACGGCGTCTGGTGCCCACGGCGTGGATTCAAACCAGCTCGAAATCTTTTACCAGGAATCGTTCGCAGCACGCGACAACTTCCCGCCAGTCTGGACAGATGACTCCGAAGTGCTAGGGGGTACTTGGCCCGCTAAGTGTGGCGTCGTTTCCTCCTTCCACGCGATCATGGACGCGCTCATCCAGCGCTGGGGCCTCGTGCTATGAGTATATTTTGCTCCCGACAGAGGAAGGCTACCTACCACTGAATACAGCCATTGCGGCAGGGAAGGACGCGGTTCATAAGAGAAGAGGAATGCTCCCCCTTCTCGATACCTCGACGCCTCGGCGAAGGACGCCTCGTCATCTGGAAAAACGATCACCAGATCCCCGGGAGATGGGCGACTGGCGGCGTGACACACCAGGCTCCTGTAGCTTACGCAGAGACTATCTTTAGTCACGCTCCTGGCGGCCAAAAACATATCGCGCAGCGGGATATTCCGATAATTGAGGTAATAGGCGAATTCCATGATTGAATAGGGCTGGCCGAAAGGGAAAAAAAGCCTGATGGGACGCTCCGCACGCTGTCGATACTGCCTTTCGATCACCGACGCCATCTCGACCCTCGCGCGGACTCCATTTTTCCGTTCAAAAACCACAAGAGTCGAAAGTAAGATCGTCTGAGACAGAATGGCCAATGCCACCATCGTCGTCGCGGCCCGAGTCCACAACGGCATACCTTTCCACGAGAGAGCGACGAGGCGCCCGAGATAGAGTGCGGCGATCAGGTCTGTAGGCGCCAAGTAGTAGGCACTAAACATACGGAGGTACAGATACCCCAGAAAAAAAAATACCCCCCCGAGTGCCAACCCGTCCCACAGCACCGAAGCCTCCGCCCGTCGCGCGAGGATTAAATAGGCCCTCCACAACGTGACGCCGAACAAAACCCAAGCCGCCAAGTCCATGCCTAAATAGCGGATTACGATGTCCTTCACTGGTTCTCGGTGTTCATAGACGTAATTAAGGTTCGCATGAAACCCCAGGACCGCGAAGTAACAGACTAAAAACAACCCCGCCAATGAAGCCAGACACCAGTCAAGACGAGCTTCTCGATCCCAAAGCCGATCGAGATTCCAACCTGTCGCTTCTCCCCGGATACAGCGCAAAATCAGCCTGCCTCCGACAAACCCCAAAACCAGCAAAAAGGAGGTTTCCTTGTAGTAGAGCATTATCTGAGTAGACACGACCGCCAAGATTGCCCACCCGACTGATTGGGTCTGTTCATGCCGAACAATTGACAGCACAAGGATCAAGAGAAAAAACAAAACATTGCGCTCCTCGAAACCGAGAGTACTGAAACTGAATAAAATGCTCGGGGTTACCAGAATGAGGAATGCAAGAAATGCACTGGCAGCAACGTTAAGGTCGCTACCCAGAATAAGAATCCCGGTAAAGATCAGAACTTGTAAGATCGGGAGCGCATGATAACCCACATCCGTCTGAGTCAAATGGCGGACCAGGTTGAACTCTATCAGGGCGAACGGAAAGAAACGCCCGTTAATCGGCCAGATTGTCAATCCGAAGTCGTGACCCCTTAACGTATTTAGGATGAACAGGCTGTCGTCGTGGTCGGCAAAATCCTCTCCGACCAAAATCATCCCGATGTACACTGCAAGAAATAGGGTCAGCAACACCAGCGGCAGACCGACGCGCTTAGCTCTGAGCTTTCGCGAGAGTATCGTCAAATCTATCTGAGCGGGCGCACGTGGCGTCGTCATCGAGTGCCTGAAGACCGAGGTGACATAGACTACCGCCGCACCAAGGGTAGTAGTCCAGATTGTCCAGAACCGGTGAGGATGCATGGACCAGAGCATCTTGAAGATGTCCAAGACAAAGTGCATCGAGGGGTAATTACTCGTGGGAAAGTAAGTGACCTGACCTAACCCAGCGCCTCGTGACGAAGAATCAAGTCAAGGCGCGGTTTCTGCTCGACTGAGTGGATCCACGACTACTCGGGCGGGGCTGACGCTTCCCATCAGCTGCCCTGAAGTCAGGGCCTCGTAGAGCGAACGAAGTCTTGCGGTAACAGTGTCCCAGGAAAACAGCTTCGTAACACGCGCGGCGCCAGCAGTGCCCATGCACTGCGCTCGTTTTTTGTTACGGACCAGCTGGAGTATGGCGTCTGCAAGATGAACAGGGTTGTCCGGTTCGACCAAGAGCCCAGTTTCCCCGTCGACCACGATTTCGGGTATCCCACCGACGCGCGTGGCGATCACGGGCAGCCCCGCCCCCATGGCTTCCACAACAGCCATTCCAAAAGGCTCGCCCCACACCGCAGGATGTACGAATACATCTGCGCTGCAGAGCAGAGTAGCCAGATCACCTTGTGCGAGATGGCCGTGAAATGACACGCAATTCTCAGGCATCGCCTTTGCTTTTTCCCGTAGGTGTTCCATGTAATCCAGGGTGTAGAATCGCCGAAGGCCTTGCACCACCGGATCGCTACTCAGGTCGACGAGAAAAGAGAGAGGTGGAATATACGGACCGCCAACGATCATCAGCTGGGCCTCGGGTTCTTGCGCAGTCACCCGTTTGTAGGCATCGAGCAGAACGTGTACGCCCTTCTCGGGCGATACGCGTCCAGCAAAAAGAACGCATTTGCGTTCTTTTTCAGGTGACGCCAGTGATCGCTGAGAAAATTGGACGATGTCGACGCCATTGTGGAGAGTGGCGCAACGGTCGGCATAGTGAGGAAACCGCGTCTTTACCCGATTCGTTATGTAGTCGGAACATCCAATTATTGCGTCGACGTGTTTCAGACGTTTGTCAATCACGTCTCGGTCGAGCTCGTTCAGCCAATCGCAATTCATTTGGAGCACTATCTTGGTTTTTGGGTTGAGCAGCCGGACGATTGGGGCAAACTGCGAAAAGTTGTGGATGTGGACTATATCGCATCCGCTCGCCCGCAGATGGTTTGCAACGCGCAGGGCGTAGAGTGGATAATAAAAGACTGAGTGTGTGTCATTTCGCTCACTCGTGGGGCCTTTTATCCCCCTGGGCCTGTCCAACAACCAGCGATCGGGCCTCAGTCCGAACCGATGGAACCGCACGTTCTCCCATTCCTCATGCGGAGGCTGTGACCCAACGCCGGGAGCGCACACTTCCACCTGGCATGACCGGCTGAGCCGCCGGGCCAGTTCCCATGTCAGCATTCCGATCGAACCGCCCGGGTTTGGAGGTACGCCATTGTCAAATGGCTGGGAGATAAATCCGATCTTCATTTTTTTCCTTCGGGCCGTTTGATCAGTTTCGTGGAAGTAGAAACGCCGGAGCCCAATGGTTCGTGACAAGACTCCGGGGCCATCCGTGGTTGCTCCAACGACCCGTTGTCACCCGCAACTCTCCAGCAATGAATGCGAGAGGTTCCGCTGACTGGACCAAGGCGATGCCGGTCAAGGTATTTCTTATGGCATCGAATCAGCTAGGTATTCGGATGCTCGTTCCTGTAGCTGGTAACGTCATGATTTGCGGGGCACCGGCAGGTTCGAGCGCGGACTGTGAGGGAGGTAAACCGGTTCCAAAGGAGTGATGAGAAAGCATAGGCAGGAGTATAAGGTCATACCAGCTAGGTACGTTAGCAAGAGAAAACAGCAGATCGACCCCTCCTCGTCTCCGGACGACGGCCAGCTGACAAGAGAATCCTAGCGTTGCGCATGTCTCTCGTAGCGAATGCGAAAAACACCGACTTCTCCGTTTGCAGAGATAACTCTCGAGTGAGAGGGTCGAAGTTGTTTGGGCGGCAGGCGGCCGTGAGTTCGTGCGACCCCAATCGCCCGCTCTGCGAGGCAATCGAGGGCTACGCGACGTGGCCCACGTGCGGCGGAAATTCGCCAGTCTGACGACGAGGTTGAGTATGAAGATGGAGGCGTGAGGGTAGCGTTCGGCTCGGGGTTCACCCGACCGTCACGAAGCCTTAGGGGTCGAGGGTTCGAAAACTAGTATGCCCTCCTGGGGGGAGTCCTTATCGTACCCGCTCACCAGGTCCTCCGGGATTGGAGCCAGATCGTCCGCACGGCGGAAGTCGCGCAAGGAAGTACCTCTAGGCCTGGAATCGATGTTCGGCGAACCCCTCCTCGCGACTACGTCGGCGATGTTGACGGTTCGAAAGTCAAGACTGTAGCGCGTCAGTCCGGAAGTGTTCTGAACGGTCGAGTGAAGCTGCGCCGCCGAGAACAGTAGGATCCCTCCGGGAGGGCAGACCAGGCGAACCTGCGGCTCAAGCTCGAGCGGCTCCTCAGCGTGGGGCTGCACACGCGTGTCGCTCTTTATGTGTTTCGCGGCGTTCGCTCTGCCATCCGCGTTCCACTCGTAATAATTAAAGCTGCTCGATCCGTTTTTTATCGGCTGCTCCCAGTAACGTGGGTGAAAGGCCATCGCGCTTTCGGCCTCAAAAGGATAGATGGGAAGCCACCAATTCAGCTGACACATGGGCGCCGAGTACCAGGTATCACGATGGGGGTGGTGCGCATAGCCGACGCCAGAGGTCAAATATCCTCCGTGGGTGACCATCCTTAAGCGCGGCACATCGATATAAGTGTCATACAGAAGACAACCTAGCTCTGCGACCACGTTTTTCATCAAGCCCAGGGTCTTGGGATGGTGAATGAATGCCGGTTTCAGCGGTGCGCAGATCGAAACGAACTCTTCTACTGGCATTGAAAACTGAGCGGTTCTGGGGTCCCTGCCGCCAAAAGCCTCGTTAATCATTCTGCGCGCGAAGTCGCAGATCTCAATAGTGCTTGGACGCGGCGAGAATACAAATAGACGTCCTTTATAAAGCTGTTCACGTCGCATTTGGTCGCTCATTCGTGAATCGAAAAAAATCGTGTCTAACACAACGCCTCCTTTCTTGCTTGCCGATGCGATCCGAGAGGAACGATGCGGTCGGGGAAGTTGTCTCGCCTCTAACCCGGTCTTTCTTCCGTTCCCGCGAACTTCGCCAGGTCGGAGGTTTCCGATGTGGAGATTACTTCGGGGCTGAGACCGTATTTGGCGAGGTCGCCGACAATCTCTCTCTGATAAACCGGATTCATCACGATAACCACGTCGGGACGATAGTCGCGTAGAAAAGAAGGGCCCACAATTTCGGTGCCGGACTTCACCAGGTAGTTCCCTGACATGTTCGGATTGATGTCCACTACGAACTCGACTGCGCCGGGAACGTTTAGGGTCGAGAGGAATGTTACTCCTTTCGAACCTGCACCCCACACCACCGTTTTGACGCCCTTCGCCCGATAACCCTCAAGTCGTTTTCTCCATTGGGCGATTTGCCCGGGGACCCGGGTCGCGAACTTCTCGACCAATGTTTCAAGACTCGTGACATCGTCCTCAGGCGCAAACGGAGAGAGTGTCCCGTTTCCTACTCGCGCCTCGATGGTTAGGTACTGATCTCGGTATTCACGTCCGACCGTCAAAACCTCAAAGCCGACCTTACGAAACAAGCGCGCAAGCGAGCCGGGACTAAAATAGGAGCAATGCTCGTAGTAGATATCCCAAAACGCTTCCTCCTCAAGCACCCGGCAGACGCTGGGAACCTGGAAAAATATGCGAGCGCCGGGTGACTTCCGTAGTGAACGGTGAACCATTTCGGCGAAGTTCGCGGTGTCAGCTATATGCTCCAGGGTCATCTTGCAGCAGAGGAAGTCTGCGTTAAGCTCACTATCTTTCTCACCATAGAACTCGGGAAGAAACTTAATCCGACTCGCAGCTTCTGGAGCGATGCGTTCCGGGACATAAGCTGGGTCGAATCCGACACCTTCGTTGCCGCCAAGGCCGCACAGCAGAGCGAGAAATTCGCCCTTCCCACACCCGATCTCGATAATCTTCTTACCGTAAAGGGAATGACGATCGATCAACCGTCGGGCTAGGTCTTCGTGCCATGCTCTGAAGAAAGGAGAAAAACCCTGGGTTTCTTCGCATCTTGAAGAATATTCGACCAACCGTCGCTCGAACGAGGTATTATAGATGAACCCACACTCGTGGCAGAATCCCAGCCGGATGTCGCCGGTGGGGAAACCCACCGCCTGCTCACGGCTTGGGACCAGAAGCACACTGTTGACCGGTGCCGAGAGCGCCTCATAGAAGATCCTCACACGCCCGGCTCCGCAGGACGGACAGATCAATCGCGCTGGTGCACTGCTCATATGATCTGCAGCTCAGGTACTGGCACGATAAACTTTCCGCCGCCCTCTCGGAACCGACTCTGCTGCTTAATAATCTCGTCGGCAAAATTCCACGCGAGAATAAGCAGATAGTCGGGTTGATCCTCGAGTAGCTTTTGTGGGTGAAGAATTGGAAGGTGATTACCGCTCATATAGCGTCCATGCTTTATCGGATTCAGATCAACCAGATAGTCGAGAAGCTGAAGATCAATGCCGGCCACGTTCATCATAGTGCAGGCTTTTGCCGCCGCTCCGTAGCCCACGATTCGCTTTCCGGCATTCCTTAGTTGGCGAAGAGTCCGGGTCAGGTGGCTAATCATGGCCTGGACTCGTGAACCAAAGTCCAGGTAGTAGTCGCTTCGATCTGCACCACGTAGTTTTTCGCATTCAAGGACCATACGCACCGAGTCGCGTGGACGGTCGTCCTTTTCGACGAAGAGTCGCAGTGATCCGCCGTGGATCGGAGTCTGCTCCAGATCATTCAGGAACAGACCGTGATCGCGAAAGAGGCGATCCAGAGCCGTGACGGAAAAGTAGCACAGGTGTTGGTGATAAATGGTATCGAATTCGCAGTGCGCAATCAGATCCAGGAGGTAGGGAACCTCCACCACGAAGACCCCGTTCTCCTTGAGAAGGAGTGCAACACCAGCAACGAAACCTCGAAGATCCGCAACGTGCGCGAGGACATTGTTGGCCAAAAAGACATCCGCCCTCTTCCCTTCTTCAAGCAGTGACTGTGCCAATTCTAACGTGAAAAAAGTGTGGAGGGTGGCAACGCCCGCCTTGAGCGCCGCGTAGGCGGGTCCCTTCGCAGGATCGACGCCCAGGACCGGAATGTTCCTGGACACAAAATGGCGTAGCAGGTAACCGTCGTTAGACGCCGCTTCCATCACCAGGCTTCTGGTTCCGAGCCGACGGGACTCAATGAGCCGCTCGGCACTTCGCTTGAAGTGCTCGAGGAGGGCAGGCGATACCGACGAGAAGTAAGGATAGTCGTCGCCAAATAGTATTTCAGGACTGACGGTTTCGCTGATCTGTACCAGAGTGCAATTTGGACAGAACATCACCTTGAGCGGCGCGAAGAATTCCGGCTGATCGAGTTGTTCGGCCGTCAGAAGCCGGTCCGCGAGCGGAGTCTCGCCGAGGTCGAGAATCGGGATTGTAGAGGATTCGCAGCATGAGCGGCATCCCGTTATGGTGTGGCTGGCTGGGCGCAGTTTTTGTCGCATGCGGCGCTCCTCAGTGTGCGGTCCAGAACTCCGTCAGCCATGAGCTGCTGAACGTGAGCGATGCGGTTGTAGCGGCTTCCCTCAAAGTCCTCCAACGTCAGCTTGGCTTGGCGAAAAGCCTGATAGAGTTGGTCCGCCCCGCTTCGCGCGTTCCATTGCGGTTGGTATTCAGGTGTCACTTCCGGCAGCAAGCTGCAGTCGACACGGTAGTTCCGTAGATCAGGTGAGGCTCCTTCGGCGAATTCAATACGGGCGCCCGGAACAACCTCGCGTACAATCTCGGCCAGCTCCCGAATCCGGAAATTTTCGCCGGGGACACCGACATTAAAGGCCTGGTTATGGATCCTTTCGCGGGGCGCGTGAAGGACCGCCAGGAAAGCGCGTGCGATATCTTCAATATGGACAATCGGACGCCAGGAGGTCCCGGCACTCTTTAGATGTACTCTGCCCGTCGTATAGGCCCATGCAACCAGATTATTGAGCACGAGATCGAACCGCAGACGCGCCGAGACTCCATAGGCTGTAGCGTTGCGTAAAAAGGTCGGGCTGAAGTCGTCGCTGGCCAGCCGACTCAGGTCCCGCTCCACCATTACTTTCGAACGGCCGTAGGGCGTAACCGGGTTCAGTTTTGAGTCCTCCCTCAGCAACCCGTCGCCAGCTGCGCCATAGTTGCTGCACGAGGAAGAGAAGACATACCGCTTTACTCCCGCGGCGATTGCCAGCTTAGCCAGATTCACTGAAGCCTGATGATTGATCTCGTCAGTGAGTTGCGGATTCAGGTAGCCAAGAGGATCATTGGACAAGCCCGCGAGGTGTAGCACCGCATCGTAGCCTTCCAGGTCGGCTAACTCCACGTCCCGAATATCTTTACGTGTTTCCGGAATGGGGGGCGGCAGGGCACCGAAAGTGCAACGACGAAACAAGTCACTATCCAGCCCGTGCACCTCATGGCCCATGTCCAATAACATTTGCGCAAGGACGACACCTATGTACCCCTTGTGTCCTGTTAGTAAGACTCGCATAGATTTTTTCAGCTCCAGACTTTCCAAGGCGCTCCACCCGATTCCCATAGCCTCTGAAGGATTTGCTTCTCGCGCAACGTATCCATGCACTGCCAGAACGATTCGTGTTGAAACGCCATCAACTGACCATCTCGCGCAAGCCGCTCCAAAGGTTCTTTTTCAAACTGAGTCTTGTCGCCCTCAATATAGTTAAGTACCTCGGGCTCAAGAACGAAGAACGCACCGTTGATCCAACCTTCCGAGGCTTGGGGTTTTTCGGAGAATCGAATGATCCGGGAGCCGTCGAGATCAATGTGCCCATAACGGGCCGGTGGCCGCACTGCGGTCAGGGTCGCAAGCTTTCCGTGTGAGTAGTGAAAATCCAGGAGCCTGCGCAGGTTGACGTCTGAAACCCCATCTCCCCAGGTAAGCATGAACGTCGCGTCTTTGAGATGACTGGCGAGCCGCTTGATTCGACCGCCGGTACCCGTTGCGACCCCGGTTTCGACCAGATTGACGGTCCAATCCAGATTGGCATCCCCGTTGGTCGCGATTCGGCCGGTGCTGAAGTCAACAAATACGTCACCGCTAAGCGAGCAGTAGTCGGCGAAGTACTTTTTTATGTATTCACCTTTGTAGCCCAGGGCGATCACAAAATCCTTGAACCCGTAGTGCGCGTACTGGCGCATGATGTGCCAGAGGATGGGGCGCCCGCCGATCTCGACCATCGGTTTCGGCCGAATCTCGGTTTCCTCGGCCAGCCGACTGCCGAATCCACCGGCTAAAATCGCTACCTTCATGGGGTTGCTCCTCCTGTTCACCCTCACTCACACACTGGCGGGCTTGTATCGACGCCCAAATCTGATCGCATAAAGAAGGCTGTAGGCGTGCGCCCCCAGGTTTCCTGGCAGGGCCGCACTGGCCCTAATCAAAAACCCTTTCGATCCGGTACGAAGGTCTGCGGGGTAGTACGTGCTGGCCAGCAGCCGGCGCACGTACTCGACATCCCCGGTCAGAAGGGCTTTGCTGGCCGCTCTGAACGCCAGCATGCGGAGAAATTTGCTCTTGTATGGCTCGATCTCCGCGCGCACGGGACGATGCTCGAGATCCTCAAACAACTCCTTGAAGTTGACGAACCCTCTACCTGTCGTGGAATTGGAGTGGAATCTGTATTCGGTGACGTATTCCGGGACGGAGAGGAATTTGTCGCCTTCCCTGGCCAAGGCAACAAAAAATTGAAAATCCGGAATATCCAAATCCTCGCGGTAACGAACGCGGCGGAACACCTCGCTCCTGATTATCGAGGCTTCAACCCCCATTGCTTGCCGCCATGACCAGAGCTCTGCATCGGCCAGCAGTCCCGGTGGAACTTCGAATTGCGCAACCGGCCAGCCAGCGAAGAACGACGCATCGGGATTTTCAGGAGCGACGAAGCGTGGAAGCCGCCGACCTTCCGCGTCTATCATGTGACGGCGACCGAAGACGACGGAGACCTCCGGCACGACCGCACTTACCAGGGTTTCGATCGCGTTCGCGAGAAGGTGATCATCGTCACCAATGAGAATTACGTAGTCACCCCGTGCATTTTCGAAAACCCATTTGTGATTTTCGGGAGGACCTAAATTCTTGGGACGAAGTTGGTATCGAATTCTTGAATCGCGCGCTGCGACCGCCTTGCAATATTCGGCTATCTCTTCCCGAATGGCGCGATCCTGGTGGGGATTCTGACTGATCAAAATCTCGATATTCGGATATGTCTGTGCAAGGGCTGACGAAACTGCTTCCTTCAAGTAATTCAGCCTATTGTAGGTTGGGATTCCTATCGTGACAGAGATCTTTGACTCCATACAGTTTTACCTCGAGCTGGGGTCGCCGCGAGCTACTCCGGACGCGTATCGATGCAACGCCCGAAAGCGCTGACAAAACAGAATTCGCAGGAACTTTACATCCGGAAACAAATAACCCGCGCAGGGGCCCGGCTATGATTCGGATCAACTGGCTTTAGGTAGGACTTGCGCCGAGAGCACATCGGAGCGGCCTGAAATCGCCCGATAGACCCCTACTTGAGATAGACATGGCCGAAGTCTTCTGGAGAGCGAGACAGGCGATTTGAGGCGGCTTCAAATCGGTTTCCAGAGTAGGGTTGGATCTTTCTCCACGGCGCATCTCTTACTTCGCGTCGGACTTCACCATATCGCGTGGTGTGGCGGAGGAGTCCGAGGGCTCGGCCGAACTGTTTTTCAATTTCGATGACGTCGTTCCGGCCCTCGTCAGTTGATAATATTGCGGCCATCACCGAGCGCGGCCGGCTCGCAATTTTTCGCAAGCAGGCTCCCAGCTGATACCACCACCGCTCGCTGACCCAGCGACGAAACCCCGGTGGTGACGATACACTGTGCTCGGAATAAGCATCCAGCAGAACATCGGAAGCGCCGTAATCGCGCAGCAGTCGGCGTGCGTATGCCCATAGGAGACGATGACTGGGCATGAAGTGCTCCAGCCTTAGTCGCTGATCAACCCGTAGCTTCCATCCGGTTAACCGAAGCGACCTGGTAAGTTCCGCATCTTCGCCGCCGACAATCTTCGTACCCCTACTGCCGGTAAGCTGGATATGGAATCCGTTCTGAATGAGTTCGTCCCAGGCCACCCTGCGCAGACACAAACCCGCAGTTGGAAGATAGGAGGGCGGTTCCTGCATCTGTGCGAACTCATGGTCAGTCAGGATCGCGTAGGCAGAATGAAGGTTCGCGAACCAGGCAGGCGGAGACACTTCGCACGCCGGGGTTCGAATGCTGCCAACCGCCCCGAGCGCGGGGTCTGACGAAATGATTTCGTAGGCGCTTCGTACCCAGTCATTGGCGACCCAATTATCATCGTCGACAAAACCCAGGAAGGAATATTTTGCCTCGGCGAGCCCCCGTTCTCTCGCAAATCGCACTCCCAGACATGGTTCCTCGACCACGCGAAGCGGTGCAGGACCATTTTGCCAACAGGAGCGCGCGACTTGAGCGGCTCCATCGGTTGATGCATTGTCGACCACGACGACTTCCCAAGCCGCCCTCGGCGGCTTCTGCACATTTAGATGGGCAAGCGCCATGGGCAGTCGTGCGGCACCATTGTGACAGCAGACTATTACCGAGACACCTTCCATCATCGCGATCTAAAGCTTTCGTCCGGTGACTTGCATCTCTCTGCGGCCACTACGAACCTCTCGAACAATTAGGATTTTCCGGGCGGCGGCCTTCAATCGTGGACAGGCAAGACAAGCAGCCCTGAGACGCTTAGCTTGTGGCCTCGTCCTATCCCGCTTGTCTCTCCCGGCAATCTTGTGAGTAACCTTGGGGCCTCTTGTCGAACGCCTGTCTTACTTCGCATCGCAAGTCGCCGTAGCGCCTGTTGTGGCGTAGGAGCCCTAGTGCCCGGCCAAACCACTGTTCCATTTCGATGATGTCCTTCCGACCATCCCCACTCGAGCAGAGAGCGCGCGCCAGCAAGCGCGGCCGGCTCGCGATTCTCCCCAGAGAGAACCCGAACTGGTACCACCAACGTTCGCTAAGCCAACGCCGAAATCCGGGTGGAAATGACACGCTTCGCTCCGAATACGCGTCGATGAGAACGTGCGACGCACTGTGATCGCGAACCAGTCGGCGCGCGTAGGGCCATTGCAAACGGTGACCAGGCATAAAATGCTGCAATCTCAGTCGCGGGTCGATCTGAAGTTTCCATCCGTTCAGCCGAAGCGACATAGTAAGTTCCATGTCTTCTCCGGCCAGAAGTTTTTTACCTAACCTACCGGTCAGGTTCAGGCGGAATCCCTTCTGAATAAGCTCCTCCCAGGCCTCTTTGCGCAAACACAGACCGGCACCTGCGAGGTACAAAAACGGTTCCTGCATTTGCTTAAAGTCCCGGTCAGTGAGGATCGCATAACTGGAGTGAAGAGTTTCGAACCAATCAGGCAGTGGCACTTCGTGAGCGGGTGTCAAAATTCCACCCAAGGCGCCCAAACTCGCATCCGATGACATGACCTCGTAGGCTGTGCGTACCCAGTTGTCGGCCACCCAGTTGTCGTCGTCGACAAACCCCAGGAATGCGTAATTGGCCTCCGCTAGTCCGCGCTCCCTGGCATAACGCAATCCTAGGCGCGGTTCTTCAATTACGCGTAGGGGAACAGGTCCATTCTTCCAGCAGGAACGGGCGACCTCTGCTGTCGCATCGGTGGAGGCATTGTCTATTACGAGAACTTCCCAAGGCGCGATTGGCGGACTCTGCAACTTGAGGCGAGCCAGGGTCGCCGGCAGCCGCGTAGCACCATTGTAAGTGCAGATTATTACTGAAAGGCCGTTCAAGACGTGGGCAAATTTCCAGAGAGCTGCCTGATGAGGCTATAGCAGGGCCTTGATCGAAAAGTGCAGGTCCGACGTGTCGCTCTACTCGGGAAATCGAAGCGCGAAGGAGTTCAGGCTTCCATCCATCACTTTCGTCTTCGCATCATTTCATCGCGTCGACGTACAGACTCTCCGTCTTCCGGGCCTCGCTGTCGGGCGCCATATCCGGGTCGATCGAGACCCCGAAGCGCTGAGGAATTACTCGCGAAAAGCCGGTTTGCCTAAGGATCAGCACCAACGTTTCTTCGTCATACGCGTATTTGTGTTCGCCATGTTGCCGAAACACCGCGTTGATGAGTTGCATCTGCGTGCAATAGATATCGCCCAGCCAGGGGTCGCGCCAACCTTCTTTCCGAGCTTCGAGTTGACGCATCGAGGCAAGCGGATCCCAGGCACGACCATAGGCGCGAAGGTAGGCGCCCGCGTCCGGAACCACGATTCGAAGCACCCCTCCGGGTCGCAAACAGCGCAAAGATTCGCGCAAAAAGCACTTCCCCTCGGTATCGGGCTCGAAGTGCTCAAATGCGTGCTCCGCGTAGATTGCATTCACGGCATTGTCCGAAAATGGCAATCCCCGGCGACAATCCCAGAAGTGGATGTTCGAAGCCGACCGCAATTCCAAATTAATCCAGCCGGGGGTCGGCCGGTCGCCGCACCCGATGTTGACGCGGCAGCCGTCAAGATTTGCCAATCGACGCGACGAAGAGCGCTTGTAGAGGGAACGCTTCAGAAAGATATGCATCTCGGACACAAGCTGCCGGGCGACGTCACCTGGTAATACACGACTCAGAACGGTCGTAATTGAATACGCACTCATGCGAAACCGCACTCGCTTGAACGGACTGTCGAGCCCGATCGGGACACCGAGCAAATTCGAACGATTTGGATCAGCATCGGCTCTGATGCGATACGTTTGAACGTCCAACATTGACTACGTTTGCCATCGCTCCTTCCCCATTACCAGTGGCCGCTTGGCATACGTGTCAGCCACGGTTCAGTCTTCCGTGCTCTACCTCATCCCGTTGGGTGGCGCCGTTTGTGAATGCAAATCTCGCTGGCCAATAGATTAGACTGTTGTGAGGCGCGGGTACCTGGCCGGTCCCGAAAACATCCGCCGCCTGCACTTCAAAGGAGATTGCGTCTGAAACGACATCGAGGACATCACGCGCCCCGGAAGTGTCGCCCAGGTACAGGTCGAAAGAATATCTTCCCGGTAGTAAGGGCGGGTTATCCAATGCACAGCTTACTATCCCAGACGCGACTCGGTTCTCGACTGAATTTCCGCCGACCAGTCCTTCAGTGACCGTGAAGATCGCAACTCCGTGCGCATTCTTGAGAACCACGCCCAAGCCCGGAAGGATTGGGCCCGCATCGCAAGCGAACGAGACCGCCACCGAAAGCGACGAACCCATGCGGATCGCTCCCGTCGGAGTTCCCGTATCGTCGCGCAAGGTGACCATGTTCATCATCGGGCGCGAACCTCTCCGGCGTCCCGAATGTGCACTCAGCGAAACCGACGCTGACTCGGGTGGCAGGTCCGTCGTCATGTAACGCGACACCACTTCATGGGTTTGGCCTTTCGCAACGAACTGTCCCTCGCTCAGGAAGAGACAGGTGTTGCACAACGCCTCGATCGAGGCCATGTTGTGGCTTACGAACACGACCGTCCGGCCTTCACTCGCGACATCTCCCATCTTTCCAAGACAACGTTTCTGAAACGCCTGGTCGCCAACCGCTAGTACTTCGTCGACCAGCAGGATTTCGGGCTCAAGATGCGCGGCGACCGCAAAGGCCAAGCGTACGAACATCCCGCTCGAGTATCGTTTAACAGGAGTGTCGATGAATCTACTTACCTCGGCGAACGCCACGATCTCGTCCAGCTTCCGCGCGATCTCCTTCCGTCGCATCCCGAGGATTGCTCCGCTCAGGAAGATATTCTCCCGTCCGGTAAGCTCTGGATGAAACCCGGTTCCGACCTCGAGAAGACTCCCTACCCGTCCATACAATTCGACTCGACCACTGCTCGGCTCCGTGATCCGCGAGAGAATCTTGAGCAGGGTGGATTTGCCGGCACCGTTCCGACCGATGATGCCGAGCACCTCACCGCGCTGGACCTCAAAGGTGAGATCGCGCAGCGCCCACAACTCGGATTCCTCATCGGCAAAGTTCTGCGGATATCTCCTGTTAAGTCGAGAACGCACACCTTCAATTGAGCCGCTGACTGCCTTGACGAGGACCTCGCGCAGGGTTTGATATCCTACCTCACGCTGTCCCAGCTTATATCGTTTTGAGAGATCTTGAACGGTAATGATTGGTCGCATGCCAGACTCAGATTATATCGGCAAAACTCTTTTCCATGCTCCGGAACGAGTACAGTGAGTACAACAAGACGGCAATGACAATCACAAACGATGTAACGAGATGACTCCAGACGAACGGTCGATTGAAGATCGCGCTCCGAAACCCTTCGATGATTCCGACGAGCGGGTTCAACACGAGAATCCAGCGCAATCGGTCCGGGATGAAGCTGACCGGATAGATTACTGGGGTTGCATACATCCACACATTGATTAGAAAAGGCAGGGCGTGTCGGACGTCGCGATATTTCACGTTAAGCGCCGACATCCGGATCCCTATCCCGACGGCAAACAGCGTCATTTGTACAATCAATGGAATCAACATCAGCATGCCAACGCTCAGTCCGATGTTGTAGTGGACACCCATAAAAAAAAGGATGACGAAAGCGATCCCAAAGTCAACCAAGGCCGCACCTACGGCGGCACTTGGAATAACCAAACGCGGGAAGTAGACCTTCGTGATCAGTGCGGAATTGCCAACCAGGCTATTGCTGCTGTTATCAACCGCCGCCGCAAAAAAGTTCCAGGGTAGCAAGCCGGCGAACACAAAGATCGGATAGGGCATTCCGTCCGAGGGTACGCGCGCGAGGTGGCCAAACAGGAAAGTGAAGATCATCATGGTTAGCAACGGCTGCAGAATGGCCCACATCACCCCGAGCACGGTTTGCTTGTAGCGCACCTTGACATCGCGCCAAATCAGGAAATAGAAGAGATCGCGATGCGCCCATAGCTCCCTAAGATTAAGGCTGGTCCATCTACGCCCGCTCTTAATAACAACCAGGGGCCTTTGCGGAATTTCTGAATGACCTGGAGCGCCGCCACCCTGCGATGATGGCCGGTAGTCGTTTACGGTTGGCTCTTCGAAGGCCGGCGGATTCTCTGCAAACGTCAACTCGCTCTCCAGAGTGTCGAAATAGAGCGTCCGTCCGTGGACCTTTCGGTCGCTCTGGCAAAGGTCGTTTTCCGCATTTTGCTCAGTCCAAAGTTTTTGTGAGTGATTTTCTCGAGGCGATGACGATACGAATGACCCCCGGTCACGACCCCATATACCCTGCCTGTTGAATTGTTTCTCGTTGGTCGTGCGCCAGGTAATAACCGACCCGGTCGATCAGTTCGTCGATATTCTCCAAGAAGGATGCGTCGCGGCCCTCGTCGAGGGGCTCCAGATGAGATCCTGTATGCGATAGAGCACAAAGGCACCGCATCCAG
>Ga0126378_10001209_pt1 | contig 19275 bp, 13 predicted proteins | sample PanSoiMetPlot_23_FD_92587 | JGI IMG/M metagenome (GOLD analysis project Ga0126378, IMG submission 92587) | Tropical forest soil microbial communities from Panama - MetaG Plot_23 | ecosystem: Environmental > Terrestrial > Soil > Tropical forest > Bulk soil | place: Panama | collected 2016-02-17
GAAGGACGCCGACGAACTTCTCGAACGCGACGGCCGCCGCTGGAGGAACTTCGAAAAATGATTCTGGCCGGCGATATTGGTGGGACCAATGCCAGGCTGGCTTATTTCCAACCCCAGAATGGGCGCTTCCAATTAGTTTCTGAACGAATCTTTCCTAGCCGTGAACATCAGGGTCTTGGCGAAATCGTAACGCAATTCCTCGACGAATCGGGCACTCGCCCCGAAGCAGCGTGCTTTGGAATCGCAGGTCCCGTCCGCAATGGACGCGTCGAAACCTCGAACCTTCCCTGGGTCATCGAGCAGTCGGCGCTTGCCAATCAGATCCACCTCGCGGCCACCTTGCTGATCAACGACCTCGAGGCCATCGCGTGGGGAATCGGCGCGTTGGGAATGGAGGATTTAGTCACGCTCAACCCCGGCGCGGGCACGGTCGCCGGGAACCAGGCGGTAGTGGCTCCGGGAACGGGCTTGGGAGAAGCAGGATTGTTTTGGGATGGCAACCGGCATCACGTCTTCGCCTGCGAAGGCGGCCATACCGATTTCGCGCCCCATGGAGAACTTCAGGTTGAGCTGCTTCGCTTTCTGACGAAGCAATTCGGACATGTGAGTTATGAACGCATCCTCTCGGGTCCGGGCTTGGTGAACGTCTACCAGTTCCTGGTTGCCAACGGATGCGGCAAAGAGTCACCCGAGTTGACTGCGGCGATGCATGCTGGCGATCCGGCCGCGGCGATTTCTCGCGCGGCCCTGATCGGCAAGGATCCGCTGGCGGCAAAGGCGCTGGATCTCTGGATCGCGGTCTTCGGAGCCGAGGCATCCAACCTGGCATTGAAGATCATGTCGACCGGGGGTCTGTTTCTCGCGGGTGGGATTTCCCCCAAAATCCTTCCCAAGCTGAACACACCCTTGTTTATGGAAGCATTCCTCGAAAAAGGCAGAATGCGTCCACTTGTAGCGGCCATGCCCGTTCACGTGGTCACGAACGAAAAGGGCGGATTGCTGGGAGCAGCACGCTGCGCGGCGGTTCGCGGTTTCCGAGGCTGATTGAGTTCCTCCGCCGAAATTCGGGTTCTCACCACACCGCAGGAATTGTTTGCGGCGGCGGCGGAAGAGATTGTCCATCTGACCAATGAAGCGGTCGCCAAGCGTAGCCGCTTCACCATCGCACTCTCCGGCGGATCGACCCCGAAGGCGCTTTATAATCTGCTGGCCACAAACGCCCGCGCGACGCTTCCCTGGGATCGGATGTACTTCTTCTGGAGTGATGAACGACACGTACCTCCAACCGATCCCGACAGCAACTATCGGATGGCGGATGAAGCCATGTTGTCGAAAGTGCCGGTGCCTCCCGGAAATATCTATCGTATGCCGGGCGAGAACCCGGACGCTGACGCGACAGCCGAGGCATATGAAAGCAGCTTGCGAAAGTTTTTTCAGGTGAAGGCGGGTGAGTTCCCCAAGTTTGACTTGATCCTGCTCGGCTTGGGGCCGGATGGCCATACCGCTTCCCTGTTTCCGGGAACCGCCGGTTTGCAGGAGAAATCGCGGCTGGTCATTGCCAATCGGGTAGAAAAGCTGAACACTGACCGGCTCTCGTTCACCTACCCGCTCATCAATGCGGCGCGAGAAGTGGCTTTCCTGGTCAGCGGCACCGACAAGGCCGCGGTATTGTGCTCCGTGCTGGAAGAGAACGTGCCGGGCGAACAGTATCCCGCCAAATTGATCGAGCCCACCGACGGGAAGCTAGTGTGGTTTCTGGATCGGGCTGCGGCTAGTGAACTCCCGCAGGCCAAATGATAACGCAAAGGACGCGGAGTACAGAGAGCCTTCATGAAATTACTTGCGTCCTGATGTTCTGCCCCAGGGCAAGGCCTCCCAAAAGCAACTGTCAGTCCCTCTGCGTCCTGCATGGCCTAGATGTTGTTATTTGGTCTTGTGCCTAACCGCGCCAGTCGGCGATCTCTTTCAAGCCCTTACCCCGGGAATGTTCAAAAAGCCGAACCAGATGGCGGGAGTGCTCGAATTCATGGATATCTGCCCAGACCTCGGCTCGCCAACCGGTGTCGTGCGCGGCGGACTCGCCGCAAGTTGCGCAACGAGTGTGCAGCGTTACCGGAGTACTCTCGATCGCTATGGTAGCTCCAGGCATTTCGATGAAAATGCAGCGGACTTCCTCAACCTCCTCATCGGCGCCGAGGATGTGTTCGTAGCGCAGCAGGTAGCCGAAACCGAGCTTTCTGGCCTCAATCTCTGCCTCCGCGCGCGTGTGAAAGGGGCCGTACTCGGCCCGCAATTGCTCGGTGGAGTCGCACGCCATCCAGAAAGTCTCTTTGTAGGCCATCGCTGGTTTCGCCCTGGGAGTCGCGAAAGCCGGCTCGTAGCTGCCTGAGCCCGCGTCGATAAAACGCTCCTTCCAGTGCAATTCCAGTGCCGCCGGTATGCCGGCTTAAATTGTCGGACGAGAGCGGTTTACGGCTGTAATCAATTCATTCGAGCGAAACCAATTAGAAAAGTTTTGCAGAGTTTCGGCCGGCAACCAACGTAATCGCGGATCATGTCCAGGCCATTTACTCCTGTGCGGCCGACGTACGTCCGGCCCATGGAACCTGGTCTGCCCACCTGGAGATGGCGGCAGGACCTAGTCGGCGCCGATCGCCTGCGCATACCTACCTGACGCGCTGTCAGACTCGGGCCAATTCTTACCTCCGTGGCTGGCGACATACATGGCCAGTTCCAGGTGGCTCCAGCCCCAATTTTCCCAAATGTGCGGCGCTGGTGATTTTGATCACTTGCTCGGTGCTACCGATGATGCGTCCAATTTCGCGGTTGGTCAGACCCTCCCAAACCAGGATGGCAATTTGAATCTCTTTCGGAGTCAGGCGCTCGCGAGCAGTCATGACTGGGCCTCCTCTTTGTTGAACATGGCAATGGCCAGTTTCACGCGCTTCCGCCCCTCGCGGATGCCTGCACACAGGAATCACGTCCTCAAATGCTGCTTGACGGTACGGGGGGCTGATGTTCAGTTGGCCGGCGATTTGCTTGTTGCTGCAGCCTTGTACGAGCAGGTTCAATACTTGTTGATCACGCGGGGTTACTTTTACGGACGCGAGATGAATCAGGAATGATTCCCTTCTGCTTGCCTTTAAGACTCCGCTCCGTGTATCAGCAAGACTTTCGCCATTTATTCGACTCTAAAGCGGCTACGAACCTAAGCGCCTGTTAATACGGTAGTTATTAGACTCATTGGCGGTTTCATGTGGCTTTCAGGGATGACATGGTAGGCTGGCGCAGTTTGAATTTGGGTCCAGGCCGCGAACCGCGGAGCCGCGATGCACCTGCGAATCTCGGCACTCTGGTGCGGAGAGCATAAGCCCATGACTTATGGGGGTGGGCAGTGGATAGCGAGAAATTTGTTTGCGGTCCTTTAGGTTCAGAGGCTTTCGAGCTACGCGCCGACGTTGAGGTGATTGTGAAGAGCGAAAAAAAGCATGCCGCGAGCTGCTCTCGGACGCCGTGCCATTTCGGGAAGGCATTTCTCCTGACGATTCTCAGTTTGGTTCTGAGTGCGGCAACGCCGTCGGGTTTTGCACAGACCGCGAACGCCGACGCAAATCAGACCGCTCCTTTAACCATCACTTTGCAGGATGCATTGCAGCGAGCGCGGCAGAACGATCCACAATACCGGTCGGCCCTGACGGACGTAGGTCTGGCAAAACAGGACCGCGTGCAAGCCCGGGCGGCTCTGCTGCCGGATGTGAACTACAACACCTCTTTCATCTATACCCAAGGAACAGGTCCTCTGCCGGAAAGCTGTAAAAACAGTGGAACGTGCCCGACATTTCGATTCATTGCCAACAACGGAGTGCATGAGTACCTCAGCCAAGGCGATGTGCATCAGGCGTTGTCGCTGACGAACGTTGCGGACTACCGGCGATCGTCTGCCCTGCTGGCACAGGCTCGCGCGAAGGCGGAGATCGCCACGCGCGGGCTGGTGGTCACGGTCACACAGGCTTACTACGGTTTGGTCGTGTCCCAGCGAAAGTACGCCAACGTGCAGCGAGCGGCCGCCGAAGCTGCCAGATTTCTCGACATAAGTCAGAAATTGGAAAGCGGTGGCGAGGTGGCGCACGCGGACGTGCTTAAGGCGACCATTCAGGCACAACAGCAACACCGCGATCTGCAAGAGGCCCAAATCGCGATGGAGCGCAGCCGCCTCGATCTGGCCGTTCTCCTGTTTCCTGATTTCAACCAGAACTTCACCGTTGTGGACGACCTACAGAGTCCCGAGCCTCTCCCGACTTTTGCCGAGGTGGAGACTGCCGGGAAGAAGAACAATCCCGATCTGCGAGTCGCGTTATCCACCTATGAAGCTGCTCGTCACCAAGTAACGGCGGCGTGGGGAGGATTGCTGCCATCTCTGACGGTCGATTACTTCTATGGAATCGACGCCAATCAATTCGCGATCACAACGAATGGCGTACGCAATCTGGGCTACTCGGGTATCGCCACGCTGCAGATCCCGATCTTCAGCTGGGGAGCGGATCGCAGCAAGCTTAAGCAAGCGGAATTACGCCGTGACCAGGCACAGGTGGAGCTCAGTTACGCGCAGAAAACCCTGCTGAGTCATTTGCGACAGTTTTACAGCGAAGCTGAGACGGCGCGGTCGGAAATGGAATCGCTGGCAAGCTCGGCGGAAATGGCGGCGGAGAGCTTGCGGCTAACCACAATGCGATACCAGGCGGGAGAATCGACCGTGCTCGAGGTCGTCGACGCGCAGAACACGTTGACGCTGGCGCGCAGCGCATATGACGATGGACAGTCTCGTTACCGGGTCGCCATGGCAAATCTCCAAACCCTAACTGGAACCTTTTAATGCAAATGGATGGCAACCGATCGAGGCGGGAGATCACCAACCCTGGGTGCATGCACGGCCCTGGCAGAATTGGCATGGTGGTCGCGTTTTGTGGACTGCTGTTATGTGCTGGCTGCTCGTCCGAGAAACCGGCCGAAGAACCGACGGTGAGCGTGCAGGTCGCACCGGTTGAAAAGACCACGATCCACCACGTTGTGGAAGCGCAGGCGGTGTTGTTTCCTCTGCGACAGGCGGCCATTGTCCCAAAGATCAGCGCTCCGATACAGAAATTCCTGGTAAAGCGGGGCAGCCCCGTAAAGGAGGGTCAACTGTTGGCTGTGCTCGAAAACCGCGATCTTGCTGCGGCCGTGCAAGACACCAAAGGCTCATTCGAGCAACAGCAAGCGACGTACGAAACGACCACCGCAGCCAATTTGCCTGAAGAAATTCAGAAAGCCGAGGCTGATGTGCAGCAAGCACAACAGTCTCTGGATGCACAGGAAAAGGTCTTCCAGAGCCGGCAACAGCTTTTCGAACAAGGTGCACTGCCGAGAAAAGAACTGGACCAGTCACGCGTCGATGTGACAGCTGCGCGAAATCAGTACGCAATCGCCAAGCAGCATCTGGACAAGCTGATGGCGATCGGGAAGCAGAATGAACTCAAGGCGGCGGCCGGGGCATTGGATTCCGCGAAAGGAAAGTTTCAGGGAGCAGAGGCGCAGCTCAGCTATTCGGAAATCCGAAGTCCGATCAACGGAGTGATTACGGACCGGCCGCTGTATCCCGGAGAAATGGCGGCGACGGGAACTCCACTCCTGACCGTGATGGATACTTCCTCGGTCATTGCCAAGGCGCACATTCCGCAACAAGAGGCCGCGGTGTTGAAAGTCGGCGACCAGGGAACGATGGTGGCGGCCGGCATCGATGAACCGTTCAACGGCAAAGTCACGGTCGTGAGTCCTGCGCTCGATCCGAACAGCACCACCGTCGAGGTATGGTTTGAAGCCAGAAATCCGAAGCATGAACTGAGACCTGGAACAAGTGTCCATCTGTCTCTAACGGCGCAAACAGTAAAAGACGCGCTCGTCGTGCCAGCCAACTCGATTCTCACCGCACCGGATGGCGCGACGAGTGTGATGCTGGCAGGATCCGATGGATTGGCGCATCAGCAGGCAGTGAGAGTTGGCATCAGAAACGGCAACGACGTGCAGATCGTCGAGGGTGTGTCCGCAAATGAAAAAGTCGTGACCAACGGCGCATACGGACTGCCCGACAAAACCAAGATCAAAGCGGCTGAGGCTTCGCCGGATGGTTCCAAGCCTTCGGCGCATGCGGAAAAGGCTCCGGGCGAGGGATCGAGTGAGAAATAACCGCTACGGAGCGTCGGCGTGACCTCTCAGAAAGAAGCAAGCAAGTCCCCATACTGGGTCGCTCAACACTCGCGGCCGGTGATTTTTCTGATCCTTACGATGGGCCTGCTGGGCGCTTACCTTGCGTTTACCATTCCGGTTTCGGTTTTTCCTTCCACAGATTTTCCGCGCGTGCTGATCGCCGTCGATAACGGCGTGATGCCGATCGACCAGATGATGGTCACCATCACTCGTCCTCTGGAAGAGGGAGTCAATAGCGTTCCCGGCCTGCTCGATGTGCGCTCCATCACCAGCCGGGGATCGGCGGAGATCGATCTGTACTTCCGCTGGGATGTGGACATGTTCCAGACGCTGCAGTATGTGAATGCGGCGATTTCACGCATCCAGCCGGAACTCCCTTCGACAACCAAGGTCGAAGCGCACCGCCTGACCTTCGCGGCCTTTCCGATTATCGCGTACAGCCTCACTTCCGACAGCATGCCGCAAACCAGCCTATGGGAGATGGCAACGTACGAGATGAAGCCGCGCTTGAATCGTCTCGACGGAGTTTCGACGGTAATCATCCAGGGCGGGCAGGAGCCCGAGTTCTACATCACGCCCGATCCGGCGAAGCTGCTCACTGCGGGTGTGACCGTCTCCGACATGCTCGATGCGGTCCGCAAGACGAATCTCATCGACTCGCCGGGCCTGCTCGAACAAAACCATCAGCTCTATCTGAGCCTGGTCAACGGCCAGGTGCGCACGCCGCAGGAAATCGCCAATGCCGTCATCAAGTACACGGCCGCCGGGGTTCCTGTGCGGATTGGCGATGTTGGGGACGTAGCACCGAACGTGAAGCCGCTGTACACGGTGGTCACGGCGAATGGCAAGCCAGCGGTATTGTTGAACATCAATCGGCAGCCTGACGGGAATACGGTCGAAGTAGCGCGCGAGGTCCGCAACGAAATCGAGAACATTAAAAAAACGCTGCCCCCCGGGATCCGCATTGAGCCGTTTTACGATCAATCGATCATCGTCGAGGGCTCGATCAAGAGCGTACGCGATGCCATCCTGCTCGGGTTAATTTTCGCGTCGATCATCCTGGTGCTCTTCCTCCGGGATTGGGGAACCTCACTGGTGGCCGGCCTGGTCATTCCCGTAACGGTGCTGGTGACCTTCATCGCACTGAAGCTGATGGGTGAGACGTTCAACTTGATGACGCTCGGCGGATTGGCAGCTGCCGTGGGACTGGTGATCGACGATGCCATTGTGGTGGTTGAAAACATTGTCCTGCACCGTGATTTGGGGCAATCGCGGCTGCAGGCCATTCGCAGCGCTCTGAAGGAGATCACGGTACCGCTGGTCGGATCGACCATCACGCCCATTGTGGTTTTCGTGCCCCTGATCGTGATCACCGGCGTGTATGGTGTCTTCTTTCGGGCACTGGCCGTCACGATGAGCGTATCGCTCATGACTTCGCTCGCGCTGGCGCTCACCTGGACGCCCAACCTCAGCCAGTACTTCATCCGACGGAAGAAGGGTGGCGCGCCCGATGAATCCGAAGCGGCGTCAGTCGAGCAGAACCGCGCCGCAAATGGCCCGGACCAGGCGACAAGACTTCTACAGGCGGAGGAAAAGCATCTCAGCGGATTCTTTCTGAAGGTCGTGAACTTTCATGAGAGATGGTTGCGGCGGGCGCTGCGACGCCCCGTACTGCTGGTTGCTTTCAGTATGGCACTGATCGTGGTTTCGTTTCTCTGCTTTGAATTCAGCGACACCGACCTGCTGCCGGAAATGGACGAAGGCGGGTTTGTCCTCGACTATTGGACTCCGTCAGGCAGCTCTTTGACCGAAACCAACCGCATCGTCGGTCACGTAGAGCAAATGTTGCGAGAAATACCCGAGGTCGAGAGCTCGTCACGGCGCACCGGGTTGGAACTCGGGCTGGCTGCAGTAACGGAAGCGAATCGCGGCGACGTTCTCGTGAAGTTGAAAGCAGAGCGTAAACGCGATATCGAAGACATCATTGCGGAGGCACGCGACAGGATTGGGCGGGAGGAACCTGCTCTCAAAATCGAATTTGTCCAGGTGCTGCAGGACATGATTGGCGATCTGACGTCAGCCCCGGAACCAATTCAAATCAAACTATTTTCACAGGATCCGAAACAGTTGGAAGAGTGGGCGCCGAAAGTGGCCGATGCCATTGGCAAGGTTCACGGCGTAGTCGACATACTGAACGGGATCGAGAACACAATCAGCGGCCCGGCCGTCACCTTTCAAGTGGATCCCAGCGTGGCGGCGCGAGCCGGATTCACGGCAGAAGAAGTTGCGATGGATGCCTCTGCCATCCTTGAGGGCGAGCCGGCGCCTACGCCCGTTGTTTCCAATGACCGCGCGTACACAATCCGGGTACGCTTTCCAGCGACCAACAGAGCTTCTCTCGAAGCTATGCGCAATACCCTGTTGGTCAGCAGTTCGGGACATACGGCAAGCTTGGGATCGCTCGCCACGATTTCAGAGACTCCGGGACAAACTGAAATCCGTCGCGAAAATCTGCAGCGAGACGTCGCCATTACAGCGCGACTGGAGGGCCGTGGACTCGGCAGCGGCGTGGCAGATGTTCAGAGAGTCGTCGCCGGGTTGCATCTGCCTTCCAGCATCCGCGTCGTCTATGGCGGTCAATACGCCGAACAACAGCAGAATTTTCACGACCTCGTTATCGTGCTCATTCTCGCTGTCCTGCTTCTGTTTATTGTTCTGCTTTTCGAATTCGGAAGCTTCGCGGCACCGATCGCAATCCTCTCCTCCGCGCTGCTCTCGACTTCGGGAGTGTTTATCGCTCTGCTGATTACGCGCACGACCTTCAACATCTCGTCGTTCATGGGAATGATTATGGTGATCGGCATCGTGGCCAAAAATGGAATTCTTCTGCTTGACGCCGATCAGAAGATGCGCGGCATGGGACAGTCTGCCGAGCCGTCGATGTTGCTCGCGGGCCGCCGTCGCTTGCGTCCCATCGTGATGACTGCACTGGCGACAGTTGCCGGCATGCTGCCGCTGGCGTTCGCCCTTGGTGCCGGATCGCAGATGCTGCAACCACTCGCGATTGCGGTCATCGGAGGAGTGCTGATTTCCATGATTTTGTCGCTGATCATTACGCCCGCCGTCTACTTTTACTTAGCGGGCCGGAAAGGGGGCCTGGAACCCGTATCGCTTGCCGCTGACTAGGAAAATCGCCGGTATATGCAGAATTCTGCAGAGTGGTATTACTGATTTCTGATTACTGGTGGTTTAAGCCCGGCCTGCCTGATGCGCCCTTTTCCAATGAATTTTTCACGGTGATAATGTCTCGGCGGTAAACTATTGCCAGATAACACCCGGCCCAAGGAACGGCCTGTTTGCTCGGTTCCCTGCTGTGATCCGACTCCGTCTGCGGGCTGCCTGGCACCCTAAGGGTTGGCTTGGGAGTTGCACTAGAATACGCAATGCCCGGTTCGGATTAGGGTAGGCGTCGGGTGAGAACAACGGTGGAAGACCGACCTGTGCCAGAAGGAACGCATAAACCGGTTGCGGGGGAGCAAACGCTCGCGAAGCTTTTGGAAGCTGCTTACGTGCTCCAGGAGCACAACCGCGAAATGAAGCGTCTGGAATTACGCGTGGGCTCGGAGAGGCCGCACGTAGAGGAGCAGAGCGATAGCCCGCGAATTCAGAATTCGTCTGCAAAAGTGAACTCCCCAGAACGCGCGTTGTCCACGGACCTTACGTTAACCTTGGAAAAAATCGCCGAGACGCAGCGTCAAATCCAGATTCGCCGCATGGAATTGGAGAACGCGCTCAAGCTGGTGGCAGAACGGCTCTCAGAGATGACCAATGCCGCCGGCGCGGCAATTGGAATTATTGAGGGCAAGTCCGTAAGGTATCGTGCAGTCACCGGAAGCGGCGCGCCGTCTCTGGAAACCCTCATGCCACTGGAAAAAGCTGTGTGCGCCCCATGCCTGAAGACCGGGCAGGTTCTGCGGAGTCACGACGTAGGAGCGGAACATCTGTTCGATAGCACCCAGGACAAGCGGCATGGGATCGGGTCGCTCATTGCTGTGCCTGTATATCACGACGGCGGCATCGCTGGCGGGCTCGAACTTTACTATCGTTCTCAGAATGCGTTTAGCGAATCGGACGTTCACACCTGTCAATTAATGGCCGGCCTGGTAGCTGAGGCCCTGGTGCGCGAAGAAGAAGCGGCATGGCGGAAGTCAGTCGCCAGCGAGCGTGCGGCCATGTTGGAGGCTCTTGAGAAACTCCAGCCGAATCTGGCAGCCTTGGTTGAACCGGCCGGGAAAATCACTTCGGCCGACGCACACAGTGCCAAAGCAGCAGCTTCATTCTCTTGCCGCAAGTGTGGGCACGAACTTGTGGCAGAAGAGCAATTCTGCGGGCAATGCGGGGCGGCCCGCGCAGCCGATTACGAAGCGCCGAACATGCAGAGCAAAGTCGCTTCGCTTTGGCAGATGCAGGAATGGCAGAAGAAACCGGTTTCTGAGGGCGAAACGAAGGGTGATCAAAAGGCCGTGGAGAAAGCCGTGGTCAGCCCGGAATTGTCGATTGCACGGGCTCTCGAGCAGCAGGTTGCGGAGTTCTTTTCGCCGGAGGATTGGGAGCCGGAGACGGGCATCAGAATCGTTGAGGTGGCCGCTCCACTGGAACTGCAAAAGACTGCACCGATTGAAGGCGAACCAGCAGGCACCGACCCAGCGAGCAGCGACGAATCGCAGAACAGAAAGCAGGCACTCGCGAAATCAGGAGCGACGCAAGCAGTCGATTGGCGTTCCGCCGCTTCCCTTCGCGCATTTTTCGAGCAAATCATGTCCGGCAAGCAGACCAGGAATGTTCTGCAGTTCTGGAACCGACATCGAGGCGATATTTATCTGGTCATCGCGGTCCTATTGGTGCTGTGCGTAATTCGCTGGGGACTATGGTCGGGCCCTCGGGTGAAAGCCACGAGCACACCAGCCACGGCGACCGCTGCTCAGCGCAAGCCGGCTCGAGATCCCGGTTTGTCATTTTTTGACCGCGTGCTGATTCAGCTTGGTCTGGCCGAAGCACCGGATCCGCTGCCAGACAAGGGAAATCCGGGAGTACAGGTCTGGGTCGATTTACACACGGCGCTCTACTACTGTCCCGGAGCCGACTTATACGGAAAAACTCCGAAGGGCAAGTTCGCCACCCAACGCGATGCGCAACTGGACCAGTTTGAGCCTGCCTACCGAAAAGCCTGCGATTGAGTCGTTGATTCTGCGTGATTTACAATTGACAACCTCTGGCGTTGGGAGTGCAATCATATCGTCCGAACCCCGTCTGCTTTTGTATACATCTGGGTTGAGGAGAAATCTGATTGGCAAGTTCCACGGATCGTTCCGAGGATGCCCTTCCCCGTCCTGAGTTGAATCCTCTGCTGAATCCCCTTTTAGCGGACAACATGGGACGTTGGGCGGAAGTCTACTTCACCAGCCCTCCGGAGAAGCGCGAAGAGGCGGTGCTGGATCTGTTGCGGGAATTGCAGGCGCGAAGCTTGGGACAGACCACCCTGTCAGAAGTACCTCAATCCCCGCCGAGCGCCGAGGCAGGGTTGCCTTCCCTAGACGTTGGGAGTGTGACGCAGAGACGACTCGAAATGCAGCGATGCAACATCTGTGGGCAGGACAATCCTGTCCGCCACCAGTTTTGTGGAATGTGTGGAGGAAAGTTGGGTTCACCTTCAGAGGAGGACCGCGCCGCAGAAGACTTTTATCGTTCTGCGGCTGTAGGCAGCGAACATCCTTTCGACCCGGGTTATGCAGAACCTAGCGGCTTGGATCGCGAGCCTGTTATCGGGGAATCAGTCGTAACCGCCGAAGAGCCTGCCAGAAACCCGTACGATCTATCGCTATTCCAGAGCCTGCGAGAAAGAGAAGCCCCGGCGAACTTCGATTATGAGCAGTCTCCCTCGGTTCGGTACCGGTACTATATCGGCGTGATCCTGGCAGTGCTGATTGTCGGGCTGGGGTACATGGCGTGGCGTGGCGGGAGGCTTAACCAGGATGTGCAGAGTGCGCCACCTTCTCCAGCGCCAGTGGCAACCGACACTCGGCCGGCACCCGCAAACCAGAGCACGGCAGGTTCCGCACCTGCAAGTCCGCCCAACAACACTGAGCCGCAGCCGGCATCCCCTGAGAGGAAAGCAGCCGAGCCTGCTGGCACACAGCCTGCGAAGGCACCTGAACGCTCCGAGACAAAGGTTTCCGAGCATACAACCGTGCACAGCCCAGCGCCCAGTGCCTACCGAGAAAATGGCAGCTTGGGACAACAAAACCCGGAAACCAGCGGGGCCGATGACTTCGTCGTGGCACAGCGCTATCTCAATGGAAGCAATGGTCAGGGACGGGACGGCGCGGAAGCTGCGAAGTGGCTGTGGAAGGCGATGGGCAAGCATTACGGCCCGGCAATGGTAGCACTGGCCGATCTCTATCTTAAAGGCGACGGAGTCTCGAAGAACTGTGACCAAGCCCGCGTGCTGCTGGATTCTGCAGCACTGCGGGGCGTGGCTGGAGCCGGACCGAGACTCCGTAATCTCCAGGCGTTTGGCTGCCAATAAGATTGTGTTTGATCTTGCTTGGCGAACTGTGTAGCTGCCGAACATTTCCGGTGGGGATTGCCCGGAAAATTGGCAGACACACAGCGGGACTATTACATTAAGACAGGTGCTGGGCCTCGCCTCGATTCATACCAAAGCGCAAGCTCAACTCGATTCCAGAGCCCGAGCTTGTCGTAGATCACCCGCAGGTAGTTCTTCACGACATGCTCTGTGGTTCCGATTGCATCTGCGACTTCTTTGTTTTTCAGGCCCTCGGCAACGAGCTGGATGACCCGGTGTTCACGTTCACTTGGGATACGGTTCCCGTAGCGTCCATTTGCAGACATGCTTGCCTCCGGTACAGCAGGGTGGCGAGTTTAACTCGCTTGATACCTCCGGTGATTCCGAAACGGAGAAATAACCGGTTGAAATGAGCCTTCACAGTCCGCCGAGCCATATTGAGTTGGCTGGCGATTTCGGCGTTGTCGCACCCCTGTAATAGCAAGTCGACGATTTGCTGTTCGCGCGGACCGAGCCGAACAGTCTGTTCCTTCATTTCATCCTCCTCCCTCTCTTGAAGTTGTGTCGCCCGGGTGGGCGTATGGATTTAGTTATTTCCAAACTACATAGCACCCACGTTGCCATTTTGCGGCAACAGCACATGCCCAAAGCGGAACCCCATTTTCCACAGGCATTTGCAAAACGTTCGCCCGCTCTTCCCGGAACTCATAGCAACCTTTGTGTAGGCATATAGCGGCCTGTGCCACCGAGGATCGGGCCAAACCCCGCATGAATACTGAGCGTCGCGCGCTGCAGAGTGTCGAGCAAAATCGCTTCGCGAATCGCTCGCTCCCATTTCCCAACCAGCGAATCGTGTGAAACGAGTTTGCTCGCGGGAAAAAAAGTATGAGGGTTTACATCCTGGTTACATCTTCAGGTGAATACCTTAGACGAAACTTCCCCAGATACAGAGCTGCATGGGCACAAATTACACGATAGGCCCTAGTGTACCCGGGTAATCAAGGGAGGAACTGGCCGATTTCCACAGCAAATAACGCCTTTTTTCGTGCTTACAACCCATATTTTTTCATTAAATGGCGGAATGAGCGATACGAAATGCTCAGCAGATCGGCAGCTTTGGTCTGTACGCCTCCACTCTGGTGGAGTGCGCTCTGCAGCAACGAACGTTCGATGCCCGAAACATAAGCTTCCATGCCGACCCCATCGGGCAGCCGAAGGTCCCCGCCAACATCCGGGAGGGTTCCTCCGCCGACTCCAGCGGCAGCCGCACGCGCCTTGGGACGTTCGGCGGGGATCTCGACATGCAGTTCGTCGGTGGTCTCCAGGGCAACGGCCCGTTCAACTGTGTTTTCCAGCTGGCGGACGTTGCCCGGCCATTCATAGCCACACAGTGAATCCAGCGAGGACGGATGGACCCGCAGGATACTCCTTCCGGCGGCACTCGCGTATTTCTTCAGAAAATGGTTGACCAGCAGGGGGATGTCCTCTCGGCGCTCGCGAAGCGGGGGAACGCGAATGGGAATCACGTTGAGCCGATAGTAAAGGTCTTCCCGGAAGAGGTTTTCCGCAACCGCCTTGTCCAGTTCGCGGTTGGTAGCGGCGATGACGCGGACATCGATCGAAATCTCACTGGTGCTGCCCACCGGACGAACCGTGCGCTCCTGTAAAACACGCAGCAACTTGACCTGCATGGCCAGGGTCATCTCGCTGATTTCGTCCAGGAAGATGGTGCCGCCATCGGCCACTTCGAAGAGCCCACGCTTGTTCTGATTCGCTCCCGTAAAAGCACCCTTCAGATAACCGAACAACTCGCTCTCGAGCAAGGTTTCCGGAAATGCACCGCAGTTGACGGAAACGAATGCGTCCGTGGCCCGGGGGGAGCATACGTGAACGGCGCGCGCCACCAGCTCTTTTCCGGTCCCGCTCTCGCCATGGATCAAAACCGTGCTTGCTGTCGAAGCCACGGTGCGGACCGTCTGCTTCAGCTTTTCCATGGCGGGGCTGGAACCAATGATGTTGTCGAGGGAATTGCGGGTAGCCGCATCCCGGCGCAAGGCGAAGTTCTGCTTACTGAGAGCAAGTTTCTCGACCGCGCGGTTGATGGCGAGCTTGATTTCATCGACCAGGCCGGGGCTCTTGCGGATGTAGTCGGAGGCGCCTCCAGCCTTTACTGCCTGGACTGCGGCTTCGTAGTCATCAACGGCGGTAATCAGGATGATGGCCGAGTCCGGCGACACCTTATGCGCATGACGCAGAACTTCGATTCCATCAATATTCGGCATCTTGATATCCGTGATGATGACGTCATAGAGCGCGCCGTCGATCTTGTTTTTCGCGTTTTGACCGGATTGGACGGTTTCGACCCGATGTCCTTCGCGGCGCAGCGAGATATCCAGCATTTCGCAGATGGAGCGTTCGTCATCGCAAACCAGGATGTTAGCCACGCGCACCTCCTGCTCCCACGGCAGCGCCTGCGGCCTGCAGCGCAGCAGGACTCTGCGCCGGGAGGGCACTGGCCGGGATGGATGCGGGGCGCTCGGCATCCAGGCGGCGCAACCGCAGGACGAAGGTGGTGCCCTGGCCCGGTTTCGATCGCGCCCACACTTTTCCTTCGTGCGCCTGCACGATCTGATAAACGATGGCCAAGCCCAGTCCGGTGCCGCCTTCAAAGTTCGACTGGAACGGCTCGAAGATTTTCTCGATTTGTTGTGGCGTCATGCCCATGCCAGTGTCGATGATGGACACCTGCCAATCGTCACCGAGGGACTCCAGGGCGACGGTGAGGGACCCTCCACCTTTCATCGCGCGAACCGCATTCTCGCAAAGATTCCAGAACACCTGCTTCAGCTTGTCGCCATCCGCCAGCACCAAGGCATCATGGACGGCAAAGCGGCGCTTGATCTCGATTCCCGTCTTCTCCGCCGCCATGCGGTGATCCATCAGCGTGAGCGTGTCTTCCACCAGGCGAATCAGGTCAACTCGCTCGAACTGATATTTTTTGGTTCGTGAATAGGCGAGGAAGTCGATAATGATGGCATTAAGCCTCTGCGATTCGCGGGTCACGATGTCGAGCAAGCGCTTGTGGTCCTCGTTCATCTCCGGAAGTCCTGAGAGCATGCTGACCGACCCGGCGATCGAGGTGAGCGGATTGCGAATCTCGTGCGCGATCGCCGCTGCCAGCCTTCCGACAGCGGCCAAGCGGTCCTGCACACGGACTTCCCGTTCGAGGCGTCGAATCTCAGTCAGATCATCAAAGGCGTACACGTACCCGATATCGCCCTTTTCGGGAACGGACAGAGCGGATACTCGCACCCTCAGCGTCTTGCGGAACTTTGTCAGAGGATCAAAACGTACTTCCCCGTGGGACTCCTGCGATTCCACCGACGGCAAGGGATCGAGAAACATCTGATACACGGGCGTAGCCAGCAAGTCGGCAGCCTCGCGTTCGAGCAGGCGCTCGGCGGCGGCGTTCACCAGAGTGATCCGGCCGTCGAGGCCAGTCGTGATCAGGCCACTGCTGATGGAGTGGATGATGTTTTCATGCAGTGCCTGCAGGCTTTCCAGGGCGCCACTTGCGTCCTTGAGTTGCACGCCGACCTGCCGGAGTTTGTGAGTCAGAAGACCGGCAAGGTACGCCACCGCGAGAAACGCAAACAGGTTCACAAAAATGATTGCCTGCAGCGTCTTCAACCCGGGATGCGTTGTGCAATACGAAGGGATGACTTCGTAGTAGTTCAGTTCCAGCACCGTTCCGTAGAGAATGAAAGCCAGTGCGGCAATCAGGCCCGCCCATACTCGCGGTAACAGAACGCTGGCCACGATAATCACCAGGGGATACAGGAAGTTGAGGGAACTGTCCCAACCTCCGGTTTCGTGGACTACCAGCGTAACGAGCACAACATCGGTGAGGACCTGCAGTACAGCCTGCGGTTGATGTTCTTCCCAGAACGAGAGCAGCAGAACGTAGAAAAGCGAGAGACAGTACCAGAGCAATATCGTGCTGATGAAAAGGCGCATCGGCACGGGGGCCGGGCTGAACTGGGCCACCGCCAGTTCAACCGCCAGCAGCACGGTCAGAATAAAAATCCGGACCCGGACCAGCCATCCCAGCCAATTGCGCTCATCGAAGGTCGATTGCATGAAATGCAAAGTTTCAACGTTTCAAAGTTTCAAGGTTTCAGAGTTTCGCGGCTCTCACCTGGAAACTTTGAAACCTTTTCCCTTTGCAACTTGCTGTTATCCCGCCAGCTTGGCGATCATTGCGAACAACGGCATATAGAGCGATATCACGATGCCGCCGACGCTGATACCCAGGATCCCGATGATGACCGGCTCCAACATTGCCAGCATGTCTTTGGTCGCGGCGTCGACTTCGTCTTCGTAGAAGTCGGCAATCTTCTGCAGCATGGAGTCCATGGCGCCAGTCGCTTCGCCGACACCGATCATCTGTGTGACCATGTTGGGGAACACACCGCATTCGCGGAGCGGATCGACGATGGTGCGGCCTTCTTCAATCGCTTTTCGAACCTTCATCAGAGCTTCTTCCAGCACTGCGTTGCCCGAGGTTTTTGCGGTAATGCTCAAGCCTTCCAGGATCGGCACGCCCGACGTGATCAGGGTACCCAGAGTCCGCGTGAAGCGGCCAACTGCGATCTTGCGCAGCAGGCTGCCCACCACCGGGAGGTTCAGCAACATCTTGTCGAAGTAGTAGCGCCCTCGAGGATTCTTGCGGATTTGCTTCACCCCAAACCACATGCCGATGATGCTCCCAAGGATGATCCACCAGAAGGTCTGCACAAACGCGCTTAGCCCCATGGTGATTCGCGTTGGCAAGGGGAGATTCACACCCAATCCAGCGAAGAGGTTCGCGAAGATCGGCACCACCCACTTCAACAGGGCGCCGACGATCAACGCCGCCATACTCACGACCGCCACCGGGTAGATCAACGCCGACTTCACCGCCGATTTCAACCGCACCGCCTTCTCGACGTAGGTTGCGAGACGCTGCAGAATGACGTCGAGAATACCGCCGGTCTCGCCGGCCTCGATCATGTTCGTGGTGAGGTCGTCGAAGATGGTCGGATACTGGCGCATGGCGTTGGCCAACGTGGCGCCACCTTCGACCGTGGTCCGTACGCCAGTCAGGGTCTTCTGGAAAGTCTGGTTCTCCTGGTTGGCGGCGAGAATTTCCAGGCACTGCACCAGGGGAAGGCCGGCATCGATCATGACCGAGAACTGACGAAAGAAGATGGCAATGTCTTTGGTCTTGACCTTGCCCGATCCGAAAGTGGGCATGGAGAATTCTTTGCCCTTCTCCCGAATGGCACCGGGAGTGATGCGCTCGCGCCGCAGTGCCTGCGCCAGCGACTGCTTGTTGGCGGCGGATCGCTCGCCGGATACCTTCTTTCCTGACGCGTCTTTGCCGGAAAATGTAAAGACTGGCATGTGTTAGCTTCTCCTCACTCACGTACAGCTTCGTGATAGCTTCCTGCACTTTCTCAAGGCCGCAGCCAGGCTAGTGCTTGCCTGCCCCGCGCGCCAAACCCGACGATGCCGCCGCCGTTGGACGGCTCAACAGGCTGGCCCCGCGGTTGATCATTTCCGTCAACTCATCCACATTGCTGGAGCGCGCAATAGCCGTTTCCATCGAAATTTGCTTCTGGAAATAGGCTGTCGCCAGCGATTGATTGAACGTCTGCATTCCGAATTTTTCCTGTCCGGATTGCATGGACGAGTAAATCTGGTGAATCTTGTCTTCGCGGATCAGGTTCCGCACCGCGGCGTTGGGAACAAGGACTTCCATGATCATGGCGCGCCCCTTGCCGTCGGTCTTCGGCACAAGGCTTTGGCACATGATGCCTTCAAGTACGAGCGAAAGCTGGGCACGAATCTGCGGCTGCTGGTGCGCCGGGAAGACGTCGATGATACGGTTGATGGTCGAAGTCGCTGAGTTGGTGTGCAGAGTGCCGAAAGTCAAGTGACCGGTTTCGGCGATTCGCAGGGCAGACTCAATCGTTTCCAGGTCGCGCATTTCGCCGATCAGCACCACGTCGGGGTCTTCGCGAAGCGCGGCGCGCAGCGCGTCGGTGAAGCTTTTGGTGTCTGCGTGCAGCTCGCGCTGATTGACCACGCAGTTTTTGTTCATGTGCACGAACTCGATCGGGTCTTCGATGGTCAGGATGTGGTCGTGGCGCTCGCTGTTGATCTTGTCGATCATGGCGGCAAGCGTCGTCGATTTACCAGAGCCGGTCGGTCCGGTTACGAGCACGAGGCCGCGAGGCTTGTCGCACATCTTGCTGACGACTGCGGGAAGGCCGAGCTGGTTAAACGACTTGATCTCAAATGGAATAAGACGGAAGACCGCGGCTGTGGCGCCGCGCTGGTTGAAGACGTTGGCGCGAAAACGGGCCAGTCCTTTCAACCCGAACGAGAAGTCGAGTTCTAGA
>Ga0126378_10001211_pt1 | contig 19265 bp, 15 predicted proteins | sample PanSoiMetPlot_23_FD_92587 | JGI IMG/M metagenome (GOLD analysis project Ga0126378, IMG submission 92587) | Tropical forest soil microbial communities from Panama - MetaG Plot_23 | ecosystem: Environmental > Terrestrial > Soil > Tropical forest > Bulk soil | place: Panama | collected 2016-02-17
CCTGATGCCGAACTCCGTGCCGTTGCGAGCCATCGTGACGACCAGCGTGCCGGCCTGGACCGCGGCCGCGGCCTCGCATGCCGCCTTGGCTCCGGCCATGGCGAGGTTCAGGTAGAAGTAGTCGTTCTGGTCTATGAAGCGCAGGGAGTCGGTAGGCAGGCCCCGCAGCGCCAGCTCTCGGAACAGCAGGGACGTAGCCGCGCGATGGCGGTTGTGCAGCTCGTCGCCCATCTGGAGCGCCTTCTGATTGATGGCGGCAAGGTCGATGGGGCCGGCCTCCAGGGCCCGGGCCAGGTCCGGGGCCAGCACGCGCGCCAGCCAGCGCAGCCGCTCCAGGACGGTCTCGTCGTTCGCCCCATACCGCAGAACCTTGCCCAGGCCCTCGTTGAGGTTCGAGTACGCTCTCAGGCCGCTGGTCCGGTCTTCCACGACCACGACCGGCATCGAAGGACTGATCACGCCTGCCATGGGGCCTACCGCCATGTGGTGGTGGCACGGATCGAGATCCGCCGAGTCCCGGCCCTCCAGCCGGAGGGCGCCCTCCAGTGCTCCGCGCATCGGGCCGGACGCCTGATCCAGGCGGAGCGGTGGGCCGCTGTGCAGCAGCAGGTCGGACCGCATCCGCGGAATGACATCAGCTGCCACACCCAGGCCGACCCACGCCGGTCGAGCAGCCAGCATCCGCCCGACCGCGTCGCGATTGGCTGCTTCCACCATCGGGTCAGGGCTCAGCCGGTCTATTGGCGGGCGCCAATCGACGCGGAGCTGCTCGGCCCGAACCTGATCGGCCAGCATGGCGGCGCCGGCCGTGACCGCGCGTACCTCGCCTATCAGGGGCATGTTGTGCCCTCGGGGAGCCAACCACGAGTCACCGAATCCTCGACCACCATGCTCACCAGCTCACCCAGCGGCGGCGCGGCCTCGCCGACGACCGTGTTCCGGGCGCGGACCTGCGGTGCCGAAACGCCGTGCGTTTGCCAGGCACCGCCGCGGCCCACGTAGTTGAGGAGCACGGCCGTCAGGCGGTCGACGGCGTTGGCGAACCTGCTGTCTGCCGTCACGCGTGCGTCGAACTCCTCCCACAGGTGGCGCAGGCGCCCTGCCTGGTCCGGCGGCAGCAGGTCGAAGAGCCGGTCAGCGGCGGCCTGTTCGCGCGCGGCCTTTGTGGCCAGCTCAGCGTCATCGTAGACGTAGGTGTCCCCCGCGTCGATCTCCACCAGGTCGTGCAGGACCAGCATCGCGACCACGCGGCCGAGCTCGACCGGCTCGTGTGCATGCTCGCTGAGGACAAGCGCAAACAGTGCGGCGTGCCAGGAGTGCTCGGCAGAGTTCTCGTGACGTGAGCCGTCGGAGATGAAGGTCCGCCGCAGGACGCTCTTCAGCAAGTCGGCCTCCAGCAGGAAGCGGACCTGGCCGGCGAGGCGGCCCGGCGGCAGCGGTGGCTCTATCATGCCAGCAGCGTACGAGCCGCCCGCGAGTTGGAGAGGTAGACGCGTGCTCCTGCGGCCTCGAACGCAGCTCGCTGTCGGGACAGCCCCTGCGGGTCAGCCTCGGTGCCGATCAGCGCAACCACGGCCGGCAGCCCCGCCAGCGCCGGCGCGAGCTCGGCGGCCGGGTCGGGGTGGGCGCCATGCCCCAACACGACGTCCAGGTAGACGAGCCCACGAGCCTGCCTGATGGCCTCCAGACGCAGCCGCTGGTCGATCATGGGGTGGGGCCGGCCGCGTGTGTACTCGTCCGCGCCGTAGTCGACGGCCGTGAAGCGGCCAGGTGTCGGGTCCCCTTGCCAGACGAGCCATGCCTCGTCACGCAGCGTCCCGCCGGAGAAAAAGCCGTCCACCGGCCCCCGCCAATCCAGCGGCTCGGGATCCGGTGGCAGCGACCCGCCACCAACGCGCAGGGCCACCTCTGTCAGGTCGACACCAGGGCCCAACAGAGCCGTCACCAGGGGCTTACGAGCGGTCAGCTCTGCTGTGGCGGGCTTGGAGACCACGACGATCAACTCTGTGTCCACATCTTCGTCCAGGCGGCGGATCGCTTCGCGAGTCATCCGCCCACCCACCTGCGCCGACAGGTCGCGGCCGCCCACACCGATCGCATGGGAAACGCCCACGCCCTGGTGGGCGAGTAGGCAGGACAGCTGCTGGATGCCCGTGCCGGAGGCCCCGACGATCCCCACATGACCACGCGGCACCTCATTCCAGAAGCCAAGGCCGACGCCGTCGACGATCGCGGTGCCGCAGTCAGGCCCCATGAACAGCAACCCGCGGCGAAGCGCCTCGTCCTTGAGCAGAACCTCGTCCCCGACCGACACATTGTCGGAAAAGCAGAAAACGCTGAGGCCTGCGTTCAGAGCGTCCCAGCATGGCCAGGCGGCGTACTCGCCTGGCACCGAGATGACGGCCAGGTTGGCGCCCGGCAGGCGGCGTGCCGCCCCCCGAACGCTACGAGGTGCTGGCCCAGGGCCGGTCGGGGTCGACACGGGAGCGCCCTGCGCCAGCGCGGCCTGGCCGGCCCGGATGGCGGCCGCCGGATCGGCGCCTCGGGCGGCCAGGACCAGGTCGTCAAGACCGCAGCTCTCGAGTGAGGAATCCCACAACCCGGCCTCACGCAGGACGCTCAGATTGGAAGGGGTGGCCATCGCTGCCATGGCCGCCTCGACTCCCTCAACGGATGCCATCCGCGCGGAGGCGAGCATGAGCAGGATGGAGTCGTGGTAGCTGTGTCGGTTGACCTGCAAGCTCAGCACGGAAGTCGTTTGCGTAGCCTCTTTACAGACTCATCCGGGTTTGTTTCCCGTTGGGGTATATGAACGGAAAAACATGGCGGGGGTGGCAACCAACACAGCGCGCGTCCTCATCGTGGACGACAAGCCTGACATCCGCAGCATCGTGGCCACACGGCTCCGGATCGAGCCTCCGTTCGAGGTGGTCGGCGAAGCGGCCAACGGCGCCGAGGCCATGGCCCGCGTGGGCGAAGTGAAGCCGCACGTGATGATCCTGGATCTCCAGATGCCAGTGATGTCCGGTGAAGAGGTAATCCCAATCTTGCGCTCCCTGGCGCCCCAGCTCAGGATCGTGGTCTTCTCTGCCTACGCCGGCGCTGACCGCCGCCTCAGCGTCGCAGAGCAACCCGACGCCGAGATTCGCAAGGGCACCGGGCTGAGGCCGCTGGTGCAGGAGCTGCACCGGCTCATGGAGACGGCGCCGCTGGATCTCGTCGACGTGGACCTGGGCCAGCTCGATGTGGCGTGCGCCGTTCGGGCCGGCCAGCACTGGTCCCGCCTGAACCCGTCAGTTCGGGAGGCGGCCGTGGAGCGAGGGGCCGCGGCCGACTTCTTCGCGCTGGTTGGGGTGTTCCTGGCGCTGGCTGAACCGCTGCAGCTCGCCGCTCGGTCGCAGCTGGCCAGCTCGAACGTCTGCTTCACGACCCGCATTGGTGCCGGCAGCGCCGCACGCCGCGCCCTGACGGCCATCGGCGAGCCGGAGAGCTCGCTGCTCGAACCGCTGCGGTCGCGGCTGCTGGCGGCGCTGCCCGACGCAGGAGACTGATCAGCGATCTCACGGCTACGATGTGGCGCTGGCAGGCAGGCCGGCCAGACGCCCCAGCGCCGGCATGGCCGCCAGGACCCGGTCGACCTCGTCATCACTCAGGTCGTCCAGCAGTCGACGCACGGCGTCGTGGCGGGCGGCCCGCAGGCGCTCGACAAACGCCCGTCCCTTCAGAGTGACGTCCACTTTCACGATGCGGCGGTCTCCGGGATGGCCGCTCCGCTCGACCAGCGCTGCGGCGACGAGCCGGTCGACCAGCGAGGTGGCCGTGTTGAGTGCAACCTTACGTGCGATTGCGAGCTCGCTCATCGACAGCGGCCCGCGGTCCCTCAGCAGGCTCAGCACGGCGAACTGTTCGGCCGTCACCCTGGCAAGACCGTCCACCTGGTCTGGCATGGCGACGACCAGCCTGCGGAAGAGGTGGGGCAGGACCTCGGCCAGCTGGACATAGACGCGGGCCCGGCTCTCCCGATACTTCACCACCTGGAATATAGGGCAGTGGAACCGTCAAGTTCCTTAAATATCGCGGTCGGACTGACGGACACGCCTGAGCCCCCAGGGACTGAGGAGCGGCTGCCTGGCGGCGCCCTCAGAACTCCGCGTACTCAGCGGGAGCCCGAAACCGCAGGCTCAACCGCCGAAGGGCTCGGCGTGGCCGGGATGGCCCAGCAGCATCAAGCGGGACCAGAAGAAGGCGAAGCAGACCCAGGACGAGCGCTGCCACCATGCCCTGGACAACGCCGGCCGAGGCGGGCAGGTTACGGGCCCGAAGGCTGCATTCCGCTTGGGCAGACCAGCCAGACTGGCACCGGGGGCGCCCGACGAACTAACGTTTGAGGATGGCCGGCGCACTCGATCTCTTCTCGCCAGCCGCCCGGGAGTGGTTCTCCGGTGTTTTCGCCGCGCCGACGGAGGTGCAAGAGCGGGGCTGGCGGGCCGTGGCCTCCGGCAGCCACACGTTGATGACCGCGCCCACAGGCAGCGGCAAGACGCTGGCGGCTTTCATGTGGTGCCTGGACCGGCTTGTGACTGAAGCATCACCGCCACGTGGCGAACGCTGCCGGGTCCTGTACATCTCTCCTTTGAAGGCACTCGCTGTGGACGTTGAGCGCAACCTGCGGGCGCCGCTGGTCGGAATGCGGCTGCATTCACGGCGCCTGAGCCTCCCCGTCCCGGACATTGCGGTCACCATTCGGAGCGGAGATACGCCGGCCGATGAGAGGCGGAGCATGGAGCGAACGCCGCCCGACATCCTGATCACGACGCCCGAGTCGCTGTACCTGCTTCTGACCAGCGCCGCCCGGAGAGTGCTGGCCAGCGTGCGCTGGGTGATCGTGGATGAGATCCATTCGGTGGCCGCTACCAAGCGAGGCGCCCACCTGGCCATCAGCCTCGAGCGGCTGTGCGCGCTGATGCAGCACGAGCCGCAGCGCATCGGCCTGTCGGCGACGCAGCGCCCGCTCCAGGAGGTGGGGAGGTTCCTGGGGGGCGTCGGGCGCGAAGTGGCGATCGTTGACGCAGGTGCGCGGAAGACCCTGGAGGTGCGGGTTGAGGTCCCGGTAGAGGACATGGCCAATCTGGACAGGGGGGTGCCGGCGCCCCGGGTTTCCCGGGGCGGTGGCCTGGAGGGGGGAGTCCCCCCTCTGGACAGGGGGGTGCCGGCGCCCCGGGTTTCCAGGGGCGGTGGCCTCGAGGGGGGAGTCCCCCCTCCTGAATGGGCCGACGAGCTGCCGCTGCCGAGGCGGTCGATCTGGCCCGCCATCTATCCCCGGCTGTTGGAGCTGATCCAGGAGCACCGCTCCACGATCGTCTTCGTCAACTCCCGCCGCCTGGCCGAACGCCTCGCCGCCCGGCTGAACGAGCTCGCCGAAGAAGAGCTCGTGCTCGCTCACCACGGCTCGATCGCCCGCGAGCAGCGGGCGCTCGTTGAGGACCGCCTGAAGTCGGGCCAGCTGCGCGGCCTGGTCGCCACTTCCTCGATGGAACTCGGCATCGACATGGGTGCGGTCGACCTCGTCGTCCACGTGGAGTCGCCGCCCAGCGCGGTCACGGGCATCCAGCGCATCGGCCGCGCAGGCCACTCCGTGGGCGAGATATCGCGTGGTGTCATCCTGCCCAAGTTTCGGGGTGACCTTCTGGAGAGTGCCGCGGTGGTCGAGCGGATGCTGGCCGGCGAGATCGAGACGACCGTGGTCCCTTCGAATCCACTCGACGTAGTCGCCCAGCAGGTGGTCGCGATGGCGGCGATGGACGAATGGGCGGTCGACGACATGGCCGTTCTCATCCGGCGCGCCCACCCATTCCGGGACCTCGGGCACCGCTCTCTCGAGGCCGTGCTGGACATGCTCAGCGGCCGCTACCCCTCCGAGGAGTTCGCAGAGCTGCGGCCGAGGGTTGTCTGGGATCGCGTCAAAGGCACGGTCCGTGGCCGGTCTGGCGCACAGCGCCTCGCCGTCACCAACCCGGGCACGATCCCCGACCGCGGCCTCTACACGGTGAACATCTTCGAAGACGGCCGCCGCGTGGGAGAACTGGACGAGGAGATGGTTTTCGAGAGCCGTCCGGGCGAAACCTTCATCCTCGGCGCGTCGAGCTGGAAGATCGTGGACATCACGCCTTCACAGGTGCTGGTAGCGCCCGCCCCGGGCGAGCCCGGCAAGATCGCGTTCTGGCATGGCGACTCCCTATCGCGGCCGGCGGAGCTGGGCCGCGCCCTTGGCCAGCTCACCCGCGAGCTGCGCGCGGTTGGACCCGAAGAGGCCGAAAGGCGGCTGATGGAAGGCGCCGGCTTCGACGAGCGGGCCGCGCGGAACCTGCTGGCCTACCTGGAGGACCAGGCGGCGGCCACCGGGGCTGTTCCCGACGACAGGACGGTCGTGGTCGAGCGGTTCCGCGACGAGGTCGGTGACTGGCGGGTATGCGTGCTCACGCCGTACGGCGGCCGGGTGCATGCCCCCTGGTCGCTCGCACTGCAGGCGCAGCTCTCAGAGCGGCGCGGCATCGAGCTGCAGACGATGTACACGGACGATGGGCTCGCGCTGCGCCTGCCCGACGCGGACCGTCCGCTCGATCCCGAAGAGCTCTTGCCCGATCCCGAGGAGCTTGCCGATCTCGTCAGCGCCCAGCTGCCGTCGTCGGCTCTGTTCGCATCGCATTTCCGGGAGAACGCTGCCAGGGCCCTGCTGCTGCCCCGTCGCCGGCCCGGCCAGCGGACGCCGCTCTGGCAGCAGCGCCAGCGATCTGCCGACCTGCTGAAGGTGGCCGGCGGGCACTCGGATTTCCCAATTCTGGCCGAGACCTTCCGCGAATGCATGGCAGACGTTTTCGACCTGGGGGCGCTTCGCGAGCTGCTTACGGCCATCCGGTCGCGTCAGGTGCGGGTGGTCGCGGTCGACACCGATCGGGCCTCCCCGTTCGCCGCGTCATTGCTGTTCGACTACGTCGGTCAGTACCTGTACGAGGGTGACGCGCCGCTGGCGGAGCGGCGAGCGCAGGCCCTGACGCTTGATCGCGAGCTGCTGGCCGAGCTGCTGGGCTCAGAGGAGCTGAGAGAGCTGCTCGACCCGGCCGCTATTGCCGACCTTGAGCTCGAGCTCCAGGGCCTGAAGCCGGAGCGCTGGCCGCGGGACGCTGACGAAGCGCACGACCTTCTAGCCCGCCTTGGCGATCTGGACCGCGAGGAGCTCGCCGCGCGCGGCGTGGCCGGCGGCTGGCTGGAGACGCTTGCTGCCGAGCGGCGTGCATGCACGATCCGGATCTCGGGGGCCGCGCGCTGGATCGCCGCCGAGGACGCCGGCCGCTACCGCGATGCGCTGGGCGCAACTCCCCCGCCCGGCCTGCCCGAGTCGTTCCTGGAGGCGGTGGTCGAGCCGCTGGAAGGGCTGCTGAGGCGGTGGGCGAGGACCCATGTGCCCTTCCTGGCCGTGGACGCCGCGGCTCGCTGGGGACTGCCTGCGAGCGAGGTCGAACTGGCCCTCCGCCGGTTGGCCGCGAGAGGTGACCTTGTAGCCGGCGCCTTCAGGCATGGCGTCTCTGAGCGTGAGTACTGCCACCCCGAGGTGCTGCGCACGCTGCGGCGGCGATCGCTGGCCGCACTCCGGCGCGAGGCGGAGCCGGTGCCGGCCGGCGTGCTGGCCCGGTTCCTGCCCGGCTGGCACGGGGTCGGGTCGCAGGCGGGCGGTTCCGACCGGCTGCTGGATTGCGTCACCAGTCTGCAGGGGCTCGCGCTGCCCGCTTCCGTCATAGAACGCGACGTCCTCAGCTCCCGCGTGGCCGGCTACCGACCGTCCCTGCTGGACGAGTTGATCGCGATGGGGGAGGTGGTTTGGGTGGGGCGGGGCTCCCTCGGTCCGGGAGACGGTCGGGTCGCGCTCTACTTACGGGCCGAGGCTCCCAGGCTCGCACCGGAACCGTCGGACCTGCTCCAGACCGAGATGCATCAGAAGCTGCGAGGGCACCTGGAGCGGCGGGGCGCCTCGTTTTTCCGCGACCTCTACCTTGCCGCCGGGGGCGGGGACCAGGATGCCGTCCTGGATGCTCTCTGGGACATGGTGTGGGCGGGCGAGGTCACCAACGACACGTTCGCACCTCTGCGTTTGCTGGGCGCGCCGTCACGCAAGTCCACCCCTGGCCGGCGAGCCCCGATCGTGCGCCTGAGCCAGCCTCGCGCCAGTGGCCGCTGGTCCCTCGTCCGCGACCTCCTGGAGCCGCATGCCTCGGCCACAGAGCGCGCCTACGCTCAGGCCGGCACCCTCCTGCAGCGGCACGGCGTGCTCACCCGCGAGGCTGTGGTCGCGGAGGGCTGGTCTGGCGGCTTCACCGGGCTGTACCCGGTGCTGCGTGCGATGGAGGAGGCGGGGCGGATCAGACGCGGCTATTTCGTGGATCGGATGGGAGGGTCGCAGTTCGCTCTTCCCGGGGCAGTGGACCGCCTGCGTGCCGCCCGGGACCAGGAGGGTGCGATCGTGGCGCTTGCGGCCACCGATCCGGCCAACCCATATGGCGCGGCGCTGCCCTGGCCGTCGGAGGCTGAGAGCAGAATGGCCCGGGCGGCCGGCGCGTTTGTGGTCATCGACGCAGGGGAGGTGCGACTGTACCTGGAACGGGGGGGCCGCTCACTGCTGACGCGCGGCGAGGTAGTGATGGAGCACGTGCGGGCGCTCGTGGGAGCGGCTGGCCGGGCCGGCAGGATCGAGATCCAGAAGGTGAATGGGACGCCGGTGCGGCAGTCGCCGCTTGCGCGTGTGCTAGTGGATGCCGGGTTCGGTCAGTCGCCCAGGGGCCTGACCATGTGGCGTACCCCGCACGGAGGGCTTGCCAGCGTCGGGGGCGGCGCTCCAGCGCCTGGGCAGGCCCTCTAAAGGTGCCCGAGGGGGACACGATCTGGCGGCTGGCCGGACTGCTGCACGAGCTGGTGGGCGGCAGGTCCGTCACCGCCGCCCGGCCCGAGCGGTTCGAGCGGCTGACCGGTCGAACGTTGGAAGCCGTCGAGCCGGTGGGCAAGCATCTGCTCATGCGTTTCTCGGGCGGCTGGAGCCTTCATTCCCACTTGCGGATGAGGGGGTCCTGGCACGTCTACCGAACCGGGGAGGCGTGGCGACGCTCAACCTACCTGGCGCGGGCTGTCCTCGACTTCGGCGATCGTCAGGCCGTCTTCTTTGGGGCGCCGGTGGTGGAGCTGGTTCGTAATCCAGTTGAGTCCGTTGGGCACCTTGGCCCGGACATCCTGGCGGAAGATTTCCCGCTCGACCTGGTGGTTGCGCGAGCCCGCGCGCTTGGGCCGGCCGCGTTGGGGGACCTCCTGCTCGACCAGAGGATCTGTTGCGGCATAGGCAACGTGTACAAGTGCGAGACGCTGTGGCAGCTTTCGCTCAGTCCCTGGCGGTCCAGTGCCGACCTGAGCGACGGGCAGCTGGCCGAGCTTTTTGCGACCGCCCGTCGGGACATGCGGTCGAATCTGGCTGTTTCGCCGGGTCGCCGTTTCAGTGGCAGGCCGGGTGTTGTGCACGGGCGGACAGGGCGGCAGTGTCCTCGGTGTGGGGCGCGCGTCCAGGCGAGGCGCCAGGGCGAGCAGGCGAGGCTCACCTACTGGTGCCCTGGCTGTCAAGTGAGCTGAGCAGCCTCGTCAACACCGCAGAAGGTGCCGCATCCTGACTGCAGGCTCTTTGGTTGCCGTCAACAGAAGGGCGTCGGCCGCTTGACGGGCGCCGCTACGCGGCCACCGTCCGCCTGGCAGCCTCCACCACACGGCGGACTGTGGGCAGGTACCAGCCTTCCAGCGAGGCGGGTGGGTACGGAGTGTCCCACGCCGTGACGCGCCTGATCGGAGCGTCCAGCGAATAGAACGCCTCCTCCTGCAGAGTAGCCACGACCTCGGCCCCGAAGCCCGCCGATAGAGGTGCCTCGTGCACGACGACGGCGCGGCCGGTGCGCGACACTGCAGCCACCATGCCGTCCACGTCAAGTGGCACGAGCGTGCGCAGGTCGAGCACTCCTGCTGAGATGCCCTCCCGCTGCAGGTCTTCCGCAGCCTGCAAGCACATCTCTACGGCCGCGCTCCACGCGATCATCGTGACGTCGGATCCCGCGCGGGCGACCCGGGCCTTGCCGAAAGGCACTGTGTAGTCGCCGTCCGGCACCTCCTCACGACCCTTGCGGTACAAACGCTGGGGCTCGAGGAACAGGACCGGATCCGGGTCGCGGATAGCCTCCAGAAGCATTCCTTTCGCGTCGTGGGGTGTTGCCGGACAGACGACCTTGATGCCAGGTGTCTGTACGAACTGCGCCTCGACCGCGTCGGGGTGGAATTCGGGGGTTTTCACGCCACCGCCGAACGGAGCCCGGATCGTCACCTGGGCGTGGTAGCGGCCGCGACTCCGAAAGCGGTAGCGGCCGAGCTGAGGACCGATCTGGTGAAAAGCCTGATGCGTGAAGCCCAGAAACTGGATCTCCGCAACCGGGATCAACCCGCTGACGGCCAGGCCCAGCGAGCAGCCGATGATGCCGCCTTCGGCCAGCGGGGTGTCGACGACCCGTTCGGGACCGAAGCGCTCGAGCAGTCCCTGGGTGGCACGGAAGACGCCGCCCAGCTTGCCGACGTCGAGCCCGAGCACGATCACCCGTTCATCGCGCTCCATCTCGAATGCCAGGCCATCGCGGATCGCCTCGACGATGTTGCGCTGGGCCACCGTTCAGCTGCCTCCGGACAGCCGGAGCAGCTCGTCGCGCTGTCGCCGCACGCGCTCGGGCGGCCGGGCATAGACGTTCTCGAACACGTCGGCAGCATGCGACGTTCGCATCGCTGACGCCGCCTGGACCGCGGCGTCGATCTGCTCGGCGATCTCGCCCTCGACGGCGACGCGGCTGCCGTCGTCCCAGAGGCCCTGAGCGGCCAGAAACGTCTGCACCCTCAGGATCGGGTCTTCGCGCTCCGCGCGTTCCAACCAGCCGTCGGGCAGGTACGCCCCTGGATCGTCGGTGGTGTTGTGGAAGCTGAGCCTGAAGGTGACACAGTCGATCAGCGTGGGACCATTTCCAGCCCGGGCCTGCTCGACCGCGTCTGCGGCGGCTTCGTAGACCGACAGCAAGTCGTTGCCATCAACCTGGACGCCCTTGAAGCCATAGCCCTCAGCGCGCCGGTAAAACTCACCTGCGCTCTGGAGCTCCCGGCTGGTCGAGATCGCCCACTGATTGTTCATCAGCACGAAGACGATCGGCGCCCTTCTGACGCCGGCCATGTTGCAGGCCTCGTGGAAATCGCCCTCGCTAGCGGCGCCCTCGCCGCAGTACGCCATGACGACGCCCGGCTTCCGCTGCAGCTTCAGGCCCCAGGCCAGTCCGGACGCGTGCTGCAGCTGCGTGGCCAGGGCGACCTGGTTGGGAAGGACGTTCACCCCCTCGATGATGCCGGAGCTCGCTACCTTGCCCATGTAGCCGGCCACGATGCGCTCGAGCGAATGGCCGTGACGCACGAGGGCCGGCAACTCACGGTAGGAGGGCGCGATCCAGTCCGTGGCCGAGTCCAGCGCCAGCGAGCTGCCGACGACGCTCGCCTCCTGACCCTTGACCGGGCTGTACGTGCCCAGGCGGCCCTGCCGTTGCAGGGCGGTGGCGCGGGCGTCGAAGGCGCGGCTCAACATCATCCAGCGGAGGCCCTCGACGGTCCTCTCCAGGCTGAGTCGAGGCTGTGCACCGTCGACAAGGTTGCCCTGCGGATCCAGAATGCGTCGCACCGTTGTAATTCTGCCGCGGACAAGCGTTTCCAGGGGTGAAGTCGGGTCCGCCCCTGCCGGCCGGCGTAGGGCCGGTGATCCGATCCGGCATCCGGTTCGTAACGTCGGACAGAGGCCGCTACCTCTGCCGAATGGCTGTGGCTGGAGGCGCGCTACGTCGGAAGTCTCGGCGTAGCGCGCCAACGGGCTACTGTGGTTGCGTGACCGAGGGCGAGGTGATCGCACGGGGTCGCGATGCCGAGATCGTGGATCTGGGCGGCGGCCGCATCCTTCGTCGCTTCAGCCGCCCTCGTCCGCTCGAGGCCGAGGCCGTGCTGATGCGATATGTCCGGGAGACAGGCTATCCGGTGCCCAACGTGTTCGACGTCCATGGCGGCGGTATGGTGCTCGAGCGAGTCGATGGCCCGACCATGCTCGACGACCTGGCTGCGCATCCGTGGCGTGTGCAGCGCCATGCCCGCACGCTCGCCACCCTGCATCGGGACCTCCACCGGATCAGGGCTTTCGAGGGCCTCCGCGGGCGGTTCGGCCGGCCGGCCCATGACGACGTGGTCGTCCATGGGGATCTGCATCCCGGCAACGTCATCCTGTCGCGCAGTGGACCGGTAGTGATCGACTGGACGAGCGCGGGGCGCGGTCCGGCGGGCGCCGACGTTGCTGACGCCTGGCTGGTCCTCGCGTGCGCCCAGCCGGCCGGCGGTCCGTTAATGCGCGCGCTGGCGGGTGCGCTGCGAGGGCGATTCCTCGAGACCTTTCTGCGTGAAGCCGGCCGGTCCGAAGCTGCGTCACACCTGCAGCTGGCGCTCGAGAAACGCGGAGCCGACCCGCACATCACGCCGAGCGAAATAGCGGCCATGCGCAAGGTCGCCGCCGCACAGGCACCCCGAGGCACCACCCAGTAGCTGAATTAGCCGGCCCGAACCTCTCCAGACCAGCCGGCCACCCTTGTCCCTCAGCGGCGTTGTGTACGGCGCCTAGCCGCCGATCGTTTCGTCGAGTGAGCGCTGAAGGGTCTTGAGCGAGTCGACCGGGACCGGTGTCTCCTCGATCCAGCGGAACATCGCGTCAGCGATGCGACGCCAAGCGCTGACCTGCCGCTCCATCGCAGAGGACCAGTACGCCTTGGACCAGCCGGCACCCAGGAGGATGCCCGCGATCACACAGCAGAAGACCCCTGTTCCCAGTTCCAGCCAGTTGGTCCAGCCGGCCGGCCGCAGGGCCGTCAGCGTGAAGACCCCCAGGCCGAGGTTGGCGAGCGTGAAGCCAGGGAGGATCACCCGGTAGAAGAGCGCCCCTCGTCGTCTCCTGTCCATTGACTGCGGCCAGCATGAGACGGCGAGCACCTTGGAACGAATGGGAAATTTGTCCCGATCGAGGGCAATATGCTCTAGTCGATATGGGCGCTCGGTCTCGACATCGAAGCGAAACCAGTTTTGAAGATGGTCAGTTCTAACCATTGACGTAGGGAATCGCAAAGCGCTTTAGTTCATATTGCCCAGCCGGCAGGGGGTCAGCAGCCGGGTGTTTCGGATCCAAGTCCTTTGTCGGACTTGGGGTTTTTCAAGGAATGGATGCCGCAAAGGCCACGGCCGAGCGGCAGGTTGGAGGGTTCCGTCTACTTGGCGTCCCGGTCTGAGCATGGTGGGCTGAATAGCAGGAGATTGCCTGCGCGCGGGGAGCCGGGCGTGAAGGTCGACGCACTGACGCGGCGTGCGGAGAGCAAGGTTAAGCGCCGGCTGGCCCGCGAGTTGCACGACTCTGTGGCTCAGATTCTGACCCTGATGGTCGTGGACATGGAGAACTTCAAGCTTGATCAGGCTGGTCAGGACCACGTCATCCAGCGGGTAGACAGCCTTCAGGAGTCCACTCGTGAAGTTCTCCGCAACATACGCAACGTCCTGTACGAACTGCGCGAGCAGCCATCGACAGACAGCACCTTCGTTCAGCAGGTCCGGACGCTGGTCAATCGCTTCGAACTCAGTACCGGGATCCGCTCCAAGCTGAACGTCGACGCCGGCTGGCCGGCGCGGCTGTCAGCCGCAACCGCAAACAACCTCTACAGAATCGTCGAGGAGGCTTTGAACAACGTCCGCCTTCATAGCGGCGCAGCCCGCGTTGACGTCCAGCTGGGGACGATCGACGACGGAGTGTCGCTGGTCGTGCGGGACGACGGTCGGGGGCTGCTGGGTACCGACGGCCCGCGACGCCCCGGCATGGGCGTGATGGGCATGCGCGAGCGGGCAGTGCTCCTCGGTGGCGAGCTGAACGTTACGAGTGACGGCGACGAGGGCACGACCGTGACCGCGGTCGTTCGTGGTTTAGCCAAGGAGAACGCTACGTGACCTTGAATACACAGACAGTCCGGGTCCTGATCGCCGACGATCAGACGTTGTTCCGCGTCGGTCTGGCCCGGCTGCTCGAGGAGGACCCACGGGTTGAGATCGTCGGTCAAGCCGGCGACGGTGTCGAGGCGGTGAAGCTGGCCGGCTCTGTCGCGCCCGACGTGATCCTGATGGACCTCAAGATGCCCAACCTCGACGGGATCGAGGCAACCCGGCAGGTTCTGGCCAAGTACCCCAGCGTCAAGGTCCTTCTGCTGACCACCTTCGAGGCCGACAACCACGTCATCCAGGCCCTGAAGGCAGGTGCCAGCGGCTACATCCTCAAGGACTCGCGCCCGGACTCCATCGTCTCCAGCCTGTTGGCGGTCATGGCGGGCGAGAGGGTCATGGCCAGCGCTGTGGCCAACCGCGTGCTCGAGATGCTGACCGGGACCACGACGCCCAAGGAGTTCTACGACGGTCTGACCGGCCGCGAGATTGAGATCTTGAAGCTGCTGGCCGGCGGCATGGCAAACAAGCAGATCGCCTACAAGCTGAAGATCAGCGAGAAGACCGTCCGAAACCACGTCAGCAACATGTACGAAAAGCTCAATATCTACGACCGCTCGCAGGCGGTGTTGTACGCGGTTCGGAAGGGACTGGTCGAAATCTAGCTCACAGGCCAGCCGGGTACGCCGGGGTCGAGCTGGACGCGGGTGGCGTTCAGAAAAGCGGCCACCATGCCGTAAAAGCCCGCCAGTGCCACGAGCTCGATAAGCTCGGCGTCCCCCCAGCGGTGCCTCAGTATGACCCATAGCTCGTCCGACACGTCGCTGTTGGCATGGACCTCATCAGCGAGCCGGATCAGAGGGGCGTCGCCTTCGGGCCACCCGGCGGTCTCTTCGGTGACCCGCTGGATCTCGTCTTCAGTCAGTCCTTCCTGGCGGCCGAGGATCGTATGCTGGCCGAACTCGTATACGCAACCCGCTCGCCAGGCCGTGCGCAGGATCACCAGTTCACGCTCGCGGGCGGGCAGCAGGCCGCGGCCCAGGAACAACCCGCCGAGCACGTTAAAACGCTTGAGCAGGCGCGGGTGGTGGGCCATGGTCGCGAAGACGTTCAGGACCGGACCCTGGTGAATCTTGGTCTTGTCCAGGAGTTCCTTCACTTCTGGGGTGGGGTCGGTCAGCGGTGCTATTCGCGGCTCCGGCATCGAGCATCAATTTAGCCTTTAGAGAGGGATCACGATCGTTCCCTCCTGACTCGTGCGCAGCAGCTCGCCTCTCGGCAGGTCGCGCGCCACCTGGCCGCCCGCGTCAGAAACCAGCAGCTGGCTGGGCCTGGCGCGAGCCATGAGCTCTGGCGCCGGCGCACCGCGGCCCCCACCGGGCAGGAGCAGCGCGCCGCAGGGCCCGCGCAGCCTGGCGGCGGCGTCGATCTGACCCTCCGAGTCGAGGTCCGCCAGGTCGCAGAAGGACCGGCCGTCGGGCCCTGTCACCCGAAACGCAAGCTGTCCCGGCTCTTGCGCCCGGGGTTCCGGACTCAGCACTTCGAACGTGAGTCCGGCGAGCGAGATGCGCTGGCCCGCGTGCGCGGCCCGGATCCTCGCTCCGCGCGCCGCCGCGGCAAGGGCGGCCGAGCGCCATGCCGACCCCTGAGGGCTTCCTTCTGGAACGAGCACGGTTGTCGTTGAGTAGGCCAGCCCGGCGAGCCCGCCGACATGGCCCAGGCCAGCGCCGGTGATAACAAGGCCCTGGAAGCTTCGAACCCACGGAGGAAGGCGAGCACCGAGCGCATCCGCGAGACGGGCTGGGCTGGCTCCACCGTCGACCAGCACGTAGCCGGCGGGCCCGCTCAGAAGCACCGCCTGGCCCTGGCCGACACCAAGCACGGCTGCCGAGGAATCAGGTCTGGCCCAGGCGATCATCTCCGCGGCTCCTACGAGCAAGGGCACCAGGATCCCGGCTGCGAGCGCTGTCCTGCGCAGCGAGCCCTCGGACCGTGCCGCACCGATGACACCACCCAGCGCGGCGTAGTAGGCGACGCCTGACCGTGCGGAAAAGACAGGAGCCGGGAGCGCTGCCGCGGGCACTCGGGCCAGGATCGCCGCCACCTGTTCGAGGTAGGCCAGCAGCCCCGTCAGCGGAACAGCGAACAAACGGGCGACGTCGGGGGCAGCCGACAGCGGCGCGATCAGGAGGCCGGCAGCAACCATGGCAGGCAGCAGTGGCAACACCGCAGCGTTGGCGATAGGCGCGACTGGTGACAGGAGATGAAAGTCTGTGGCCATGAGGGGAACGGTGCCGATCTGGGCTGCACAGGTCACGGCGAAAGGCTCGCGCACCCACCCTGGCATCCAGTGCAGGCGCCGCTCGATGCTTGGCGTCAGCAGCACGATTGCGGCCGTACCCGCGAAAGACAGCTGGAAGCCGGCGTCCCACGTCAGCTCGGGCCGCCAACCGAGCATGGCGGCTGCCACCGCGGCGAGAGACGTCCACACGTGTGTCGGACGGCCCAGCTGGCTGGCGATCAGGGCGAGCCCGCCCATGGCTGCCGCTCTGACCGCGGCGGGGGTGGCGCCGCCGGCAAGCGCGTAGAGGGCGATCAGCACGAGAGCGGGCACGGTGGCGGCGCGGCCCAGGAGCGGTTTCAGTGCCCAGGTGACCAGACGTGCGAAGACCGCGACCTTGAGGCCGCTCAACACGAGGAGGTGCACCAGTCCGGTGGCCACCAGGTCGTTCTGAAGCGCGGGGGGCACCCCGGTCCTGATTCCCAACACGACGCCTACCAGCACGTCGGAGTGCGGCGGCGGCAGGAGGTCCCCGATCGCCTCTCGGTACCGGTCACGGAGCCAGCCGGGCAGCTCTCGAGCGCCGCTCGCGTGGCCGAGGACGCTCAGCCGGGCACCGCGAATCTCCAGATACGCACCCTTTTGCGCGAGTAAGGACCGGCGGTTGAAGCCGGGCTGATCGCGAGGCAGGTCAAGGCGCCCGGCCACCTGGACGTGGTCGTCGATCGCCACAGCTGGGCTGCCGCGGACGAGGGCGACGATCTGGCCTGCAGGCGCCACCGGACCTGACGGCGTGACCAGCCTGTCGGGAGCGACCACGAGCTCGATACCTCCAGCGAGCAGCCTGGGGTCGTCGGCCACGCGGCCATCGAACATGACCTGCATGCCGGCAAGTGCAGGCGCCCTGGCTGCCGCGGTGGGGTCCCCTGTCGGGACTTCCGCCCGGGCGATCCCGAGGAGCGAAGCGGCCAGCGCAAGACCGATCGCTGCGGGCCGTACGACGAGCGCCAGGCAGAGGGCGACGGCGGAGCCGGCGAGAGCGGCGGCGCCCACCGCCTGCTCCGCCGGCATGGCGACCATGGCCATCATGACGCCCGCCGACCAGCCCGCAAGGCAAACCAGCGCAGGCGTCATAGAGTGAGGTACTTGCGGGCTCGGAGGTAGTCGGCCTCGCTCATGCTCAGGACGTCGACGAGCTCGCGGGTGGTGGCAAAACCGCCGTACTCGGTCCGGTACTGAATCACGGCGGCGGCCAGGTCAGGTGTGAAGCCAGGGACAGCTGCCAGTTGCTCAGCGGTGGCCAGGTTCAGGCTCACCGTGATTACGCGAGAAGCGCTCGTGCGCGCACCCGGTCGAGTGGTCGTCGAGGCTCGGCCAGGCACCGGCACGCTGGGCACTTTGACCTGTTCGCCGTCCTTGAGCCGGGCCGCCATGTTGGGCAGCCGGTCGGGGTCCGCGTCGCGTGTGAAGCCACCGGCGGCGGCGATGGCCGCAGACACTCGCTCACCCTTGGCCACTCGGTAGAGACCAGGATGGCCAACGGCGCCGGTGACCTCGACGAGCAGGCCGCCAGGGGGTGGCATCCCGGTTGCGTTGGCGTTTTCGGCCTCCACTGCACCGGGTAATGCCCCCGGATGCGGTGACGCCGGAGGCAAGGGGAAGCCTGTCGCGGCGGCCACCGCGGCAAGCGCGAGTGTCGGGAGGGCTGCCAGACCGACGACCAGCGCACGCGTCGGGCTTAGCCAGGAACGCAAGCTGAGCGACGAGAGGATTCGAGGGGGCATGGCCCGCAGGCTAGACCGGCAGGAGCCGGAGGCCTAGAGCGCCTGTTAAGGACTCATGTCTACCGGCTGCGCATCCTTTTCGAGGGGGCCGGCTGTACTCATGTAGAGTGCGGTACCAGTTCAGCAGCGCCGCATGGGGCGTGGCCAAGTGGTAAGGCAACGGACTTTGGATCCGTGACCGAAGGTTCGAATCCTTCCGCCCCAGCCATGCGAGAGGGCATCCGAACCTCGGCCCGAAGAGGCGCAGCCCGCCACGCGAGACGGGAGCGCGTGGGGGTGCTCAGTTGCACGAATGCATGGTTCCTTGGGGCCGGGAGCGCCGCAGTTGTACGAATGCGTGGTTCTCGAGTGCGGTGAACGCCGCATTTGCACGAAGCCGTGGCTCCCGACCCCTCGGGGTGGGTCGCGAATTAACGTCGAGCAGCATTAGCCTGCCTCGCTTGCATGATGCAAGATCGTGTGGTATGCTCACTTTTTTCACGCAAGTATCTCCCCTATCGGAGGCGCCAGCTTCGCAGGAGGATCTTTTCCGTGGAGCAGAAGCCCAATTTCACGACCAGACCGATTCTGGTCACTGGCGCAACGGGTCGTCACGGCGGCACGGGAGCGGCAGTGGCCCGCCTACTCCGTGACCATGGCCTGCCCGTCCGCGCGTTTACGCGAACCGCCGACAACCGTGTCGGCGCGCTGAAGGCGCTTGGGATTGAGGTTGCAACCGGTGATCTCCATGACCGGCAGTCACTGACCGCTGCGCTGGAGGACGTGGAGGTCGCCTACTTCACTTATCCGGTTGCAGCAGGAGTCGTTGACGCCGCCGCCAACTTTGCCTCCGCGGCCCGCGAGGCGGGCCTCAAGCGGCTCGTTGTCATGTCTATGTGCGCCTCGCAGCCGGACGCGCCAAGCGCCTTCGCCCGCGAATACGGGCTGGCGGAGGAGCTGCTCGACAGACCCGGATTCTCCACTCTACATTTGCACGTCCTGGCGTTCTTCTTCGAGAATCTGCAGCTCCTTCATCGCGCCGACATTCTGGGGGACGGTGTCATCAAGAACTCGTTCGCCGACGTGCCCCTTCTCTGGATCGCCGGGGA
>Ga0126378_10001212_pt1 | contig 19259 bp, 15 predicted proteins | sample PanSoiMetPlot_23_FD_92587 | JGI IMG/M metagenome (GOLD analysis project Ga0126378, IMG submission 92587) | Tropical forest soil microbial communities from Panama - MetaG Plot_23 | ecosystem: Environmental > Terrestrial > Soil > Tropical forest > Bulk soil | place: Panama | collected 2016-02-17
AAGGCCCGTGCGGAGGGGCCGCCGGACGCCTGGAGCGGCCGCCAGCGGCCGCCGGACCACGTCCAGGTGTCGCCCGTCACCCCGGCCGCCGCCTGCCCTCCGAAGAGGACCACCTGCCCCGTGGCCGGGTCGCAGGCGGCCGAGGCCCCGAGCCGGGCGCTGGGCGCCTCGGCCGGGCCTGCCGCCGGGGCGGTCCCCCCACAGCCCACGGCTGCGAGCGCGACCGCCAGCACCAGGACCGCGTGGCCGGCCCCCCTCCCCCAACCCGTCCCGCGAGGGGAGGGAGGCCACCGGGGAGCGTCACTCGTCGAGGCTGAGCACCGCCATGAACGCGTCCTGGGGGATCTCCACGGCGCCGACCCGCTTCATGCGCTTCTTGCCCTCCTTCTGCCGCTCCAGCAGCTTGCGCTTGCGGGTCACGTCCCCCCCGTAGCACTTGGCCAGCACGTCCTTGCGCATGGCCGAGATCGTCTCGCGGGCGATGACCTTCCCCCCGATCGCGGCCTGCAGGGCGACCTCGAAGAGCTGGCGCGGGATGATCTTGCGCAGCCTCTCCACGAGGCGGCGGCCATGCTGGACGGCACGCTGCCGGTCCACGATCATCGACAGCGCGTCCACCGGCTGGCCGGCGATCAGGATGTCGAGCTTGACCAGGTCGCCGGGACGGAAGCCGAGCAGCTCGTAGTCCATGGACGCGTAGCCGCGCGAGCGCGACTTCAGGAGGTCGTAGAAGTCGTGCACGATCTCGGCCAGCGGCAGCTCGTACTCGAGCGTCACGCGGCCCCCGGCCTGGTGCTCCATGGTCCGGAAGGTGCCCCGCCGTTCCTGGCAGAGCTCCATCATGGCGCCCACGTACTCGCTGGGCACGATGATGGAGACCCGAACGTAGGGCTCCTCGATGCGTTCGATGGACTGGACCGCCGGCAGCTCGGCCGGGTTGTCGACCTCCACCACCGTCCCGTCGCGCAGGTAGACCCGGTACTCCACGGTGGGGGCAGTGGTGATGAGGTCCAGGTCGAACTCGCGCTCCAGCCGCTCCTGGACGATCTCCATGTGCAGCAGGCCGAGGAAGCCGCAGCGGAATCCGAACCCCAGCGCGGCCGAGTTCTCCTGCTGGTAGACGAGGGCCGCGTCGTTGAGCTGCAGCTTCTCGAGCGACTCCTTGAGCTCCTGGTAGCGGTCCGAGTCGGTCGGGAACAGGCCGGCGAAGACCATGGGCTTCACCGCCCGGTAGCCGGGCAGCGGCTCCGCCGCCCCTCGCTCCGCGTAGGTGACGGTGTCGCCGACCCTGGCGTCAGTGACGTTCTTGATCGCAGCGGTGAAGTAGCCCACCTCGCCGGCCGACAGCGCGTCGCCCGGCCGGCGGCCCGGCTGGAACCAGCCGACCTCGTCCACCTCGTGGACGCGTCCGCTGGCCATCAGCCGCACCCGCGTGCCGGGCCGGATGACGCCGTCGACCACCCTGACGTAGGTGACCACGCCGCGGTAGGTGTCGTAGGTGGAGTCGAAGATGAGCGCGCGCAGCGGGGCGTCCGCGGAGCCCCGAGGCGGCGGCACCTCGCGGACAAGCGCCTGGAGGACCTCGTCGACGCCGGCCCCGGTGCGGGCGGAGGCCAGGATGATCTGCTCGCGCGGGATCCCGGTGGCCTCCGTGATCTGGGCGGCCACCACCTCGGGCTGGGCGGCGTCCATGTCGATCTTGTTCACGACCGGGACGAGGTGCAGGCCGGCCTCCACCGCCTGGTAGAGGTTGGCCAGGGTCTGCGCCTCGATGCCCTGGCTCGCGTCCACGACCAGGATGGCGCCCTCGCAGGCGGCCAGGGAGCGCGACACCTCGTAGGCGAAGTCCACGTGGCCCGGGGTGTCGATCAGGTTGAGCTCGTACGTCGCCCCGCCGGGGACCTGGTACGCCATGCGCACCGGCTGCAGCTTGATCGTGATGCCGCGCTCGCGCTCGAGGTCCATCGCGTCCAGGACCTGGTCCACCATCTCGCGCGCGGCCACCGTACCGGTCCGCTCCAGCAGGCGATCGGCGAGGGTGGACTTGCCGTGGTCGATGTGGGCGATGATGCAGAAGTTCCGGATCAGGTCCTGCTGGGTCGCCACGGGCGTCAATGGTAAGAGCAGGAGGGTTACCCCCCAACGCCGGAGGATCCCATCTGCCTTGCCGGAGGGTCCCATCCGCCTTGCCGGAGGGTCCCATCCCCACGGGGCACCGCTGCCCTACCATTCCCCGCGTGGTCGGTAGGGCTGCCCCGTCGTTCGCCGCCCACCGGCTCCGCGGCGTGGCACTGCTGGCGGCACTGCTCCTGACCTCGTCGATCGCCATCTGGACAGCCACGCCGGTCCCGACCAGCGGCCAGGTGATGGACAGCGCCGGCCAGCCGGTGGCGGGGGCGGTGGTCACCGAGGCCGCCAGCGCGTTCGCACCGGCCGGCCAGGTGCGCAGCGACCCCCTGGGACGCTACCGGCTCGGCGCCCGCCGGTGGCCGTACGCGGCGCCCACGCTGACGGTCGTGGCGGAAGGGTTCGAGCCGGCGACCACGTCAGGGGGCCGGCTGGTGCTGCACCGGGTGCCGGCCGTCGCGGGCCGGGTCGTCGACGACACGGGCGACCCCCTGGCCGGGGCGGTGGTGACGCTGAGCCAGCTGTCTGCCGTTCTGCGGGCCGGCGTGACGGACGTCGACGGGCGCTTCGCGCTCCAGGCGCCCGGCCACGTCGGCACCGCCACGGTCTCGGCCGCGATGGACGCGCACGACAGCGTCTCCGAGGCAGTGTCCCTGGTGATGGACCGGCTGGCATCCATCACGCTGACGCTGGCGAGGCAGCTCGCCACGCTGCACGTGGAGAGCGACCCCAGAGGCCAGGCGCCCCAGGTGGACGGCGCGCCGGCGGCGGCCTGTCCGGCCACCCCCTGCGACCTCACCGTGCCGGCCGGCCAGCACGAGGTGGCGTTCGACAACGACCTGTTCCTGCCCTGGACGACCGAGGTCCAGGTGGCGAAGAACGGCACGGTCGCGGTGACCGCTCACCTGGTGCGCAAGACCGGCACGCTGATGATCAGCGCGCCGGCCCAGGGCGAGCTGTCCATCGACGACCAGCCGGTGGGCGCCGCCCCGTGGAGCGGGGCGGTGCCCACCGGCCAGCACACCGTGGCCGACCGCTCCGGGGCCACCTGGCCGGCCCTAGCGCAGACGACGATCTCCTGGAACCAGACGACCCAGGTCTCGCTGACGCCCGTCGCCATCGCGCCAGGTGACACCGCGGCCTTCGGCGCCAACCTCCGGAAATACCTCGGCGCCCAGGGCGGCGGCAGCTTCGGCGTCTACCTGGAGGAGCTGGGCAGCGGCACCACCATCGGCCTGGGCGACACCACCCCGCTGGAGGCGGCCAGCGTGATCAAGGTGCCCGAGGCGCTGTACCTGCTGCGCCAGGTGGATGCGGGGCAGGTGACCCTGGACAACCAGATCGACCTCCACCCGGAGGACTTCATGAGCGGGACCGGCACCCTCTTCGGCACCGCCCACCCCGGCGACATGTACTCCTACCAGCAGCTGCTGACGCTGCTGATCAGGCAGAGCGACAACACGGCCTGGATGGCGCTCCGCCGCGTCCTCGGCTCCGCCAACATCGACGCGTACGCCGCGCTCATCGGTGCCCGGGACTGCGTGCAGGAGACCGACCAGTGCTCAGCCCGCTCCGCCGGCCACCTCCTTGCCCAGCTGGCGCGGGGCAGCCTCCTGAGCGCCACGTCGACACAGCTGCTGCTCGGCCTGCTGGAGACCACGATCTTCAACGACCGCATCCCGTACTACCTGGGCGGGACCACGGTTGCCCACAAGGTCGGCATCGACCCCGACAACGGCGTCGCCAACGACTGCGGGGTCGTCTTCGCATCCGGCGACCCGTTCGCGGTCTGCGTGCTCACGACCACCGCGGACCCCGACAACGGGGTCCAGGTCATCCGCGACATCGCCCGCGCAGCGGTCAGGCTGTGGTGAGCGGGGCCGCGACCCTGGCCCGGACCGGACCCGGCCCGCGACGCGCGGACCGCGCGTACGCTCGCGCAGTGGAATCCGGCTTCGTCAGCGCCAACACCCACCTCGGCACGCCGGCCCTCGTGCCCGAGGTCCGGCTCCACCTCGCCGACGAGGCGTTCGACCTCTGGACGCGCACGCGCGAGCCGCTCGGCTGCGGCGAGCCGCCGCCCCCGTTCTGGGCGTTCGCCTGGTCGGGCGGCCAGGCCCTGGCCCGCTTTCTGCTCGACCACCCGGAGCTGCCAGCCGGCCGGAGCGTCCTCGACGTCGGCTCCGGCTCCGGCCTGGTCGCCATCGCGGCGGCGAAGGCGGGGGCGGCGGCCGTGACGGCCAGCGAGGTGGACGCGCTGGCGATCGAGGCCATCGCGCTCAACGCCGAGGCGAACGGCGTCGTCCTCGAGATCGTGCCGCGGGACGTGCTGGACGGCGACGGCGAGGGCGCCGACCTGGTGCTGGCGGCGGACGTGTTCTACGACCGGCCGCTCGCGGATCGCGTCCTGGCGTTCCTCGACCGGGTCAGGCGGCGCGGCGCCGCGGTCCTGGTCGGCGACCCGGGCCGCGCCCACCTGCCGCTGGGCCGGTTCCAGGCGCTGGCCGTGTACGACGTGCCCGTGACGGCAGGCCTGGAGGACGCGCCGGTGAAGCGGGCGACCGTGCTGCGGCCGGCCTGAGCCGGCCGGCATCGCTACGCCGGCCCGAGCGCCAGCACCAGCCCCGCCAGGGCCGCAGTGTCGGCGCGCAGGTTGCGCGGGCCCAGGCTGCGGACGCGGTCGCCGGCCAGCTGCGCCTCGGCGGGCGACCAGCCCCCCTCAGGACCCACGAACAGCGTCGCCGGCCCGCGCAGCCGGGCCAGGGGCGGACCGGCTCGATCCAGGAGCACCGGGTGCGTCGCTCGCTCCCAGGCGGCGGGGAACGGCAGCGGCCCCTCGACGGCCGGGACCACGAGCCGGCCGGCCAGCATGGCGGCCTCCCGGCAGATGGCCGCCCAGCGCTCGGCCCGGCTCGGCCTGGCGGGGCTGCGCGCCGCCTGGACCAGCAGGAAGCCCGCCGCCCCGGCCTCGGTGCAGCGCGAGAGGACGAGGTCGAGGGCGCCCTCCGGCAGCATCGCCGGCGCCATCGTGACGGCGCGGTCCGGCTCCGGGCGATGCTCGGCCTCGGCCTCGACACGGCCGGTCACCGCCGCCGGAGAGACCGACTCGATCCGCACGGTGAGGAGCAGGCCCTGCGGCTCCACCACGGAGATCAGCTCGCCGGGCCGCGCGCGCAGCGAGCGCGCCAGGTGGCGGGCGTCGGCGCCGACGATCTCGACCCGGTCGCCCTGCCGGGTGGCGAAAAAATGGGGCATCTAGGTTCGTCTGGGGATTTTGTCCCGGTGCTCCATGCGACCCCGGCCAATCGTCTAGACTAGCGCGGCCAACGTGACGGCCGGGCCGGACCCACGGTCCGAGATTTCACTTGGGGGGCGTTACTCCATGTCCTATCTCATCACTGCCGCGATCACGACCAACAAGATCATCGCTGCGATCGTCCTGCTCGTGGTCATCATCGGGGGCGCGTACTTCTGGATGCGGTCCCGCCGGAGCGCCGCCTAGCCGATCGGCCGGCGGTCCGGAGCCAGGAGCCTGGGTCCGGGCCGCCATTGCCCCGGCTGCGAGGTAGCGGCGCCGTTCCCCGCCGATGGCGGCGAGGGCGGCCACCAGTCGCCGCCGGTTGGCCGGGTCGTTGAGCCACCGGCTCTGTCCCGACGGGTGCGGCAGGGGGATCACCACCGGGTCGCGGCCGAACGTCCTCCCCACCCGGTCCTCGAGCCGGCCCGGCCCGAGGAAACGGCGGATCGCCAGCTGGCCTACCGGGATCAGCAGCCGGGGTCGCAGCAGCACCAGCTCGGCGTCGAGCCAGCTCGCGCAGTTGCGGATGGCGCGAGGCGGCGGGGGCCGGTCGCCCGTGCCCTGCGGGTTCCGGCCGGGGAAGCAGCGCATGAGCGCTGTGATGTAGGTCAGGCGCCGGAACTCCTCGTCGGACGTGAACCCGGCCCGCGCCATCCAGCGGTCCAGCTCGCGGCCGGCCCTGCCCGCAAACGGCCGTCCCAGCCGGGCCTCGACCGGGCCGGGCGCCTGGCCGACCAGCAGGAACGGCGCGTCCGCATCACCCGAGAACACGGGCCCGGCCTCGGGGATGATGCCCTCCGCAGCGCAGCGACGGCAGGCACGGCAGGCGGCCTGCAGCTCGCGGAACGCGTCTGGGCCGGCCACGGGTGGCTCGGACTCGCCCCCCCGCTGGCGCGGCAGAGGCGGCCTATGCTCGTCCTCGATGCTTCGGCTGGGACTCATCGGCGACACCCAGGGAAGGTACCGGGTCCCGGCCCTGCTGGACTTCGTGGCGGCGCGGTTCCACGGGGTCGACGAGGTCTGGCACGCGGGCGACTGGCAGGAGGAGGCGGTGCTGGAGGGCCTGCGCGCGCTCGGCCGCCCGCTCACCGTGGTCAACGGCAACGCGCCGGACGACCGGCGCTACCCCGAGCGCGTGCAGCGCCGGCTGGAGGGCCTCGAGGTCGGCATGGTGCATCGGCCGCCCCGCCGGGGCGACGGGTGGGCGGCCGGCCTAGACGTCTGCATCCACGGTCACACCCACCGCTGGCGGGACGAGGCCATGGGTCGCACCCGCTTCGTGAACGTCTCGACGCCCACGGCGGCTGGCTTCAGCAGGGAGCGGACGATCGGCATCCTCACGCTCGACGCCGGCCGCGCCGACCTGGAGCGCATCCCGGTCGAGCTCTCGTCCGCTTCGGGGCGCGCGAGCCGGGGTCCTTAGAATCAGGTCTGCCATGCCAGTCCCCAGCCAGCAGCAGGTGCTCGAATCCCTGGCCACGATCGTGGACCCCGACCTCGGCCGCGACGTCGTCAGCCTGGGCATGATCAAGGACCTGCGCATCTCTGACCGCGGCGAGGTCGCATTCACGTTCGAGCTGACGACGCCCGCCTGCCCAGTCCGGGACCGGTTCAAGGGCCAGGCCGAGGCGGCGGTCGGCTCGCTGCCCGGTGTGTCCCGGGTCGACGTGCGCATGACGGCCAACGTCCGGCCCGGCTTCATGCGCCAGCCGGCGTCGGAGACGCTGCCCGGCGTCAAGCAGACGATCGCCGTGGCCAGCGGCAAGGGCGGCGTCGGCAAGTCGACCGTGGCCGTGAACCTGGCGGCGGCGCTGCAGCAATCCGGCGCCAGCGTCGGCCTGCTGGACGCGGACATCTACGGTCCCTCCGTGCCCGGACTGACCGGCACCAGCCAGCAGCCGAGGGTCGTCGACCAGAAGCTGGTCCCGCTGGAGGCATACGGGCTCCGTCTGATGTCGATCGGCTTCCTGGGCGGCGCGGACAAGGCCATGATCTGGCGCGGTCCGATGGTGTCCCGAGCGATCCAGCAGATGATGTCGGACGTCCGCTGGGGCGAGCTCGACTACCTGGTGATGGACCTGCCCCCCGGCACGGGCGACGCCTCGCTCACGATCGCGCAGTCGGTCCCGCTGACCGGCGTGGTCATCGTGGCCACACCGCAGGACCTGGCCCTCGACATCGCGGTGAAGGCGCTGCAGATGTTCCGGTCGCTCAACGTCACGCCGCTCGGCCTGGTCGAGAACATGAGCTGGTTCGTGTGCCCCGAGTGCGGCCACGAGCACCACGTGTTCGGGCACGGCGGCGCCGAGCGGGCCGCCCAGCGGCTCGGCGTCCCGTTCCTCGGCGGCATCCCGCTGGCTGAGGACGTCAGGGTCGAGGCGGACGCCGGCGCGCCGATCGTCGCCTCCCGGCCCGACTCGGCCTCGGCCCGGGCATTCCGGGACGTCGCCTCGCAGATCGCGGCGCGAACCTCGATCCAGTCCTTCCGGCGGCTGCCGGTGATCAACGTCCGCTGAATTCGGGATCACGCACCTGAGAGACGCCGACCCGTTCCCGACCGCCGTTGACCTGGTGAGGGCCGACAACCTGGTCGAGATCGCCTGGGAGGACGGCGCCCGGACCCGCCACTCCGGCGCTCAACTGCGCTGGGCATGCCCCTGCGCGGAGTGCCGTGGGGAGGGTGGCGGGGCGGGCCGCCTGGACACGGCGAGCAGCCTCCCCGAAGAAGAGCTTCAGGTCACCGACGTAAGCCTGGTCGGCCAGTACGGCCTCCAGATCGGGTTCGCGAGCGGCCACGCCACCGGCATCTACACGTTCCGCCACCTGCGGACACTGCCGTCGGTCTGAACAGCAGGCCCCCCTCCCCTCGCGGGAGGGGTTGGGGGGAGGATTGCTCGATCCGTCCTCCCTCCGGCCCTGGCGGGCCACCTCCCCTGCGAGGGGGGAGGGGCGGCTCGTCTAGCCTTTGCCGCCGACGGAGGACGCGGCCTGGCGGGCCCGATCGCGGAGCCGGTCCACGTGCTGGGAGGCGGCCACGGCGGCCGTCGTGCCGTCGCCGACCGCCGTGGCGATCTGCTTGGTCAGCTGCGCCCGGACGTCGCCGACCGCCCACAGGCCCTCGATCGACGTCTGCATGTTCCGGTCGGTCAGCAGAAAGCCCAGCTGGTCGTGCTCGACGTGGGGGCGGACCAGGCCCGAGTTGGGCTGGAAGCCGATGAAGATGAACACGCCGCCCACCGCGAGCTCCCGCTCCTGGCCGCGCTGCACATAGCGCACGGCGTCCACGCTCCCGTCGCCGCAGATCTCCTGCACCTGCGCGTCGAGGATGAACTCGATCCTGGGGTTCGCCCGCGCCCGCTCCTGAAGCACCGGCTGGGCCCGGAACTCGCTGCGCCGGTGGATCACGTGGACCCTGGTCGCGTAGCGCGTCAGGAAGTCCGCCTCCTCCAGCGCCGCGTCGCCCCCGCCGACCACCGCCAGCTCCTGGCCCTTGAAGAACGCCCCGTCGCACACGGCGCAGTAGGACACGCCGCGGCCGGCGTACTCCTCCTCGCCGGGCACCCCGAGGTGCTTGGGCAGCCCGCCGGCGGCGAGGATGACCGCGGGCGCGGTCAGCTCCGACCCGCTCTCCAGCCGGACGATCTTGGTGCCGTCGGCCGCCACCTCGAGCTCCCGGATGGGCTCGAACTCGCGGATGTCCAGGCCGAAGCGCCGGGCGTGGTCGCCCATCTTGAGCGCCAGCTCCTCGCCCAGGATCGACTCGAAGCCCGGGTAGTCCTCGATCAGCTCGGTGTTCAGCAGCTGGCCCCCGAGCGGGCCACGCTCGAGCAGGACCGCCGACAGCGCCATGCGCGCCGCGTAGAGCCCGGCCGCGAGCCCGGCGGGGCCTCCGCCGACGATGATGACGTCGAGCTGCTCGCTCACGAGCTGTGCAACCGGGGAGCGGGCACCGGGATTCCGGGGCGCCGGGGGGCAGAGTACATGGCTGCTCCCAGCGTAGCCGCGAGGGACCGGAGTTCGCGGCGCCCGGTCGTACAATCGTCCTGAAATACGCGGGAGCTCCTCGGGGGCTGAGAGGGCCGCACGGCCGACCGCCAGGAACCTGAACTGGGTAATGCCAGCGGAGGGAAGTGATGATGAGCAGCGCAGTTCCGGGCGCCGCGCCGCCCACCACGGACCAGTTCCTCAGGGTCGAGGAGCACGGCATCGAGCCGATACCGCGCAGCGAGCGACACGGGCGCTCGCGCGAGCTGGGGTTCCTGTGGGCCGGCGCCTTCGTGAACTACGCCACGCTGCTGACCGCCAGCCTCGCCACCAGCGTCTTCGGGCTGGGCGTCTGGGACGGGCTGGCGGCGACCGTGCTGGGCACGGTCGCCGGCGCGGTCGTGCTCGGCCTGCTCAGCCACACGGGCCCGCGCTCGGGGCTGCCCCAGATCGCGTTCACCCGGCGCGTCTTCGGCGGGGCGGGCATGCGGATCGGGGCCTTCCTCACCCTGTTCCTGGCCGTCGGGTGGTTCGCCGTCGACACGGTGATCGCCGCCCAGGCCGGTGTCCAGATGATGGACGTGGCGGGCCTGGGCGAAGCGGCGGGCAGGCTGGTCTTCCCCTTCGTGCTGGTCATCGCCGCGGTCAGCGTCGCGGTCGCCGTGTACGGGCATGCCACGATCCGGATGTTCGAGACCGTCGGCGCCCTGGTCTTCGCCGCGCTCTCGCTGATCCTATTCGCCCTGCTCGCGACGCAGTTCCGGTGGGGCGCCGGGCCCAGCGCGACCGGCGCGGGCTACCCGGGCGCGTTCGCCCTCGGCTTCATGGTCTGCTTCGCGCTGGTCGCCTCGTGGTTCCCGTTCGCGAGCGACTACTCGCGCTACCTGCCCGAGGACACGCCGTCCCGGGGCCTGACGTGGTGGCCGATGGTCGGCGTCGCGCTGCCCATGGTGCTGCTGGGCCTTTTCGGGCTCCTGCTGCCCACCATCGACCCCATGGTGGCCGCCAACGAGGGCGTCCTGGCCGTCATCACGCGGCACGCGCCGGCCGGAGTGGCCGTCTTCTTCTTCTCCTTCGTGGTCCTGGGCGAGATCTGGGCGAACTACCTCGACGTCTACACCGCCGGTCTGGTCGCGCTGACCATGGGCTTCCGGGTCAGGCGCTGGCAGACCGCCCTCGCCTGCGGTGTGCTGGGCGCGGCCCTGGCCTCGTACGCCGTCGTGTTCCGCGACTTCCACACGGCCTACCAGCAGTTCCTGCTGCTGACCTACCTGTGGGCGCCGGCGTGGGCCGCCATCGTCCTGCTGGCCTTCTTCGGGCGCCGGGAGCGCCGGGCCCGCCCGGCGCTCCTGGCGTGGGCGCTGGCGACCCTCGTCAGCCTGCTGTTCGTGAACTACCCGAACATCTATCCCAACGCCACGGTGTTCAACCAGCCTCTCATCAACGCCCTGCACGGCGCGGACCTCTCGGGCCTGGTCAGCATGCTGGTGGCCGGGGCCGCCTACGTCGGTCTGAGCAGCCTCGACCGCCGCAGGGAGCGGGCCGCCGGGGCGGCTGCATGAGGCTCAGGGTCGCGCTGACGATCGCCGGCTCCGACTCGGGCGGCGGAGCCGGCATCCAGGCCGACCTGAAGACGTTCGCCGCGCTGGGCGTGCACGGCACCAGCGCGGTCACAGCGGTCACGGCCCAGAACACGCTTGGCGTCAGCGATTACGCGGCGATGTCCCCGGCGCTGGTCCGGGCCCAGATCGACGACGTCGTCACGGACCTGGCGCCGACCGCGGCCAAGACGGGCATGCTGGCCACCGCCGACATCGTCGAGGTGGTGGCCGCGGCCGTCGAGGAGCACCGGATCGCGAACCTGGTCGTCGACCCCGTCATGGTCGCGAAGGGCGGAGGGAAGCTGCTCCGCGACGACGCGGTCGACGCCCTCCGCAGCCGGCTGCTGCCGCTGGCCGCCGTGGTCACTCCCAACATCCCGGAGGCGGAGGTGCTGCTCGGCCGCTTCGTCTCCAGCCGCCGGGAACGCGAGCGCGCGGCAAGGGAGCTCGTGGCCATGGGCTGCCGGGCCGCGGTCGTGAAGGGCGGTCACGCCCGCCGCGGCGCCGACGACGTCGTGTACGACGGCCGGGAGGTGACCTGGCTCATGGGCGAGCGGGTGCCCACCCGCCACACCCACGGCGGCGGCTGCGCGTTCTCGGCCGCGATCACAGCTGGGCTGGCGAAGGACCTGCCGCTGGCCGTCGCGCTCCGCGAGGCCAAGGCGTTCATCGACGGCGCGATCCGCTGCTCGCTGGACATCGGCCAGGGCCGCGGGCCGGTGAACCCGATGTGGAGGACCGGCGGCTGAGAGCGTCCAGCCGTGCGATCCCGGTCGCGATCCCGGTCGCGACAGGGCGTAGCCTTGATCTCGTGACCGAGGGAGCCGCGGAGTTCCACTTCTCGCCCCGGCCCAACCGGGCCGACGACATCCGCTGGCGGCCCTGGTCGGCGGAGGCGTTCGAGCAGGCGCGAGCCGAGGACAGGCCCATTCTGCTCGCCATCTCGGCCGTCTGGTGCCACTGGTGCCACGTGATGGACGAGACGACCTACTCGAACCAGGAGGTCATCGACCTGGTCAACGCCGAGTACGTGCCCATCCGGGTGGACAACGACGTCCGGCCCGACATCAACCAGCGCTACAACATGGGCGGCTGGCCCACGACGGCGTTCCTCACCCCCCAGGGCGACATCCTGACCGGCGGCACGTACCTCCCGCCCGACCAGATGGCCGACGCCCTCGCCAAGGTCGCCAGCCACTACCGCGTCAACAAGCCGGAGATCGTGTCGCGAATGCTGGAGGGGCGCCGGCGCGCCGGGGCGGCGGTCGCCGCCAGCGCCGCCTCCCTCGACCTCGGCCTCGTCGACCGGGTGCTCGGCGCGGTCGAGAACGCCTACGACCCGCGGTATGGCGGCTTCGGCGGCGCCCCCAAGTTCCCGCAGACCGACTCGATCGCGCTGCTCGCCGAGCAGGCCGTCCTGAAGGGCGAGCCGCGGCTCGCGGAGATGGCCCACCACACGCTGGCGCAGATGGCCGGCGGCGGCACCTACGACCACGTGGAGGGGGGCTTCTTCCGCTACTCGACGACGCCGGACTGGAGCGTCCCCCATTTCGAGAAGATGCTGGAGGACCACGGCGGCCTGATCGCGGCACTGGCGCTGACCGGCCAGCACGAGATCCTGGACGACGCCACCCGCTACCTGGACGCCGTGCTGCGCGACCCTGCGACCGGGCTCTACGCCGGCAGCCAGGACGCCGACGAGGAGTACTACGCACGCGACGCCGCCGGCCGCGCCGCGCTGGCCGCCCCGTACGTCGACCGCCGGGTGTACGCGGCCTGGAACTGCGGCCTGGCCGTCGCCTACCTGGACGCGGATCGACGGCTGGGCCGGCCGGGCCTGCGGGACTCGGCGGCCCGGCTGCTGGGGCGGCTGTTCGCCGACCTGTACCGACCGGAGACGGGCCTGGGCCACACCGAAGGCCTCGGCGGTCAGCTCGGCGACCAGGTGTGGGGCCTCTGGGCGACGACCAGGGCCGCGGCAGCGGGCCTGGGCGGAGCCTGGCGGGACCGGGCGCTGGCCCTGGCTGCGCACCTGGAGGCGGAGTACGCGGACGCCGAGCTGGGCGGCTACCTCGACCGCGCCGGCGGCGAGGAGCTCGGCATGCTCCGGGAGCGGATGAAGCCGCTGCTGGAGAACTCGGTCGCCGCGATGGCGCTGCTGGAGCTGGACGCCCTTATCGGCGACCCCGAGCTGGGCCTCCGCGACCGGGCCCGGCGCGCCCTGGAGTCGGTGGCCGCGCTGCCGCCCCGCTACGGGATCATGGCCGCCGCGTTCGCCAGGGCACTGGACCGGCTGCGACGGGAGCCCGTCCGGGTGACCACCGGCGACGACACGCTCGCCAGGGCCGCGCTGGCCGCCTACCCTTACGCCGTGATCGAGCGCTCGGACGAGGCCGCCGCGGTCGTCTGCGTGGGCACCGTCTGCCTCGCCCCCACCAGCGTTCCGGATGCCCTCGTGGACACCCTGAGGCAGGCGATCGCCGCGCGTGCCTGAGACGCGGCGCCACTTCCGCCGGCGCGTCGACGCGGCGCTGGAGAACCCGCGCCTGCAGGAGGCCCTGACCGGCGCGCTGACCGCGCTGCGCGCCCACCGCGAGCGCGGCTTCCAGTCCCTCGACTTCGAGGCCGGCCGGGAGGAGCTCAAGCGCCGGAGGCGCGCCAACCTGCCCCGCCTGCCGGAGCTGATCGAGCAGTTCTGCGAGCGGCTGGAGGCGGCGGGCGGCACGTTCCACTACGCGCGCGACGCCGCGGAGGCCCGCCGCGTCATCGGGGAGATCTGCCGCCGCGCCGGGGCTGGCGTCGTCACCAAGACCAAGTCGATGGCCACCGAGGAGATCGGGCTCAACGGGCACCTCGAAGGCCTGGGCATGGAGGTCGTGGAGACGGACCTGGGGGAATACATCGTCCAGCGCCTCGGCCAGCACCCGAGCCACCTGCTGGCGCCGGCCATTCACCTGACGGTGCAGGACTGGGCAGAGGAGCTGGGCGTCGAGCCCAGCCGGGACGCGATCATGGCCCACGCCCGCAGCGCCCTGCGCGAGAAGTTCATCGGCGCCTCGGTCGGCATCAGCGGGGCCAACGCGGCCATCGCGGAGACGGGCACCGTGATGATCGTGACGAACGAGGGCAACGCCGACCTCACGATCACCCTGCCGCGGGTGCACGTGGCCGTGTTCGGGATCGACAAGGTCATCGCCACCCTGGACGACGCGGTGGCCATGCTGCGCATGCTGCCCCGGTCCGCCACCGGCCAGCTCATGAGCGCGTACGTGAACTGGGTGACCGGGCCCTCGCGCTCGTCCGACATCGGCTTCACGCCGGTGATCGGTGCCCACGGCCCCCGGGAGCTGCACTGCGTCGTGCTGGACAACGGCCGCACGGACATGCTGGCCGACCCCCTGTTCGCCGACGCCCTCACGTGCATCCGGTGCGGCGCCTGCTCCAACGCCTGCCCCGCCTTCATGGCGGTCGGCGGCCACCAGTTCGGCCACATCTACAGCGGCCCGATCGGGCTCGTGCTCACCCCGTTCCACCACGGCCAGGAGGCGGGCGAGCTGCCGAACTCGCTGTGCACGCAGTGCAACGCCTGCCAGGAGATCTGCCCGGTGGACGTGCCCCTGCCCCGCCAGATCCTCGAACACCGGCGGCGCGGGCACTGCAGGCCGCTGACCAAGCGCGCCCTGCTGCGCCTCTGGTCGTCGCCGGGCGCGGCCAGGACGGGCCTGCGCCTGGCCGCGCCGGTGAGCCGGCTCTTCCCGGTCGGGCCCGCTCCGCTCGCCTCGCCGCCCTACCGCGCCCGGGTGCGGCCCGGCGGCGAGGGGGATCCGGTGACGGTGTTCGCCTCGTGCCTCGTGGACCGGCTGCTGCCCGAGGCAGGGGAGGCCCTGGAGCGCGTCCTCCGGGCCGCCGGCCGGCGGGTCGTGTTCCCGGAGGACCAGTGGTGCTGCGGGCTCATCTGCAGCAACGCCGGCGACTTCGACCGCGGGGCCCGCCTGCTGCGCCGTCTGGTGGCCGCGCTGGAGGCGTCGGACGGCCCGATCGTCACCCCCTCAGCCTCCTGCTTCGGCGCCGTGACGATCGACTCGGTCGAGTGGGGCGTCGACGGGGACCGCCTGGACGCCCTCCGCGCCCGGATGCGCGACTCCACCCGGTTCGTGCTGGACCTGCTGGAGTCGCGGCCCGAGCTGGTGCGGCCGGCGGCGGCCCGCCGCCCCCGCGTCGCGTACCACGACTCCTGCCAGAGCCGGCGCCAGCTGGGCCTGGTGCGGGAGCCCAGACGCCTTCTGGAGCTGGCGGGCTACGACGTCGTGGAGATCCCCGACATCGCCGCCTGCTGCGGCTTCGGCGGCACGTTCTCCATGGAGTGGCCGGAGGTCGCCGACCGCCTGGCGGCCTGGAAGCTGGACGCGGTCCGCCGTACCGGGTGCGGCCTGGTCGCCTCGGACAACCCCGGCTGCCTGATGCACGTCCGGGCCGCGGCCCGCCGCCGGGATCTGGAGCTGCGCGTCGCCCACGTGCTGGAGCTGGTGGCCGAGCGCCTGGCCTAGTAGCGACAGCGGCGGCGTAAGCATGGGCTCCGCCCTGCGTGTGAGTCCGTCTTCCCGACGCCGCCGACACCACACATAGTCCCGAAGGGATGTGCCGAAGGCGCCCCCAACGTCCCAAGAAAGAGGGGGGGTTCTGGAAGGGGGGGGCCTGCCCCCCCTTGCATCACCCTTCCGGGATCCGCATCGCCAGGCGGCTCGTGACCACGCCGGTGTTCAGGCCGATCGTGCGGAGGCCGCCGAAGAAGCGTGCGTGCTCGATCTTGCAGCAGCGGTCCATGACCACCTCCAGACCGCCCTGGCGCGCGATCCCGGCGGCCTCGTCGCTGATCACGCCGAGCTGCAGCCAGAGCACCCGCGCCCCGATCTCGACCGCCGCCCGCGCGATCGCCGGCGCCTCGTCCGGGGGCCGGAAGACGTCCACGATCTCGATGGCGTGGTCGGCCGCCGCTTCCCCGAGGGTCGCGTAGACGCGCCGGCCCAGGATCTCGCGCCGGCCGGCCTGGGCCGGGTTGACCGGCACGATGTCGTAGCCGTTCGCGTCCAGGTAGACGGCCGCGAAGGAGCTGGCGTTGTAGTAGTTCGAGCTGAGGCCGACCATCGCGATGGTCCGGCAGGTGGTCAGGATCCGGTACCGGTCCCAGGCCGTCAGCCCGAAGTCGTTGCGCTCGCCGACCGCGCTCATCCGATCACCCCTGGTACGGCGCCCCGAACGCCTTGGACAGGATCGAGTGGCCGAGCCCGTTGGCCGACACCGCGCCCACGGGCTCCGAGACCTGCGACCGGGCCAGCGCCTGGTCCAGGTCCCACAGGATGTCGTCGACGTCCTCGATGCCGATGGACACCCGGATCATCTCCGGCCCGATGCCGGCGGCGCGCAGCTCGTCGTCCCCCAATTGCTGGTGGGTGGTCGAGGCCGGATGGATCACCAGCGACTTGGCGTCGCCCACGTTGGCCAGGTGGCTGAACAGCTGCAGTGCCTCGATGAAGCGCCTGCCGGCCTGCCGGCCGCCCCGAATCCCGAACGTGAAGATGGACCCGGCCCCCTTCGGCAGGTATTTGCGGGCCAGATCGTGGTACCGGTTGGAGGGGAGCCCCGGGTAGTTCACGTACTCCACGGCGGGGTGGCTCTCCAGGTGCTCCGCCACGCGCTGCGCGTTGGCCACGTGGCGGTCCATCCGCACGTGGAGCGTCTCCAGGCCCTGGAGCAGCAGCCACGCGCTGAACGGGGCCATGGTGGGGCCGTAGTCGCGCAGCATCTCGGCCCGACACTTCATCAGCCAGCCGAAGTCCCCGAAGTACTCGAAGAAGCGGAGGTCGTGGTAGCCCCGGGACGGCTCGGTCATGCCGGGGAACTTGCCGTTGTCCCAGGGGAAGCGGCCGCCGTCGACAACGACGCCGGCGATGGTGGTGCCGTGGCCGCAGATGAACTTGGTGGCGGAGTGGACGACGATGTCCGCGCCCCAGTCGAGCGGCCGGCAGAGGTAGGGCGAGGCGAACGTGTTGTCCACGATCAGGGGCACGCCGGCCTCGTGGGCGAGCGCGGCCAGGGCCTCGATGTCGATCACGTCGATGGCCGGGTTGCCCAGCGTCTCGGCGTAGAAGGCGCGGGTTCGCGGCGTCACCGCGGCCCGCCACTGGTCCAGGTCGGACGCGTCCACGAAGCGGGCGTCGATGCCCATCTTGCGAAAGCTGACGTCGAACTGCTGGAAGGAGCCGCCGTACAGGCTGCGCGAGCAGACGAACTCGTCGCCGGCCTGCATGAGCGTGAACATCACGAGGTGCTGGGCCGCCTGACCGGACGCGGTGGCGACCGCCCCGATGCCGTGCTCCAGCGCAGCGATCCGCTCCTCGAACACGGCGACCGTCGGGTTCATGATCCGCGAGTAGATGTTCCCGAACCGCTGCAGCGCGAACAGGTTGGCCGCGTGGTCGGTGTCCTCGAAGACGAAGGCGCTGGTCTGGTATATGGGGACCGCCCTGGCACCGGTGACCGGATCGGGGCGCTGGCCCGCGTGGACGGCCAGCGTGTCGAAGCCGAACTGTTTCTCACCGTGCATGAGGCGAGTGTAGAGCCTGCCTGACGCCCGCCGGACCCCGAACGCGCGCGGAACCGGCCGCGGGGGTGCCGCGTTAGGCTACAAGGTGGTGCTCGAGTCGATCCAGTCGCCCGCCGACCTCCGGACGCTGGGCCCGGGCCAGCTCGAGCAGCTGGCGTCGGAGATCCGGTCCTTCCTCGTCGAGCAGATCTCCGTCACCGGCGGCCACCTCTCCCCCAACCTCGGCGTCGTCGAGCTGACGCTGGCGCTGCACCGGGTGTTCGAGAGCCCGAGGGAGCTGATCGTCTGGGACACCGGGCACCAGGCATACGTCCACAAGCTGCTGACCGGCCGGGCCGGCGCCTTCGGGACGCTGCGCCAGCCGCAGGGCCTGTCCGGCTACCCGTCGCGCCGGGAGAGCCCGCACGACGTCGTCGAGAACAGCCACGCCTCGACCTCGCTTTCGTACGCGCTGGGCATCGCCGAGGCACGCCTGCGCGCCGGGGTGCCGGGTCACGTGGTTGCGGTCATCGGCGACGGCGCGCTGACCGGAGGCATGGCCTACGAGGCGCTGAACCAGGTCGCCCACCTCCAGCCCCCCAACCTGGTGATCGTGCTGAACGACAACGGCCGGTCGTACGCGCCGACGGTCGGCGGCCTGGCCCGGCACCTGGGCCAGCTGCAGATCGACCCGCGCTACGAGCGGCTCAAGGAGGAGATCTCCCACCGGCTCCGCGACCTGCCGGGCGTAGGCGCCCAGGCGGAGGAGGCGGCGTTCCGCGTCAAGGAGTCGCTGAAGCAGCTGCTGCAGCCGAACACCGTCTTCGACAGCCTCGGGCTGAAGTACGCCGGGCCCGTGAACGGGCACGACCGGGAGGCGGTGGAGGGCCTGCTGCGCCGGGCCAAGCGCCTGCGCAGCCCGACCGTGATCCACGTCGTGACCGAGAAGGGCCGCGGCTACGGCCCGGCGGTCGAGGACCAGGTGAACATGCTGCACCAGGTCAGCGCGCAGACCGACCCGCTGACCGGCCGGCCGCGGCGCACCGAGCTCACCTACACCGACGTGTTCGGGGAGGCGGTGCTTTCCGCCGCGTCACGCCACCCGGACGTGGTCGCGATCACGGCCGCCATGGCGTCGTCGACGGGCCTGCTCGACTTCGCGCGCGAGTTCCCCGACCGGTTTTTCGACGTCGGCATCTGCGAGCAGCACGCGGTCACGTTCGCGGCTGGCCTGGCCATGGGTGGCAGGCGCCCGGTGGTGTGCATCTACTCGACGTTCCTGCAGCGGGCGTTCGACCAGACGCTGACGGACGTCTGCCTGCACGGGCTCCCCGTCGTCTTCGTGCTGGACCGCGCGGGCGTGACCGGCCCGGACGGCTCCTCGCATCACGGCGTCTTCGACCTGAGCTACCTCCGCCTCATGCCGAACCTGAAGGTGGCGGCGCCGGCGGACGCGACCGAGCTGTGCGCGCTCCTGGAGACCGCGCTGGCCTCGGACGGCCCGGTGGCCATCCGCTTCCCCAGGGGTACGGTGCCCGCCACGCCGGACCTGCCGGTGGAGCCGATCCCGGTCGGCCGCTGGGAGGAGCTGCGGCAGGGCCGCGACGCGGTCATCCTCGCGATCGGCAGGATGGTCGAGGTCGCCACGGTGGCGGCGGACCGGCTG
>Ga0126378_10001213_pt1 | contig 19255 bp, 16 predicted proteins | sample PanSoiMetPlot_23_FD_92587 | JGI IMG/M metagenome (GOLD analysis project Ga0126378, IMG submission 92587) | Tropical forest soil microbial communities from Panama - MetaG Plot_23 | ecosystem: Environmental > Terrestrial > Soil > Tropical forest > Bulk soil | place: Panama | collected 2016-02-17
GCCAGCGTGGAGCCGAACATGGTCGTCGTGTACGTGGGCACGTCGAAGAAGTCCTCGTCCTCCCCGGCCATGTTGTGCGCGGCCGTCTTGCCATGGGCCTCGGCGTTGTCCCAGGTCCCCATCTGGTTGTGCTTGCGCACCATCTGGTCGTAGAACACGGCCACGTCGCCGGCCGCGTACACGTCGGGGACCGCGGTGCGCAGCTTGGAGTCGGTGACGATGCCGCGCCGGAGCTCGATGCCGGTGTCCCGGCAGGGCTCCACGTAGTAGTCGAGCCCGACGCCGTAGGTGAGCATGTCGAACTCGACGCGACGGTCGCACGCGGTCCGGGCCAGGAAGTGGCCGTTGCAGCGCGAGAAGCGCGTGACCTCGTCCTCGCACAGGAACTCGACGCCCATGTCCTCGCCGAGCTGACGGCAGAGCTGGCCGCCCTCGGCATCCAGCACGTAGCGCAGGAACCAGGGGCCGCGCATGATCCAGGTCACCCGGGACCGGCCCCGGTGGACGATGCCCTCGGCCAGCTCGTACGCGATGAAGCTGCCGCCCATCACGAGCACGCGCTCGGCGCGGTCGGCGCGCTCGATGATCGCCTTCGTGTCGTCGAGGGTCTGGAAGCCGTACACCTCGGACACGTCCTCGGAGCCCGGCCACGGCGGGGGCTTGGGCCGGCCGCCCGTCGCGACCAGGAGCGCGTCGTACAGGAACTCGTGGCCCCGGTTGGTCCGGACCAGCCTCTGGCCGGCGTCGATCTCGGTGACCCACGTCTCGAAGTGGACGTCCAGGCCCCGGCGCTCGTAGTCCTCGACCGTCCGCATCATCACCTTCTCCTCGCGGACCTGGCCGCGCAGGAAGCGGGGAAGGGCGACGCGGTTGTAGAGGGGGTGGCGCTCCGCAGCGATCATGACGATCGAGCAGTCCGGGTCGCGGGCCCGGAGCTCCTCGGCGCAGGTCTGCCCGGCGATACCGTTGCCGATGACCACGTAGCGCCGGGTCACCGGCGCACCCCGCTCACCCGCAGCTCCAGCGCGAAGACGCACGTGTGGTGCTCATCGTCGGCGAGATGGTAGCCGACCTCGGCCAGGTCGCCGCCGGCCGGGTGGCCGTCGGGCGCAAGCACGGCCACGGCGTCGACCCCGAGCGAGTCGGCCTCGAAGCGCAGCGCCATGAGCAGGTCCTGCAGCGCGGCGCCCGAGCCGCTCAGGAACGTCACGGGCAGGCGCCGGCGAAAGCCGGCCCGGATGAGCGCGAGCGCGCGGCCGCCGGCACCGACCCGGACCCGCCCCTGCTCGGCCAGCCGCTCGACGAGCCGGACGTCCACGTCCAGCGCGCCGTCGATCACATCCGCGCAGATGCCGCCGTAGGCGGCCAGCGCCGGGTCCTGGCGAACCCGTTCGGCCAGGTCCGCCGCCTCGACCGGCGAGGCCAGCCGGGGCGGGTCGCCGCCCTCCATCCGGCGGCCGGTCCAGGTCGCGCATTCGGCCAGCAGCCGAAAGCCCTCCGACGAGAACAGGGCTCTCGACTCCGGCTCCTGCGCGAAGAGCCGGATCTCCGCGAAGCCCAGGTCGCGGGCCTCGTCCGCGGCGCGCCGGACCAGCGCGCGGGCGATGCCCCGCCGGCGGTGGGTGGCCGCCACCCGCAGGCCCTCGTAGAACATGACCCCCGTCGCGATCGGGCGCAGCCGGTGTACGGCCACCACCGTGCCGTCCACCTCGGCCGCCTCGAAGCTGGCGCCCGGGTCGGCGACCCAGGAGTCGAACTGCTCCGGCAGGTAGTCGGCGCCGCCCCCGCCCTCGGCGACCATCTCGGTCACGCGCCGCCGGTCGGCCGGCCGCACCGGCCTGACGCTCAGGTCGAGGTCCGCGGCTGCCAGTGCAGCGCCCCGGCGACGACGTCGCCGGCCTCGTAGACGAGCGAGCCGTCCTCGTCGGGGCGCAGGTTGGCCCGCAGCCAGGCCCGCGCCCGCTCCTCGTCCCAGCCCCCGCCGGCGGCCGGGCGGCACTCCTCCAGGGCCTGCTCCAGGCCATCGTAGCGGTGGAACGTCGGGTACGTGGCCATCGTCACCTCGGGCGAGATTCCCAGCTGCCGCAGCAGCAGGAAGCAGTCGCGCAGGCGGGGCTCGCGGGGGCGCCCGGGGCCGGCCAGCACCTCTGCCGGGTGGCCGTGCGCCGAGTCGCGCAGCACCACGAACACCCGCTCCCGGGCCCCGCGCTCCAGCTTCTCGATGAACGGGACCACGTCGGCGACCGGGTACAGCACGTGCACACAGATGACCAGGTCGGCCGGCGCCGGCTCGGCGTCCTCCCACGTGCTGCCGATCACCGTCAGGTTGGGCGCGAGCGGGATGTGCTCCCGCATCCCCGCCGAGGGCTCGACCGCGGTGACCCAGTCCAGCCGCGCCGCCAGCGGGCCGGCGTGGCGGCCCGCCCCAGCGCCCACGTCGATCAGCGTCCGGTCGGGCCGGAGCCACGGCTCCAGGAAGTCGCGGAACCAGTCGACCTGGCTCCGCATCGACCGGGCGAAGCGGTGGGCGCGCCGGTCCCACCAGTCCGCCTCGTGCGAGCGCCCGATCTGGGTCTGTCGCGCCTCGACCAGGGCCCGCCAGTGCGCCGCCCAGTCGACGTCGAGCACCGCGTCCATGTGCTCCTCTATGTTGCGCTGCGACGTGTCGTCCCTGCCGTCGCCGCCGCCGTGACCGCAGCCGCCGCCGGCTTCGGCCTGGGCTTCCTGGTCGGGGCCCAGGTGGGGCCCATCTGGCTGCTCTGCGCCCGCACGTCCCTGCGCTACGGGGTATTCAGCGGGCTCGCGGTCGGGCTGGGCGCGGCGGTGGTGGACACCGCCTACGCCTGCCTCGGCGTGGCCGGCGCGGCCCGGCTGCTCCAGGTCCCCGGGCTGCGCCTGGGCCTGGGGCTGCTGGGCGCCTCGGTCCTGCTCCTGCTCGGTGCGCGGACGCTGTGGTCGGCCTTCCGCGTCCGGCTGGGCGCGGAGGTTGAGGCGGAGGTGGCCTCGCCGGGGCGGGCGCTGCGAACGTCCCTCGCCGCGACCGCCTCCAACCCGATGACCATCGCGTCCTGGGCGGCGATCTTCGCCGCCGCGTCGGTGGCCGGCGTGGCCCGCACCCCCGAGCAGGCGGTCCTCGTCCTGGCCGGCGTCGGCGCTGGGTCCATGAGCTGGTTCGCCGTGCTGAGCGCGGGCATGGGCCTGCTGCGGCGGCGGATCGGGACGCGCGGGCTGCGCCTGGCCGACGGCCTGGCGGGGCTGGGCCTCACCGGGTTCGGCGCCCTGCTCGGCTGGGAGGCGCTGCACCAGCGCGGCTAGGGGTGCGGAGCGGCTGGAGCACCAGCCGCTGCCGCGTTGACACCAGGCGCCCGGGGGCCCAGACTCGACCTCAGGCGCGGGTCCGCGCCCAGCCTCCGAGCCGCCCCGCCCCAGCCGGGACCACGTGGAGGCGAAGGGATCGAGCATCTCGGGCCGCTCGGACGTCATCTCGTTGGCCGCGCGGCCGTCGCTGGGGGACGAGCGCCAAACGGTCGAGGAGGTGCCGGCGTGACGCGGGACCGCAGCTTCAAGAAGGTGGTCCGCGGCCGCATGCTTCGGACCGGCGAGCCCTACACCACCGCGCTGGCCCGCGTCCGGCGCACGGCCCCGCCCTCTCGACTCGCCCCCAGAGGAGGTCCCAGCATGTACCCGTTCCAGCGCTTCACCGAGCGCGCCAAGAAGGTGCTGACCTTCGCCCAGGAGGAGGCGCAGGCGGCCGGCCACGGCTACATCGGCACCGAGCACGTGCTGCTCGCTCTGCTCCGCGAGGAGCGCGGACTGGCGGGGATCGTGCTCTCCACGCTCGGCGTCGAGCTCCAGGGCGCGCGTGAGGCCGTCCGGGTCCTGCTGGGCGAGGCAAGGACGATCGGCGTCTCGCAGATCGTGCCGACCGCCCACGTCAAGAAGGTGATCGAGATCGCGTTCGAGGAGGCCCAGCGCATGGGCCACCGCTACGTCGGCACCGAGCACCTGCTGCTCGGGCTGCTCGTCGAGGGGCACGGCGTGGCGGCCAGGGTCCTGGCCGACAAGGGCGTCACCCTGGAGAAGGCCCGGACAGAGGTCGGCCGGATCCTCGAGGCCGGCGCGCCAGAGCCGCCGCAGACACGCAGCGCCGCTGGCCCTGGCCCGGAGCAGCTGCTGATGCTGCCCGATCTCCAGGACCTGCTGCGCCGCGCCCAGGCGCTGGCAGCGGGCGGCGGGTTGGCCCTGATCGGGCTCGACCACCTGCTGCAGGCCATGGTGAGCACTTCCGCCGGCACCGAGGCCCTGGCCCGCCTGCTCGACGCGCGGCGGATCGCGGCCCTGGCAGAGCAGGCACTGGCCGCCCAGGACTTCGAGACTGCCGAAGGGCACCGTGCCACCGAGAAGCAGGCCCGGGAGGCGCTGGAGCAGGCCCTGGCCGCCTGGCGGAAGGAGCTCGAACCGCCCAGGGGCGTATGAGGCAGGTTCGAGTCAGTGAGCCTCCCCCGCCACCGCTTGCACAGCTTTCCCCCAGGTGTGCACAAGATCCTGGGACGCCAGTGCCTCCAAGGCACAAGATGTGGCCGGTGGTACGATCTGGGCCATGCCGGCGGACGCCGCCCAGCTGAGCGCGGTCGAGCGGGCCCTGCTCGCCCGCTACTGCACGAACGTGGACCGCCGCGTGTTCGCGCTGCGCAACCTGCCCGAGGTCGTCAGGGGCGCCCTCTTCAGTCGCTACTCGCGCACGGAGAAGTCGCTGCGCCGGGTCCTCCTCGACGAGTTCCTGACCGCCGGGCTCGACCTCGCGGCCGCCGACGCGGCGGAGGCTGCGGCGAGCCCGGTCGACGCGGCCAGGGCCGAGGAGTTCTACGCGAGGGTCCTGGTCGGCTACGGGGACGACTCCGTCGCCGAGCTGGCCGGGGCCCACCTGGCGGTTGAGCGGGTGTCCAACCTCGCCGCCAAGGCCCTGGAAGACGCGCGGATCGGTCTCTCGCCGCTGGAGAAGTCGACGCGGTACGTCCGCTTCGACCGGCCGGGGCCAGACGGCCGGATGCCGTACCACCGCGGCCCGGAGCTCGCCCACCCGGCCTACGAGCCGGCGCTCGACGGCCTGTTCGACGCCTACGGGTCGCTCCTCCCGGCCGTGCTCGACCGGGTGCGGGAAGCGCACCCGATCGAGGCCGGGGAGACCGAGCGGGCCTGGCGGTCGGCGACGCGGGCTCGGGCGCTGGACCTGCTGCGGGGCCTGCTGCCGGCAGCCACGCTGACCAACCTGGGCCTGTACGGCAACGGTCGCGCGTTCGAGTACCTGCTGACCAAGCTGGCGGCCGCTGACCTGCCGGAGTGCCGGGGCCTGGCGGGCGAGATGCATGCCGAGCTCGCCCAGGTCATTCCCGCGTTCGTGGGCCGGGCGCTGGACGAGCGCTACGGGGCCCCGGCCGCCGCCCACCTGGCCCGGACGCGCCGGCGCGTCGCGGGGCTGGCGCCCCGCCGGGTCCGCGCCGCCGTCCCGGACCGGCCGGCGCCGTCGCGCGTGGGGGCGGAGGTGCGGCTGGTCGAGCACGACCGGGACGCCGAGCGCCGGGTGGTCGCGGCCGCGCTGTTCCCGCACTCGGACCTGCCGTTGGCCGAGCTGGCCGGGCACGAGGTGGACGTGGACGCGGTGCTGGAGGCCGTGGCCGGCGGCCGGGCCAACCGCCGCCACCGGGCGCCGCGCGCGTTCGAGCACGCGCAGTACACGTTCGAGATCACCGCCAACTTCGGCGCCTATCGCGACCTGCAGCGCCACCGCATGCTGACGCAGGAGCGCCAGGCGCTTGGCACCGACCTCGGCTACGACGTGCCTCCCGACCTCGCCGCCTGGGGCCTCGAGCCCAGCTTTGGCTCGGCCGTCGAGCGCGCGGCGGAGGCGCACCAGGTCCTCGTGCGCGACCTCGGGTGGCCGCTCGCCCAGTACGCCGTGCCGCTCGCGTTCCGGCTGCGATGGTACTTCCGCCTCAGCCTGCGCGAGCTGTACCACCTTTGCGAGCTGCGCACCAGCCCGCAGGGCCACCCGGACTATCGCCACGTGGCCCAGGAGATGTTCCGCCGCGTCCGGGAGGTGCACCCGCGCCTCGTCGCCCACGCCCGCTTCGTGGACCTGGGCCCGGGCGAGGAGCTGGAGCGGCGGGCATCCGAGCGCCGCATCGACCGCCGGCTGGCCGAGCTCGGCGAGGGCGGCCGTTGAGCCGCGTTGCACCGGCGCCCGAGCCGCTCGCCACCGGCCAGCTGGTCGCCCGCGCGCTGCGCGAGGCCGGCGCGCCCCCGGTCTTCACGCTGAACGGCGGGCACCTCTGGGGCGTCTACCTGGGGGCCGAGCAGGAAGGGCTCCGGCTCCTGGACGTCCGGCACGAGCAGACCGCCGGGTTCGCCGCCGAGGGCTGGGCCCGGGTGACCCGGGGCGTAGGCGTCGCGGCGGTGACCGCGGGCCCCGGCGTGACGAACGCGATGTCCGCGCTCGCGGCGGCGCGGCAGAACGACAGCCCGGTGCTCGTCCTGGGCGGCCGCGCGCCCGCGGCCCGCTGGGGCATGGGCTCCCTGCAGGAGCTGGACCACCTGCCCCTGGTGGCCACCCTGACCAAGTCGGCGGCCACGATCGAGGACGCCGGCCGCGCGTACGGCGCCACCGCGGACGCCGCCCGTCTGGCCCTGAGCGGGCGCACCGGCCCCACGTTCCTGGACGTGCCGATCGACGTGCTGTTCTCGTCGGCGCCGGCGCCGGACGCTCCCGGCGCGGACCCCGGCCCCCACCCCGGCCGGGAACCGGACCCGGCCGACGTGGACCGGATCGCCGGCCTCCTCCGCGGCGCGGAGCGGCCGGCCATCGTGGCCGGGGGCAGTGTCTGGTGGGCGCACGCGGAGGACGAGCTCGTGCGGCTCGCCGAGGCGGCGGGTGTGCCGGTCGTGCTCAACGGCATGGCGCGCGGGATGCTGCCTCCCGACCACCGGCTGTTCGCCTCGCGCGCCCGCGCCACGGCGCTGGGCCAGGCCGACCTGGTGCTGGTGGCCGGCGTCCCGCTCGACTTCCGGCTCGGCTACGGCCAGCCTCCGGCGGTCGCCGAGGACGCCCGCCTCGTCTACGTGGACGTCGACGACTTCCGCAAGCACCGGCCGGCGGCGGCGGCGCTGTACGGCGACCTGCGCGCCGCCCTCGGGGCGCTCGCGGAGGCCGTGCGCGACATCCGCCCGCGGCTCGACTGGATCGAGCGGGTGGCGGCGGCCGGCCAGGCCGCCCAGGCCAGGGACGCCGGGCTGGCCGCGACGGACGGCGCGCCGGTGCACCCGGCCAGGCTGGTCGCCGAGGTGGAGCGGTTCTGCGACCCCGACGCGATCCTGGTCGGCGACGGCGGCGACTTCGTGTCGTTCGCCGGCCGGCTGGTGCACCGCCGGCGGCCAGGCCTCTGGATCGACAGCGGGCCGTACGGCTGCCTCGGCAGCGGACCCGGGCACGCGCTGGCGGCCAAGCTGGCGCACCCGGACCGCCAGGTGCTGCTGCTGTCCGGGGACGGCGCCTTCGGGTTCTCGGCGATGGAGTTCGAGACGCTGGTCAGGCACCGCGTGCCGATCGTCTGCGTGGTCGGCAACAACGGCATCTGGGCTCTGGAGAAGCATCCGATGCAGCGCCTGCTGGGCAGGTCCATGCTGGCGGACCTGGCGCCCGGCATCCGGTACGACCATGTCGTGGAGGCGCTGGGCGGCCACGGCGAGCTGGTCGACCGCCCGGAGGACGTGGCGCCCGCGCTCAGGCGCGCGTTCGCGTCCGGCGTGCCCGCCTGCGTCAACGTGATCTGCGACCCCGAGGCCGAGTACCCGCGCTCCGCAGTCCTCGCATGAGCGGAGCCGGTGCTCTGGGTTGCCCGTGAGGACAGGCCGGTGGTGTGAAATGGACGTCGAGATGACGACTGCCGTCGAGGTCAGCGAGGAGGCGAACGAGTGGCGGACGGCCCAGCGCCAGTTCGACGCCGCCGCCGAGATCATCGGGCTGGAGCCCCACCTGCGGGAGGTCCTGCGCGAGGTCCAGCGCGAGTTCACGTGCCACTTTCCGGTCGAGATGGCGGACGGCAGCATCGAGGTCTTCACGGGCTACCGGGTGCAGCACAACATCAACCGGGGCCCGGCCAAGGGCGGCATCCGCTACCACCCCGACGTCTCGCTGGACGAGGTGAAGGCGCTGGCGATGTGGATGACGTGGAAGTGCGCCGTCGTCAACATCCCCTACGGCGGCGCCAAGGGCGGCGTGATCGTCGATCCCCGGCGGCTGAGCCCGCGCGAGCTGGAGCACCTGACCCGGCGGTTCGCGGCCGAGATCTCCATCCTGATCGGGCCCGACCGCGACATTCCGGCCCCGGATGTGAACACGGACGCCCAGGTGATGGCCTGGATCATGGACACGCTGTCCATGCACGCCGGCTACTCCGTCACCGCCTCGGTGACGGGCAAGCCGATCGAGGTCGGCGGCTCCCTGGGCCGGGTCGACGCGACCGGCCGCGGCGTCATGATCTGCACGCTGGCGGCCCTGGACCATCTCGGCATCAGGCCCCACGCGGCGCGGGTCGCGGTGCAGGGATTCGGCAACGTCGGGAGCACGTCCGCCCGGCTGCTGCAGGAGGCCGGCTGCACGGTGGTGGCGGTCTCCGACGAGTACGGCGGCCTGTACAGCCCGGCGGGCCTGCCAGTCCGGAGACTGATCGAGCACCGGCGCGAGCACGGCCGGCTCGACGGCTTCGACGACGCGGAGACGCTGGCCCCGGACGGCCCGCTGTTCGTCGACTGCGACGTGGTGGTGCCCGCGGCGATCGGCAACCAGCTCACGTCGCGCAACGCCGGCCAGGTGAAGGCGCGGCTGGTCGTGGAGGCCGCCAACGGACCGACGACGCCGGAGGCCGACGAGATCCTGCAGCGCAACGGGGTCTTCCTGGTCCCGGACATCCTGGCCAACGCCGGCGGCGTGACGGTCAGCTACTTCGAGTGGGTGCAGGACCTGCAGTCATTCTTCTGGTCCGAGCACGAGGTCAACCAGAAGCTGCAGGCGATCATGCAGAGAGCGTTCGCCGAGGTGCTCACGCTGGCCGAGGCCCGGGATCTGCCGATGCGCATGAGCGCCTACGTGCAGGCCGTACAGCGGGTGGCGGCGGCGACCAGGGACCGCGGGCTGTACCCCTGAATCGTGTCGTGGCGAACGGTCCGGCTCCCCGCGAGACCAGCATCGAGTTCGTCCTGCTCTGCGACGCGGCCCAGACCACCCAGGACGGCAAGCTCTACGTTCTGGGCGGCGGCTGGTCCCAGACCTTCCGGATGCTGCCGCCGCCGGGCAGCGACGTCCCTGCGCCTCCCAATGGGTTCGCGATCGCCGCGTCCTTCCTGATCGACTGGAACGACGCCAACCGGCCGCTCGGCATTCGCGTGACCGTCGAGCACCAGGACGAGAGGCCGCCGCTGTTCGAGGTGCGAGCCCAGGTCACGGCCGGCCGGCCGCCCCAGATGTCGCCGGGCGACCCGCTGCGGGCCGTGATCGCGATCCCCGTGCTGATCAACTTCCCGGAGCCGGGGGGATACTGCGTCCGCGCGCGGATGGACGAGGCGCCCCACGAGGTGGTCGTGCGCTTCCGCGTCAATGACGCATTCCTCACCATTCCTCCTCAGCCGCTCTCCTGACGCCCGCCGCCGAATCCCCGGCTATCCTCACCTGTCGTGCCCGTCCCCAGCCTCTCGTCGCTGCTGCGCCTCGCGACCGTGGATGTCCGGCCGCTGCGCCGGCGCGACTTCCGCCTGCTGCTGCTCGGGCAGCTGTTCTCGATGCTGGGCAGCATGGTGACGTTCGTGGCGGTCCCGTTCCAGGTGTACCAGCTCACGCGCTCGTCGCTGGCGGTCGGCGTGATCGGCCTGGTCGAGCTGGGGCCCGTGCTGACGTTCGCGTTCCTCGGGGGTGCGCTCGCGGACGCAAACGACCGCCGGCGCATGGTGCTGCTCGCCGAGGCGGGTGCCGCGGTCACGTCCGCGCTGCTCCTGGTCAATGCGCTCCTGCCGGCGCCCCGCCTGTGGGCGATCTACGTCGTGGCCGCGGTACAGGGGGGCCTCTTCGCGATCATGCGACCCTCGCTGGACGCGATGGTGCCGCGCCTGGTGCCCTCGGAAGAGATCACGGCGGCCGGCGCCCTGAACTCGCTGCGGGGCACGGTCGCCATGGTGGGCGGCCCGGCGCTGGCCGGCGTGCTGATCGCCGCCGCCGGCCTGCCGGCCACCTACGGCGTGGACGTGACCGGCCTGGCGGTGTCCCTCGCGGCGCTGGCGATGATGCGCGCCGTGCCGCCGCCCGCTGGCGCGGAGCGGCCGAGCCTGCGGCGGGTGGTCGAGGGCGTGCGGTACGCGCGCAGCCGCCCCGACCTGCTGGGCACCTACCTGGTGGACATGACCGCCATGTTCTTCGGGATGCCGGAGGCGCTCTTCCCTGCGGTGGCCGCCGGGCTGGGCGGGCCGCGGGTCCTGGGCCTGCTCTACTCGATGCCGGCCGTCGGCGCGCTGGTGGCGACGGCCACCAGCGGCTGGACCGGCCGGGTGCACCGCCACGGCTGGGGCGTGATCCTGGCCGCCACGGCGTGGGGACTGGCGATCGTGGGGTTCGGCCTGGCCGCCTCGCTGCCGCTGGCGCTGCTCGGCCTGGGCGGCGCCGGCGCCGCGGACGCGGTCAGCGGCATCTTCCGGGGGGCCATCTGGAACCGGACGATCCCGGACACGCTGCGCGGGCGCCTCGCCTCGATCGAGCTGCTCAGCTACTCGAGCGGGCCGCTGCTGGGCAACGCAGAGTCGGGTGTCGTGGCCGCGCTGGCGAGCGTGCGCGCGTCAATCGTGTCGGGAGGCGTCCTGTGCGTCGCGGGCTGCCTCGCATGCGCGCTGCTCCTGCCGGGGTTCAGGGCGTTCGACGGGCGGGACTGGGCGAGGGAGCAGACAGGCGCCGCGCCGGCGGGCTGAACCACCTGGAGGTCGGCGCGCCCAGGCCGGCCTCAGATCTCCCGACGCCGAAAGCTCCACAGCGTCAGGCCGACCATCACCAGGAACCACAGCGCCGTCCACAGCAGGAAGGGGACGGCGGGGCCGTCCGACACCGCGAACGGGTTCGCCGCGTTCAGCGGGCCCGCCGCCCGAAGCCCGGCCACCACGGAGGCCGGCTCCATCGCGTAGACGGCCGCCCGCCACAGTCCGTCTGTGGGCAGCAGCAGCCTGCTGACGACGCCGGCGGCGATAAGCCCGTTGTTCCCGATCGCCTGGCCGATCCCGCCCAGGATGCCGCCCACCCAGCCGACGAAGTAGCAGATGAGCGGGATGATGGCCGCCGTCATGCCGGCCAGCCTGGTCGACAGCATGAGGGCCAGCGTGGTCAGCACCAGGCCGATCGCCGCCACGTACACCATGAGCTCGACCGGGCGGGGCGGCACGTAGCCGGTGGCGATGTCGACCACGGCCAGCTCGAGGATGGCCGAGCCGGCCGTGTACATGACCACCAGCGCGGCCAGGCCCAGCCACTTGCCGAGCACGAGCTCGCTGCGGCGGACGGGGCGGGCCAGCAGCGCCAGCACGATGTTGGACTCCACGTCGCCCGAGATGCTGGGCGCGGCCACCAGCACCGACATCAGGGCCAGCACGGCCGCGAACAGGAACGTCACCAGGATCAGCGTCTGCGAGGCGATCAGCCGCACCTGGACCTCGCCCAGCGGCTGCCCGCCCGGCCCGTTCGTGTGCGCGATCTCGGAGAAGCCCCAGCCGGTCGCGCCCACCACCAGCACGGTCAGGACGAGCACGGCCAGCAGCAGCTTGCGCCGCGACGCCTCCCACATGGTCAGCCTGGCGAACGTCAGGACGGGCGCCAGGTCGGGCATCAGCGGCCGCTGCTCAGGAGCTGCAGGAAGCGATCCTCCAGCGTCTGGTGTCGCGGCTCGACGGCGTGCACCCGGCCCCCCAGCCGCACCAGCTCAGCGACCAGGTCCGGCACCCGCTCCGGCTCCAGGCCGCGGACCAGCAGCCACTCGCCGTCGTCATCCATCTCGCCGTACGCGCGAACGGACTGCCGCTGCCTGGCGTCCAGCCCGGTGACGCGGATCCGGCAGGACTGGCCGGCCAGCAGCTCGTCCAGCGTCCCGGTCGCGATCACTCGGCCGCGATCCACCATGGCCACCCGGTCGCAGACCATCTCCACCTCGGTCAGCAGGTGCGAGTTGAGGAAGACCGCGGTGCCGCGCTGCCGCAGGTGGTGGATCAGCTGCCGCACGTCGTACCGGCCGACCGGGTCGAGCGCGCTCGTCGGCTCGTCGAGGAAGATCAGCTCAGGCGATCCCAGCAGCGAGACGGCGATCCCGAGCCGCTGCTGCATGCCCTTGGAGTAGGTCCGCACCCGGTCGCCGTCCCGGTCGCGCAGACCGACCAGCGTCAGCACCCTGTCGATCTCCTCGGGCCACGCGGACCGCGGCAGCCGGGCCAGCTCGCAGTGGAGTCGCAGGACCTCGCGGCCGGTCAGCCACGGCTGATAGCGAAACAGCTCGGGCTGGTAGCCGACCCGGCGCCTGGTCGGGATGTCGCCGATGGGCTGGCCGAGCACCCAGCCCTCGCCGCCAGTCGGCGCCAGGAGGCCGAGCAGCAGCTTCACCGCCGTCGTCTTGCCGGCGCCGTTGGGCCCGAGGAAGCCGAACACCTCGCCGCGGGGCACGGTCATGGTCAGGCCGGCCAGGGCGACGGTCCGGCCGAAGTGCTTCGACAGCTCGACGCAGTGGATGGCGGGGGAGGCGGCGGCCGTCACGGCCGCCGCCTGCCTCTCCTGGAGATCTACCAACGTATTCCAGTGTGCATCGCCCGCCCCCTGCCGAGAGTTACGTAAGGCCGTTCGCCACCGTCAGCAGCTGGTCCTCGGTCAGCGTCCCGGCGACGCCGTACACCCTCCCGTTCTTGATCCAGATGACCGCACTGCCGAGGCCCGTGTTGTCGCCGACTGCGGTGCCGTTCACGCCCTGGACCCGCACGGTGTGGGCGTTGGCCAGTCCGGCCGGGATCGGCAGCGGCAGGTTGCCGGTCGGACTGTCGATCTCGCTGATCGCGGCCCGGACGGTCGGGCTCAGGCCCGGCTGGGCGAGCAGCGAGCTCTTGATGTCGGCCACGGAGGCCCCCGTCGAGCTCACCTGCGGCGACTTCATCTCGGCGACGGCCAGGATGGGACCGGCCGACGCGATCGCGTTCCGCACCGCCTGCTGCCCCGCCTGGTCAGAACCGGCGCCGGACCTGTCGGCCTGCGCCTGCTGGGCCAGCTTGCCCAGGTCGCCGTAGACCGCGGTCTCGGCCGGGCCGATCACGACGGTCAGCGTGCTGCCCTGGAGCTTCCGCGGCGCGCTGCCGGCAAAGGTCACGGTGCCGGTGGACCCGCTGACCGCGGCATACGTCACCGGCGCCCCCGCCAGGGCGGACGGCAGCCTGTCCGCGGCCACCTGGATGGCGGGCAGGCCCGAGACCCGGGCCGCGTCACCGGCCGTCTCGGTCTGCTGCAGCTCCGGCTGCTTCGTCCACTTCACGTCGCCCCAGGTCGAGAACGCGTCGAGCCCGGTCAGGTCTCCGCTGGTGATGGTCACCGGGGAGACCTGGGTCGGCTGGAAGATCCTGACCAGGTTGCTCGCCAGCGGCGTGAAGGCCATGGTCGCCGCCAGGCCGACTGCCACCACCGCGGCGGCGAGCCCGCCGAACGCGGGGCGCCGCCAGCCGCGCACGATCGTCAGGCTGCGCGGGGCGGGCCGGGCCCCCCCCTTGACGCGCTCCAGTGCGGCTGCGGGATCCACGGTCGCCGGCGGGACAGCCAGCAGCGCCATCGCGTGCCGGGCGTCGTCCGCCACGGCCGCGAACCGCTCCCGGCACTCGGCGCACTCCCGGTAGTGAGACCGGGTCTCATCGTCCAGCGCATGCGGCTCGTCGTAGAGGCGGCGCAGCGCTCCGTCAGTCAGGTGTCGCACGGGTGATCTCCTTCCTCAGCGCTTGCTCGGCACGCCTGAGCAGGGTGCCGACCTGGCCCGCGCCGACGCCCAGCGCGGCGCCGACCTCGACGTAGCTCAGTCCGCTGTACCGAAGGGCCAGGACCGAGGCGGGCTTGCTCGGCAGCCTGGCCAGCGCGTCGCGGACGAGGCGGCGGTCCTCCCGGGCCTCGACCACCTCCTGCGGGTCGACCGGCGACCGGTTCCCGCGCCTGGCCTCCGCCAGCTCGCGCCGCTCCCGGCGCTTGCGGCTGCGGATTCGGTTCAGCGCGGTATGGATGGCGGCCCTGTGCAGCCAGCCAGGCGCATACCCCGCGTCCGGCCGGTGCTTTCGATGGAAATCGAGGAAGACCTCCTGGGCCACGTCCTCTGCCTCCGCGCGGTCGGCCAGGACGCGGTTGGCGACGGCGACCACCTTGCCGTACTCCGCCATGAAGAGGCGATCGAAGGGCTCCGCTGGCGCAGGCGGTGGGGGCCTGTCTGGCCCCGGCTCGTGGGTCATCAGTTTCGCGGACTTGCCAACCACATCACGTGACGCACCGTGCCACCGCCGATTGTGACAGGAGCTGCCGCGAGTCCTCGAGGTGCTGCGGGCCTTAGAGCGGCTCTAGTAGAAAATGGTGCGCGTGCGGTGGTAGGGACGCACCGGGTACAGGCCCTGCGAGCGGTCCCACAGGATCCAGTCCACCTGGACGGCCGTCAGCTCCCGGCCGCGCTCGGCCAGCGCTGCGCGCAGACGCTCCACGGCCACGACCGTCGAGGCCCTGATCTCGACCTCGGCCGGCTCGCCCGGCCGCAGCTCCTCCCAGCCGTCGATCCGCCTGGCCAGGCCGGCCGAGTACTCCAGCGCACCGAAGTGGCGCAGCACCTGCGGCAGCTTGTAGTCGGGGAAGCACGTCAGCGCCTCCAGGTCGGGAAAGCTCGCGACCCCCGCCCCGTGCAGGTCGGCGGCCGCGATCTGGGCCCGCTTGAGCAGCGGCACGCGCCTGCCCCCGTAATCGGCGATGTCCGCGTAGGACCGCAGCCGCTCCGACAGCGTGCGAGCGGTCCCGGCGGCCGTGGCCGCAACCAGCCCGTCGAAGCCGTGCTCGCCGAGCTCCCGCAGAGCCGCGGCGCGCTGCTCCAGCATGGGCAGGTCGCCGACCAGGTCGCGCAGCCGCCCGGCGGTCATCCCGGCCAGGGTCGCGCGGTCGCTCAGCCCGGCCCCGGCGGAGAAGGCGTCCCGGAGCCGCTCGGCCAGCTGCCAGTAGCCGCCGGCGGCGCCCCCCCAGAATGAGAAGTTGACCGTGTCCAGGACGAGCAGGTACCGGACGGTCTCAGCGGCCGGCCCGGCGTAGTGCCGCCGCCCGTCCCAGGCCGGCACGGGCCGGCCGGCGATCTCCCGCAGCAGCCGGTCGAGGGGGCCCTGCCGGACGTCGCGCGCCTCGGCCACGACGCCGGCGCACGCGGCGCGGACGCCAAGCGGGTCAGCTGGCGACAGGGCGGGCGCGCTCCAGCCGCCGGATCTCGTCCTCGATGAGCTTGAAGTCCCTCTGGGGCAGCTGGTGGATGTGGCCCTGGAAGGCCAGGGTCCAGTGCTCGGGCGGCCATTTGCGGACGTACTCCAGCCGGTAGGCGAGCTCCTTCGCGGGCACCCACTCGGATTCCTCGAGCGCGACGTCGGGGCGGATGCGCACGCGCCACGGGTAGTCCTCGTCGCGCCGGGTGCTCCGCCACACGTGCGTGTGGTCCTCGAACATGGCCGAGGTCAGCGTGCAGACCGCCGTGAAGACCATCCGGCCGGTGACGTAGTAGAGCAGGCGGTCACCCGGCTTCATGACCTCGGCGCGGCGGCGGTGGCGCGTCTTGATCCCCTGGATCGTGAACGTGCGATCCTGCGTCTTCCGGAAGTTCTCGAGGGAGCTGACGATCATCCAGTGCTGGGCGTTCCGGGGAGCCCTGGCCACCTTTCGCCGGCGGTTCCTGCTCCTGCCGCCGCCAGGCTCGGACGACTCGGACATGGGGAGATGCTAACCAACTCCCGCCGGGGTGGGGCGGCGCCGGGCGTACCCTCGGGCCCGGATGTTCGAGTTCGAGATCGTGGCCCGCGAAGGGGCGGCCCGGCGCGGGGTCATCCGGACCTCCCACGGGAGCATGGAGACGCCGGGTTTCTTCGGGGTCGCCACCCGCGCCGCGCTGAAGGGCCTGGACCCGGCCGTCGCCCGCGCGGCCGGCGTCCAGGCGCTCATCTGCAACGGCTACCACCTGGCCGTGCAGCCCGGACCGGACGTGGTGGCGGCCGCGGGCGGTCTGCACCGCTTCATGGGCTGGGACCGCGTGCTGGCCACCGACTCGGGCGGCTTCCAGATCTTCAGCCTTCGCCACGGGCAGGTCGCCGACGAGCTGAAGGGCCGCCGGCGGCTGCGGGCCGGACCTGACGCGACCGGGCAGGGCGACGACGATCCCCTGGAGGCCGTCCGGGTCGACGAGGGCGGCGCCGACTTCCGCTCCTACCTGGACGGCGGCCACCACCGATTCACGCCCGAGAGCAACATGGCGCTGCAGCGCTCGCTCGGCGCGGACGTGCTGTTCTGCCTGGACGAGTGCACGCCGTTCCACGTGCCGGAGGCGTACACCCGCGCTGCCGCAGAGCGCAACGTGCGCTGGGCGCGGCGCTGCCTGGACGCGTACGCGGACCTCGGGATGGCCGGCCGGCAGGCGCTCTTCGGGATCGTGCACGGCGGCATCTATCCGGACCTCCGCCGGTACTGCGCGGCGGAGATCACGGCCCTGGGCTTCTCGGGCTTCGGCATCGGCGACTGCCTGGGCGAGACAAAGCAGGACTGGTACCGGGTGGTCGAGCTCGTCAGCCCGCTCCTTCCCGACGAGCGCCCGCGGCACCTGCTGGGGGTGGGGGAGCCGGACGACCTCGTCGAGGGCGCGCTCAGGGGCATCGACACGTTCGACTGCGCGATGCCGACACGCATCGCCCGGCACGGGCAGGCCCTCCACCTGGACCTGCCGCGGTTCCGGCTCGACCTCGGCGCGTCGGACCGCCGCCTCGAGGACGAGCCCGTCGAGTCCGGCTGCCCGTGCTCCGCGTGCACCCGGTTCGGCCGCGCCTACCTGCACCACCTGGTGCGGGCACGCGAGATGCTCGCGATCGCGCTGATCGCCGAGCACAACCTGTCCGTCACGGTCCGGCTCCTGGCCAGGATCCGCGAGGCGATCGCCGCCGGCCGGCTCGCTGAGCTGCGGTCGGAGATCCTGGGCGCGCGCCGGGGCCCGGCGGCCTGAGAGAGGTCGGGCGGGGTCGGGTCGGGGCCCGGCTTTTCAGGGCCTTTGCAAATCCGTCGGGACAGACGCGGCCCGGTCGCGTATCGTCCAAGGTTCGACCTATGCGCGCTGCAAAGTTCGATCCGCATCGCCAGAACCCCCCTGCCGCCCCGCCGGGGCAGGAGGAGCCGGCGGGCGTCGAGCCCGCTCCAGCCGGCCCGACCGGCGTCCCCGCGGCGCCGCGTCTCCGGCCGAGCCTGCCCGCGGCGGCCGAGCCGGTGGCGCCGGCCGGCCCGTTCAGCCTGGCCGCGCCGCCCGCCCAGCCCCAGCGGCCGGTTCAGCCGGCTCGCCGGCCGGAGCCTCCGCGCCAGTCCGTCCCCCGATATGCGGCGGAGGCCTGGCGAGACGACGCCGGCGGGGGGCCGCCCGGGGTCCAGTACCGCTCGACGGCGCCGGTGCCGCCGAGCCCGGCTCGCTATGGCCACGAGCCGCCCGGCGCCGAGCCGCGCTTGAACCACCGGCCCGATGCAGACACGGTGTACTGGCCGCCGGCCGGGCCTCCCCAGCCGCCGGCCGGTCGGCCGGCCCCAAGGCCGGAGCCGCAGTACCGTTCGAGCACGCCTCCGCCCGCCGGGCCGCGCTACGCGCCAGCGGCCAGCGTTTCCCCGCCGCCGGCACCGGAGCCGCCGGCGCCCCGCCGAGCGGCCGCCTCGTCGGTCCCGGCGGAGCCGAGTGTGCCCTACCGGTCACAGGCGCCGCCCCCCTACGCCGGCCCGGAGGTAGCGCCTCCGCCCGCTGCGCCGGAGCCGCGCGTGCCCTACCGGGCGCAGGCGCCGGCCCCGTACACCGTCCCTCAGGCGGCGCCCCCGCCGGGTCCGCCGCAGCCGCAGTACCGCTCCACCGCGCCGCAGCCGCCGGCGCTCCGCTACGCCGCCCCGCAGGAGCGCCCATCGGAGTCTGCTCCGCGCCCGCCTACCGTCGCGTACCGGGCGGAGCCGGTCGCGCCGTACACGCCGCCGGCACCGTCGCCTCCGGCACCGCTCCCGCCGGCACCGCTCCCGCCAGCACAGCTCCCGCCAGCACAGCTCCCGCCGGCGCCCCGCTATCCGACCGTCGGCGCGGAACCGGCCCGGCGCGGCGGGCTGGCGCGGCTTCTGGCCCAGCCGGCCCCGGGGCCGGCGCGCCTGCCCGCGCCGGTGGCAGCGGGCGAGATCGAGATCGGGCGACTTCAGTTCCGCGACCTGCCTACCGTGCTCGAACTTGTGAACGCGGACCTGCTCCCTGGCCAGCCGCGCTGCGACCGGACGGCGCTGGACATGGCGCTGCGGGGCGAGTCCCCCGTCGATGGCCAGTGGTGGCAGGAGCTCTCCGGCGTGGAGTCGCTCGTGGCCAGGCGCGCCGGCCAGGTGGCCGGGGCCGTGTCGTACGCGATCGCGTCGCGGGACGGCAGCGGCTGGATCCTCTGGATGCACGCGCGCGAGGAGCGGGCGGTGATCGAGGCCCTGACCGACCGCGTCCTCGGCGAGCTCAGCGGCTGCACGCACCTGTACGCCTTCTGGATCGCCACCGCGCTGACGCTCGGCCTCGAGGCGCTGCCGGTCGGCCACCGGCCGGTCACCCACGAGGTGGTGCAGACCCAGGGGCTCACCGGCCGCGACTCGTGGCGCTACCTGGTCGCCCCGCTGGGCCGGGCGGCGCTCCTGGCAGCCGGGCCGGACGTGGCCTCGGTCAACCCGTGCGCGAGCCACCGGGAGATCCCGGCCTGGCGGCTCACCGTCGGCGGCACCGATCAGCCCGTGGCGGCGGCCGAGATCGCGCTCGGGAGCGACGGCTGCGCGGCGCTCTGGTGGATCGAGGTGGACCCGGCGCACCGTCGGCGAGGGATCGGGCGCCAGCTGCTCGGCCAGGCGATGAGGTTCCTCGCGTCCAGCGGCGCGCGCACCGTGGGCACGTTCGTGGACCAC
>Ga0126378_10001214_pt1 | contig 19254 bp, 7 predicted proteins | sample PanSoiMetPlot_23_FD_92587 | JGI IMG/M metagenome (GOLD analysis project Ga0126378, IMG submission 92587) | Tropical forest soil microbial communities from Panama - MetaG Plot_23 | ecosystem: Environmental > Terrestrial > Soil > Tropical forest > Bulk soil | place: Panama | collected 2016-02-17
ACAACTAGTAACGGGTCACTACGAAGGCGAGAACGTAAATCTTGGAGAAGATTTCGTGGTGACCTACGACTTCGAGCCATCGTTGGCGGACAGCTTGCGACTCCTGACCTTCCGCAACCCGGTGAGTGGTCAGCCCTCGCCGACGGAAATGTCGCCTGTTCGCAGCACCAACGAGCCCGGATTCTTTGAGGCAGAGGCGCTGCTTGGATATGGTGCGGCGGGTAGTCCCGGTCGCGGCGCGGAGAGCGGGCCACCGAAGACAGTGGTCGTGCTGTTCGACATCTCGCTCTCCATGCAATGGGAGAAGCTGGAGCGCAGTTACCGGGCGCTCGAAACCTTGCTGCGAACATTGCGCCCGACCGATCACTTTAGTCTGGTGCTGTTCAACACGCACACGCAGGTGATCCCAATGAACACGGGCGAGGCTGCAAATGTTCAGCGTGCCATCGAAACGGTTCGCTCAAGCCGGTTGCGCGGCGGGACCGATCTGCAGCGGGCGCTGCGCGTCGGGCTGCAACAAGCGTCAGCCAATGGGAATTCAAATCCGTATCTTGTGATCCTCAGCGATGGTGGCGCGACCCGAGGGCCCATTCTGAATGGCAAGATCGCTGCCTGGTATGCGGGTGCATGGAAAGAAATTCCGGAAACACAGCGGCCAAAGACTTACATCTTCGCGGTTGGCGACGATGCGAACCTACCATTGTTCAAGCTGCTCGCGCAGCAAGACGGAGTGTTGGAGCACGTGCTCTCAACGGAGCCGATGGAGTTCAAGGTGAACTCGTTTCTGTCGAAGATCGGGCGCAGTCCCATTGGGCAGCTGCAACTCGCGATTGTTCCCGAGAACGCAGTCGATGCCGTCTACTCATTGCAGGACGCGACCTTCGCGGGCTCGATCGCTTCATGGGTCGGGCGCTATCAAAAGCCGCAAGAAAGTGTGGATTTCAAAGTTCATGGAGTACGAGACGGCAAAGCGGTCGAGATTTCGGGCAAGGCAAAGCTCCCCCAAGAGTCGTTCGAGCACACTCAATTGCCTCGTTTGTGGGCGCGGGCACGCGTGGACGCGCTACTCGAAAAGATCGAGTGCGAGGGAGAAGACCAGGCTACGGTTGACGAGATCATTCGCCTGGCGCGTCAATACAAGTTCGTCACTCCATACACGTCTTTCCTTGCAGTGCCTCGGGCGCTTTTGAGGCCGCGAGTCATTCGCCCGGGTGATCCAATTCTGCGGGTGAAGACCGACGAGTCAATCGTCTCAGTGATTGCGTTGTTTCCTTTCGGACTGGTGCAGCCGCTGCGGCATCTCTCGTCAGAGGACATATGGCAGACGCGCTTCCTCGCCCCGATGGACATGCAGGACGGAACATATTCGGTTCGCCTGATTCTGCGGGATCGCCAGGGAAACACCTACCGTGAGGCAAAGACTTTCGTCATCGCGAGCAAGCCTCCAGTGGTGCAGGTGAAACTCGATCGCAAGCGCTTCCAGCGTGGGCAAACGATAAATTTGAATGTGAGTGCGTCACAGAGCACGCGCACGCTGGTGGCGCGTCTTGATGGGGCTGCGCCGGTTGAACTGCGATGGGATTCGCGCGCTGCGGCGAATACCGGCAAAGTTCTGATCCCGAATGAAACGATTCCTGGAACGTACAAGCTGACGGTCACTGCCGAAGACATTGCGCACAACATTGGAACACAGGAGGTGCAGATTGAAGTACTCCCCTAGTTCAATGCGCGCCCGTCTGCTTACCTCTGCCCTTGTTGCGATTGTCGTCGGTTCGGCCGCCTACGCAGCCGGAGAGTTGCCGTCCTGGATTCGCAATATCGAAGCAAAGAGTGCCCTTGAGGCTGTCTTTTTCCGGCTGATGTCCGTTCCAAACGCACCGATATTGTTTCGTCGTCCGCCTCGTGAGACGCGTCCGGCGCTTAGCGAGATGATCAAGGCACAGCCTCATAACGCAGACCTGTACTCTTTGCGTGCGCTGGAAGATGAGCAACAACTGGATGCGACTGCGGCTGAGTCGGATTGGAAGGCTTACGTCAACACTTCGTCGGATAAGGTCAATGCCGAACTCGCGCTGGCAGACTTCTATCACCGACGTCTACGACCCGACGATGAAATCAAGACGTTGACGTTGGTGGCGAACGCACCTCCGATCCCGGCCGAAAAACTTACGCCCACGATTCAGCAGAGCTCCTGGCGAGCGTTTGAACGCATCGTCACCATCATTCAAGCGCAGGGGCTTACGAAAGATACTTCCATCGGCCAATATCGGTCGTGGATGGCGCGGTATCCGCAGGAATCGTCGCTCTATGCGCGTTTTTTGCAGTTCCTCGTGTCGCAAAAAAATTACGCGGCGGCGGGAGAGTTGATCGCCAATTACCAAAAGCACTTTCCGAACGACCAGATTTTTCCCGTAAAGGCAGAGGCGATGGTTGAATATCGCCAAGGCTCGGTTCGCGAAGGGTTGGCGATTTACGAGAAAACGTTCCAGCCGCTTTGGGATCCCGAACTCGTCAAGAGCTATTTCGATTTGCTGCGTGACACTCAGAACTTGCGCAAGTTCCTCGATCAGGCGCATGCGACGCTCGCTGCGAATCCTGAAGATCTGAACGCGACCGCGCGAGTTTTCTACTTTTACCAGCAGCAGGGAAAACTCGATGCAGCGAAGCAGGCGATTGCTGATCTGCGCGCGCATAAGGAGATGCATAAGTCAGCCTGGACTTCCCAGGAACTTTATGTGTGCGCGCGCCTGCTTGAGGATATCCACGCATATCCTGAATCCGCCCTCTACTACTTTGCCCTCTACAACAGCCAGGGGATGGCCGATGCCCAGCAACAGGCGATTGCCGGGCTCACAAACATTCTTTTGACGGCACCGGAAACTCCCATCCGGTTTGGTTCCGGCGAACTTTCCATGTATCGCGACCTCGCGACGATGGACCAGGGCCCGGGATATTTGAATGGAATTCTGTCGCTCATCCTGAATACGACGGGACCGGCTGCGCAGTATTCGCAAGAAGAACAGAAGGCCATTCCGTATTTTCATCGTTCGCGTGGGGCCGAGTTGCTGGCCCTGCTCGACAGGAAGTTTCCGAACTCATCACAGCGCCCTGAGCTTCACGCGAGGTTGCTGGAGTTTTACGCTCGCTCGGCTCAGACCGACGCGGTGATTCATGACGGACGCCAGTTCCTCACAAACTTTCCAAATGCGACGCAGCGCATCAATGTCGCCCTCCTGATGGCCGATGCATACGCACGCAAGGCCGATACGAAGAGCGAATTCGTGATTTACGACTCCGTGCTGAAGGAACTGGCCGCGCAGGCGCAAAACGTCCCCCTTGGGTCGTCCGCCGCTGGGCCGGATCACTACAACTACAACTCGAACCCTTCCGACGAAGAGTCACAAGAGGGTGGCGAGGCCGAATGGGGACGCGGCGTTCCGCCCCCCGGTGAACAGAACCGGGCATTCCAGATTAATGCGAATGCTTCATCTTCGATTACTTCAGGGCCTCGTTCTGCGGAATACTCGCGTGTCCTGGAACGCTATCTGGCGCGACTCGTTCAGTTGAATCAGATTCCTTCAGCGCTGGCGGTATTGCGAAATGAGATCGATCGCAATCCCGACGATCCCGGCCTGTACGAACGGCTTGCCGAGTTTCTCGATCAGAACCGGCTGGGCACGGAACAGGAAGAAGTGTATCGGCGAGCCATCGCGCATTTTTCCGATCGCTCCTGGTACGACAAACTTGCCCGTCTTTACCTTCGCCAGAAGCGGGACTTGGATTTCGCGAAGCTGACTGAAGAAGCGGTCAAGACCTTCGACGGATCGGCTCTCGAGGAATATTTCCGCAGAAATGTTGGCGGCAAGCCCGCTCTGTATCTCAGCCTCAACCAATACGCAAACCAACGTTTCCCGCACAATCCTGTTTTCATCCACAACCTGTTGGCGGCTTACCGGACTGTGGGCACACTTGATCTGGCGGCGTGGGAAGCGCTTCTGCGCCAGCATTGGTTTGAAGAAACCTCGTTGCGTGACGAGTTTTTCGAATTCTTGTCGCGAACTGGGCAGTTGGACTCGGAGTTAGGTGCACTTCGTCAAAGTCTGCCCGACGCGAAGTCGTTTGAGGAAAATCCGGCGGCTGCCAACTTTCTCGCCAATGGCGAGCTTTGGCGCTCTCACTTCGAACAGAGCGCCCCGCTGCTTCGTTCGCTGGCTGTTCAATATCCAGCGGAGTTCGAGTGGGGACGAACGGCGTCCTCGGTGTATCGGTCGCTTGCATATTTCGAGCCGACGGATACTGACATCGCGGCTGGCATCGAAGGAAATCTCTCAAAGTTCGCACCTACCAACACGGAAATTCTGGCGCGCATCGGCGACATTTACTCGGACCGCGAACTGTTCGCCAAGGCTGCTCCGTACTGGGAACGCATACCACAGGTTGAGCCCGGTCAATCGGCAGGCTATCTCCAAGCGGCGACGATCTACTGGGATTACTACGATTTTGAAAACGCATTGCGATTGCTGCATGCGGGCCGGGAGCGCCTGGGCGATCCAAACCTTTACGCGTATGAAGCCGGTGCAATTTACGAAAATCAGCGCGACTACGCGCGTGCGATCCAGGAATACATCAAAGGCGCTCTCGCGTCGTCTGAGTCTCCGGCAGAGTCCCGTATCTTGACGCTCGCCGGCCGTCCCAAGCTGCGTGATGAGGTTGATCAGGCGACTGCGAATATCGCGTCGCTCCCAAATCCGCCCATGACGGCGGTCAACCTTCGGGTGCTGGTTCTCGAAGCTCAAAATCGCAAGCCGGAGTTGGAATCGTTCCTCGATGCAATCGCAAATAGCACGACTTCGATCGAGCAGGCCGAGCAGATTGAGAATCTTGCGCAGCAGAAATCGCTCGAGATGGTACGCCAGCACGCACTCGAACGGCAGGCTGCACTCACCACCGATCCGGTTGTGCGGTTGCAACTGCGTTATGCGCTGATTCGTCTTTACGAAGGGCGCAAAGATTTCGAATCGGCGGGGAAGAACGTCGATGCACTCTACCGCGAAAATCCCAAGATCCTCGGGGTAGTCAGGTCGACTGTAGATTTCTACTGGCGCACCAAGGAATATCGGAAAGCGATCACTGTCTTACGGCAAGCGGCCAAGGACGCATATCCCGAGTTAAGCCGCCAGTTCACTTACGAAGCGGCGCGGAAATGCACGGACACAGCGCAATATTCGCAAGCACGCGATTTCCTGAAGCCATTGTTGACCGACCAGCCGTACAACGGCGAATACCTGGCAGCGATGGCGGATACATACGCTCAAGCAGGGGATGATCAGGGTCTAAGGCAGTTTTATCTGGAGCAGATTGCACTGTTGCGGAATGCAGCTCTGGCGGCAGATGTGCGCAAGGCGCAGATCGCAACTCTCCGTCGTGGGCTCATTCCCGCGCTTACCCGCATGAAGGATTATTCCGGAGGTGTCGATCAATATATCGAGCTCATTAACAACTTCCCGGAAGACGACACTCTCGTTACAGAAGCGTCGCTGTATGCACGGCGGTATCAGCGCCAGCAGCAGTTGGTGGACTTCTACACCAAGACCGTGGTTCAGTCACCGCGAGATTATCGCTGGTCGATGGTGCTCGCCCGCATCCAGACAAATCTTGAAAACTATCCGGCAGCCATCAACGTGTATGCGAAAGCAATCGGGATCAGACCTGACCGCAGCGATCTCTACATGGCGCGTGCCGGTCTTGAAGAGCGCTTGATGCGTTTCAACGAAGCTGCTGACGATTACGAGAAGCTCTACCAACTTGCTTACAAAGACTCGCAATGGATGGAGAAGGTTGCGGAAGTACGCGCGCGCCAGGGCAGGAACGAAGACGTTGTTAGCGCGTTAAAGGCGGGGTACGTCGAGGGACGACCGGAGAAAGCTGGCAATTATTTCGAGGTTGCGCAACACCTCGAAGCCTGGGGGATGCTGACCGAAGCGCGCGGCTTCGCAGAGCAGGGAATCCATACCGCTGGTGAGGATTTGCTCGCGGTCGCGGAGCATGAATCGGGCGCAAGGATGTACGTTCGCATCATGACGCGTCTTCGGCTGCACGAACAGGCTTACACGGTGATGCGGAAAGCGCTAGTCGACGCTTCAGCAACATTACCCGTCGTTAAGGAGCAAGCCGCAAAACAAGGCATCCTCGGGCTGACCGATGAGCGATGGCGTCAGCATGTGCGCGAGCAGCGTCAGTTGACGGCCCGTTCAGGGATGACAGGGATCCTGGAAGAAATGGGAATCACCGTAACTACCTACTTCACTCCTGAGGAACGGTTGAACTTCGCTCATTTCGCCGAATCAGCGCGCGCTGGGATGGATTGGAACGAGGTTGGGAGTTTCGCGATTCCGCTGGCGCACGCAGCAAATCTGGCTGATCAGGAAGCCCGTTGGCGCTTCGACGAGGTGATGCAGAAACCTCGCTGGTCGGAGGCTAACTCGCACCAGCGGCAACTGCTTGATCTGCAGCGTAAGCGCACACGCTTCGTGGAACTGGCGGAACAGATGGAACGATTTGCGCCCGCTTCGGAACCCGTCTACCGAAATTCCTACGGGGCCGCGGTCGCCGATGCCTACCGTTCTGCTGGTGACGTGCAAAGCGAACTGCGCGTGTTGGCACGGGTCTCCGCATTCGGGCTCGACAATGCGCATCAGCAACGGCTGTTTCAGCTGCAACTCGAGCGGAGCCCGCGGGATCTGGTCGAGACTGCGTCGGTGTGGAATCGGGCGGAAGGAGAGAATGCCGCCAACTACGTGGTCGCCCATGGACAACCCACACTAGCGCACTCTGTTGTGCAGGCTCGAGGCAAGGCTCGCACGCCGGTTTGGAGTAAATCGTATGACGCTTTGGTCGGTTTGTATTTCGCGGAGCCGACGCCAGAAATCAACCGGGCCTTTCTCGGTGCGATCGGCGATGAAACAATCGCGCGGCGGTTGGCACAGCCGGTTGATCGCTGGGAACAACTCGCCGGCAAGGATTGGTTCTACTATGGCTCGCGATATGGCGAGTACCTAGGAATTTCGAAGCTCGATCGGGCCGACGATTTCTTGCCAGCAATTCTGGAAGAGAGTCCCGCAACGGCTTCCGGCTATCTCGCGCTGGCTGACTACTATGCCGGCGCTGGCCACACGCAAGCAGCAATCGGCGACTACGAACATACGCTCGAATTGTCGCCGAATCGGCCCGACGTCTATGACAGCCTTGCCCTCGCTTACTACAAGCAGGGGAACCGCGCGGGTGCTCTTGCTCAATGGAAGCAAGCTTTCAGCGCACTCAGCACTCAGTTGAATGGTTCTCGTCTGCCGGATACGTTCTGGTCCGACTTCGGCCGTACCTGCGACCAGCTCCGTACGCGTCACCTGTTCACGGACCTCCAGCCGGATGCAGATGCACTCCTCCGCACGTATCTAGCACGTAACGGGAACTATCGGTCTAACGCACTCTTGCACCCGGTGTATCTGGCGATCGGCAGTCCAGCGGCTACAGAATGGCTGCTGGATGTGAGCGCGACCGCTCACGACCAGACCTCGATCCTTATGGATGTGGTCAATGCATCGTGGATTCCGCTCGCGCAACGTGGTGCCATCTACCAACGGATTTTGCGAAACAAACAAGACGCGTTGGCCAAGTTGAATGGCATGGAGCGCGATTCTGCCCAACAGGATTACGACACGTGGCAGGTGAACTGGATTCGTTACCGCGTTCGAAGTAAGCAGTATTCGCAAGCGTCCGATGCGATTGCGAGTTTGTCAAAAGAAGCTCGCACTGCGCAGGCGGCGGCGCTGGTTCCGCTCGAGTTACAAGTTGCTGCGCGACTGGGAACGCTTGATTCCAAGCTCGCTCAATATCGTACTGAGCCTCAATCTGTGCCATCGAGTGCCGTTTTGAGGACGGCAGCACGAGAGCTGTTTGAGACGGGCGACAAGCAGTCGGCGCGCCAGATTTTAGAGTTTGTGTTCGCACAAGAGATTGACGAACATCAGCTGAGTGCCGCGAACTTCCTCGGCCTAGCGGAAATTCGGCTCGCGTCCGGCGATACTGCCGGAGCTCTCGAACTGCTGCGGCGTCTGGTGGTCGTGGTGGGAAATCCCTTCGAGAATCTTGATCCAGCGGCCGCTCTACTCGAGAAGAGCGGCCATCGCAAGGAAGCTGTGGAGTTTCTTGAGCAGTTGGTGAAGTCGGCGCCGTGGAATTCCGAGTATCGGCTTCGCTTAGCGAGAGCAAAGCTTGCATCGGACTCAGGTGCCTCTTCGACTAGAGATGAGCTTATCGCGGTAGCCTCGGCGAGCAGCGCCACGTACGACGTTCGGCTTAAGGCTGCTGGGGAGTTGGCGGGGCAGAGTCATGGCAATCTTGGCAGTGAAGAACTGAATTTGCTCGCCAGTCCGTCGACGATCACGGCGGCAAACGCCGACAAGTTTTATTTCTACGAAGCACGAATCAAAGCTGCTAATAATTCGCAGGACCCGCCAACCAAAATCCAGCTGCTGCGTCATTGTGTGATCGACTTTCCGCGTCGCGATGAAGCGCGTTATCCCTTATTTGAGGCGGAAGTCGGTACGAAAGAGTACGAGCAAGCTCTAGGGGCTCTGGAACCGGAGCTTGCGACTTTCAAAGTAAGCCAGACGCCGGCAGTTGCAGATGATGACCAGATTCTTAGCCAAGACGAACAGCCCGTGGAAGATGACGAAACCACGACAACGTCCACCGCTGGATCGGTCTTACCTCGTGCGGAGCAGGCTCGGATCGCAGCGATGGTTGGGGACACCATGATTCGTCTCAACCGGCTCGACGAGTCCCTGCCGTTCCTCCGGACCGCGCGGCGGCTCGAAACTTCCGCCCCTGTGCGCAAACAGTTGGCGCAGGACGTCGCTGACGTGCGGGAAAATCTGCGGGTTCAGCGGCTGAACGATGATCGCCAGCCACTGTTGCACGAGCCACTCGAGCAGGATCGTGTCGTTCGACCTCGATTAGTCGCTCATGCTGTGCGGCGCACCCCAACCCCACAAAAAGGAGGCAAGCAGCGATGAAACTTGTAAGCATTGTTCTCGTTGTCGCGCTGACCACGGGCCTTTTGGGTTGGGGAGCGTACCAGGACGCGACTCGACCGCCTGTTGCATTGTCTAACTACGTTCCAGCCGGAGCGTTACTGTATATGGAGGCGAAGGATTTTTCGGGGCTGCTCTCCGATTGGAATTCTTCGCCGCAAAAACGCGCCTGGGCGCAGAGTGCGAACTATGAAGTTTTTTCACGCTCGCGCCTGTTTCTCCGTTTGAAAGGGGCTGGGGATCAGTTTGCGGCTGCGGCAGGCCTTCCGCCTGATATGAATTTCCTGTCCCAGACTGCCGGTGGCCGGAGTGCTCTTGCGCTCTACGATATCGGCAACCTGCAGTTTCTCTATATCACGTGGTTGCCTTCGGCGAAGTCAATGGAGAATGCGCTGTGGCAAACGCGAAACAAGTTTGAACCTCGAACCGTCGGAGCTGCGACCTTCTATGTCCGTCGCGATCCGGAATCTCAAAGAGAGGTTGCGTTTGCGGTAGCGGGAGAGTATCTGCTTCTGGCTACACGCGAAGATGTGATGGCGGGCGCACTGCAACTGATGTCGGGGTCGAAAGATCGCACCGTCCAAGACGAGCAGTGGTGGTCGGAATCGATGGCAAGTGCGGGTCCGGCGGGCGATTTGCGCATGGTACTCAATCTCGAGAAGCTGGTTCCGAGTCCGTATTTCCGCACCTACTGGGTGCAACAGAACATCACCCACATGAAGCAATATTCGGCCGGAGTCTCCGATTTGTTTCGTTCAGGAAACGAATATCGGGAAGAGCGTGTTTTGATCTTGCGGCAGACTCAAAATCAGCCATCACCACCTCCTTCTGCCCGCGACATGAAAGAAATGATCCCCATCGTTTCCGGCGGAGGGGATACGGTGACTGCAGATCTCATTCGTCTTGTCCCAGACGACGCAGGCGCGTACGAAGCCCGCGCGTATCCAAATGTCGAGGCGTGTTTCCAGCTGCTCGAAACCAAGTTGCTCGCACCTCACCTGGGGGCAGCTCCAGCTTCAAATTTTGCGCCCTCAGTGCAGCTATCAAATGGCGAAACGGGTTCTGGATCTGACCTTGAAACCCAGATTGATGAGCCTCCCGTACGAGAAGCGGGACCAAAAGCAGTTTCGGCGCTACGACAGTTGCTGGATAAAACTCCATTGATGGCATCCCTGACAGTGCAGTCCACGGAACGCGGCGGAACTGGAGTATTCGTACGGATGCACACTGGGATCGTCCTGTCAGCGGATAGGGATTGGGATCAATCAGCCGTCGAATCGGCCTTGGTTGATTTCATACGGTCTGGTCTTACCGTCAGCCAACTCGGGGTTTCGTGGATAGCGAAGGGTAGCTATCGGCAGTTGAATGGTCTCTGGCCACTCACTGTCGCCATGCGGGGTAAGTATCTTATGGTTGCCGACGATAGCACCCTGATGGAGGCGCTTCTCGCTAACCTGAACCGCAAGCCCGAAGCCAAGCCAGCGATCTTCCTTGCCGGATTCCGGCACGCCCGGGAGCGCAATAATTTTGCAAGTTTCTTTGGTCTCATCGATGGAACAAGTCAAGCTAAGGCAGAATATCCGGGCATTTCAAGGGAGCCGCAGTTCTTCTCAGGGAACGTGGGGAGTCTAAGCGAGGTGCTTTCGGATGTTTCTGCGGAGAATATCGTGGTGCGGCGCGACGGCAACAAAGAACGGGAGACCGTTACCTACGCATGGGCACAATAAGAATTCCGACGTGTATCGCTTTGGGGTTTGCGCTTTTCGTAACAGGCCAGGGCGAGGCCGGCTCCCCCGAGCCGCGCAGATCAGAATCGCTGTTTGCTCAATCTGCTGCGAGGAAGCTAGCCGTCGATTTTGCTCCTGCGGGCGTCTCGTTCTTGCTTCTCGATGCCCAGACCGGCGCCGTACTTGCTTCCCACTGGGACGATCCAGAGAAGCCGGTTCCGGTGGGATCACTGGTGAAGCCATTCGTCGCCCTTGCTTACGGCGAACAGCACTCGTTTCAATACCCCACGCACGTGTGTCGAGGAACGGCTACTGGTTGCTGGCTTCCTCGTGGCCATGGCAAGGTCAACCTTTCTTCGGCGATCGCGCATTCGTGCAACTCCTATTTTCGCGCGTTGGCCTCGGGCATGACCGCGGCTGCCGTTTCGCCCGTTGCAACGAGGATTGGTCTCGAGATCCCGTCTGAGGACTTGCGCGGGGCACAACTAGTGGGACTTGGAAATCACTGGTCGATCGCTCCGTTAAATGTCGCAAGGGCATACCTGGAATTGCTGCGGCGCCGTGATCAGCCTGGAGTGCAGCAGATTCTTGCGGGAATGGCAGCTGCGGCGGAAGAGGGCACTGGGGCCGAGGTTGATCGCGCGCTCGCATACCAGAAGGCACTGATCAAAACTGGGACGGCAAGTTGTACGCACGCGAGACATGCGCCGGGAGACGGGTTCACGGTTGCACTTTTTCCCGCCGAGCGCCCCGAGATCTTGTTATTGGTTCGGGTCCATGGTGTGCCTGGTGCTGAAGCTGCCAAGACAGCGGGCAAAATGCTGCGAGAGATTGAGGAGTGACTTGATTTTCACGCGCCGATCGACTCGGGCATTGCTATTGGGAGTGTGTCTCGGCATGCCGTTGGCCTCGATAGCTCAAGATGTGCGCATCGGCGTATTTGGTTTATTTCATCCTCAAGAACTGGTTGTGAGCCCGGTGGCTGGTTCAGCGTTAGTGGTGAAGGCGGGCGAGCAGACTTTTGTCCTGGAGAAAAGCTCGGGCGCCGCTGAGGTACGCGTTTCCATGTCTGGTCAGATGTTGAGAGTTGAAACCGGAGAAGGTGAGATTCGGTCGGCGTCGTTAAGTGTCACGAGCCGCAATAGCGGAACAGCGGAATTCATACTTGCGATTCCAGGAAAAATCAGCCGCCGATATCGCGGAACGCTGCGCGTCGAACCTTCTGCGCGTTCGCTGCGGGCAGTGGTCAGCATGGATTTGGAAACCGCGGTAGCCTCGATTGTGGCGGCAGAGTCTGTTCCGGATACGCCGATTGAGGCTTTGAAAGCACAGGCTGTTGTGGCGCGCTCGTACCTGGTTGCCGCGAAGGGCCGCCATTCCACCTTCGACTTCTGCGACACAACGCACTGTCAATTTCTGCGCAACCCTCCTGGGGCTACATCGTCCATAGGTTTCGCTGTGTCAGAGACGCGCGGCCTCGTCCTCATGTATGAAGCGGAGCCTGTCGCCGCGATGTATACCCGAAGTTGCGGCGGGCGGACTTTGACGCCTTCTGATGTAAAGCTTCCGCACGGTGGTTATCCCTACTACTCGGTTGCTTGCAAGTACTGCCGCCAGCATCCGACGCATTGGGATTCGGAGATTGCATTGCAGGAAGCTGCCCATTTGGAGCCTCGCAATGAATCCGCTCGGCTGGATATTGATCGGCTGTTCGGATGGAGCACTGTGCCTAGTAACAACTTCACGACGCAGCGGCGAGGCGATCGAGTGCTTCTGCAAGGCGTTGGCGAAGGTCACGGAATCGGATTATGCCAACGAGGTGCGGCGGCAATGGCTCGGGAAGGGGCGACTTTCCGCCAGATACTGACTCATTACTATCCCAACACTGCGGTTACTGCATTGGTCAGCAAGTACGCGATGCGGTGATGCACTCGCAAAAGTGTTCACGACAGAGAAGCCCGACTTGCCCTAAGAGCGAGATTTCGACCCTAGCCTTAGAACTTCTCTCCGCAGCTTCGAGTGCGCACGCAGGCGACGCAAGTATGCCATCTCGTTTGGGCCGGACTTGGCGCGGATGATTTGCAGAACGGTGCTCTTGTCCAAGGTGCTCCATGAGTCGAGATCGGGAATCAACGACAGCACCATCGCGAAATTCTGGAAGTCGACGCCGGAGACCCGATCCTTTTCACTGGCTGAAACGCCCAGAATCTTCGCCAGCGATTTTGCGCTCGACGCTTGAAAGCGGCGCAGATCGCCGCCGAATTCCCGCGCCATTTTCTCGTTGACGCGCAGTCCGATGTTCCGGGTGGAGAACCGATTCCATGCACCCGCGGCACTGCCCGGCAACTCGTAGAACACGTGGCCATCGGCGAGGCGACGCAATGTCCGCGCTGAAGACTTGTAGCTCGGGTTTGCAGCGATTCGTTTCTCCTCACGCTCGGCCAGTCGCAAGAGTTCAGTGCGGCCCGGGCGAAATCCGAGCTTGCGATAAAACCAGAACGCGCCGGATTCGATCGCTTCGTCATTGTTCTGACCGAGCTGGTATGGGTACATCGAAATGCAGGTTGCACCCATGAATTCGCAAAGGCAGCGGAGAACCTGTGCGAAAATCCAGGCGACTTCGCCGCCGCGAAATGTGTAAAAGGTGTTGAACCCGACTTCGATCCACTCAAACAAGCCAATCGCTTCGATGTAGTTTATGGGCACTCCGTTTTTGAGCGTGAGACCGGCGGTGTACGCGCGCAAGGGGAGCCGCCGCTCCGGTTGGAGATTCCAGAGAAAGATCAAAACGCCCCGTCCAACGTCGGCACGAACTACGGAGCGGGGATCTCCCAGCGTGGTTCCGTACAGTTCCCGATAGCGCACGAGCATGACCTCGCGGATCATGTTCATCACCTTCGCGCCCTGCGCGGGCGAAAGTTTTCTGAGCGAAGGAAACCGGCGCGCGAGTTCAGTTTTGAGCGAAACATCCTTTCGAGCAAGTAACGGTTCCTGGTGATAGAAAACATTCGGCACATTTTTCCAGTTTCGTGTGCGTGAGATGTGCGAATTCTCGAGCCGCCAGCGAACGGGCATTTGCAACGCGTCGTAGGCGCGTGCTTTTTCGGCATTGGAGATAGGGAGTTCTTCGAATTGCTCCACGAGCCAACCCGGAGATTTGCTTCGATTTCCCTGCGCGGCATCGAGCCACTTGCGCCATGGAATGTTTGCTTCGACAAGGGAATCTTCTTCGAGTAGAAGAATCACTCGCGGCCATCCTGCGCCCATGGCGCGTTCGTCGTCGTAATCGTCCCAGGCGATCTCGACTTGTCCCGGCAAACGCCGAACGACCCAGCGCGTCAGATCGAAGCCGAGTGCGTCTTGCATGGTAGTGCCGGCAATCCCGGAAACTTCAATCGGATCGAATGCATCCATGTCGGCGCCCGCTTCTTGCAGGTCAGCGACGCGCTTGTAAAAGCGCTTGAGCAGGCTCTCGGCTTGCCGGAGTATGCGCGCGCGTGGCGGGAACGCGCGCAGCACCATCAGAACTTCGTGAAAACGGATGAGGGAGGGAACATCCTTGAACGTGGCGGCATTGGCTTGCGTCAACAACTTGGAAACGCGCGCTGCCTCGGCACGGCCAAAACTATATCGGCAGTTTTCGAGTTCGTCGAGCAGACGGCTGGACGAAGGAGCTGACATTTATTGCGTCTTGTATGTTACCTGTACGTCGTGCGCGGCTGGGGTCCAAGAAATTCCGTCAATCGTTACCGCCGCAGTGGATGCCTTCCAATTCTTGACCAGGGCGCCATCCACGGAAACGTCGCGAACTTTAGCACCTCCGTAGACGATCACCTGCAGTTGCTTGAACCAAGGATGATATGGACCTTCGGCCGACATGTGAATGGTTACGTGATCGGCAGCAGCCTCGCAAGTAAAATGCGCCCGCAGGAACTCGCCTTTCTGATAAGCAAAGGTGTTGCCGTCATCCATGTACAGGTCGCCACTACAGTTAGGGCCGGGATACACCCGCAGTTCCAGCGGTCCGTTCGGCGTCTGGTCGACGTTCTCAACTACTGGCTGCTGGGGCAGAATCGTTCCGGCACGCACGTACACAGGCAGCGTGTCCAATTTGTCTTGAATCTTGATGGATTGACCGCCAGTGACGCCGTCTTGCGTCGCGGGCGGAGCGGTTGGAATCTTCTCTCCAGTCCAGTAATCGAACCAGTCGCCAGTCGGCAGAGTAACGTCGTAGTTGCCGACGAAGGGCCACATTTTCGGCGCGACGAGCAAACCACGTCCGAACATGTACTCTTCTCCGTTGGTTTCGAGAATGGCCTGGTCCGGAAATTCCATGAACATCGGGCGGAGAAGTGGTACACCCGTGCGCGAGGCTTCTTCCATTCCAGTGTAGATATAAGGGAGCAGCCGATAGCGCGTTTCGATGTACCGCTTGCGGATGGCTTCGTGTTCCGGTCCATCCACCCACGGTTCATGATCACGCGTGCCCTTCGCCGCGTGATTGCGATAAATCGGGTTGAATACTCCTAATTCCATCCAGCGAGTGAGCAGCTCGGGCGTAGGACTTCCGTTAAACCCGCCGATATCGTCACCAACAAAGGCAAACCCCGACATGCCGAGATTCGCCAGCTGCGGAATGGAAAGCCGCATGTGATTCCACGACGCTGTGTTGTCCCCAGTCCAGGTAGCTGCATAGCGCTGCGCACCAGCGTAGGCCGCGCGGGTCAATACGAACGGCCGCTGATCCGGTTGCAGTTTGAGAAGACCTTCATAGGTCCCGTGGACATTTTCCATACCGAATACGTTATGGATTTCGCGGTGATCGGTCTTGCGGCGTTCGACGTAATGAACCGTATCGAGCGGCATGGTCTTCTCGGGGTATACGAAAACGGCCGGTTCGTTCATGTCATTCCAGAAGCCGCGCACGCCATCTTTCACGAACTCGGTGTAGAGCGATCCCCACCACTCGCGAACAGCAGCGCGCGTGAAATCGGGAAAAACGCTGGGGCCGGGCCAGACCGGTCCAACGTAAACCGATCCGTCGGGATTCTTGACGAACATGTCTTTCGCAATCCCGTCGTCGTAGGGCTGGTAGCCGGGCACCTTGGCGATATGCAGGTCGGTGATGGTGATGAGCTTGAATCCCTGCTGCCGCAGGTCTTTGATCATCTGCTCGAAGTGCGGGAAGCGCTCGCGATCCACGGTGAACGGACGGTTCCTGTCCTGGTAGTCGATGTCGAGATAAATAACGTCCGCGGGAATCTTGCGCTTACGGAAATTGTCGGCGATTTCGCGCACTCGCGCTTCCGGATAATAGCTGTACCGGCACTGCTGGTAGCCGAGAGCGAAGAGCGGTGGCAATGGCGTGCGGCCCGTCAACGCGGTGAAGTCGCTGACAACCTTCTTGGGATCGGGCCCATAAAAGAAGTAGTAATTTAGTTCGCCGTTCTCGGTGCCGAACGAGTAGGCACCCCGAGATTCTTTTCCGAAGTCAAAGCTGCTTCGGTAAGTATTGTCCAGAAAAATTCCGTACGCGCTGCCGTGCCGGACTCCGAGAAAAAACGGAATCGTCTTGTACAACGGGTCGGTGGACTCTTGCCATCCGAACATGTCCATATTCCACATCGTGAAGTCGAGGTTGCGATGGTCGAGCGGCCCGGTCTTATCTCCGAGCCCAAAATAGTGCTCATCGATCGGCATCGTCTTCCAGACGCGAAATGCGGTGCCGTGGTAGGAAACTGGAGACCTCGGTTGATCTTCGGAAATCAGCTTTCCAGATTTGTCGAGGAAGGAGACTCTCAGAGGTGATTTCTCGATCCGTAGCTGGAGAGTGCCCGTGTCGAGAAGGGTCGCGTCATTTCCATCTTTGACGTCGATCTTTGCTGATTCTGGAAATGGGTTTGGCACAACGGCGAACGATTGATCTTCGGGAAACGTCCCTCGCGCAGCGTATCGGAGCCTCACGACGTTAGGTGAGAGTGCCGTGATCCGCAGACGGCCTTCGCCAACGGTGAGTTCTACTCCATTCGAGAGGGTTTGAACGCCTGAGACGTTACCCACGGGTTGCCATTGTGCCTGTACGGAAGGAAGAAACAACAAAAGCAAAGACGGTAGTAAGAACTGCCTGAGAATTCGCATGGTTTTTATGAAAGTCCGACCGAAATGATAACTGAACAGGCGCGTCTTGCAGCTAAGCGACGGGCATTTTTTGTCGTCAAAGGAATTGCCCCAAGCTTGCGAAAAGCTACGAAGGCAGTGCGTTGTCACCGACGTCAGGTTCTGTACAGTCAAATACCGAGAAAGCCAAGGCCCATTCTGGGAGCAATTTCGTTCGAGATTGGAAATTACGAAGTTGACAGTTCAGGTTCCGGCTCATACTGTTCCGTCTGACTTATTGCCGCAACTGCAAGAAAATCGTTCTGGCGGCGGGATGAAATTCAGTAACGGAGGTTCATCGGAGCACTCATGAATGCAACCGCGGCGATTACCCATCGCGCTCTGGCACCCCTCGATCTGACCATCATCGGGATCTACTTCCTGATTGTTTTTAGCATCGGCTTGTATTTCGCCAAGAAGGAACGCACCTCGACCGATTACTTCCTGGCAAGCCGCGACATCGGGTGGTTCTTCATCGGGGCTTCGTTGTTCGTTTCGAACATCTCTACCGAGCATTTCATCGGGCTTTCCGGGACGGGCGCCTCTTCCGGTCTCGCGGTGGGGCACTTCGAGTGGCTTGCCTGCCTGATGCTGCTGATCCTGGGATGGGTGTTCGTACCGTTTTATCTGCGGACAAACGTGTTCACGATGCCTGAGTTTCTGGAGCGACGTTTCAATCGACAGTGCGCTGTGTATCTGGCGGGCATCTCGATCATCGCTTACATCTTCACGAAAATTTCGGTGCAGCTTTACGCTGCCAGCGTTGTCCTGGAGCGAATCGCCGGCTGGTCGCTGGTGAAGACCGCCATTGTGCTCGTCATCGCGACGGGCATTTACACCGTCGCGGGCGGACTCGCAGCGGTCATTTACACCGACACGGTGCAGACATTGATTTCGATCACAGGCGCGGTTGCGCTGACGGTCATCGGTCTGCATCGAGTTGGAGGACTCGAGCACTTGCGCACGATGGTTCCAGAATCCTTTTTCCACATGATCAAGCCTGCTTCCGATCCAAGTTTTCCCTGGACCGGGATCTTTTTCGGCGCCCCAATCCTTGGTATCTGGTACTGGTGCACCGATCAGGTCATCGTGCAACGCGTACTTTCAGCGCGTGATGAAGGACATGCCAAGGCCGGAACCATCTTTGCCGGCTTTCTCAAGATTCTTCCGGTGTTCATGCTGGTCCTGCCCGGGATGATCGCATACGCGCTGTTCCGTAACGAAGTGGCCGACAAGCCTGATTACGCCTATCCGACACTGGTTCTGAACTTGCTGCCTACTGGGCTTGTCGGCTTAGTGATGGCTGCGCTGCTAGCCGCCGTGATGGGAGCAATGAGCTCCGTGTTCAACTCGGCCTCCACACTCGTAACTCTTGATTTTTACAAGAAAATTCGTCCTGAGGCCTCGGAGGCACAGCTCGTAAATTTCGGACGCGTAGCGACCGGTTTCATGGTGTTGCTTGGCCTGCTGTGGGTTCCGTTCATTCACCTGATCAATAGCCAGCTCTACATCTATCTGCAGAGTGTGCAGGCGTACATCAGCCCACCCATTGCGGCATGCTTTGTCCTCGGGATTCTGTGGCCGCGACTGAACGGTCAGGGAGCGATTTCATCCTTGCTGACGGGCTTTGTGCTGGGAGCCGTGCGCTTCATCGCCGAATTGATGGCGGCGCGGGGAACGGAGTTCAGTGGCCTCATGGAGTGGTTGGTAAAGATGAACTTCCTGCACTACGCCATTTTCATGTTCGTGGTTTGCAGCCTGGTTCTCGTTGGCGTCAGTCTCGCAACTCCAGTACCTGATCGGCGCAAGTTGGCAGGGCTAACGTTCGCGACGGTGGATGAAAAGATGGACACCGTGGCCGTCGACGCTCGCGTTCGCAAACCAGCGCACGAAACCGCCACGGAACACCGGATCAACATCGCCTTCAGCTTGCTGCTTCTTGCAACGGTGATTGGCTTGTGGATCTACTTCCGCTGATTTGAATTGTGACGTCCAAACGCTAGGATCTATCTCTCGGCGGTCTGAAATCGTTGTTCCGGATTAGTTCATTTGCCAGATGCGGAAGTTAAGGTAGGAGGCAAACGTCACCCACACGATATAGGGAATCAACAACCACGCTGCCAGAAACGAAATAGAGTAGAAGGCTACGGTTGTGGCGAAAAGCATCATCAGCAGAAAGCAGATCTCGGCGAATGCGGCTCCAATTGCACGCATTCCGAAGAAAATCAAAGACCATGCGCAGTTTGCGGCCAATTGGATGAAGAACAGAACCAGCGCTG
>Ga0126378_10001215_pt1 | contig 19253 bp, 15 predicted proteins | sample PanSoiMetPlot_23_FD_92587 | JGI IMG/M metagenome (GOLD analysis project Ga0126378, IMG submission 92587) | Tropical forest soil microbial communities from Panama - MetaG Plot_23 | ecosystem: Environmental > Terrestrial > Soil > Tropical forest > Bulk soil | place: Panama | collected 2016-02-17
CGGCGTGAAAGACATTTTCGATCCAAAAGAAAACATTGATGCCGGAACGCACTACTTGCATGACCTGCTGCAACTCTACAAGAACGACCTGACACTCGCACTCGCCGCCTACAACGCCGGCCCTGACAAGGTGCAAAAATACGGTGATGTTCCTCCCTACCGCGAGACACAGTCTTACGTAAAGCAGGTCAAGCGCAAATACCAGAAGAACAAAACCGCTCCCGCCGCAAAGACAACGACTGCCCCAGCCTCGACGACCGCTCCCCCCGCGCCAGGTGCATCCCCAACCGCTCCCGCTCCTCCTACGGCTCCTTGAGTTCGCAACCGTTCGGGATGGCCGGGACGCCGATTGGAATTCCTTGCGAAGGCCCCTTCGTGACGGTAGGCTGCTGGCCTCGTAAGCCAAGACATAAAAAAACGCGAGGCCAAACTATGCAATTTCTAAAGCGATTCTCGGATCAGCTCTACAGCCTGATGCGGTTGGCGGCCGGCTTTTTGTTTGCCTGCCATGGCGCGCAGAAACTGTTTGGGGTTCTGGGCAGTCCTCAGATGGTGCATGTGCCCCTGATGCTGGCGGCCGGGATCATCGAATTCTTTGGCGGCGTGCTGATTGCGCTGGGGGCATTTACGGCCATTGCCGCGTTTGTCGCCAGCGGTGAAATGGCCACGGCCTATTTTTTGCAGCATGCTCCGCACGGTTTCTGGCCGATCCGCAACCATGGCGAACTGGCCGTGCTCTTATGCGTCGTCTTCCTCTACATTGCTTCGCATGGCGACGGCACGTGGAGCGTGCGCAGATTCTTGAAAGGCAAACGGTTGTAGCAACCGACGACGCACGGAAAGAGCAGGCGGGAAGGAAAGACGATCCGACCCGCCAATAGCGACCCTCGGGACTACGGTTGGGCTCGAGTTAGAAACGGATGGCAACGCCGATCGAGGCGCGCGTACAGTTGAGCGTCTGGCCGGAATTGCGGAGACCGACGTAGTCCACTTGTGGACGCAAATACATGTGGGGAAGCAAACCAAGGTCTACGCCGCCGCCAACGCTGAATGCGAATTGGTTGGAGGAAACTCCACTGACGGAAACACGCGAGCCGCCTGCCAAGGCCTGCACGAAGGGGTCAATCCTGAGTGGGTTGCGAAGCATCAGCCGCGGCCCAAACATGTACGTGAGCGTGTTCGTGGACACGCCGCTAGGAGAAGCGTGGTACCCGCCAAAATCGCCGACCAATCCCAAGAAACGGATCGGGTAGAAGCCGATCGAGCCGCTGACGCCGTTCTGGTTGAGTCCGCCAGAATTCCCAAGGCGAAAATAAGAATAGCCAATGGAAGCGTCGACAGATTGAGCGCGTGAAGGAATTGCAAGGAGTGCCAAGCCTAGAGCCAAAAGAGCAAGCTTTTTCATTCGGTTCCTTCCTTTCGAGGGACTTTCGAGAGCTGGGAACGCGAAGCCGCCGCACCTTATCGGCAGATTAAACAGCCTGTTTGCAGAGGCTTACTCTATTCTTCACATACTCTGTGGAAAGGAGCCAAGTACAGGTTGCGCCGTTTCCTTGCCTGCAACACTCGAGCTGGCCCGCTGGCAGAGGGTCTGCTCAGAAAGGACACGTCATTTTTTGGCGGAGTGATGGTCGTAGCTGATGACGCGGGTGATTTTCCAGGCGCCATCTTTGTATTGCCAGAGGTGAATGAAGCTGGCTTCACCTACACCTTCGGTGTCCTCATGGCCCGGATGATGGAAACGGTGGACACCCATTTCGACGGCGCCATATCCCTTCATGTAATGGACTTGCAGCGTTCCGGGGACGAGTTCGCGAGTCGTTTTGCCGCAGATATTTTTCTTCACGCTGTCCGTGAGTGCCACTTTGCCGACGGTGACGCCACCTTGATCGTGATAAAACTCGACATCGTCCGCAAAGAAGGAAGCAAACTTTTCGAGGTCGCAGCGATTGTAGGAATCGAAGAGAGCAGCATCGAGCGCCCCAATGGCCTTGTCGAGTTCTGCCTGGGATTTGATGCTGTCCAGAGACGGCACGGCCTGGGCCGAGCTTCTGGGGACGCAAATCGCGAGCAGAAACAGAAACAGCCGGGGTTTTGACGACAAACGCTTCATCGAGGTAGTCCTTTTCCTTCAGATTTGCGGTCGCGAAAGAAGATACGGAGTGCGATGGGAGAATGTTCCACGGAAAAATTCCATGAATTCGTGCTGGGTCACTTTGCGAGACGACGACCTAACGGGTTCACGGGGAGCAGAGTCTATACCGGGTGGTCGCAAGGGAATAAACTTGTCCGGCATCCATTCCACTCGTACAGCATCGGAGGATTCATGAGAAATTCCTGGAGTTTCGCATTCAGGAAGCGGGGTCTTGGAACAGCAGCTGTGATTGTGGTTGCGCTCGCATTCGTGTGGTTCCAACAAGCCCGCGGTCAAAGCAATGCCGCCGTCGGTGCCTCAGTTCGCCCGAATACGGCTGCGCCCGTGCAGGAACACGAAGAGCGCATCCGGAAGATCGAAGCGACCGCAGTAGTTGTTCCGATGGGGGACAAGGAGCCGCTGCGTCTAAGCCTGGTGCAGTTGATGGAGTTGTACAAGGTCCCCGCCCTGAGCATCGCGGTGATCGAAGATTACAAAATCGCGTGGGCCAAAGGATATGGAACGATCGGAATGGGTTCGAACGCGCCGGTGACTACGAAGACGCTTTTTCAGGCGGGCTCCATAAGCAAGCCCGTTGCGGCGACGGGCGCGTTGTACCTCGTGGAGCACGGCAAGTTGTCGCTCGACGAAGATGTCAACGTAAAGCTGAAGACATGGAAGGTTCCCGAAAATGAGTTTACGAAGGAACAGAAGGTTACGCTGCGGCGACTGATGTCGCACACCGGCGGGCTCACGGTGCACGGATTTCCGGGATACGATGTGGACGAGAAAGTACCGACGCTAGAACAGATTTTCAATGGCGAGAAACCCGCGAACACCATGCCGATTCGCGTGGATGTTGTCCCCGGAACGCTATGGCGTTATTCCGGTGGGAGTGACCATCGAACAACAATTGATGATCGACGTAACGAGGAAAGCGTTTCCGGAATTCATGCGCGAAACGGTGCTGGACAAGATTGGCATGACGGACAGCAGCTACGAGCAGCCGCTGCCGGCCTCTCGCGCGGCCCTGACGGCGATTGGAACCTACAGCGACGGAAAGCCCGTGCATGGGAACTGGCACGTGTATCCGGAAATGGCCGCGGCAGGACTCTGGACAACGCCGACAGACTTGGCCCGGTTCGCGATTGAGATTGCAAATTCAAGACATGGGAAATCAAACCGCGTGCTCTCGCAGAAGATGACGGAACAGATGTTGACCCCGGTGATGGATGGAGCGGGACTCGGGTTTTTCGTGGAGAAGGAAAACCCGGGGCAGTTCGGGCACGACGGCGCAGATGAAGGATTTCAGGCGCTGCTAACGATGAATTCGGAGACTGGCAAAGGCGTAGCGATTATGGCGGCATCGGACAATGGAATCACGTTGGCCAACTATGTGTTGCGGGGCGTAGCACAAGAGTATTCCTGGAACTATAAGTTCGGAGGGCCATTGCCAATGATGGGGACTCTGGCGAGGGCACGGGGCGTCGAAGCCGCGCTCGATCGTTACGCGGAGATGAGAAAGGCCGGGGAGCTTCCAGCTGATCAGGCCGAACGGTCCTTGAACCAACTAGGTTATTCACTGTTGTACTCCGGGCATGAAAAGGATGCGATTGCCGTGTTTCAGCGCAACGTGCAGGAGTTCCCGCAATCGTCGAACGTGTACGACAGCCTGGGCGAGGCGTACGCAAAAGTAGGAGAAAAGGACTTGGCGATTGCAAATTACGAAGAGTCGCTGCAACTGGACCCGAAAAACCAGAATGCTGTGGAGCGGCTGAAAAAACTACGAGAAACGAAATAAGCCACATTATTTTCCGTGGAAAAGACCTTGTACTTTCCTCCCGATTCAATCTGAAGGAGCAGACGGCAGCCCCTGGCCCCAGACTGGAGTTGTAACCGCGAGTCTTTCGAAATTCGCAACAAGGGGCTTCGCCCGAGGGATGGCCTTCTTCACCTGCGGCATGGATAGCGAAGCGTCGTGACTGGTGGCGCTGTCCCACACCTCGGTGACCCAGAGGACGTTTTCGTCTGCGGCGTCTTTGGCAACAACGTAACTGAAGCAGCCCGGCATATCCGCGGCCGTCGCCTGGAGAACGCGAATCATCTCCTCGCGCTTGCCAGGAACAATCGTCATTTTCACGATTAGTCCGTACATTTCGCTCGCTCCCTGGTAATCAGAAGAAACACATGCGGACAGAGTCGCACGCTGGAAGGATAGCATCGGCCAAGCGGCGGTATGCTGAATGGTTTTTCTGTAGCGAGGATTGAGGTGCTTACCGAGAAAGCAATCGGTCGGGAGCGAAGATGTCTTGAGGATCAAAGGCGGATTTGAGGCGGCGCATGAGGCCGAGATCAGGGCGGGGCATCCCCCATATGTTGACGCTGCGCTTGAGGGCGGTCGGGCACCAAGGGATAGAGCTCGAGGCGTTTTCGGATGTGCAGAGGGAAGAGATTTCTAGGACAGCTTTAGCGAGGGACTGCAAGGACACGGTGTCTTCGGAGTTCGGGAGCAGGGCAAAGTAGAGGACGCCGCAGGCGCGGGCAAGAACGGCGTGCGCGAGAGAAGCCTGGTCGGCCGCGGCGTGCAACCGTCGGAGAAGCTGGGTGAGGCGAGCGGGCAAAGTCGAGATTTTGAGAATTGCGACGGAGGGACAAGCCCCGAGAAGAAGCGGAATCGCTTGACCGATGTAGTGCCAGAGGTCGGCGCCTTCGGATTCGCCAAGGGTGAGGAACTGCGCGGGTTTGGCAGTCGACGAAGCGGTAAACTGAGCGAATTCGCGGGAGGCGCGCTCGCAAACCCCTGGGATGCCTTCTACGCTCACACAAAGGTGCCAGGAATCCGCCGGGAATTTTCCTTGAAGCCCGGTGCCTGGCGGTTCGGGAGAATTCTTTTCGGCTTCGAGGAACAGTTGCATGACTTTAGGGCTGACGAGATCGATTGACGCGGCTCGAACCGGAGAGCGTTCGACAAGTTTGCTGAAAGCGAGAGCATCTTCGTGACCGTGAAAAGAGAAGACGAAGCCGCAGCCCGATGGCGCTGCCGGAAACGTGCGGAAGTTGAGCCGAGTGATGACCGCAAGAGTGCCTAGAGAGCCGATGAGAAGTTTGTGCAGATCGTAGCCGGTAACGTTTTTGACGACACGCCCGCCGCTCTTGCACCGCCGGCCCGTGCCGTCCACAAATTCCGCGCCGATAAGGAAGTCGCGAGCCGTGCCGTAGGAGTGTCGAAGAGAGGAGTCCACGCCAGAAGCAATGATGCCGCCGATGGTCGATTCGAAATAAAAAGGAACGGCGAGCGGAAGAAATTGTTTTTGCTGGTAGAGGGGAGCAGTCAGGTCGCTGAAATTCGCCCCGGCATCCACGCTGACGGTGAGATCGCCGGGATCGTAGTGGGCGATTTGGTTGAGACCGGTCATGTCGAGAGCGATGTCGTAACGGGAGGGAGGCATGCCGATTTCGAGCTTGGTGCGATGGCCGGAAGGGATGAGAGCGAGCCTTTCGAGCGCAGCAAAGCGCACGGTTTCGGCGGCCTGCTCAGCGGAAGTTGGCTGGGCGACGGCGGACGGGATGACTTCGTCTACCGCATATTGCGAGCGGACCGCCGGGTCGGCAGTGACGTGAGAAGCGCCGATAGCCGATTCGAGCCGGGAGACGAACTTGGAAGCAACGCTAGCCATGGAACGGCAGCCGCAGTCGAAAAAAGAAAGAGAACCTATAACGCGGAGGCGGCACAGAGAAAAACATCATGTCGTGCTCGGACGAAAGGAGGAATGAGCCCGGACGCGTATTTCGCCGCAGCCTTTGCTGAGCGGGAAGATTTTGCCGGGGTTGAGCGAGCAATTGGGGTTGAACGCGTCGTGAACACGGCGCATGAGGTCGAAGTCAGCGTCGGAAAAAAGAAGCGGCATTAACTCCGATTTTTCCATGCCAATGCCGTGCTCGCCGGTAAGCGCGCCGCCAACTTCGACACAATAGCGAATGATTTCGGCCGATGCTTGCATGGCGCGCTCAAATTGCCCCTTGTCGCGGGGGTCGTAGAGAACAATCGGATGAAGGTTGCCGTCTCCCGCATGAAAAATATTGCAGATGTCGAATCCGCAGCGCGCGCCGATTTCGCGGATGCGGCGAAGGGCTTGCGGAAGCTTGGTGCGAGGGATGACGCCGTCGAGGACGTAATTGCTGGCGGCAAGCCGGCCGAGTGCGCCGAAGGCGTTCTTGCGGCCTTTCCAGAGGAGCTCGCGCTCGGCGTGGTCACGGGCGAGGCGAACTTCGCGAGCGTGGTGCAAGTTGCAAACCTCGGTGATAGCAATCGCTTGGGCAGCAACGGCTTCCGAGAGGCCTTCGACCTCGAGAAGAAGAACCGCGGCGCTGTCACGTGGGAACCCGGCGTGGACGAAGTCTTCCACGACGCGCAGCGTCCAGCCATCGAGCATTTCGCAGGCTGCCGGAGTGATGGCGCGAGCGGTAACGTCAACGACGGTTTCTGCGGCGTCGTCCACGGAATCAAAAATGGCCAGAAGAGTTTTAACGGCTTCCGGCTTGCGAGAGAGTTTCACTGTAATTTCGGTGACGAGAGCGAGAGTGCCTTCGGAGCCGACGAACAAGCCCGTCAGGTCGTACCCCAGCCCATCGCCTTGGGCGCTGCCAACGCGAACGATTTCGCCCTCAGGAAGGACGAGTTCGAGGGCCGTGACGTGGTTCGTGGTGACGCCGTAGGCCAGTGTGTGAGGGCCACCGGCATTTTCCGCGACGTTGCCGCCGATGGTGCAGGACTTCTGGCTCGAGGGATCGGGCGCAAAGTACAGGCCGTGCGGCTCGGCGGCAAGCGTAAGATCGTAATTGACGACACCAGGCTGGACGACGGCACGCTGATTTTCCGGATCCATCGAGAGGATGCGGTTCATCCGCGAGAAAACGAGCATCAGGCCGCCGGTTCGAGCGAGCGCGCCGCCGGAAAGGCCGGTGCCAGCACCACGTCCCACGATGGCCACGTTACATTTGGCGGCAAGTTTTACAATTTGCGAGACCTCTTCTGTGGAAGTGGGAAAAACCACTACTTCTGGGCGGCCTTTCTCGACCGAGCCGTCGTATTCGTAAAGTAGAACTTCTTCCGGTTGGTATAGAACGGCAGAAGACCCGAGAAGCTTTTCGAGTTCGCGAAGGAGACCGGAGTGCATAAGCAACGCCTTGGAAGCGCACCTCGCACTATAGTGAGGATCCTCAAGGAGGCGCAACTTTAAGTTGCATGAAGGAAGTTGCATGGATGGAGAGCGGGTATGTTAGTGTGAATGCCGCAGGCGGCAATGAGGAGAAATGGCGACAGCGAAGGTTTTAGCGACACACCGGTTGTTTGAACCCGCGAGAAAAATTCTCCAGGAACACTGCGAAGTGGAATATTGGGAAAAGCCCGGGCGCCCTCCGCGCGAGGAAGTGCTGCGGCGCGTCGAGGACAAACAGGCACTGGTCTGCCTGCTGACCGAAAAAGTAAATGATGAATTGCTGCAAGCGGCTCCGAAACTGAGGATTGCGGCGAATGTCGCCGTGGGCTTCGACAATATTGACGTGGCGGCGTGCACCAAGCGCGGCGTGGCGGCGACAAATACTCCGGGGGTCCTGGATGAGACGACGGCGGATTTTGCCTGGACTCTGCTGATGGCCGTTGGGAGAAGGCTGCTCGAAGGTGACGCGCTGGCGCGGTCGGGGAACTGGAAGGGCTGGGATTTGGACCAGTTGGTTGGGGCGGATGTGTGGGGGAAGACGCTCGGGATTGTCGGATTCGGCCGCATTGGCAGAGCGATGGCGCGACGAGCAAGCGGCTTTCAGATGAAGGTGATTTATACCGATGCGGTGCGGGCCACGCCGGACGCGGAAAAACAGCTGGGAGCAGAATATCGAGACCTGCATGCCTTGCTGGCGCAGGCGGACTTCATCAGCGTGCATACGCCGCTGCTTCCGGAAACGCGCGGGCTGTTCAACGCCGAGAAATTCGGCCGGATGAAGAGGACCGCGTTTCTAATCAACACCGCGCGGGGGCCAGTCGTGAATGAAGGCGACCTGGCGGAGGCACTCGAGAGCGGGAAGATTGCCGGGGCTGCGCTTGACGTTTTTGAAAAAGAGCCGGCAATTCATCCTGGCCTGCGGCGTTCGAATGTTGTGCTCGCGCCGCATATCGCGTCGGCTTCGCTCGAAACACGCACAAAAATGGCTGTCATAGCCGCGGAGAGCGTGGTCGCCCTTTTGCAAGGGCGGCGGCCGGCGAACATTTTGAATCCAGAGGTAGTGAAAGGTTAGACGAAAGCTCGGGCCGACCTTCCATGGCGGATCTGAAACAACTCGCCCGCCAAATCTTCCATGAAACCCTGGCCGCGATAGATATCCCTCTGACGATGCAAAGGAAACTGCGGCGGCAGGGCACGCGTATCGTGTGCGGCGAAAACACGATGGACCTGAAGGATTTCGCGAAAATCCGGGTCGTGGCGATGGGAAAAGCCGCTCATGCGATGGTGGAAGGACTGGTTTTGTCGCTTGCGCCGTTCGTGAAATTTGAAGGAGTGGTGTCGGCACCGTCCCTTCCGAAGAAAGCGGTGCCGGGCCTCAAATATTTTGCCGCGGGACATCCCGTGCCAAATGAGGACAGCTGGAAAGCGGCGGAAGCTATCCTTGCGCTGCTGAAGAAATGCGATGAGAAGACGCTCGTGTTTTTTTTGCTGTCGGGCGGGGGATCCGCGCTGGTGGAATTGCCGCTGGATCCGAAGGAAACGTTGGAAGACGTACGGCAGTTGTACAAGGCACTGGTGACTTGCGGCGCGAATATCGACGAAATCAATACGGTGCGAAAGCATTTCTCGGCGGTCAAAGGCGGCCGCCTGTCCGCCGCTGCGGGAGAGGCAACGAAGATTACCCTGGCGGTCAGCGACGTGCCGATGGGCAAGGAGTCCGCGTTGGCATCCGGGCCAACGCTCCCCGATCCAACTGCGATGGAAGACGTCGCGCAGGTTATCAAGACATATTCGCTGAGAGAGAAACTGCCGACGAGTGTGCAACGATGGATTGACGATGGAAAAATGCCGGAGACGCCCAAGGCCACTGACGCGGCGTTCCGGAAATCGTACTTTTCGCTGACGCTCGGAATGGATGATTTGCTTCACCCGGCTCACCATGCGGCCGAGTCTTTGGGATTCGTGACCTGCTGCGATAATTCGACCGATGATTGGCCGGTGGAGAGAGCAGCGGAAACATTGCTGGGGCAGCTCGACGAGTGGCGCGCAATGCATCGCGGGCATGGTGTAGCGCTCATCGCGGATGGAGAAGTGAGTTCGCCGGTCATCGGAGGCGGCATTGGCGGAAGAAACTCCGCGTTCGTTTTGGCTTGCGTGGAAAAAATAGCCGGGAAAAAGATCGCGGTGCTGAGCGCGGGGACTGACGGAGCCGACGGGAATAGCCCGGCCGCCGGCGCGGTTGCCGATGGGGAAACCATGCAGCGAGCCCGCGAGGTGGGGCTCAATGCAGGACACTACTTTCGGCAAAGCGACGCTTTCACATTTTTTTCGCAGCTGGACGATGCCATTGTGACAGCCCCGACCGGAAATAATCTACGGGACCTGCGGATCCTGCTTGCGGAGGGTTAAGAAAAGGTCGACCTGGAAAACGCAGAGAATCATCGCAGAGAGTACAAAAAATGGAAGGCAAACTTCCATTTCACCAGAGCCAGCCAGACCCCTGATGTTTTCTGGCGACCGTGCTCTTACATTCTCCCTCCAGGCAAACTACATCTCAGGGCTTCGGCGGAGGCAGGCGCGTTTCGAATGACTTGAGGCGCGCATTCATTTCTTCCACAAGATGTTCCAGCTTTTCTAGCCGCTGAAGGACCGCGGCGGAGTCACTATTCTCGGAAGCAGGGGCGCTCGCGTCAGAGGATGGACCTTCCCCTGCTCGCGAAGAGGCAACCTTGGCTGGTTTCTGCAGGCGCGCGATTTGTTCCTTGATCATGGGAACCATTTCGATGCTCAGGTCGCTGCTCTTGAGCAGAGCTTCGAGTGCGGGGACCGCGGTCGCGTCACCACGGCCGCCGAGAGAAAAAATTGCGGCCATGCGAACCGGGAAATGCGCCTCGCTCAGGTAGCCGGCGATTTGTGCCGTGATTTCCTTGTTGCTCTTCTCAAGGCTCGCCAAGCTGCGGATCGCGGCCGTGCGCGAGTCGATTGACTTCCCCGGAGCGGACCATTGCTGGAGCAGGGGAACCGCTTTGTCATCGCCGAGCGGGCCAAGGGCACGAAGCGCAGCGTTGCGAAGGTAGCCGTCGGGGGAGTCGCCGGAGACAGCAGCTTCGAGAATAGCGAATGAGCCCGGAGATTTCAGGCGGCCAAGGGCCTGTAGCGCGGAAGCACGGGCGCGATAGGAGCTGTCGTCTTTGGCGAGGGCAGTGAGCCTGGCGGCAATGGTGGCGTCATCTTTGAAATTGCCGAGGGCATTCACGATACGGTAGCGCAGCCACGGCTCGTTGGCGGAATTCAGGGCGTCAAGCAATTGCTTCGCGGCCGCCGCTCCGCCAACTCGGCCGAGGGCGTCGGCGGCAGTGGCCCGGAGGCCCCAGAATTTGTCGGTGTGCAGAGCCGCGCCGAGCGCGCTGACCACTTCCTCATCGTTCTTGAGTTTTTCCAAAGCCACTGCAGCATCAGCTCGGTCAGCAAACTCGGTCGCGTTTTTCAGCTGATAGAGCCACTCCTTTTTCTCTTTGTGAAATTCGGAGGACTTGAGGATTTGCCCGCCTTTGTCAAAGAGAACCATGAGCGGCGCGGAATCAGCGGGGAAGGTAAAGACCTGCTCGGCTTTCGAAGCCGTGACGTCGTAAAGCTTCGGTCCCGAAGACGTTGTGACTTCCACCGCGACCGGAACCCGGAAAATGCCGACGCGGCCTTCAACTTTCTGCGTTTGCTTGACCGTCAATGCGACCTCACGTTTGCCGCTGTCGTAGGAATAACCCAGATCGAATTTTGGCGCGCCGGCACCGTAAAGCCACTGGCTAAAAAACTGGTCCACGTTGGCGTGGGAAGATTCCTCGATGGCTTTGGCAAGATCCGCGGTGACGACGTTCTTGCCTCGATTCACTTCGAGATAGTGCTTGAGACCGTGGTAGAAAGCATCTTCGCCAAGCTGGTGGCGAAGCATGTACAAGACCCATCCACCTTTCCCGTAAGCATTGCCATCAAATTCGCCGGAATCGTCGAAGTCGTGGCGAACGATGGGTTTACCGAAGAGATTGCCGTCTCCAAACCATTGGCGAGCGCCTTCCCAGCGTTCGTAGTCGGCTTCATCCTTTCCGTAATGCGCCTCCGTCCAGACCGTCTCCATAAAAGTTGCGAAGCCTTCGTTGAGCCAGATGTCGCCCCAGTCCTTGCAGGTGACAAGATCGCCAAACCACTGGTGGCCCAGTTCGTGGGAGATTAGGCCATCTTCATCGGTGTAAAGTTCGGCGGCGATTTTCGCATGATTCAGGGAGCTGCTGGTGTTCGTGGTGGCGCTGGAATTTTCCATACCGCCGGCCACGAAATCGTCCACCATGACCTGCGCGTATTTTTCCCAGGCGTAGTCCACGCCAAGTTTTTTGCTGAAGAGATCGATCATCGCGGGGGTGCGGCTGTAGTTCACGGAGAGGCGATCGCCGCGGCCTTTCGGCGCGTAGTAGGTGACCGGCATCCCGCGCCAGGCGTCTTTCACTTCGTCGAACTCGCCTGCAACAACAGTGATGAGATAGGTCGAGCTGGGAACGGATTCGCGCCAGTCCCAAGTCTTCCATCCCTTCCCAGCTTCGGAAACGCTGATCAGCTTGCCGTTGGCAACAGTGATCCAGGAAGCGGGAACGGTGAGGATGGTTTCCGTCGTCAGGCGATCATTGGGATAGTCGTAGGTGGGAAGGTAGTAGCGCGTGTCCTCGGACTCGCCTTGCGTCCAAATCTGCTTCGGGCGATCGGGATAATCTTTGTCGGGCAGGATGAAATACATGCCCTTGGTAGGCTTGCCTTCATAACGAATCGTGACATCGAATTTTTCTCCGGCCTTGGCCGCGCCCGGGAACGAGACGATGAGTTTGTCAGCCGTCGTTTCGAATTTCGCAGCGGACTTGTTAACGGTGACGCTCTCGATGGTGAGGCCGACCGAGTCGAACCATATCTTTGAGGTCCCATCGCGAAGGATCGAAAGCGAGTGCGTGACGTCGCCAATCACTTTTTTGTGCTCGAGGTCGAAGCGCAAAGCGATGCGGGAATGCTGCAAATCGTAGTCGCGCGCGCGCGCGTACGGCTCATCGGCGTGCAATTGCGAGCCGCCAATGAGAGCCCACTGGACTACCGCCAGCGAGAAGACTACAGCTTTGCGGCGAGCGGCACTTCCCGGCAGTTGACAGGTCATTCGTTTGGCTCCTGTAAGTCTTCGTGGAAAATAGAAAGATCGAAAAGACCGTCCGGTGGCCATTGAGTTAGAGCAGGCTCCTGACGAGTCCGCCGTCGACCGCGATGGACGTACCGGTGATGTAGCTGGCTCGCTCGGAAGCAAGGAACGCCACAACCGCTGCAAACTCCTTAGCTGTCCCGAGGCGTCGCGCAGGGATTTCGCGCTCCCAGCCAGCAAACACTTCTTCGGGTTTGGCGCCCGTGCGCGCAGAGATCGAGGAAGCCAAGCCGTCAAGACGAGCGGTGCGCGTGTAACCCGGGCAAACGTTGTTCACCGTGATGCCGTCGGCGGCGTATTCATTGGCGAGCGTGCGGGCCAAACCGGTGACGGCCGCGCGCACTGAGTTGGAGAGGAGCAACCCGTCGACAGGCTGCTTCACAGCCGACGAGGTGATAGTAACAAAACGTCCCCACTTGTTTTTCTGCATGCGCGGCAGAGTTTCCCTGGCAAAAAAGACGGTGCTCATCAAGAGCAGGTCGACGGCGGAGCGCCAATCTTCCGGCTTGGTGTTCTTAAAGGAATTAGACGGAGGACCGCCGGAATTGGTAACACAAATATCGATGTGCCCAAAACGAGCTTCGACGGTGGCGACGAACGAAGCAACTGCCGCTGAATCAGTAACATCGAGGGCTTCATGGAAGACTTCGCGGCCGGCGGCCTTTTGAATTTGCGCGGCGGTCTCAGCAAGCGTGCTTGGCGTGCGGGCACAAATGGCAACATGAGCGCCTTCGCGCACGAGTTCCTCCGCGACGGCCCTGCCCAAGCCTTTGCTGGCTGCCGCGACGATGGCCACGCGGCCACTAAGCCCCAGATCCATTCCACCTCGCAGTTCAAACCTGCAATGCTCTCGCAAAGTACCGGCAAGCGTCAACGCTTGGGGGGCATGAACAAATTATGTGGAATAGGCCTGGTTCTCCTGCCAGACGTATCGTGGATTCGGCCCAGGGTGCAGGATATTTTAAGGTAATTGGAACTTCCACAGCTGAGGTCATTCGTAGCGCAGCGCGACCATCGTATCCACGCGGGTTGCCCGACTCGATGCCGGCAGCGTGGCCAGCAACGCGATTATCAGAAACAGTAGGGACGCACCGAGGAACGAAACGCTGTCCACAAGGTGCACTCCATAGAGGACGTGGCGCAGCAGATACGACGCTCCAACCGCTAGAAGCATCCCTACTGCGAGCCCCGCGAGCACCGGCCGCGTGCTGTCCCGCATCATGAGGCCAAGGATGTCCCATTTTTGAGCGCCGATGGCTATGCGTATTCCGACTTCACGTGTCCGGAGCACGGCGATGTAACTGATCGTGCCGTAGATTCCCATTGCGGCCAGCACTAGCCCGAACAAACCGATGGTGTTTGCAACCAGTGCCGCAAACATCGTGCCCAGAAACGGTGGAGTCTGCCGAAGCATATCCTGCAGCGTGGAAGTCGATACGATCAGGTGGGCATGCACCGATGCAACGGCGGCGTCGATCGCACGGCTCAGCAGCATCGGGTCCGACTGCGTGCGCAGAAGGATGGGATAATCCTGAACGCGATCTTCGGGTAGTGGCAGGTAAACTTGGGCCGCGTCGCTTCCATCCATCTCAACCCCGCGTGTATCGTTGGCCACGCCGATCACTTGCCAGGCGGGCCCATCGGGAAGGAGATCACCTTTGTTGTGAAACTGCTCGCCCGTGCCCAGACGCAAACTGCGCCCAATCGGATTTCCTCCGGGCCAGAGTTGCCTGGCGGCAGATTCGCTCAGTACCACCGAGTGTTCACCCTTTTGCGTGTCGTCAGCGAAGCCATCGCCAAGCAGTATCGCAACGCCCAACGTTCTGAAGTAATTTGGCTGCACCCACGTGTAGTAGAGGATGCCTTGTTTATTTTTAGAGGTAGGGTTTTCTCCGTTGAGTGATACAGCAGCCACTCTCACGTTGCTGTCGTCCGGTGCGCGAGCCGTTGTGATTGCTGCAACTGCGGGCACGGCTGCAACTCGGCTACGAAGTTCGCGGACGATGGCTAGCTTTTTCTCAGCTGTGTATTTCGATCCTTCGGGGAATCGGAAGTCGAGATCCACGACGCGTTTGCCATCGTAGCCCGTCGGCATGCCAAGGGTGTGCAGCGAACTGCGGATCAACATGCTTCCGGCGATCATCAAAACCAAGCAGACCGCGACCTGCGATGCGATGAGCAGTTCGCGAAGACGCCGGCTGCGAACGGGAGCGCTTCCCGCCTTGCCCCTGACCGCGGAGAAAAGTGCCGAGCGGGAACTCTCAAGCGCTGGTGCGAGCCCGAACAAGAGGCCAGCAAACACCGAAATCGCCAGTACGTAAGCGAAGATCTCGAAATCCGGCGCCACGTGGAGCACCAACGTGCCAGCTTCAACAGGAAAAGCCTGCGTGAACCAGTTGGCAGCAACCTTCAAAATGGCCCAGGTGCTGGGGAACGCGATCATCCCCGCCAAAAGTCCTTGCAATGCGCTTTCCGTCAGCAGTTGCCGCACCAAGCGCCCGCGGCTGGCCCCCATTGACAACCGTGTGCTCAGCTCGTTCTGGCGTGCGGTCGCTCGAGCCAATTGCAGACTGGCGACATTCGCGCATGCGATGACCAAAACCATAGTCACGGCAAGCATGATGAGCAAAATTGTGAACTTGAGCCTAGGCGCCATTTTGCCGGGCAATGGCGAGCCCGGAGTTATGAGTGCGGCTGCGGGCCTACTCCATTCGGAATTGACGTCGTGCAACGTGCGCAAGCGCGAGGCCACCAGATTGGTCTCGGCTTGCGCCTGCCGCGAGCTGGCACCAGGTGCGAGTCTGCCGAACAATCGCAAATGCAAGTCTTCGCGATCATGAAGAGGGTCTGCGTCAGGATGAACCATTGGCTCGAGACTGAGCGGCAGCCAAAAGTCCGGCGTTGCCATGCTAGTCCCGACAAAATCAGGGGGCGTCACTCCTATGATTGTGAAAGGTGCGCCATTCAAACGGATCGTTTTGCCGAGCACTGCAGGATCGCTGGCGAACCGCCGCTGCCAGTAGTTTTCGCTGATGAGAACCGCGGGCGAGGCAGCAAGCTCGCGAGCGCCGCTCGATTCAAACGTGGTACCTCGTAGGGGCGCGACACCCAGCACGGAAAAATAATTCTCGGAGACAATCAGCGTGTCGGCGACTTCGGCGCTCTTGAATTCTGGCGGTAACAGCCCCAAACGCCCGAAAAGAGAGCCCGCAGCGCCAGAGCGTCCACTCAGCACGCCACCAGCCTCGGTGAGCTTCAGCAGATCGTGTGAGCTTGCGATCAGACCGCTGAAGCAATGCAGTTGGTCGCGATACGCCTCGTAGTCGGGATAGCTAAACTGCGGAGCGTTCGCGTCGGACCGCAGCGTCAATGCAAGGTTCACCATTTGACCGGGATCGCGCGCATCCAGAGGCCTCCGTACCAGGACTTTGTAGGCTGTGAATGCGGCTGTGTTGACGCCGATGCCGAGCGCTAGCGCAAAAACCGAAACTGCGGTGAATGCGGCATTGCGGAAAAGCATGCGAACGCCGTAGCGAAGATCTTGCAGCAGATTATCAATCAGCACCATTCGATGGTCCTCTGCGGCATTGCGATGCTACCACAGCCGCACCTTAGAAGACGGTATACCGCGACGATTATTTCAAGTAGGGCGAAGTATCGTCCATCGGCGATTTCAAGGGCGTGTTTCTGACCGCTGTCCGGATGACGTTCGGACGATACTCGTTCTGAAACTCGGCTGGTGCCACTCCCGCCACAGCGGCCTAGATGCGGCGCCTACGGCGGCGCAGGCCTCCGTCGCGGGAGTGGCAGTGCATAACATCCTTTTGATGGCTAAACCGCTGGCGAGCAAACCACACCGAAGCTATTCCACTTAACAAATTTTGTTTGCGCGCGGGGCGGCGCGGCACTAAGATGCAGTCAATTCCAGCATCGCTGCGGGGCGGACCTCTGCCTCGAGGGGTCACGGGAGGCATCATATGCAACGCATCAAGTGGTTCACGCTGGCGGTAATTCTTTTGGGCGCATGGAATATCGTGGCGGCGCAACAGATTGGGAAAAATGTGCCGATCCAGGCAGGCTCGGACGTAGATCATGCATTGAACGAAATAAAAGCAGCCGCTGATCCAACGCAAAAGCTCGCTTTGATTGAGAAGTTCGCCGAAGGGCCAGGGAAAGATGGCGACTATCCGCTGGTGGCAAACGGCCTTTTTGTGGACTACTACCTCGGCCAAAAGAATTATGACCAAGCTTTCGGATATGGCGACAAGCTCTTTGCCTTGGATCCCGACAATTTTGAAAACGCCATCAACATGGTGCGCGCCGCGTCGGAAAAAGGAGACGTGGACAAGCTTTCTTCGTATGGGGAAAAAGCGGGCGGCATCATTCAGAGGTACAAAGCTGCGCCTGCGCCGGAAGGCACTCCAGCTGCGGCTTGGGAAGAACAGAAGACGCGCACACTCGAAGCAAACAAGGAGAGCTACGTTTATGTTCAGCAACTGGTGTTCAGCGGCGTTTATCAAGTAAAGGAGCCAGCGAAGCGGGCAGCACTGCTGGTGAAATTCGGGCAGGCGTTTCCGGACTCCACGTACGCGAATCAGGCGCTCGGCGTGGCAGCAACGGACTATCAGCGGATGCAGAACACGGCAAAAATGCTGGAGGTGGCTAACGGAGTCCTGGCAAAAGACCCCAGCGACGTTGGCATGCTGCTTTTGCTCTCTGATCACTACGGGGAAAAAGGCGAACAATTGGATAAGGCCGAGACCTACGCCAAGAAGGCTATCTCTTCGCTGGAATCTGCGAAGAAACCGGAAGGCGTGACGGACGAACAATGGACACAACAGAAAGGCCTGCAAAAAGGCCTGGCGTTGAGCTCGCTAGGACAGATCAACATTGAAAAAAAGGACAATGCGCAAGCTGTCGAGAACCTGAAAGCGGCGGCGCCCCTGGTAAAGGCGGATGATGGGAGTTATGCGCGTAACCAATATCGTTTGGGATTTGCGCTGTTGAATTTGAAGCGCAACACCGAAGCAAAAGAAGCCTTTACGCAAGCAGCTTCGGTGAACAGCCCCTACAAAGCGCTCGCTCAGGAAAAATTGAAAGGCCTTGCGGGCGCGGGAGCGCCCAGGCGGAAACCGGCGTAGTCCGGCGTAGTTTCGCTGCCGAATCCGCCGGCACGCGTCGCGCATCCAAGAATGGCGTGGCAGTTTGTAGCGGCCGCCTTCTGAGGCGGGCGCTTTCCCATTGGACACGTGGGAGGGGAGGGTTCGATGCCAGAAATTGCGACGTTTGGAGCCGGCTGCTTCTGGGGAGTGGAGGCGGCGTTTCAGCGTGTGCCAGGAGTGATTGATACGGCGGTGGGCTACAGCGGCGGGCACACGGAGAATCCTACTTACCAGGACGTCTGCACCGACGAAACGGGACACGCCGAAGTCGTGCAAGTGACGTTTGATCCGGCCAAGGTGAGTTACGAGCAGTTACTGAACGCCTTTTGGCAAGCGCACGACCCAACGCAAGTGAACCGCCAAGGACCAGACTTTGGCACGCAGTACCGCACGGCGATTTTCTTTCACTCGTCGGAGCAGGAAGCTATTGCCAAAAAGTCGCGCGCAGCGCTCGAAGCGAGCGGCAAGTTCCGCCGGCCCGTTGCGACGGAGATTACGCCCGCAGGCAAGTTCTATCGCGCGGAAGAATATCACCAAAAATATCTGCAGAAGCGCGGCGCCGCCTCCTGCCATTTCTGAAGGATCTGGCCATTTCGGCGGATTGTCATAAGCAAGGCCGGATCGAACTCAATGATGCTACTTTGCGAGACAAAGTCTAAAGTATTTACTTTAAGTCCGTTCCCAAGCGATAGCAACGCAAGGGCTTAGGTCCAGAAAGTCCGATTTGGCTGGGGCCGTGATCAAGCGACTTTGCGCAGTTTGCTGACCCGGCCGACTTCTACCCATTCGACGACGAAGATGTTGCCCTGATGATCGAAACAGGCGCCGTGAGGGCACAGGAAGCGGCCAGGTTTGAAGGTATCGCGCGCTTGTTGGCGAGCCTTGTACCAGTCTTCCTGGTTCGAATAATCGCCGTTACCTAAACTGGCGGCCACTTTGTTGTCTTTGTCGAGGATCACCACCTTGCTCCACAGGTCCGGAATAACCACATCGCCGCCTCGCTCGTGAAAATGACAAGGCATTTTTGTCGTGCCAAGAATGAAATCGATGTGCTTTCCATCCAGAGTAAAGCGCTGTAATCGCGTATTTGAGCGATCGGCAACTACGAGCACGGGTGGATCAGCACGGGTGTCCACCCAAAGGCCGTGAGGGCAATCGAGCTGGCCGGCTTCCTTTCCCAACCCCCCAAAGGTTCGCATGAACTGGGCTTTTTGGTTGTATTGATTGATGTAGCTGCTGCCATAGCCATCGCCAACGTAGATGTCGCCATTGGGCGCGATAGCCACGTTGGTTGGTCTGTAGCTCGGCGCCATTCCGTTTTTCGGTTGATAGGCTGATGATTCGGCAGGATAGCCGAGAGTAAAAACCTCCTCGCCTCTTAGAGTACGTTTTGTAACGATGCCGTGCTCAAAATCGCAGAGATAGAGAAACTCCTCACTTCCCTCCTTGCGGATGGACAAGCCATGCGCACCCCCTTTGAACTGGCCACCCCAGGAGCGCACGAACTTTCC